>Ga0307374_10001830_pt1 | contig 38909 bp, 27 predicted proteins | sample OX3MG_FD_202532 | JGI IMG/M metagenome (GOLD analysis project Ga0307374, IMG submission 202532) | Soil microbial communities from Risofladan, Vaasa, Finland - OX-3 | ecosystem: Environmental > Terrestrial > Soil > Coastal area > Acid sulfate soil | place: Finland: Risofladan, Vaasa | collected... | reverse complement strand
AGCCAACGACCAAGGTCGGCACTACACGCCGTTTTCAGCCTAAAATCGCGCGCAAGTGTATGATCCGATTAATCGCCAGTTAGCAAAAACGGCGGAAATCGGATCGATTCTGCTCAAGTTGGGCTAAGGCAAGGTACTGGTAGCGTCCCTCCTGAAGGGCCTTCTCTGCAACGGCGACCTGGATTACTGCGGGGTTATCCCGATCGGGAGAAAGCTGATCGACGGCACCGTGGCCAACCATCACTCGAAGGACACCAGGTGCCAGCTGCAGACCTGATGCCGCGGCGGCCACGAGGTCCGTCAATGGCCTTTTTGACGTCCAGGGTGCACCGATTACCTCAATTCCTGGCCGGACTTCCCGAGCGTGTCCGGGAACGTCCAGAACATGCACATGCGCAGGCCTGCGGTCCCTCCAAGGCTTGCTGCTGAACACGCTCCCTGCATCGAGAGGGTCGTGGTTCGCCGGAAGGAGGTAGATCGGAACCGGGATGCTGGCCATCACCTCGCATGCCTTTAGCACTGTTCGCCGATCGACCTGGTTGGATTCGAAGATGTCCCCTGCCACGACAATGAACTCGCATACTTCCTCCTTGGCGATACGACCCAGATTGCGAATTCCCTCAAAGCGCGCCTCTGCCCAGCGGGCTTGCGAATCCGCGTTCAGGAACTGGCGGGTAACGCCGAGCTGCCAGTCACTCGTGTGCATGAAGCGGGTCCGCATACTTTTCCCCTTGATCTGGTTACGTCATCTTCCGGCGGCATAGTGCACTGCTGCTGCCGCCTATATCGATATTCCCGCCACCCGTGCGCAGATTGAATGCCGTCTAGTTCATTTTGCGCCACAACCTGGCTCACCCCATGAGCCATGTCGGGTGTTACGCTTACCTGCCGCCCCCTCTAGAAACGCGTGAGGATAGGGTGCCAGCCGGGAGAGGGAACCTATGGTCGTGACTGTGAGTCTTGCCCGCGGCGCCGTCCGCGCGGCAGCCGACAGTCACAGCCGTACATCGGCCGAGACTACTGCTCGGATCCAAAAGGCGGGTCTTGAGCCGCCCGCGACGCTGCGACGGTTTTCCGAATGGTTCCGTAAGCGCCGCGCGATTCACGAGAAGGAAGCACTGTTGTTCGTCTTCGGAATGATCGGGCGGCGCAGGGGCGGATTCTCGGTGTACTGCCCCCAATTCGAAGAGACCGATAAGGGATGGAATCTTGGCATCCACGCGCTTCACGTCGAATTCTCGCCCGGCAAAATCGACACTATCGAGGGGAGCAAGCTGCCCGTCCGAATTTCCGGTCATGCGCTTGAACGGATGTTCCAGCGGACCAACACGATCGAATGGGTGATCATCCGCGAATGCCTTGCCGGCGCGACGTTGTTTCTAAACGCCGTGGCGGCGGCCTACGTGGCCTCAGGGTACAAGCAATGCGCCATCCCAGCTGAGAAGGGAATGTTGGTCGGCCAGATTGCCGACGGGATTCTCCACCTGCGAACATTCCTCCCTGATTCTCAGCTCAACCCCAGGTGGCGGTCGCTCTACGAAGACTTGCTTACGTTCTCGGCGCGCAACAGCGACTCAATCAATGGCGCAGCGTTGGCGCCTGACGATGCAGCGAGCGATTCATTCGGCGAACTTCTGAAATCAGGAAGGTACGTCTGGCTTCAACGAGCCTACGTGCCCGGCGATGATCCAATGGAAGACGCTTGGCGGTCGAAAGAGCAGTGAGCGATGGACCGCACTGAGCGCTTCTACAAAATTGATCAGCTCCTGCAGGGCGGGCTGAGCGTGTCGTTCGTCAAGCTGCAAGAGGCGCTCGGCATCTCGCGCGCGCAGCTGAAACGCGACCTCGCGTACATGCGCGAGCGCCTGAACGCGCCGATCGAGTACGACCGCGATTCGAACGGCTACCGCTTCGGTAAGCCGCTCGCTGGGCCGCGCTACGGGCTGCCCGGGCTGTGGTTCTCGGCCGCCGAGATCCACGCGCTCCTCACCATGCAGCACCTGCTGGAAAACCTGCAGCCGGGCCTGCTTACGCCGCACGTCAAGCCCTTGCTTGCGCGCTTCTCCGCAATCCTCGGCTCCGCCGACCATTCGCAGGAGGAGGTGATCCGCCGCGTGCGCGTGTTGCACCAGGCGGCGCGGGAATTGAAGCACGAGCGTTTCGCGTTGGCGGCCACTGCCACTCTCAACCGCCGGCGCCTGAAAATCCGCCACTACAACCGCGCGGAAGACTGTGAGACCGAACGCGTCATCTCGCCGCAGCGCCTGGTGCACTACCGCGACAACTGGTATGTGGACGCGTACTGCCACTTGCGCGAGGATCTGCGCAGCTTCGCCGTGGACGCCATCCGCGCCGCCGAGCCGCTGGATGAGCGCGCGAAGGACATCCCCAAAGCCGAGCTGGACGACTACGTGATGGGCGGCTACGGCATCTTCGCCGGAAAGAAATTGACCTGGGCGAAGCTCCGCTTCTCGCCCCTCGCCGCGCGCTGGGTCGCCTCGCAGGACTGGCACCCGAAGCAGAACGGTGAATTCGACAAGGACGGCAGATACTGCCTCTCGTTGCCTTACGCCAACGACCGCGAGCTGGTGATGGACATCCTCAAATACGGGCCGGATGTCGAGGTGCTGGAGCCCGAGGCGCTACGTAAGCGCGTGGCCGTTCAACTCGCCGCGGCTGCGAAGCAGTACCGTTAGGCTTCCGTCGCCTTCGCCGCGGAGGAACTATGCAGATATACATTCCAACCAATGGCGCAGAAGACTGGAAGGCGCTGCTCGCGAAACCCGACCTGCACTGGAAGGCTGGTCATTCGGCCATGGCGCTTGCGCGGTGCTGGGAGGAATACAAGGCGCGCGGCGGCCCACCCGAGATCAACCGGGCACTCCATTCGTTGCCCTTTCTTCTTGCCATTCCAGAATTCAAGGTCGATCTTCCGCCAGCCGGCGGTCGCCCGTCTCAGACAGATCTTTTCGTGCTTGCCCATGAATCAGAGGGTCTTGTTGCAATATCAATCGAAGGCAAGGTGGATGAGCCCTTTGGCCCCACATTGGAGGAGAGGCGCGCCGATCCGTCGCCCGGCGTGCAGGAGCGCATTGAATATCTGTTGAAGACGCTCAAGCTATCGTCTGCTATTCCCGGAACCATTCGATATCAACTGCTACACCGTACGGTGGCGGCAATCCGTGCGGCCAGAGACTTCCAGGCGTATCGCGCCGTGATGCTCGTGCATTCGTTCAGCCGCACGGGCAAATGGTTCGATGACTTCAAGGCATTCGCCGGCCTTTTTGGCATGGCTGCTGAACCCGAGACGCTCCTGCCCATCGATACCTTCGATGGGGTGGAACTTGAGATCGGCTGGTGCCGCGGCGAGGAAAGGTTTCTTCAGGCGTCCGGCTGAGGCTCATCCCTTGAGCCACTGCGGTGGCATCCTCCTAGGATGCTGCTCCGAGACCTACTTCTTGAGCATTTCGGCTCCCTCCCTCTGGAGGATCTGGTTGTCGCGCGCCAGGAGCTTCCGCTCTGGATGCGCGTCGACGTGCAGGGCGAGATCGAACGTTTCTTTGACGGACTCCCCGGTCACCGCTTCTCCGGAGCACGCCTGCGCGGCAATATCAGTTTTCGCTTCCCCAACCTGATGGAGGAGGGCGCCGAAGCGCCCGCAGTAGGCCCTGCGGTCTGGTCATCCCTCGATCTCGGCGACACCGAGCCGGTGCGCTGTCTGCTTCGCGGCCTGTGGCTGGCGAAGGAGGGCGACACGCCGTTCGGCCTGCTCTTCGAGCTCGATGACGACAGCACCTACGGCAGGCGCCTGCGCGTCGAAGTCGCCACCCCGCCCGGCGACGGGCCCGAACATTTCGCCGCCACCGTTCTCAAGCGCCTGCGCGCTTCGGGCGAGGCGGCGCGCACGCTGCGCGGCAAGGCGCTTGTGCCAATGCGCACGGGAAGCGTCGTCTATCCCGATTCGCCGCCCGATTTTCGTGTCCAGGCGATCACGCCGGTCGCGCGCGAAGAAATGGTGCTCGCCCCGGGAGTGCTGGAACTCGTCGAGCGCAACACGCTCGGCTTCGCGGCCCACTCGGAGGCGCTCGCACGCCTCGGCATGTCGGCGCGCAAAGGCATACTTCTTTACGGCCCGCCCGGCACCGGCAAGACGCTCCTCGTGCGCTACCTCGCTAGTGCGCTCGGCCAGTACACCAAGTTCATTCTCGGCGCCCACCAGATGGAATTTCTCAATGAGGCGATGGACGCAGCCAGGATCCTCCAGCCGGCGATGGTGGTGATCGAGGATGTGGACCTGATCGCCGCCGACCGCGACGGCCCATGGCAGAACTCGCCCTCGCTGCTGAACGACCTTCTCAACGAAATGGACGGCCTCGGGCCCGATGCGCGCGTGCTCTTCGTGCTCACCAGCAATCGGGCCGAGATCCTCGAGCCGGCGCTCGCCGGCCGGCCGGGGCGCGTCGACCAGGCGATCGAGATCGGCCTGCCGGAGGACCGTGAACGCCGAGTGCTGCTGGCGCGCTATGCGCGCGGGCTGGGACTCGCGGACGAGACGCTCGCCGCCCTCAGCAAGCGCATCGGCAAAGTGAGCCCGGCCTTCATCAAGGAACTCTGTCGGCGCGCGGCGCAGGAAATGCTCGAGCGCGGCGCAAACGCGCTGGAGGACCAGGACTTCGAGCGCAGCCTGCAGGACCTGCGGCTGCGGCCCAAAGGTGCCATGCCCATGCGCGAGAAGGTCGGATTTGTGGCCTGATCCGGGTATGGCTCATGCCCTGAGCCACCGACCCCGCATACTGACCTCTCCAGCTTGAAAGGAGCCAGCCATGCAAGTCATCCAGGATTCGCTCGCCGATCTCACCCTTGGTGCGGCGCAGGCTTACCGTAACCTCGCGTTCTTCCCGCTCCTTGCGCCCGGGGATGATTCCGCAGATGCGGCGGCGGCGTACCTGCTCCTCGACGAGGCGCTCGAACGCAAGTTCGCTCGCGTGACCGAAGTCTCGGGCGCGGGCAGTGTCCCCGAGCTCGCCTTCGAGAACACCTCGGCCGAGAAGATCCTGCTCGTGGACGGCGACGAGCTCATCGGCGCGAAGCAGAACCGCATCATCAACCTGTCCATCCTCGTGGGCGGCGGCATGCGCATCCCGATCCCGGTGTCCTGCGTCGAGCAGGGCCGCTGGTCGTACCGGACTTCGGAGTTCGGCTCGGCCAAGCGCTCGCTCTTCGCCAAGGCGCGCGCGAAGAAAATGGGCCGCGTCTCGGAATCCTTGCGCCAATCGGGCACCCGGCGCGCCAACCAGGGCGAAGTCTGGGCCGACGTCGCCGACAAGAACGTCTTATTCCAGGCAAGCTCGCCCACCGGCGCCATGGCCGACGGCTACCTCGCGCGCAGTGAGCAGCTCGACGCCTACACCAGCGCCTTCCGCGCCGAGCCGCGCCAGCGCGGCGCGGTCGCCGCGATCGACGGCAAGGTCGTCGGCGTCGAACTCTTTGATTCCGCGGCCACTTTCGCCAAGTACCTCGACAAGCTCGTGCGCAGCTACGCCTTCGACGCGCTCGAAGCCGCCGACAACAAGTCCCTCGCCCCGCCCGTCGCGGAAGTCGAGCGCTTCCTCGCCCGAATGCAGGCCGCCGCAGCGGAGCGCTTCGCCGCGCTGGGCGAAGGCGAAGACATCCGTCTTTCGGGCGAAGGCGTCGCGGGCGGTGCGCTTGCGGCTGGTGGCCGCGTGGTCCACCTCGCCGGCTTCGCAGTGCCGTCATGATCGGTATTTCCGTGCCCCTCGATGTCGTGGTCGTCCTCTCGCCCTGGATCGTGCTGGGCGTGCTCTGGCTGATGAGCGAATGAGGCGGCCATGCAACCGGCCCTCACGCGCCATGCCCAGGCCCGCATGCAGCAGCGCGCCATCCGCCCCGAGGTTCTGGAGTGGCTGCTCCAATTCGGGCGCGAAGCCTTCGACCACCACGGTGGCGTAGTCCTGTACTTCGACAAGGCCGCGCGGCGGCGTCTCGCCCGCGCCGCGCCCGGCGCCAAGGAACTTGATCGCCTCGCGCGCTGCTATGCCGTCCTCTCGACCGGCGGCGAGGTCATCACCGTCGGCTACCGGCAACGCCGCATTTCGAGAGGATGAATCGAATGCATCAGAATCAACTTCCCATGAGCCGCCCGGCTGCCGGCGCTCGCCGGCTCCCCGGCGGGGCTCTTACCGGCGTTGCGCGGTCGCACAACGGGGAACTGGACCGCATCCTCCCGCTCATCCCGGAGTTCGACCGAGTGCCATTCGGGTCCGGCGATGCCGCCCACAACGAGTTCCTGGACGCGATTGTCCGGCGGGCGAACCCGGAGCAAGGGTATTCGGCCGTCCCGGTCGGCGTGGTTTCCAAGCGCTACTGCCTAGTCCCGCATATCGAAGTCGCGCAGTCCGTCCGCGCAGCGCTTGCTTCCGCCGGGCTGCATCCGCGCGAAATGGATGCCGAGGCCTTCCTCACCGTCTATGGGGCACGGATGGCGCTCTTCGTGCGCCTGCCGCGCAAATTCGATTTCGACCCGGGCGACGGCCACGCGATGGCGCTCAGGCTCCTTTGTCTCAATTCCGTTGACGGCTCCTCGCCGCTGCGCCTGCTGCTCGGCTGGTATCGCTTCGTTTGCGCGAACGGGCTCGCGGTCGGTACGACGCGCAGTGAATGGCGGCTCGTGCACCGCGAGGGCTCGATGTGTGGTGACGTGGCCGCACTTCTTGGCGCCGGAATCGATCTTGCCGAGCGCGAGAAACTTGCTCTTGCCGCCTGGACTTCTCTCGCGGTTCCGCTCACAAGGTTTGTCACCTTTGCCGATGGCGAGCTGGCATCGGCCTGGGGTGTGCGGGCCGCGGCGCGGTTCCTGCACATCGCCACCACCGGCTTCGACGCCGAACCCGCCTATCCGTTCGAGCCCGGTCCGCCACATGCTAAGACCATGACCCCTACACGCCGCGTCGCCGGTAGCCCAGCGCAGGCGGCCTCCGCGTACGACGCTTGCCAGATCCTCGCGTGGATCGCCAAGGATCGCCGGGACGCCCATGAGCGGGTGGATCGGATGCTGGAAATCCCAGAATTGATGCAAGCGCTCTTCGCAAAGCGCGAAGGAACGCATGCGGTGCCTCGCGCCTGAGGGATCACCCATGCATGCCCTGCAAGGAGCCTTTTACAGCACCGCTTTCCGGGTCCGGGACGAGCAGGCCTTCGCCACCGACCCGGCGATCCTGGAAATGCAGAAGCACATGGACATGTTCGCTGGCCAGAGGGATGGCGCGACATTGCACTCCATTGCCAGCAAGGACACGCCGCCGAATGCGCCTCTCGAAGTGCACGCCGCTGCAATCCTCGGCCTGCTGGCCGATGCGTGTTCTGGAGTCGTCATGGAAGATTCGCTGGGCTGGATCGGGGTGCTGCAACGCCATCTCCAGCCCGATTCCGGCATCGTCATCGACGAGACCGCGGGCAATGAAAGCTTCATGATCTACCTCACCGCGCATCGCTCCGGGTGGACAAGGCAAACTGGGTGAAAAGCACCTGCTTTGCGAAACATACATTTGCGTCACACCGCACCCCCAAAGCTAAGCTTCAGCCTCGCCTGAGGTAGTCTTGCCAACTTGAGAGTCTTGTTGGATCTTACGTTCTACCCATTGTGGTTCGTACCAAGTTTCTTTTGCACTGAGCAGGAGCTTAGCCACCAGGACCGCGCCGGTAACCTGCCCCACAATTGGAATTGAAAGAAGCAAGCCAATAATGCCAATCTTCGCCAGTTTTAATCCCGTTGCGCGTGCAGCGAGTACCTTGAATGTTTCCCAGTCGATCTCGCCTCGCTGATGTCGGCGCCAGAGTTCCCACACTACAAGCCCAATGGATGCGGCGCTTAGTGCCGGAAAATAGTCCCAGAAATCATCCGCGTCATCAGCCGAAATCATCTTGTCGACGAAGTTTTCAACGTCGGTAGTTATTTCTTCATTTGATTGCCCTGATGTCGGCAAATCCATCCGGTGCGCGAGTTCATCGGTAACAAGAATCTCGCCGCCGGGATGCCCCTCAATCCAGTCGCGAACATAGGTCGCATCATCTGTGGCCTTTAGTTGCGCCTCCCACGATTCGCCTGTGGATCTGTCGATTAGCTGGATGTCGGTATTTGGATGGTTGGTTGCATCAAAGAAAGAAGCGTAAACGCTGTCACCATCTTCATTTTCTACCCGAACGAACTCCATTTCGTGGAGGATCCCTTTGACGTTCGAGACGAGGCCCGGCACTTGTTCGCTGTCGAGGCCGCGCAAGTAATCTTGAATTTCGGAGAGGGGCGCGCTCTCAAGCGCAGAGTTTGAGCGTCTGAGCACCGCCAATATGGCGTGGTCGCCTTCGCTCAGCTCAGTCGCGCCATCGCTCAGTGCGACAGCCGCAAGAGTCGCGACTATGGCTGCAGTATCGAAGTTCTTGCGGAGGTAGTGAAGCGCTCGGTGAGCGGCCATTTTGCAAACCCTACTTCTCCGCTTTAGCGCCTTGCTCTTCTGTGGTCGCATTCTGTGTTGCCTTGACACTCTGTTCTTCGGCTGCGCCCTTCTCCTTGCCTTGGCCAAAGGCCTTGCCCCAGATGTCTTTTATCTGTTCCTTGCTAAGTGTTTCCTTTCGCGCTTTTGCCGAAAAGTAATGATCTGAAACCGTCATTACGGCAAACGTAAGTCCATAGACAAGCGGAATTGTAAGCAAGCCACCGAGGCCGAACGTAACCATCTTCCAGATTCCTATTGCTATCTGTTGCGCCATGATCCCCATGCCGACGATGCCGATAATTTCCTTGATCCAATCGGAAGCGTCTGATTCGCTGACGGGTACGCCGCGAATCGCCGCAATTCGGCTGGCGAAATATGCCTGAATTGGGGTAAGCACAAAGATGTCGGCGAAGGGTATTGGCTGAATTGCCACACCAGCGCAAGTTGCGCAGGCTATATGCGTAATACGCGATACTTTCTGCTCGTCTGTGAAATCGGTGCGGTGTTCGATTTCAGTTATTTCTTTCTTGAGCTTTTCGCCGATATTCATGACGGCTCGCTTTCTCTAACTATGTCCAACGGGAAGTCGGCTCCCATGTGATGCCTTATAGCATCTCGACCTCGGCGCTGGGTTGATTGGCTTTCGCATCGGCCTTTATTTTCCCAGGGCCGGACGATCTGAGTTGATCTATTAAATTTGGGGGTCGGTGTTCGATTTCCGCAGCCTACTTACCGCCACCCGCGAGTACTCCGCCTGTACGCCCACTCGATCAGCTTCGCGTCCCGCGCCGCCGGCGTGCACAGACGCTCGGGATCGGGCACGTGGCCCACACGCCCGAGATCCAGGCGGTCCGCGTCCCAGCACACCTGCACCGTCACCTCAGCCTCGCGCAGGCCATCCGAGTGGTGTGTGCAGGCATAGCCCAGCAATTCGCGCTCCTCGCCCGATAGCGCCGGTAGGTCTTCGGCCAGTTCCCCGATCGAAGCAGCCGCGCGCGTACCGTGCATTGGGTCGTAGCCGTCGTCATGCCGGCAGGAATCGTGCAAGAACGCGAAAAGTTCGACCACTCGCACATTCACCTGCGGGCCGATGCGCTCCGCAAGCACCAGGCCGCTCTGGCGCACGCGTGACCAGTGCGAGGCGCCATGGATGCCTTTCCAGTCGAGGCGAAACCGGTTCCTGAGAACCTCGATCAGCCTCGCGTCGATCAACGTCGCCATGCGGCTAGCATAATCCGTCGGGTGGCTCGCTCTGTGAGCTACACGTGACAGACAATAGAGGTGTAGCGCGCCAGTAGATCCATGGCTGGGGAATTGAGATGACAATAGCGGGCCAATTCGGTTGCGGGCGGTGTTTCCAGGCGGACGCGGAATCGGCCTACAAGGCGTTTCCAGGCTTCAAGGAGGTCGCCCGGCTCATCGATGAGTCGCACTACATCATCCGCATTGCCGCGTGTCCGAACTGCGGGCAGCGCTGCGTATCCGTCTTCACCGAGCTGATCGACTGGGAGGACGGCGATGATTCGCAGTGCTGGACCGTGTTGCCCGTCACCGAGCAAGAGGCCACCGAGCTTGCGACTCAGGGCGAAGGCATGGACGTGGCGCATATCCAGGCACTTGGGGAGGGGCGCCGGTCGCTCCGCAGGATAAGTCCCAGTGGGCAGTCTCCGGGCGTCGCTTGGGTGACCGGCAAGGTCGTGATCTTGCCTCATGATTGAGCGCGGGGCCGGCGTAAAACGAGTGCCGGTACACCCGGCCTCGCCAGCGGAAAACGAAAAGGGGCAAGTCAATGAAGGACATAATCCGTATCACCCATGCGCTCGAGTTCGCAGCGCGAAAGCACGTCAAACAGAGGCGCAAGGGGAAACGCAAGGATCCTTACGTCAACCATGTGGCCGAGGTGGCGCGAATGCTTGCAGAAGCGACTGCCGGCAAGGATACGAATCTTGTCATCGCGGGACTGCTCCACGACACGATCGAAGACACGAAGACCAAGCACCGGGAGTTGGCGCGACACTTCGGGCAGGACGTTGCCGACCTTGTGCAGGAGGTAACAGACGACAAGAGGCTCGGAAAGGCAACGCGCAAGCGCCTGCAGATCGAGAACGCTCCGCATAAGACGCGTCGCGCGAAGATGATCAAGATTGCCGATAAGACGGCCAATCTTCACTCTGTCTATGCCAGTCCGCCGCCGGATTGGAAATTGAAGCGGCGGCGGGAGTACCTCGTCTGGGCATGCAAAGTCGTTTCCGGGTGCCGGGGAGCTAATCGCGTACTCGAAGACGGGTTCGACAAAGCCGCGAGGCGGTTGGGGAAATCATTGCGCCTGCGCCGGGAAGACTACGGCTCTGCTTGATTGCTGGAAATTGCACGGTCGAATAGCATCGATCAGTGATTCTTGTCCAACGATTGCAAGGAGGATTGATCTGGTCCCATCGTTGCCAGTTTTCTATTCTATAAAGATGCTCGCAGACGCCAAGAGTTATTCTCCGAGCGCCTTGAAGCCGAAAAGCGTACTTGCATCCTGGCGAAAGCTTGGGATCCCGATGACAGTTGTCGGGCCCGAACCGGTGACGGACGCGGATCTCTGCCTTGCGCACGACGCAGGCTTCGTGGAAGGAGTGCTCGCCGGCAAGTTCAGAAACGGCTTTGGGAACAAATCATTGAAAGTCGCGGATTCTCTCCCGTATACAAGCGGCGCCATGCTTGCAGCAGCGCGTGAATCATTGCGCAACCGGGCGGTGGCAGTCGCGCCGTGCTCGGGATTTCATCATGCACGCTTCGACGCTCCCGGCGGCTACTGCACGTTCAACGGCCTGGTAGTCGCGGCGCAGGTTCTGAAGACTGGGGGAGAAGCGCGGCGGATCGGGATACTGGATTTCGACCAGCACTACGGAGACGGCACTGACGACATCATCCAGCACCGCGGCCTGGATTTCATCGAGCACTACACCGCAGGTCAGCACTGGCATTCGCCGGATCAGGCGAGGGAGTTCCTGTCGCGCATTCCCGCGGTCATGGAGCGCATGGCCGCGTGCAGCGTCATCCTCTACCAGGCCGGCGCAGATCCGCACATCGACGACCCGCTAGGCGGGTGGCTGACGACCGCGCAGCTGGCGAAACGAGACCGGATAGTTTTCGAAACTGCGAAGAAATTGCGAGTGCCAATTGCTTGGAACCTGGCCGGCGGCTACCAAAGCCCGCTGCGCAGGGTGCTCGACATTCACGACAACACTTTCAAGGTGTGCTGGGAAACCTACGGAGTGAAGAAAAACAGGCGTGACTGACACGCCCTGCCGAGGATAATCTCCGACGGCTGGTCTCACCGGGACAACAGCCATCGAATAAATTTATCCGGTCCGTGAATTGTTTCGATATGGCCGGAAAGATCGTCGTGGCGCTTGCCACAGAAGGGGCAAAGGACGGGTACAGGCGCGCGTGACACGGCTCGCGGTGTGCTCACCGCCGCGCTATTGGGTGCGGCTTGCGGCTTCCTGGAGGCCACCGAGCCTCCCAATGCACGCTTTCTCTGTTCCTCAACGCTCCTATGGACACGCGCATTGCGCCGGTCCAGTGCGAGCTTCATGGCCGCCTGTGTCTTCTTCCCTTTCGGCTTCTGCTTGCGCTTTTTTTTCCGACTGAGAATTGCCGCGGCACTACGATTGACGGCTCTTGTAAAGCCACCGCCGTAGATTGGACTCACCGTATTGGAGCGCATTTTTCGCATGGCAATTGTTCGGCTGCGGAGATTGGACTCCGCGCCATCTTATCGGTGATTATCCTGGCGCGGGATTTCGTAGGCCGCCTAACGCATAAGGCTCATGCCATGAGCCACCCAGGCCGCATACTGGCGTCGTCCGCATACTTTTGCCTTTGATAGCTGAGCCAATCCAGAAACGTGGCAAGCTTCCGCACTCGCGGTGGGGGAGTTCAATTCGCATAGTGCAAGTGTTGCCGGCAAACCGGCATGCCCGCCCGTTCCCGGGAAACCTCGGCTAATCCAGTAACAGGTACTCATGGCTGATCAGAAAGAAATCAACCCTGCACCGGGGAATGCGCCGCCTCCGGTGGAATATGCCTCGCATATCGCGTTTCTTGCCCAGCAGATTGCGCAGGTTGGCGGCGCCGATCCAGAAAAGGATTCCGCGCTACGGCGTGCTCTTGCCGGTCTCGGAACCGGCGCGGAAAAGGCGACGCCCGAAGACCGCCTGAAGGCTTTGGAGCTGGTCTACAGGATCGGAAGGGCCAACAAGGCCATCAAGAAGTTCGCGGAATCCCAGTTGAAAGGCATTCTCGGGATGTCTCCGGCGGGGTTGGGGGGCAGCACCGATGCCAAGGCGCAGCTCTCGGCCTGTACCTGGATTGCCAAGCATAAGGCGGAGTGGGTGCCGGACTATCTTGCAATCAGTGCCATTTCGCCTGCCGTTCCGCCACGAATACGTTTGGCGGCAATATCGGCTCTTTTCAGCAAATGCGCGACTTGGGAGGAGGTTTTCGTCAAACTGATCAGCGCTGTCGCGGCGCTTGGTAGTGCGATTCTCACTGCGCAGGCTCACGCAATAGCGCAGAACGCGATTGGCGGCGCTCGCATCGCCATATCAAAGAGCTCCGGAGAGTCGGGGGCAGGTTTTGTGAATGCCGTGAGCGGATTTCTCGTCAAGTGCGAGGAGTCAGCTGCCTCGCCCGAGCAGAAGCCGGCCTGGAAGCCAGTGGGTAACGAAGTCGTACTCCTGGTCGATGCAGCTTCCGCGCGCCGACCGGCGATACTCTTTCAAGCCGGACTGCATGAGGTTCTTCTTGCTGCGCGAAAGCTTGTACCCAAGGGCAAGCTAACCACCGCGGGCGAAGCGGGATGGGCGGCAATCGTCAACCGTCTGGCGGAACTGGTCGTCTTGCTCGCGAGCCGGGGTGTCGCCGCGACAGATTTGTTCTCTGCCGCAGAAAAGATCGGTGGATCTCGGGAAGCGATTCTCAAGATAACGCGTCGCATGGCCAAGTCCATCGCACCGGCTTCGCCGGCCCTCGCGACATTGCTTTCCGAAGGTCATTTGCCTTCGGAAAATTCGAGCGAGTTGAGCGAATCCGACGATGCGACCTTGGCTACTCTGTTGCTCAGGGCTAACGAGTTGCTCTCAATTGAAGCTGTTTCGCGATCGCAGTCAGGTTCGCCGCTTAGCGTTGCGCATGCCTTAGCGATCGAAGTGCAAACGTTGGCAAAGCGGCGAGGCCTGAAAATCCTCGGGCGCGTTGGTGAGTCTGTTCAATTCTCTCCAGTCCAGCACCGCTTTGCCGGGAAGATTGCCGAATCCCCAGGCGCAGTCCGAATTGCCGTGCCTGCGGTTGTGCGCGAGACGGGGGAGATCGTGACGCCAGCAATTGTTGAGGCTGAGCCACGGGAAAGAGGTTGAGATGCCGGCGCTTAGATTGAATCGAGAAGTCTTGGGTCTTGATAGATCCCCTCAACGGGAGGGTCTCTTTTGCATTGACTTTGGCACCGCGCTGTCGAAGGCGGTGGCATCACAGGGCCGGTCAGGGTATCGACCATTGCTACTTCCGCTGGGCCGCTTGGCTGGAGATCCTCGCGCCGCGAATCGTTACGTCGCACAGTCGTCACTGTTCATTGACAGAGACCGAGTGGTTCATTTTGGTCACGGCGCGGTGGAGGCATGGGCTCGACAGCGGAATTACGCGATCGCCAGAATCGATTCAATGAAACAGTGGCTGAGCACTGGTCCGATCGCCGACCTGGATGGCGAATTCGTCGACGAAGCGTTTCTCCCGTCGAACTGTTCGCTCACCAAGGGAGATGCGCTGACGCTGATCCTTGCGTATATCACTGATCTGGCCGGCGAAGCGCTGGAGAAAGAAGACCTTTCCCGCCATGCGAGGCGCCGCTTTACGCGCCCTGTCTGGGAAGCCGACCGCGCCAGATGGTGCGATGAGATTATGACGCGCTATCTGCTCCGCGCCCAGCTGGTCGCCGACTCGCTCTCCGGGAAATGGCGTGACGGGATTGTGTTGGACGATGCGAAGGAACTAATCGAGCGCGCGAAGGGGGAGGACGTCCCTAAATGGCTCGTAGAGCCGAATGGGGTGCTCGAACCTGTTGCCGCGGGACATGCGCGGATGGAAAAAGACTACCAACAGCGATTTGTTGCATTGGTCGTAGACGTTGGCGCGGGTACTACCGATCTGGCAGTGTTCGCGGGCATCCAGGCAGATGGATCGGTAGGGATCACTCGAGCCGTTCCGCGCGGAAGATCGGTGAGCCTGTCGATGGCGGGGGACTACCTGGACGACGTGCTTAAACGACAGATCCTCGAAGGCTTCCCGGCATCCGACCGATCAGATGTCGTTGTTCGCCAGGTTGAGGGTCGTGCTCGTGAATTTAAGGAGATTCTGTTCACCAATGGCGAGCTCAAAACGACTTTTGTCGGCGGATTGGTTGGACCTCAAATCATCCGTAGTGACTTCGTGAGCCTCGGCCCAATTCGTGAATTCACGCAAGTTATCGGCAGTGCGGCCGGCGAAGTTTTGCAATCGGTTCGTGGACTAACGGATCTGTTCGCAGAATCGCACGAGCATCCTTTAAGTGAAATTTCAGTTCTTGCCTCCGGCGGAGGGGCAATGCTCCCTATGATCCGCCAGCTCGCTCAAGGCCGGCGCGAGATCGGCCGTCATCGATTTGTCGTGAGAGATGCCGGACCGGCACCGGGATGGTTCACGCAAAATTTCAAGGATGATCCGAAGGTCTTCTATCAAATGGCGGTCGCGATCGGGGGTTCGTTTCCACGATTGCCGGCCGGAGCACCGCCAGCTGACCAGATTCGCCGCGGAATGCCACTTTGACTTCGCCTGAGCACCAGCATATTTTGATTGAAGCCGGCACTGCCGTGCGCAGCATTGACAACCCCTCACGGGAAGGCGTGGTCACGAATACTCCGCCACGCCGCAAGCCCTCCGGCGTGTACCTGCAAGTGCGCTGGCTGGACGGTGCTGTCGATTTTGTTCATGAGGAGGAGATCGAGCCTCTCGAGAATCTCGACCTCCAGGATCCGTTTGCGCTCGTGCATGCCGGGAAGTACGGGAGGGCGGTAGATCTGCGGCGAAACCTCACCTACGTCCACCTTGCGGGCCGGCTTGCCAACCTGGTGTACGCGATGGGCATCACGAACACGGATTTCTACGCTCATCAGTATCGCCCCCTCCTTACGTTGCTCGATTCGCCAGTGAACGGGCTCCTGATCGCGGACGAGGTTGGCCTTGGGAAGACCATAGAGGCAGGATTGATCTGGACAGAGATGCGGGCGCGTTTCGATATGCGGCGCCTGCTGATTGTTTGTCCGGCTGTGCTTCGTGAAAAGTGGCGCGAAGAGCTTCGGAGCCGCTTTGGCGTAGATGCCGAAATTGTCGACGCCAGAGGACTCCTGGACGCCTTGCGGCAGCCGTATCAGCAGCTCGGCGAGGGCAAAGCGTGGATCATCAGCTACCAAGCGGCACGGCCGCCGAAGGACTGGAGGCCCGCGGCAAAGACGCCGCCGGCACGTCCGGGAAGCCGCTGGCTCCTGGCGGATCTGCTGCGCGACGCGGCGGGAGAAATGCCTCTCCTGGACATGGTTGTATTTGACGAGGCTCACTACATGCGAAACCGGGAAACCGCCGCATGGCGTCTCGGTGATCTTGTGCGCGAAGTTTCCGCCTATCAGCTCATGCTTTCGGCGACGCCGATCAACCTGCACAACCAGGATCTCTTCAGTCTCCTGAGCCTCATCGATCCCGACCACTTTTCCGAGGAGCAGGACTTTGCGCGACTTCTGGAAGCGAACCGGCCATTGGTTGCCGCGCGCGATGCCGCGTTGAACCGGACAACCAATGCGGAGGAGATCCTCGTTCACTTGAACGAAGCGCGGGCGCAGCCGATGCTGGCCGAATTTGTACAGCTTGCGTCGCTGCTCAAGGATCCGCCGACCGACGCGCGCCTTACCGAGAAGGGATATCGCGCCGAACTCGCCGACTCACTGGAGAGAATGAATCTTTTCTCCCACGTTGTCACGCGAACACGCAAGCGTGACGTGCAGTTGCGGCGCATCGTCAGGAATGTCCAGCGGGAGGCGGTCGAGATGAGCGCGCCGGAGCGCGCACTCTATATCGCGGTGACAGAGACGACGAGGAAATACGCCTGGGAGCGGGGCATCAGCGATGGCTTTCTTCTCGCTATGCCGCAGCGTCAGGTCACGTCCTGCCCAGCCGCCACGGCTGCCGCCTGGATTGGAGGTGGACGAGGCGCAGAGGAGTTGGTCGAGGACCTGCAAGAGGAGTACGACGACGAACTTGGGGAAGACGATTCAGGGGCCTCATTGCGCGAAACGCTGAGTGCGTTGCTGCCCCGCTCGACGAATGTTGCCGAGTTGCGCGCCAACGACGGCAAGTTCGCCCGATTGATCAAGGTGGCGGGGCAGTTCCTGAAGGCGAATCCCGGCGAGAAGTTTGTCCTTTTCACGACATTTCGGGCGACCGCACGATACCTGGTCGAGCGCCTCAACGAGCAAGGGCTCCCGTCGTCTCTGCTTTGGGGCGGGCAGGAGCGGACGAAGCAAGAGGTCATCAACGAATTCAAGGAGAGCAGCACGCTTCGCGTCCTCGTTTCCACGGAAGTCGCGTCCGAAGGCGTTGACCTTCAATTCTGCAAGGTCGTCGTTAATTACGACCTGCCATGGAATCCGACCCGCATCGAGCAACGCATCGGCCGGATCGACCGCCTCGGACAGGAGGCGGATCTGATCCACATCTGGAATCTGTATTTCACCGAAACCATCGACGACCGGATCGTCGTCCGGCTGCTCGAGCGTTTGCGGATCTTCGAGGAGGCGCTCGGCGAGGCGGAAGCGGTGGTGGGCGAGACCGTTCGCAAGCTTGAATACGATTTGCTTTGCCGGCCCCTGACCCGCGAGGAGGAAGACCGGAGGATCGACCAGGCGGCGCAAGCGCTCGAAACGCTCCGCCTGAGGCGGGAGGAACTGGAGAGGAACGCCGCCCATATGATGGCGCACGGGCAGAGGGTCATGGAGCGAATCGAGGCGGCGCGCGAACTGTCCCGAAGGGTCACGGAGAACGACCTCTACATCTACGTGAAGGATTACCTCGCAAAGTACTGGCGGGAGCATCGCTTCGCGCAAGAGGGTGCGGATCCGAATCTCGTCAGCATTCAATTGCCCGGAGACCTGGCCGCGAGGCTGGAGGATTTCCTTCGGAGCGAAGGTTTGCTCGGCAAGTCGCTCTTGAGCAACGGAATGGCTCGCCAATGCCGGTTTCTGAACCGCGTCAGCGAAGCGCCGCGGAGGGGAGAGGAAATCGTCCATCAGTTCCATCCGCTTGTGCGGTTCATCAGCAAGGACCTCAAGGCCCGGAACGAGCACTTCTATCCTCTGGTTGCCGTTCGCATTCCAGTCAGCGCGGCATTTTCTCGGGGTGTTTTCGTTTTTTATATTCGTGCATGGGGATTCCACGGCGTTCGCGAGGAGGAGGTGCTGGCGGTGTGCGCTTTACGTCTGGATTCTGGGGAGGAGCTCGACGAAGACGCGTCTGACCAACTGGTGCAGGCGGCAAGAGTAGGTGGCATGGAATGGATCGGCGCTGCGGGAGTCGTGGACGCGCCGGCGGTCGCGGTCCGGCTTGAGGAAGCGGAGGCGGTACTTGACGTGCGCTACCGCGCTGCCTTGGAGAAGAAGCGTAGTGAAAATTCTGACCGTGCCAAGTTCCAACTGGATTCAATCGAGCAGCATCTGGCGCGCCGGTTGCCCAAACTCCGAGAGACGCTCCAGCTGCATCTTTCGCTCGGACGTGCGTCGCTCGCGAAGGCAACTCAAGGACAGATCGACAAGCTGCAGGCGAGAATGAATACGCGCAGGGAAAAGATCCGCGAGCAGGAAAAAGTGCTCGCCGATCGGCACTTTGTCTGCTGTGGCGTGGTTGAAGTGGACGCGGCCTGATCGCCCATGGGCAAGCTTCGCGACGAGCTCGAAAAGCTGCGCTCGAAGGGCCAGCTCAAGGTGAACGCCTCCAGGGAGCCGGCGAAGACCGTTCAAGCTGCCTCTCCAAGGCGCGAACCCGAAGTTCGCCGCGATCAGAATTGGAAGGCGGGCGTGACACCCCTCAAGCAGGCGCCTGCAAAGCAAGTCGCTGCGCGGGAACCGGCAATGAAACAACAAAGGCCTTCGCCGGGCCCGGCTCCTCGAAATTCCGTTCTGCGCGCCCCGCACGTCCCGCCGCGTCCCGCGTCAGCGACGCTCAGTTTGCCCAAGTCACGCACCGTCGCAGAGCCTGTCCGGCGCCCCAAGCCACCCGTACCGTCCGCACAGTTCGGGTCCTTCCGGCCTCCCGCGCTCGCTCGCGACCGCGAATTCAGAATGCCCGACGATTGGGTAACCGCGGGATCAGAGTTGCAGCCGCCCGGAGGCGGAAGGGGCCGCGCGCTATCCGTGCGAATCGGAATCGATTTTGGCACCGCGTATACGAAGGTCGCGATACGCGCCGCGGACAGCGTTTTCTTCGTGACATGGGATGGCTTGCGAACGAGCGATGCCCCGCATTTCCTGCCGGGCGAGCTCTCGCGGATGTCCGGCGGCGAAACCTGGCTGGGCCGCGCTGGTGACGCCGAGGAGATCAGGTCTGATCTGAAACTTCCTTTCGTCGCGCGGGCCGCACGATCCCCGGAGCAGCTGGCGGCGACGATTGCCTATCTCGCCTGGGTGATGCGCTACTCCCGCGCGTGGCTATACCGGTATCAGGAAGCCCTGGTGCGAGACCGCAGGCTCGCGTGGGAGATCAATCTGGGCTGCCCGACCAACTCGTGGGCGGCGAGGGAGATCAGGTCAAGTTACGAAGAAATCGGCAAGCGGGCATGGCAATTGAGCCAGTCGAACGGCGTCATTTCCTGGCCCGATGCGCGGGCGATGCTTTTGTCCTCGGACGCGAGCTATGAAAGCATCGGACTGGATGGACTCAAACTCATGCCCGAGTTCATCGCGCAAATCGCGGGATATGTGAAATCCCCCCAGGCGCGCCAAGGGCTGCACGTACTGATGGACGTTGGCGCCGGAACGGTGGATATCGCCACATTCAATTTCGGCCCCATCAGAGGGACTGATGAGAATCGCTATTCCATATTTGCCAGCGATGTGTTGCCTTTGGGAACGCACTTTCTCCGGCAGGCTCGTGTCACCGGCCTGGGCATAGAGCAGCTACCATGGGACGATCTTCAGATTGTGCCGGACGAGGTGGCGGTGGCTGAGAACCTGCGGATTGAGGTGGCGCGGGTACGTCAGATCGACGATGCGTTCGCGAACTGTGTAACGGGTGCATTGTGGAAAATTCTCAACTACACGCGCGAACGGCGCTACTGGAAGGCGCCTGAGTGGCGCGAGGGACTGCCTGCATTTCTTTCCGGAGGCGGCTCCGAGTGCGTGGTTTACGCGCGTAGCCTGGAGCGCGCGTTCGCCAATGAAGGGGTGCCGCTCAGGCGAACGGCCTTCCCGCTTTTGCAGGAGATCAATGGAGCCCAGGAGGGGACGTTCCATCGATTGTCCGTGGCGTACGGACTTACTTTCGACGCGGACAGCATCGGGGAAATTCTTTCCCCTCATGAAGTGGAAGATGCGCCACGGGTTGATCCGACCGCGGACACCCCGAAGCAGAGCAGGCGCTTGGACCGTGACGAGCTTTATCCCAAATAGTCAAAAAGCCGATCACAATGACCGCCGCGGTTCCGGCTTGAGTGCGAGGTATGCTTTTCTTTCTCTACACCTGTACCATGCCCCAGATTTTGCGGTGTTGCATGACATGACCCCTCTCTAAGACCAGGCTGACTATGAGCATCCTCTCCCTCTGCAAACCGCGCAAATCTGTCTTTGCTGCTGATAGAAGGGCCACTGTTCTCAACCTCGATACGTTTCTCAAAGGGCAGGTCAATGGTCCTGAGTTTTTCGAGGAGAACTTTTTTACCAACGGGATGCTCACATTGGTCGACCGGGCGTTCCGGCACCTGGGCGGCACGGGCGCGGGTTCTTCAGTTTTCCAGCTGTCGCAGGCGATGGGAGGCGGTAAGACGCACAGCATGATCGCGCTCGGACTGTTGGCGCGTGATCCGGAGTTGCGAAAGAAAGTACTCACTGGCGAGCAAAATCCCGCTCCGAAGCTCGGCCGCTGTCGTGTGGCCGGCTTCAATGGAAGAAGCACCGATGCCGCTGGCGGAATCTGGGGTTCGATGGCAGACCAGCTTGGCAAAGCTGAGCAGTTCTCCCGTTACGTTTCACCATTGCTTAGTGCGCCGGGGCCTGAGGCTTGGAAGCAGTTGCTTGGTGGTGATCCCCTCGTTCTTTTCCTTGACGAACTCCCACCCTATCTGGAATACGCGGTGGCGGTTCCCGTCGGAAACAGTGATTTGGGTGTCGTAACGACCGCGGCGCTTGGGAATCTCTTTGTGGCAGTTGCCGAGATGAACAACGTGTGCCTCGTCCTTTCTGATCTGGCCGGAACGAATTTCAGCCTTGGGCAGGCAAACCTAAACGCTGCATTCAGTCGAGCGGTCCAGGGGATTACCTCAGAGTCCAAGCGAATCGCTGTCCCCATCACGCCTGTCAACCCGAATGGCGACGAGCTCTACCACATCTTGCGCAAGCGCCTTTTCGAGAAAGTCGCGCCAGAATCGGAAATCGAGAAAGTCGCCGCGGCTTACCGCGAGGCATTGCGTGAGGCCAGCAGGATGGGCCTGACGACCACTGTACCCGAGGCGCTTTACACCCGCGTCATTGATTCCTATCCATTCCATCCCGATCTCCGGGAGCTCGTGGGCAAGTTCAAGGAAAACGAAGGTTTCCAGCAAACTCGAGGCGTCATTCGCCTTATGCAAATGGTGGTTTCAAACCTTTGGTCGTCAAAGAAAGCTGACGGCATCGACTTGATCCATCCCTACGATCTCGACCTGAATCTGGATGAAGTTGCTTCCGAAGTTCGTACGATCAATCCTTCGCTCAGTGAGGCCATCGCCCACGATATTGCCCATAGTGGCGATGCAGAGGTTGAACAGATCGACCTCGCCAATGGCAATCCCGATGCCTCGGACGCCGCCCGCCTCATCCTCGTTGCCTCGCTCTCTACGACGCCCGGCGCCATTCATGGTCTGCGCGAATATCAACTCGTCGATTGCCTCCAACGCCCCGGTCGCGATCTATCGACTTTCAAGGCCAACGTCCTTGACAAATTAGCGACCCGCGCCTGGTATCTGCACAATTCAGCTGACGGCCGCCTGTTCTTCAAGAATCAGCAGAATCTCGCCGCGAAGCTTCGGTCGACGGCGCTCTCACTCCATGCCGAAACTGTTGACCGGATGCTCCGGGAACATCTGGAGTCCTATTTTTCTGCGTCGCTCCGCGACTGTTACCAAGTTATCAAAGTCCTCCCACCACCTGATGAGGTTCAGGTAGAGCAGGAAAAGACCACTCTCGTCGTTGTTCGACCTGGCGGACAGGCAAACCAATTGCCCATTTCTGCGGACTGGCAGGCGTGGTGGGAACAACAGCAATACAAGAATCGCATCCTCTTTCTAACTGGTTCGCGAGACACATTCCAGAAAGTGCTGGATTCGGCCCGGCAGTCTCGCGCTCTGCAAAGTATTGAAGACGAACTCAAAGCGGAGAGCACGCCTTCCGATGACGCGCAGTGGCGGGCGCTCGACGCGCTTCGGGACCGCGTAGGCCTACAATTCACCGCATCACTGAAGGAGGCATTCGATCAGATTGTCTATCCTTCGATAAATTCTGCTCTGCGCGCCACCGGTACCGACCTCGCTTTCGCCGGCAACCAGAGTGGCGAAGCGACTATCCGAAAGACACTCGAAGGCGCGCAGAAATTCACGACCAAGATTGACGACGACAGTTTTCGTACTCGGGCGGAAGCGCGGCTGTTCGGATCAGCAGAGACCAAGGTCGTACTCTGGTCGGACTTCAAGCGTGCCGCTGCCGTGAATACCAATTGGCCGCTCCACAAGATTTCCGCACTCGATGATCTCAAAGCCGAGTGTCTGCGTCGTGGGCTGTGGCGGGAAGAGGGCAATCACGTTCGCCGCGGCCCCTTTCCCCCGTCCGTTCCTGAAGTTTCTATTCGTGAACTCTCCGTACAAGAAGACGGGGATGGCTACACGTATTTGAAAGTCGAACCGCTGCATGCGCCGTCCGTTGTTTATGAGACTGGCGATTCGAAACCTACCAGCGCTTCGAGTCCCGTGCCAACGCCGACCCGTTTTGAAGCGTCGGGCTTACGTTACCAGTTTCTCGCTTTCGATCCTGCCGATCTCGGGCGCGTGAGCGCGGTAAAGGAATGGACTGCGAAGCTTCGGCTGAAATACCAACTCCACAATCGGGGCGACCATTACGAAGTTGAATTGCTCGCTCTACCCAAAGCAAACGGGATCTCCATTCGCTACACCACGGACGGTTCCTCACCTACCAGCGCAGGCTTTGCCACATACGACGGCGCGTTTCGCGTCCCGGCAAAGTGCCGCGTTGTTTGCGCCATGGCCGCGTCCAGCAGCTATGACATGAATTCGGAGACGATCCGAATCGCTATTCCGCAGCGAGGACAGGAAGCGCGCCCGCCGATTGATCCCACAGTACCGGCCCGCTGGAATCAACAATCCAAGCTCGATGACTCCACCGCGGTCTGGGACTTGATCCAGCGCTTGGAAAAGGCGGCGGGTGTGAAAGCCCATGACGTCAGCCTTACTGCTGAAAGCGGCGATGGGCAGCAAAACGTGGAATATTCCGGTGCCTTGGATGGAGGCTACGATGCCGCCGCTCTGAAATTCGTTGCGGATAAGTTGCAGGAAATTGCAAGCGGTGGAAGTCTACGAATGACGATTGGCTCGCTTGGATTTCCGACGGGGCAGGGGCTCCTTGATTGGCTCAAGGCTACCAATCAGCCGTTCAATGCCGCAAGAGTGAGCCAGTAAGCCATGGCACGCGCTACTTCACTATCAGTGCGTAAAGTCGTCGGCCTTGGTTTCCTGCCAGAGGAAGCTCGCCACGGCTTCCTGATCGACATTCCGAGAGGCAGTGGGGGCAGTGACATCGTTTGCATCACCGAGCACCGAGGGGATGATCTTGACCATCTGGGGGCCCGCTCGATGGATGCTCCGTCGCCCAATGATCCGTCGCTGCGAGTTGTCATCGATCGCGCCCGCTGGCAAGCTCTCGGGCCGGCGTTCTGGGAGGAAGCCAATCGCCGGCTGCGAGCAAACGGTCTGCCAGTCGCCAAGTATCAGAAGAACCCCGGCAAGCCCGTTCCGGTACATCCGTCGCTTGGGAAGGAACTTTGCATTCTTTGCTGGGCCGTGGAGGAAGCGTCGCCCGACGACATCCCCAATGCTTTACGTAATTGGGAAGCGCTAGCCCCAGAAGAGCGCTGGTGGCTTTACACCATGACCGTGGCCACCACCGGCCAGGCCATGCAGAAAGGCATTGGCTGGCGCAAAGCACTGCGCGCCGCCATCGCCGACAATCCTTTTGTTAAGGGCGAGGGTCTTTCGCCCCGTGCCCGACGTGAGCTTCTGGGCCATTCGCAGCTGTCCCTCTCGCTCTGATATTGATGCTTTCCGAAATGCCGACTTTCATCGAGACTCAATTTCCCATTGCTCGCCTTTCTGCGGAGGCTTACAAAGAACGCAAGGCGGGGGCCAGCCAAACGCTCACGGGACTGGGTAAGTGGTGGGGGCGCAAGCCGTTAGTCCTTGTCCGCGCTTCAATCATCGGGATGTTGATGCCTGCGTCTGCAGATCCGAGGCTGGATCGCGAAATCTTCCTAAAAATACTCACAATGGATGATGACGGAACTTGGCAACGGAATAGAGGAAGAATCTCAAACCGCGCTACGTTCGACAGCTTGAGTTATGCGGAACGCCTCAAAGACTGTGAGCGCCCGGAGAACATCGAAGGCCCGACACCAGCGGCTTGGGGCGAAATCAACGCGCATCTCGGCACGACGGCAAAGTGCCTTCCCGAACTTGTTGAGCAACTCGGTAAACGTACTTTCGGCCACACACCTCGTGTGGGTGACAGTTTCTGTGGCGGTGGATCTATTCCATTTGAGGCTGCTCGAATTGGCTGCGAGGCTTTCGGTTCCGACCTCAATCCAGTTGCTGGACTCCTTACCTGGGCAAGCTTGAATTTGCTCGGCGGTGGCAAGAAAGTGCAAGAAGAAGTCCGGCGCGTGCAGAAAGAAGTTTTCGAATTGGCCGACAAGAAAATTACTAAATGGGGCATCGAAAACAATGCCAAAGGCGAACGCGCCGAGGCATTTCTTTATTGCGCGGAGGTCAAGCCAGAGGGATGCGACTATTACATTCCACTCGCGCCCAGTTGGTTAGTTTCCGAAAAATACCGCATTGTCGTCACGTGGAAAAAGACACCAGGCTCCGACAGATTGCAGCCAAGCGTCAATACCGTTTCCGAGAGCGAACTGAAACTCTACAAAGAGAAGAAAGGCGCCACTATAGCGGATAGTCGCGTAGTCGATCCCTTCGACGCTAGCCGGACGTGGTCGGTAGAAGCTTTACGCGGACCCGAAGGATTGCGGCGATGGGCTAATGAAGATGTCGTTCCTCGCCTCGACGACGTGTTTCAAGAACGGCTTTATTGCATTCGCTGGATCAGCGCTGAGGACGAACGCCGGTACGCCGCGCCCGATACCTCTGACCTCGACCGCGAAGCCAAAGTGCTCGAATTGCTACGCGAACGCTTCGCCACATGGCAACGCGAGGGTTTTATTCCATCCAAGGCGATCGTCAGCGGCTACAACACCGACCAACCCACTCGCGAGCGTGGCTGGACGCATTGGCACCACCTGTTCACTCCGCGACAGCTACTGATCTATGGTGCCTATCTCGAAACACTGAAATCTGTACCTTCAATTGAATCACGCGTCGCGATCATCCTGAAACTGGGAGTGCAAGTCAATTGGAATTCAAGGCTTTGCATCTGGAATGCTGATAAGTCAAAAGGACCTGGTTCAACCGAACAGACGTTCGCGAATCAGGCGCTGAATACGCTTTTTAATTTTGGGACACGGTCTTATTGGCTACTACGCGAATCTCTCCTTAAGGATTTTGCGTTTCTAAAGATGCCTGCTGCGCCGGGTAAGACTGCAGTTATCGACGCTCGCGATGTTCGCGAAATGTGTGATTTTTGGATCACCGATCCGCCCTACGCAGATGCTGTGAATTACCACGAACTCGGCGACTTTTTTCTTGCTTGGTATGACAAGCAATTGGCCAGAGATTTTCCTGACTGGTCGCCCGACGCTCGTGCAGAGCTAGCAGTACGAGGGGACGGCGAGGATTTCCGACGTTCGATGGTGGAGATTTACCGCAATCTCGCCCGGCATATGCCGGACGAGGGCATGCAGATGGTCATGTTCACCCATCAGGATCCTGCTGTCTGGGCGGATCTCGGCATGATTCTTTGGGCAGCTGGATTAAAAGTCACTGCAGCCTGGACAATCAGCACCGAGACGGCTGCTGGCCTCAAGAAGGGTAACTACGTCCAAGGTACTGTCTGTCTCATCCTGCGTAAGCGCACTCTCAATGAGCCTGGTTTCCTGGACGAAGTCTATCCACTGGTTGAGGATGAGGTTAAGCGCCAAATTTCGTCCATGCAGGCCCTCGACGAAGACGGCGAGCCGAACTTCAACGACGCCGACTATCAGCTCGGTGCCTACGCCGCCGCGCTCAAGGTGCTCACCCAATATGGCAATCTTGATGGGAAGGACGTCGAACATGAAGTCTTCGCCGTTCGTGCTAGCAACGAGAAAAGCGATTTCGAGACCGTTATCGAACGCGCCCTCGGTATCGCCTGCGACACGCTCATTCCCCGCGGGCTAGACAATTCATGGCGCGACCTTTCGCTCGTGGAGCGCTACTTCCTTCGTTCCCTCGACATTGAGAGCCGGGGCGAGCGTCGCAAAGGCATGTATGAGGAGTTGGCGCGCGGCTTTGGAGTGACCGAAATCCGCCCCCTTCTTAAGAGCGACAAAGCCAATGGTACCCGCATGTTCACACCCTCTGGCTTGGCGGCAAGCCTGCTCGCACCTATCCAAGGTTCGGAGTCTGATGTTGCGGCCCTGCCGGTTCGCCGTGGCCGTGCTAGTTCGGGAGCGCCACACCCATTTTCCGCTTCACCGCTGCGTCATTTAATGTTTGCCATTCGCGAAACCACCGCCGCTGACAACAGTCCGGAGCCCGGGCGTCAATATCTGCGCGACACATTTGGCCAGGGTTACTGGGGTAAACGCGAAGGTTTCATCGCATTGCTTGAGTGGCTTGCTGCGTTGGGTAATGCGGAGGGGATGAACGAATGGATCGCCGATTCCGAAGCCGCTCGTATCCTTGCCGGACGCCTGCGTAACGACCACGCCTGATGCTGCAGCGCCATTCAAGCCGTCGCAATCGACTCGACCATACGGTACTGAATCAACGCCTTGAGGGCGCTGTCTCGTACGATCGCATCGCAGGCTACTTCCGCTCAAGCCTGTTCGAGGTAGCGGGGGAAGCCATCGCGAGAGTCACGGGAGCGGTGCGTATCATCTGCAATTCAGACGTTGATCCCCAAGACCTTGCTACCGCTGCGGCCGCGCAAGCAGCGCTCCGCCGAAGCTGGTGCTCCGGTATGCCTGAAGAAGCGCCACCCCTCGCGATCCCGCGTTACCGCGCACTTTACGAAGCCCTGACGAGCAAAAGAATAGAAGTACGAGTGCTGCCAGATTCTGCGTTCGGCCTGATCCACGGCAAAGCGGGCGTCGTGCGGCGTGCGGATGGCTCCGCGACGGCATTTCTTGGCAGCGTCAACGAAAGTGCCTCCGCCTGGAAGGTGAACTACGAGTTGCTGTGGGAAGACAACGACCCCGAAACCATTGCGTGGGTTCAGGAGGAGTTCAACGCGCTCTGGAATGATGCGCGGGCCGTGGATCTCTCTTGCTGTCCGTTCATCGCGCAAGACGTACAGCGCATCATCTCTCGGAAAGTCATTGAACCGGCGGAGGTGAAGGCTATTTCCGACCCCACTGCCGCTGCTGCTTCGGCTGCGGTCGAATCGCCTGTCTATCGTCGCGAACAGGGACTTTGGCCACACCAGAAATATTTTGCCCGCTTGGCCCTGGAGCGTCATCGACTCGGCGGCGCGCGCCTGGTGCTTGCAGACCAGGTCGGTTTGGGGAAAACAATTCAGCTCGCGATGGCCGCGCTGCTTATGGCGCTCGACGATCCCGACGGCGGACCCATTCTCGTACTTGCCCCGAAGCCACTCCTCCAGCAATGGCAGGACGAATTAATGGAAATGCTCCTGTTGCCCTCTGCCCGATGGAATGGCCGCGCTTGGGTGGATGAGAATGATCTGGAATACCCGTCGGAGGGTGTGAAATCACTAGGGAAATGCCCGCGCCGAATCGGACTGGTTTCGCAGGGATTGGTAGTGCGCGGTCTGCCGGAGGCGGTAAATCAATTGCTTACCCGGCGCTATACCTGTGTCATCGTCGATGAATCGCACCGCGCCCGCCGAAGCAAGGTGCCGAAAGTGGATGCCAGTCCGGATGAAATCGACGAGAGGGCGGAGCCCAATAAGCTGATGGCGTTTCTCCGGGAGATCGGCCCGAGAACGAAGAGCATGCTGCTGGCGACAGCCACGCCCGTCCAACTCCACCCTGTCGAGGCCTGGGACCTTCTGCATATACTTTCCCATGGAAACGAGGGCGTACTCGGCGGCTGGACACAAACCAGCCCGTGGTTTAGACCCAGCCGTTGCCTCGAAATCGCCACTGGTGATGCAGCAGTCCCAACCGCTGATGTCCGCGAAGGCTGGCAGTATGTCCGCGACCCGCTGCCGTCCCGTTATGAAGACCCGGCATTCGATCGCATTCGTCGCAGTCTTGATGCCAGCGACACCCGTTGGCAATTTAATCCAGAGAGTCTTGAGAAGTTGTCACCGGCGATCCGCCGGGTCCAACTCCAGAACGGGCTGCTCCCTAAATACGGCGAAAACTTCAATCCGTTGCTGCGTTGCATTGTGCGTCGCACTCGCGCCTATCTTGAAGCGACGATCAATCCGGCCACGGGCGGCTATTTTCTTCCGAAGGTCACCGTGAAGCTGTTTGGCGAGGAAGACGAAAGCGCCTTGGTGCTCGGTGGCTATCTGCGCGAAGCCTATCAGGAGGCTGAGGCGTTTTCGCTGCTCCTCCAGCAGAGGGTAAGAGGTGCGGGTTTTTTCAAAACACTTCTATTGCGGCGCCTGGGCAGCTCGATGGAAGCAGGACGCCGGACTGTAAGCAAACTTCTCGGCGAGGAAATTGACACCCCGGATGATGAGGACGAGGACGACACTGACGAAGAAGCACCAATTCAAGTCGGACGCCCGCCGCAGGGGGCCAGCGATTTCAAGAACTTTACCGCCGCTGAAATAACATCACTTCGCCGTTGCCTCGATTTGCTAAAACAAGGCGGCAATAACGATCCCAAGCTCGAAGCCCTAGTCGGCTATCTTCGTGGGACTCGTGAAGGTGTCAGTCGCCGCTGGCTAGATCTAGGCTGCATTCTGTTCTCGCAGTATTACGACACCGTTCGCTGGATCGGGGATGAAATGGCCAAGCGCGCAGAATTTGCGGGCATGGACATCGGTCTCTACGCCGGCAGCAACCGCTCCGGGTTATGGCGGGAAGGCAAATTCCAGCGCTGCGACCGAAATATTCTGAAAGACCGAGTCCGCAAAGGTGACCTTAAGCTCCTGCTCGGAACGGATGCCGCCTCGGAGGGCCTCAACCTACAGCGCCTCGGCACGCTCATCAATATCGACCTTCCTTGGAACCCGACCCGGCTTGAGCAACGCAAGGGCCGCATTCAACGCATTGGGCAAGTACGCACCGAAATCTGGATCGCTAATCTCCGCTACCGTGACTCTGTTGAGGACCGCGTCCACCAAGTACTGGCCGATCGTCTCGAAGCGATTCACGGCCTTTTCGGCCAGATTCCCGACACTCTCGAGGATGTGTGGGTGCAAATTGCCCTTAACGACGAGCAGGCTGCCAATCAGCTGATTGACCGTACGAGGGCAACCAGGAACCCGTTTGATGCGAAATACAGCAAAGTAGAAGACGCCGATTGGGAGACCTGTGCTTCGGTCTTGAACGCTGTGAGTATGAAAGAGCTTCTCTCGCGCGCGTGGTGACGGTGCCGGTTTGGCCGCGCTTGCAATTTCTTAGCGCTTTCGTGTTTTGTGGCGCCTATTGTATGTGTCATTGACTCGAACGAAGTGGAGCGCGACGGTCGTGCTTATCTAGTTAGAGAGAAATTCGGCGGGGGAGGGGAAACGTGTTTCATTTGAATGTAAGGGTCGCGTGGCACGACAACCGTTGGAACGGTACTGTCTGCAAAGATCCCGCCGGCAATTCTTATTGCATGGATCTGGAAAGGATCCGGGTCGAGCGGAACGATGCCGTGGAAATAAAGCTGCACGGAAAATCGTTTGCTGATCTTGATTCCGACCAGTTGCCACCTTGTAAAGCGGAATCGACAGCTTTCATGAATCCAAGGGCTTGGACAAGAGCTGTTGAGCATCCGTACGTGCGACATGCAAAGACTGCGATCACTCATGGTCATTTGCTGAAGACCAAATTTATGGTCAAGCCGTACTCTTCTTTTGCGGTGCCGTTTTACTGGATGCTGCGAGAGCACCAGGAAGAGATCGAGCGAGGCCTGCCAAGCCTGTTACCACCCGATGTGGAGTCTCCGTTTTTCTCGCCTTGGGTGTTTTCTCGTCAGCGACAGGAGGCTCTGTGTGAGCTGTTTTTCGGACGCCTGACAGCAGGGAAATCGCTGGTTTTCTATTACACGAAGGGTGGTCATCCTTTAGAGGAGGCATATAGCCGTCTCGTAGTCGGCGTGGGGATGGTCGATTGGATTTCACCGGTGCTGAAGTACGACTCGAAGAAACCCTCGGAGACGTACCCACTCTGGGACCGGATGTTTACGCACTCAGTACGGCCGGACGGGGCGAAGGGCTTTCTTCTTCCCTATCACGATTACCTGGAGCCCACCGGAGACCCGAAAGAGGATGCGCGCCGAAAGGAGCTGCTTGCCGATATTGCCGTCGTTCCGGAAGCAGTCGATGTCATGTCTTTTTCGTATGCCGGGGAGCATGCAACGCCCGATGTTGCGCTTTCCACTCTTACGAAGTGCCTGGAGTCGGTGCGGCGAATCAGGTCGCACGGTATCGCCGCGGGCCCGTGGGATAAACGGGAAGACTGGCTGAATGAACAGATTGCCGCCGCGTGGGCTGACCGCGGCCTTTTCCCGGGTGCTGGCGCCGCACTTGAAGCTTTGGGTATGCGTCTTGGTACATCGCTTGTGCTCGAACTGATGTCTAAAGCAAAGATCGGATCTAAGGACGATCCTTGGCCGCTCTTGGACGCGATCGTTACAGGGAAGAAAGAGCCACCCCAGAAGGCTTACGCTGGAGATCTGAAGGCGGTCGCAAATACCTGGAAAGGATTGTCTGAGGAACGGCGATCACTTCTCAAGTTGCTATCTCGATTCAGCCTGAGTGCAGCGCAAATGACGAGGTGGTTTGAACCCGCCATACGAGCAAAGGCAACCAGGGCGCCAATTACAGACCGGGCGATCCTTGAAAACCCGTACCGTATCGCAGAGCTCGATCTTGGGGACGAAGAGCACCCGGTGTCAGTGACGACAATCGACCGGGGATTGATGCCCGAGGCAACTGTTGCGGCGGCGCATCCTGTCGAGCCTCCCTCACGGATCGACTCTGCACTTGATTGGCGGCGCGTGCGCGCAGCGATTGTTTCCGTAATGCGAACTGCTGCGACGTCGGGAGACGCACTGCTGACTGAGTCGGAGGCGCTAACTGCGCTTAGCACGTTGCCATTGGCGCAGCCTTGCGTAGTGCCTTCCGATTGGTTGAATGGAAACGAAGAGCAGATCGGCCCAGAGCTTGCACGCGTGGAAGTTCTGCTAGACGCGAAGACCGACGAGAAGGCGAAATGTCTGCAACTCGCCGATCTTCACAAGAGAGAAAAAAGGCTACGCGAGCTCCTTAGCGTTAGAGCTAAGGTCCAGCTCCCGAGCCTAGGCGAGAAATGGCTCGATCTCCTTAAGAAGGCCATCGAGGAAGGCGGCGCAAAAGTGGATTCCGCGAATCCTCGTCATGCGGCCGCGCTGGCTGAGCAGGCAGACGCCCTGGAACGAGTAACGATGCAAAAGCTCTCCGCTCTCGTTGGTCGGGCAGGAACCGGGAAGACGACCGTGCTGGGCGCACTTCTGAAGTCAGAGAAGCTTCGCAAGGACGGCGTACTGTTCCTTGCGCCTACGGGGAAAGCCAGGGTGCGGCTCGCGCAAAAGGCAAACGCCTCTGCCATGACGGTGGCGCAGTTCCTGTACTCGCTCAAGCGCTACGACGGCTTTCGCCAAAGGCCTCTGTTTGAAGGCAAGGACCAATATCGGCGTGAACGGACAGTAGTCATTGACGAGTGCTCGATGCTGACTATGGATGACATGCTGGCAATGCTTCTTGCGCTCGACCTGGGTCATGTCCAGCGCATTGTTCTGGTCGGAGATCCAAATCAATTGCCGCCGATCGGAGTGGGCAGACCGTTTGCCGATTTTGTCTCCCACCTCGAGGAAGCTTCAGAAAAGGGCCTGCCCGCAGGAAAGGCTTTGGCGAGGCTTACCGTAGAGCTGCGTACGGCTGCAGGAGCCCCATCGGATACTCTTCGACTGGCTTCTTGGTTTACTCGTGAGCCCCAGCCGGTGGACGCAGATCGGGTTCTTAGCGACATCGACTTCGGCGCCAAGCTAAACGATCTTCAGATCTGCTATTGGAAAACACCGAAAGAGCTCTATCGCCGTATTGAAGAGCAGTTTGTCGAGCGGCTCGGTCTGACTGGTCCGGGTGATGTAAAGGGATTCAATGCCGCGCTTGGTCTTACGGAGGAAGGGTGGGTTCCCTTCGAAAATCACAATGGCTGCGAGCAATTTCAGCTTCTTTCGCCTGTTCGGCTACATCCCCATGGTGTCCACGAACTTAATCGGTGGATCCAACAGAGATATCGTGGAGATCAGCTTCGAGCAGCTCGCGATAGGCGCGGCCTAAGTCTCGGAGAGGAAGAAATAGTGGTAGGCGACAAAGTTATCCTTACTCGCAATGGCAAGCGAGATGGATGGAATGGAAAGGACAAGCATAAAGTTGAGGAATATCTGGCGAATGGCGAAATAGGTGCCGCCGGTGTTGCCACGGGAGCGGCAAGAGGGAAATTCCTTAACGTTGCCTTCGCCGGTCGACCGGATATCCGATTCGGGTTTGGTGCATGGAGTTTCGGTCCGAATGCCTCTCCGCTTGAGCTCGCATATGTGCTTACAGTTCATAAGGCTCAGGGGAGCGAATTCGGCACAGTGTTTGTGATTGTCCCGAAGCGTACGCGGTTTCTTTCGCGTGAACTAATGTATACGGCGCTGACAAGATCACGAAACGCTTTGGTCTTACTCTTGGAAGGCGCCGACGGGACCGGATTGTTCGATCTCTCGCAGCCCGCAAACTCTGAGACCGCCAGACGGAATACAAATCTTTTCCAAGCGGGAATCCGCGGGGGCGACGATTTTCCATATGCTGCACATCTTGTGCATCGCACGCCGAAAGGCGAGATGGTCCAGAGCAAGTCCGAGCTTGCCATTGCGACGTACCTCGAGGAAAACGACTTTCTCTATCGATACAACCGACCCTATGAGGGTACAGCTGCGCCTGGCCGAGTGCGACCGGACTTTACATTCACTAGCGATGCAGGCGAGGTTCTATTGTGGGAGCACTTGGGAATGCTGGATCGTGACGACTATGCCGAGGGCTGGGCTTGGAAGCGAGATTGGTATGCAAAAAACGGGTTCGAGCTCGGTAAAAACCTTTTTACGACAGAGGAAGGGCCGGGACTCGATATGTCGCAAGTGGCAAAGGTGGCGAGTGCAATTCAAAAGGAACTGAGTAGTTGACGGGCAATTCGCGACGGGGGCAAATGATTGGTATTCTTGGTGTTTCCGGGAAGTGAAGCATTCTCTTGTTGAGCAGAACTATGTTCGACGAGATATTCACTACTGTCGCGGCTGCAGGAACAGTACCGTCAAGTGCTGGTACTGCTCGAGCATGGCGCGGGCAGGTAAGACTTGGGATGACGAATGCTGCGCCGTGCACGATGGAAGCCTTGTGGACTGCGGGGTGAGAGATGGAGCCTCAAGGGCGACGCGAATGAGAACGTGCGCAGATCCAGGTGTCGTGCTTCAATTCGCGTGCGGGGGTGGCATTGACCATGGGTGCATTCGCGTATCATGTTGGGAATTCAGTGTATGAACTATTATTGCGATGAATGAATTCGGAAGACCTTTTTACGAGTTCCTGATCGGTTGGCTCGACACGCTAAAGATGTATGTCCGTGCGGCTCTTTCCGCAGGAATCTCCCAGGATGATGGCACTCGCGAAGTGGAGAGCGCGGTTGACCAGGATTTCGAGGGCTGGCTTCATGGCGATCCGTCGGTCACGAAGAACCCGGCCAGTCGATACGGTGATCGGACGCCGGGCTACATCACGGGCAATGGTCTCGGTAGCATGGAGATTGGCGCGGCCGACGACTGAAGCGCGGCTGTTCCTACCGGTTCCCGGGCGTTCCTTTTCCGTCGGTCGGACGACGGGCTTCTTGTGATCCTGGAGGCTGTTCAGCCTTTGGGGTTGATGCCGCTGATTCCCGTGTTTCGGGCTTAGGTCCGGCAACCGGTACACCGTCTTTGTCGAGGTGCCACTCGCCGATCGTCGGCCTCTCCGGGGGCGTCCCCAGCCTGGCGCGGTTGTCGGTCTGCGCGCCAACGGTGTCCCACACTGCTCGATTTCCCCCGTGGTGCGGGCTCACCTTGCCGGCTTTTACCGTCGCGTTGTAGTCCTCACTCAGGGTACCTTGCTCCTGAGAGACTTCCCGTCTGCGCGAATCGAGGGCCGTGGAGGCCCGGGTTTCCGTCGCACGAATCCGCGCTGCGATGTCATTGCCAACGGCTTGCCCTGGCGCAACGCCCCGACCGGCTTGGCGCTCCCGAATTGCACCGTCGTTCGTGGCCACCTGATTCCGCATCGCATCGACGTTCCTGGACGCATCGCTTTGGTCGAAGTCGTCGCGTAGCGTCGAAGAGGTCCAGCCGAGGAGTTGCGGCAGCGGGCGACTCGGCGTCAGGGGGCTGTCTCCGGGAATGAATTGATTGCCCACATCGCCACCCTTCGCATAAGCGAAAGCGATCTCCGAGACGGCGCGTTGCAACTTGATCGGATCGTCCTCGCGAAGCAGTCCGCGCTCCGAGAGTCTGCGCGCGGCGTAGTTGGTGAAATCGGTCTGGGCGCCGCTGCTCCACTCGCGCATGAACTGCGCGGTCCGGGCGAGTTCCTTGGCTCGACCATAGGCGTTCTCACTAGAGGACTGATGATCGACTGCCTCGCGATACGACGAGTCGAAGCCGGAAGTGGAACCTGTTTTGCTGCCCTGCGCCCATTGATAGGCATCGGACGATCGGAACTCCTTGACGAGTGCAGTCGCTTCCGAAAGTTGAGCGGTTTCGACGGCCTTGCGTGCGTAGTCGTAGGCGCTTTGAAGGCGTTGCTGATCCATGTGCCGACCTTCTCGGGTCAGTTGACCGCCGATCTCCGTGAGAGGAATCCTGGCACCCGCCGAAGCAGAAGCGGCCACGCTCTTGCCGACGATGGAGTCGTCGCCCAATCCCAGCCGCCGGTTGACCTCACGGGCCACCGAGTTCAGTGTCTGGAGCTGCGTCGACGTGGAGCCACCGTCGGACGTGGTGCTTGCGCCGGAACGTTGTTGTGTGCGCTCGAAAGTTTCCTGGATGCCGAGTGCCCGCGTTAGGGCGGTAGCCTGGCTCCGCTGCATGGACTCGCGCTCGGACCGGGCGAGAGTTTCCGTCTCGCGCGCGTTTTCCGTGAGGGCCGTCGCCTGGCGCTCCGAGAAGGTGAAGGTCGTTGCCAGCCGGCTCAGCGTCGCCTGGTATCGGAAGACTCCCGCATCCGGGCCAGCGCCCTGAATAGTGGTGCCGTGTGCGTCGCTCGTCGTGGACATGAACGCGGAGGATCGGGTAGGGGCGAGTTGCTGCTGGTCGAAGGAGACAATGTCCTGGCTTACGTTGCCCTTGGAAGCGCTGGCAGATTCTCCGGACACGGCCGACTGCATCGGCCCGACACCCGTCACCGCCTGAAAGGCGACTTCGCCGCCCTTGATGATCGCGGTCGCGATGATCGGGATCGAAATCACCATGTAGCCCGCCACGGCTTGGTCGGAGATGGCGCCGTTGTAGATGCTGGACGCGGTTTCGAGGGCCAGGCCTTGGGTCGCCGCGCCCATGCGCGCTGCGGCCTCGAGGTTCTTGGCGCTCGCCAGGGTGGCCACGTAGTTGAGGATCGCATAGAGCGGTGGCCAAAGCTGGATCCAGACGAGACTCAGGACGAAGCTTTTGATCGCTAGCCCGAGGCCTCGCCCCTGGGCCAGGAGAAACAGCAGGAAAACGAACGGGAAGACGGCGTAGATGATTGCCTCGATCACGTTGCGCACCAGCGGCAGGGCCTGCTCGGCGATCTTGCCCATGGTCAGGAACGATGAGTTGATCGAGGCTGTGGCGTTGGCGCGGGCCGTGGCGATCATCACGGAGGCCGGGTCATTGATCTTCTGGCCGACGATGCTGCTCGTGTCCTGAACCAGGTTGATCATGATGTTCTGCCGCAGGAGGTCGGCGGCGCTTTGCGCCGCGGTCGCGATCCGGGTCTTGTAGTAGGCCTGCTCGATCTGGCTGTCGATCACGCCTTGCGCGGCGGTTGCGTCGAGCGACGGATTCAGCTGGAACGCGAGGATCGCGCGGGCACGGGCCACCTCGACCGGCAGGCGGTTGGCGAGATAGGTGTACACATTGGGGCAGGTATCGACCTGAACCGGGTTGCCGTAGGTCGAAAAACGGGCCGGATTGGGAGTCCCCATCAGCGCCCAGATGTCGGTGCTCTGGGAGAAGCCCGCCGGGTCGATGGTGCCGTCCTGCAGGTCGTAGAGGGTGCAGTTGTAGACGAACGCGATCAGGTCGGTGCGAAGCTGAGGGTCCGCTACATTGGCCCTGCGCGAGGCCTGGATCAGCCGGTTGCCGAACATGACGCCGTTCTTCTGGTACGCAAGCTCGCTGGGAAGCTGGGCGTTCGGCGCAGGGATCACCTGGAACGCGGTTTCGAAAAACCGCGTCATCACGTCGCCCACTTTGCTCGTGTAGTGGCCGAAGAAAGCAACCCCGATCGGGACATTGCCGACCGCGACCGGTGCCTGGCTTCCCAGTTTGTCCACGATCACGACGTCGGCCTTGGGGAGGAAGAGGGCGTAGTAGAGGAACAAGAATCCCATCAACCAACCCCAGCCCTGAAAGCGCCCCGGCGTGAAGAGTCCCGCGAACGCGGCGACTATCACGCCAGTCACCGCAACGGTCTTGATGAGGCCGAAATAGTCGTCGCCGCCCATGATGGCGGCGATGGCGTTGAATACACCGGTCAGGGTATCGACGTTGCCGTAGGCGTAGATCTCGAACATGGATGCGCGAAGGTCGGTCGGGGACGGCGGGCCGCCCGGCGGTCGGCGCTAGGAGCCGCGTGCGCCCGAGTTGGCGCTGAAATCGAGCATCGCCTTCACCGCCGCGGGCATCGAGCTCCAGAGTTGCCGTTCCAGGGTCTGCAGGTCCTGCGTCATGGACGAGACCGAGCGCACTTTGGCGTACGCAGTCTGTTTCTCGGTTAGAAGTTGCCGCTGGGCTTCCTGGCCATTGCTCCGTAACGTCTCCACGTACTGCTGCTCGATCGCGGTGCGCTTCAAGGTCTGCGAGAGCGCCGTCATGGCCTGCCGAATCACGCGATTGAGGAAAGTCTCGGCGTAGTCGAGCGCGATCACGTCCTTGTAGGTTTCGATCAGCGTCTCGGCAGTGTTGGAGCCCGGAACGGCGTTGGCGACCGCCAGCATCTTGTAGACGGGTTCCGTGGTGTTGTTGATGAAGCCGATATCGGCGCTCGTCTGCGGCGTGCGCGTGGCGATGCTGTCGGACATGCGGCGCAGCCGCTCGGAAACCATGCGCGTGTAGGGTTTGGCAGAGACGGTGGTGCGGGCGGGGTTGAGGCACTCGGCTGGTTCGTCGCAGACGTAGACGTCGATATCGACGTTGCCTTCCGTGGCGGATGCGCCGCGCCCGAGCAGCAGATCACGCAGGCCCACGATGCTCGGTTCCACGTAGCGCGGCATCGCGCCGCTGCCGTCGTCCGCCGGGGGGTAGAGGATCACGGTGCCGATCACGCTCATGATCAGCTCCTTCTCCTGCTGGCTGATGGTGCCGCCGACCTGGTTAAGCGCCAGCCAGATCACGTTGCCCTTCACGAAGGTCGCGTTGCGAATGTTCGGATCGCCGGAGTTCGCGGCATTCTTGACCACCGCCGGGGCGTTGGTGGCACAGGTGAAGCGCGCATCGGCGCGGTCGGTGACACTGCCCAGGTACTGGGCGATGTTTGCGCAGCCGCTCTGCACCGAATTGTCGTATTCGCCCACGACGCCGTTGACCAGTGACTGCGCGGCCTCGCAGGAGTTGATGTTCATCGCATTGATCTTGTTGATCTGGTCCTGCAGCTCGGTGAGCAGCTTGTCGATATCGGGGGAGATCGACTGCAGCGCGAGCTTGAAGGCATAGCCCACTGCGTTCGATCCGATGTTCTGCAGGAGCGCGACGAACTGCTGCTTGTTGATGAAGGAGAACGCGCCCCCGAACAGGTCGATCCCGCCGCAACCCGCCCGCAGGCTTGGGAGTTGGGCATTGACGAGCGGGTAGTTTCGTCCTGGCGCGCGCATCATCAGACTGCCGCCGGTGTAGAGGTTCATCGCCTGGCCGCGGAAGGCGCCGGGCGAGGTGACGTTGCCGAGCGCACCCAGATCATTGAACATCGTCTGCATCTCGGCATTGAGATCGGCGGGCCGGCTGGCTATTGGTGCCGTTGCCAGCGTGATGGCGAGGAGGCAGGCCATGAAGCGTTTCGGTCGAGTGGTCATCGATAGTCCTTTCAATCGCTAGAGCGGATCCTCGCGCGGGTCTTGTGCAAGCGCTGCGATGCGCTCGAGGAGTTCTGTCAACGCCATCACGCCGAAGCCAACGGGGCGGATTTGCCGCTTGGACGGTGCGGTGAGGTAAAGCGCCGGCACGACTGATGCGTTGAGGCGCGTCGCGATGCCATTGTCTGTTTGAGGATTCGGGTA
>Ga0307374_10001828_pt1 | contig 38918 bp, 34 predicted proteins | sample OX3MG_FD_202532 | JGI IMG/M metagenome (GOLD analysis project Ga0307374, IMG submission 202532) | Soil microbial communities from Risofladan, Vaasa, Finland - OX-3 | ecosystem: Environmental > Terrestrial > Soil > Coastal area > Acid sulfate soil | place: Finland: Risofladan, Vaasa | collected... | reverse complement strand
CAGGGATCTCATTTCTGCGGAAGAACGAAATGAATGGCAACGCGGTCAGGGGTGGGGCAGGCGTTTTTCCCTGTTCGGAAGCTGTCCGCGGCCCACTCCACTGACCCTTTTCGCACGAAAGTTCTGTGCGGTCTCGGGTTCATAGCCCTCATCACGACTGCCCTGCTGATCTGGCGCCAGCCCTTTGCTTTGTCGGGTGCGGCGGGCCAGCCCTTTCCCGACGCTCATGAGTACCTCAATGCGGCATATCGGCTCGCCCACTGGCAGGGCTACACGACAACGGTGCGAGATAACCCCTACTTTCACATCCATCAGGTTGTCAACCCGCCTCGATATCCGCCCGGTACTTCACTGGTCTTGGCACCGTTTGCCTTAATCGGCAACTATCCCGGCAATATCGAGTTCGGCGCACGATTGCTGGTGGTGGCGCTTGTGATTGCGACTGGCTGGGCTGCCTACTCCCTCGCTGGTTGGTATGCCGCACTTCTGGCCGTCGTGATCATCTCGACAAGCCAGTTCGTGCTCCTTAACGCCCACATCGTGATGTCCGATGTATTGGCGGCCCTGCTGATAGTGATTTGTGTTCCTCTTATGAAGCTCCGCACGACGTGGAGCGTTTTCCTCCTGGGCTTTGTCGCAGGCTATGGAGTGGTGGTTCGTGAGAGCGGCGTCGTTGTCCTGGCCTCCCTTCTGATCGTCATCTCGGGGTGGGATCGTCTGCGAGTGCTAGCAGGTGCCATTCCCCCCGTGCTCGGACTCGCCATCTACAGCTGGTGGACGTTCGGGGCACCCTGGCGGACCGGCTACAGCTACTGGTTGGGGGGCTTTCGCGAGTACTCCCTGAGCTACGTCTTCAAACACCCCTGGCCGCCGGGAGGGGAAGAGGACTATTACGCTGTCTCGCTGCGCTTCTTCCATTTGGTCGGATCCACCCATGAGGGCATCATCTCGCTGCTCCCGAACATCTGGTTCTACCCTCTGATGCTCCTAGGCTTCTCCACCGTTTTTGGACCACCGTGGCTCACGCTGCTGGGCTTGGTGGCCGCAGCATGGTGGTGGCGGCAACGGGAGGCCCAGTTCACCCTCCTCCTCGCCGTTCTCACGGCAATCATCTACATGCCGAACTATGGACAAGACCCGCGGTTCCTGGCGGGCCCGTGCTACCTCCTGACAGCCTGGGCGTTGGCCGCAGTCGTGCACATAGCGAGGTGGGTACGGGATAGATATGGCCAGCAGATTTCCGCCTTCCTGGCACCTAGATCGACGCCCGCCAACGGATGATACGGCCGTTCCGGATCGGAGCGACGGGAGGTCCAGGCTTGCTCGCCGGGTGCCCCCGCCGTGCCGTTCTGGGGCAGGGTCCCACGAGAATGCCACCTACGACGAGAGGGTCCCGATGTCGCCCTCCTGAAGCAGTTCGGCCGCGCGGACCATGCCCTCTACGGTGGCCTTGATGGCCTCGTCCTTGACGTCTTGAGCTGGAAGCGCCTCCAATACTCTTCGTATCAGACGGATGCCGTCATGGCCCTCCTGAGGACTAGATCGCTCCCCCACCTACACCTCCTTCACCGCAGTGGATCCTGCGAAATTACGGCTCCGAGCTCAGCCGAGACGGGGACGGCTCCAACCTCAGCCCTAGAAACCCCGCGAGAAGCCTCTCTATGCAGTTCTGAGCGCCTGTGGTGGTACGGACAGGTATCGCATGCGTTCGGACATCAGTAGGCGGTACGAGGGTCAGGTCTAAGACATTGTTCAAAGCCCGTCGTGGCGCTCTCATCACGCGCCGGGGCTGGATGTGCTTCAGCCCCTTCTCCAACTCCGGCCGACATCTCGCGGCCGCGCGTGCCGAGCAGTTCGACGTCGTTGATTATCATGACGCCGAAGCAATCGGGGTGGGTTCATGATCGCTGAACGGGTGACCGGCCACAGGCTTGTCGCACAGGCGACAGCGAACATCAGATTCTTGAGAATCCTCTACCCCCCTAGTCCCTAACTGCCTAGTACCGGAGATTTCGCGAGAACCCTGGTCAGAATCTGGCAAACGCGCCGATGTGCGCGAATGGAACGCGATTTCCTCACGATTAGGGCGCGATCGGGTCGCGTACGCCTCCGTGTGAGGCTGCGCGGATTCGGCGTGGAACTGCTGCTGCTTGTCCGAGAGCTTGACCATCAGCGGGTAGAGCGGCAGCTCCGCCACGCCGTTCCCGAACCCACCCTGCCTGAAGGGCTCCCTAACGATGATGCAGCCCTTAGCTTCCCCAACCCGGCCACCGCCTTCGTGGCGGTCTTACGCGCCATCCTGGTGTCGTCTGCGAGGTCCGTGAGTGAGCCCGTCCACACCATGGAGCGCCAGGGCGCCGTCATGGTCATGCAGATGAGGACTGACGGCTCGTGGGTCGTGAGGTTGAAGTCTCGGCCTACCTGGTATGAACCGTACGCGTCCATGGGAACAGCCTTGCGGGCATCATGATCCCGGCTCATGATGCTGCCTTGTCGGCCCGCGCTATGTAGCCGACAGTGGTCAGTTCATCCAGTGCCGACTCAATGTCTTGTTGCTCGTCAGGGCTGGCGTGAAAGAGATGAGCTGCGAGGACTTCTTCGCCGTCGGGCCAGGCCATGAGGTAGGCGAGCACGCCGCGCGCCGCCCACGACAGGCGTGAATCCTCCAACAACCTCGAGTTGATGATGGCATGATGCTTGGCGTTGGGGTTCCTGATGATCACGCCGAGACACCAGCCTCGAGCCACTCCTGGAAATCAGATTCCCTGATGCGGATCATGGGGCGTGGGCCACCACCGAGGCGGTGTGCGCGTAGGCGACCCGACCTGATCTCAGTCTGAATGAAGTAACGCGTGGCGCCGATGCGTCCGGCCGCGTCCTTGATGCTGATGAAGAACTGCTTGCTCTCTGTCCATGCTCCCCTTCGCTCTGCGAAAGGCACTCTCCGTTGGGTGGAGTGCGCCCCCTGTCGATTCAGGGCAGTGCTGCGATGGGGATGACGTCAGCAACCACGGTGGGCGGATGGGCGTTCTTAGTGGTCGATGGTGGGGTTCGAAGTGTCGCTGATGCGGGTTGGATACTAGTGATCGCCCCCCTCCCCAGAGGCTTCCGCCCCACAGTCGCCTGAAGCGGGTTCAACGACAGCAACATACGCGCAGCGTTCACGATGTCAACCACATCGGCAACTACGTCGGGCTGCTCGCAGTCGTGTCCATGATGCGGGGGGGGGCGTCTCTAGGTCAGGAGGTAATGCAGGGTGTTGACGGTGGCGAGCGTACTGGCCACCGTGTTCAAGAAGTCGGGGTCGTCCGAGACGATGATGTCGATGTCCACCCCTGCTGGCAGCTCGAAGCCCTCGGGAACCTCGGTGCAGCCAGCGGCCAGCGCCAGGGCCGACGAGCGCCAGGCGATCTTCGCCCGCTTCGGGTCGAACACGTTGCCACCCCTCCGCTCATTCGGCATCACCGTCACCTGCGACACGAGCGACACGATGATGCGGCGCTGCTCAGCCTTGGTCAGATGGCCCCAGGCCGTCATGAGGCTGCCCTCAACCTGGGGCCCGAGCGCCGAGCTGGCCTCAATGGCTGAGATTCGGTCCTCAGCGGTCCTGATGGCCTTCTGGAAGTCTTTGCGAGCTGCCAGGTAACCCTTCTCGCTGATGGTGTCGTTCGCCCACTTGGATTCCAGGCGATCCAGCTTCCCCTGCACGTCGTGACGCTCCGCGACCAGACCCCGCAGCTCGTCGGCCAGCACCCCGCTCTCGGCCTGGATGATGCCCAGGGCGTCGCTGCTCTGGGCCACCCCGATCACGAGCCCGATGACCCAGGCCTCAATGTTGTGGGCCGAGACCCAGGCGCCTCCCTCCTGGCACCCACCATCGTCCTTGCGGCAGAAGTAGTAGCGGTACGAGGGGGCCTTGTCGTTGCGGACGGTGCCCGACATCGTGCGACCGCATTTGCCGCACAGCAGAAGCCCCCGCAGGGGGTACTTGTCGTGGTCTGGGCTGTGGGGGCGGTTTGCACGGGTCGGGTCGCTCAGGACGGCGCACATGGCCTCCCAGCGCTCCCTGGTGACGACGGGCTCCCAGGAGGCCACCACGCCATCCATTACCTTTTTCTTGTGGGTTCTGAGCCCAACGATGCGGGTGCCCGTGAGGATGCGCTTGATGCTGTTCCGACACCATGCGGGCGTCCCATCTGCCCGAGTGCCCCCGCGGACAGTGGGAAGATCTCGGCTGATCCATTCCCGCTGAACTCCACTGATCGAGCCGTCCTCGTCCAGGATGTGCGTGTAGGCCCAGCGGATGGCAGCGGCCTCTGGCTCGTAGATGCTGTAGGGCTCGGCCTCTGAATCAGGCTCCACGTACCGCTCACGCCCGCCCGTGCCCTTGACCCTGTGCGGCCAGTTGTACCCGAAGGCACGGATGCCCCCACCCGATGGAAGGCCTCGCTCAGCCCGCTCCTGCTTCTTGCGGGCGCTCAGCTCCCCGATGTTGATTCTGTATTCCTCGTCCACGGCCCCGATGATCGTGGGAACCATGAGGGATTTCGTGGGGTCCACGTCGGGGTCCGCAACCAGTGCCACCAGCTTGACGCCAGCACCCTTGCAGAAGTGGAAGAACGCAAGAATCTTCTCGGCGTCCCGATAGATGCGGGCCTGCTTGTAGGCCACTACGACGTCCACTTTGCCCGTCGCGATGGCGGCGGTCAGGCGCCCGAACGCTGCTCGCTGGGTGGCGTCCTTGCCGCCCGAGACGTCGTTGTCGGTGAACGTGTCCCCGACCGTGGCATCAGACACCAGGGTCCAACCCTCGCGCTCGACCCGCTTGAGGCAGTCCTCCCGCTGGCGAGCGACGCCAAGCTTCTCGTCGTCCTCATCCTCGCTGATGCGGCAGTAGACGGCTGCCTTGGTGGTGGGACTTGTCATCGTTCGGCGGCTCCTTGATAGGTGGAGCAACCGAACCCCCTGCTGCGTGTGTAGAAGTCGCAGGTTATCGGCATTGGTTACCATCCTGCGCGCCGAGTTCACCGACGTTCATCACGTCCGCCATTGGGTCGACAACGGCCCGACGGACGTCGAGAACCTCGTCGAACTGTGCGATCAGCATCATCGCTGCGTGCACGAAATGGGTTGGAAGATCTCTGGGAACGCAAACGTGGAGCTGACCTTCCAGAGTCCGACGGGAAGGCGATCGACCTCGACCCCTTCCCCGAGCCCTAATGCAGCGCGAGACGGACCGCCTGGTTGATCGCTTCGTGCAGCGCGACGTTCTCGGCTCGGCCCGGCACCTTGACCAGGACAAGCGAGGGTGCTGATACCGGCGCGGCCAAGGCCGATTCGAGCTGCGACAGCTCCGATACCTCCTGTTGCGGAAGCCCAAATCCGCGCGCCACCGCCGCGATGTCACTACTCGGTGGCGTCCCGAAGAGCTGCTCGAACAGTGTCGGATCGACCGAGGTCGCCTGGGGCAAGAAGGAGAAGATCCCTCCCCCACCGTTGTCCAGCACCACGAAGGTACAAGGAACGTCGGGAAGGTTGACCAGGCCCGAGACATCGTGGAGAAAGGTCAGGTCGCCCATTAACGCGATCGTCTGGGTACCCGCTCCGTCGCCCGAGGCGGCGATGCCCAGCGCGGTCGACACGACCCCGTCGATTCCGTTCACTCCCCGGTTGGCCAGCACCCGTGGCGCCGTATGACTGGGCTCGGCGTACCACTCGAGGTCACGGATCGGCATGGATGCCGCCGCGAGCAGCGTGGCGCCGGTCCGCGCAGCATGACGATGGACCACGCGGGCGACCAGCGGCTCGGAGATGTCGGCCTTCAGAACCTCGGCGATGGCGCTCTGCGCCTTCGCCTCCCGCTCCCACCAGGAATCGAGCCACTGCGGATCCTGCGGTGCGGCGGTGGCGATGGCGGCGTCGAGCCAGCGGTCGACGTCGCATTGATGGAACTCGGTCGCCACTCGAAGCGGGTCGGCCCACCGCCGCCACGGATCAACGACGATGATCCGCGCCCCTGCGTCGGCGGCGTCCGCGACAAAGGTGCCCAATGCTCGGGAGAGCCATGGCATTCCGAGGACAACGATGCATTCCGGGAGCGGCGGCCCGGTGCGGACAATGGCATCGGCGGCGGCGATGGCTGCATTGGAGCGGCTCCCTGACAGCGGGTCCGCCAGCACAGGCCAGCCCAGCGTGTCAGCCAGTTCCGCGAGGCCGGCGACATTCGCGCGCTGCGACCAGGGCCCACCGGCGATGATCATCCCTCTCCCCCGTAGCGGCTCCAGCCCGATCGGGGCCGTGCCAGGCCGGCTGTCGTTGACAACGACTTTCGGGCCCTGACGGGCGGGAAGCGGTCCCGCGGTGCCGATCAGCGGCTCGCGGAACTCGAGGTTCAGGTGGACGGGTCCGGGCCCGTTCGCTCCGCGCACGGCTTCCTCGAAGGCCCTGACCGCCAGTGGTCTCCATGTGGTCTCCTGGCCCTCGACGGGGACGCCGGGCGACGACGACCAACGGACGGCCGTGCCGAACAATCCTTTCTGGTCGATGGACTGCGGTGCGCCGGTGTCGTGAAGCTCGGGCGGCCGGTCGGCCGTGCAGACGATGAGGGGGACCCCGGCGTGGTGCGCCTCGACGACGGCCGGATGGAGCTCGGCCGCCGCTGTGCCGCTCGTCACGCAGATGACGGTCGGCCTCCCCGTCGCCATGGACAACCCCAAGGCGAAGAACGCACCGCTGCGTTCGTCCAGCCGGACGTGGACGCGGAGCCGTTCGGCCAATGGCAATGCCAGTGGCGTCGAGCGCGAACCGGCGCAGACGACGGCATCGGTGACGCCGAGGCGGATCCACTCGTCGACCAAGGTGGCACTGAAGGTGGCCTGTACGCTCACCCGTCGTGCCACTCCATGTCGAGGTGCGCGGTTCGGGGCCGCCGCTGGTACTGCTGCACGGCTTCACCCAGACCGGACGCCTCTGGGGTCCTTTCGGGGACGAGCTGGCGGCGTCGCGCACCCTGGTGGCCCTCGACCTGCCCGGCCACGGCGAGTCCGGATCGGTACGGGCCGACCTTCCGGCTACAGCAAGCCTGGTGGCCGAGGCGGTGCGAGCCGAGATCGGCGATGAGCCATGTGCCCTTCTCGGCTATTCGCTGGGTGCCCGGATCGCCCTGCATGCGGGCATCGCAGCCGATTTGCCGCTGAGCAACGTCGTTTTCGTCGGCGTGACCGCGGGCATTGAAGACGACGCTGAACGAGAGCGGCGCCGCCAGTCCGATGAAGCGCTCGCCGACGGCCTGGAGGCCTCCGACGACGTCGAGGGCTTCATTGACGCATGGCTGCGCGGGCCGATGTTCGAGCGGTTGGAGCTGGGGGGCGCGGCACAGCGCATCGAGCGACTCCGCAACAGCGCGGCCGGCCTTGCTTCCAGCCTGCGCCTGTCCGGCACGGGCACGCAGGAACCGTTGTGGGATCGCCTCGGAGCCTTCCCCTGTCCCGTGCTGGCGCTGGCGGGGTCGGACGACAATCGCTTCGCCGCGCACGCACTGCGGTTGGCGAGGCTCGTCCCCCACGGCGTCACGTCGCTGATCCCCGGTGGAGGCCATGCCGTGCATCTGGCCCAACCCGAGCAGGCCGGCCGGATCGTGCGTCACTGGCTGGACGCAATCGGCCCACGCCCCGCGTGAGGGTCTGCCTCTGGCCGCCTCACAGGAGCAGTCCGATCGCGAGAAGCGCGCCGGTGAGGATCTGGAGGCGGGCGGTCGTCCCGAGCATCGGCAGGAGGGCGCGGCCCTGTTCATCGCCGAGCGCCAGCCGCACGGGGACGATGGCCACGGGGAACGCCAAGAGCGCCAGGATCGACCAGGGCCTGTAACTCGACACGATCCCGATTCCCAGCGCCGCGCCGAGGAGCGTGAAGCAGTAGAACATCCCGGCTCGGCGCCGGCCGAGTCGTACGGCGAGTGTCTTCTTTCCTGACTCGGTGTCTGTTGCGATGTCGCGGAGGTTGTTGGCCTGCAGCAGTGCAGCGGCCAGGAAACCGACGGGCACCCCCACCCAGAGTGCGAACCACCAGTCGAACTTGTAGTCGTAGAGGTGGCCGGTCAGCGAGACGAGGAACGGGGCATGTTGGACGTAAGCCGAACCCGCCGTGGCCACGAGGCCGAAGAAGACAAAGACGAAGAGCTCGCCGAAACCGAGGTAGCCATAGGGCCGCGGGCCGCCGGTATAGCCCCATCCCGCGATGCCGCAGACGAGGCCAATCGGCACGAGCCACCACGTCACGCGGGCGGCCAGGCCCAGGCCCGCCAGGGCCGCCACGCCGAAGGCGATCAGTGCCGCGATCTTGACCTCCCGGACCGTTGCCAGCTTTCCGGCCACCAGCCGGACCGGGCCCACCCGCTTCTCGTCGGTGCCCCGGACCCCGTCGGCGTAGTCGTTGACGTAGTTCGTCCCGATCTGAATGCCGAGGGCCACGATCAAGGCCAGGATCGCATTGAGCCACGACAGCTGACGGTCGAAGCTTGCACAGACCCCCGTGTGGCAGCTGCCCGAGAATTGCAGTATCAAGCTTCCGCTCGAGAGATAGCCCGCCGCGGTGCCGACGACGACTGGGACGATCGCCGCCGGCAGTGTACGCGGGCGCGCGCCCGCCACCCACAGCTTGAGCGGAGGGCTCACGGGCGACGCGGAAAACGCGAAAAGTCCGGATCCCGGTGCTCCACGAAGGCGTTCCGGCCCTCCTGCCCTTCTTCTGTCATGTAGAAGAGCATGGTGGCATCACCGGCGAGCTGCTGGACGCCGGCCAAGCCGTCGTCCGCCGCGTTCATGCCCGCCTTGATCATCCGTAGCGCAATGGGTGAGCACGTCAGCATCTGGCGGCACCAGGCCACGGTCTCGCGCTCGAGATCGTCCAAGGGAACCACCGTGTTCACCAGCCCCCAGTCGAGAGCCTGTTCCGCGTCGTATTGGCGGCAGAGGAACCACACCTCTTTCGCCCGCTTGAGCCCGATGGTCCGGGCGAGGATCGACGAGCCATAACCCCCGTCGAAGCTGCCCACCTTGGGTCCGGTCTGGCCGAACCGCGCATTGTCGGCCGCAATGGAGATGTCGCAGACCAAATGCAAGATGTGCCCACCGCCGATGGCGTAGCCGGCAATCATGGCAATGATCGGCTTGGGGATGCGACGCATCAGGATCTGGAGGTCGAGGACATTGAGACGACCGATGCCGCGCTGCGCGACCTCGTCGTCACCGATGTAGCCGTCGTCACCCCGGATCTTCTGGTCCCCTCCGGAGCAGAACGCATCGGGCCCCTCGCCGCAGAGGATGATGGCGCCGGCGCCGGGCTCGTCTCTGGCCATGGTGAATGCGTCCGTCGGCTCGAAGAGCGTCTGCGGTCGGAAGGCATTTCGCCGTTCGGGCCGGCAGATCGTCTGCTTGGCGATCCCTTCTGCGACGTCGTAACCGATGTCCTGGAAGGAACCGCGCGACTCCCACGCTGGATGCGGGAGGGGGCGGAGGTCGTCAAGGGGATCATGAGGACTGCCTGTGACCACGGTCTGCACGGCGACCTACGCTACTGGCCGGTGCCTGAGCTCGTCGCACTCGACCTTCCCGGTGGCATCGGCTTCGTCGATGCTCTTCGGGCCATTTGGGATACGGGCGATGCCGCGGCTCCACTCGATCCGCGACTCCCACCGGTCGCGCGCCAGGTACTTCTGGACGCCTTGCGCCCGACACGGATTGTGGGCTCGGACGGGGAACAACATGCACTCCCCAACGGCATCGGCGTGGAGGAGGGCGACGCCCTGGTCGTCGCGACCTCGGGCACATCGGGTCACCCCAAGGGCGCTGTGCTGACACACGACGCCGTCGCCGCGTCCGCCGAGGCGACCTCGGTCCGGCTCGCTATCGAGCCCGACCGGCACTCGTGGATGGCCTGTCTGCCCTTGGCCCACATCGGGGGTCTTGCTGTCGTCACGCGTGCGATCGTCACGGGGACGCCTCTCGTCGTGCTGCCAGGGTTCGAAGCCGAGACCGTCGAGCAAGCCGGACGTTCGGGACGGGTGACCCACGTGTCGCTGGTGGCGACGGCACTGCAGCGCCTCGACCCGGCGGTCTTCGAATGCGTGCTCCTCGGCGGCAGCCGGGTGCCCGACGATCTTCCGCCCAACGTCGTCGCCACCTACGGCATGACGGAGACGGGCTCGGGCGTGGTCTACGACGGATGGCCGCTCGACGGTGTGGAGCTGTCGTTCCGCCCGTCGACACGGGCGGACGGCACTGACACGGGCGCGGGAGAGGAGATCCTCATTCGGGGCCCGATGCTCCTCCGCTGCTACCGGGGAGGAGACACCGGCCGGGTCCTCGGACCCGATGGCGCCGGCGACTGGTTCGCCACCGGTGATGCCGGCCGGCTCAGTGCCGAGGGGAAGCTCGTGGTCTCGGGTCGGATCGACGACGTCATCACGACGGGCGCCGAGAAGGTATGGCCCGATGTCGTCGAACGCATCCTCGCGGCACACCCTGGCGTGGCCGAGGTCGCCGTCTGGAAGCGCCCAGATCCGGAGTGGGGTGATCGCGTCGTCGCCTGGGTCGTGCCCACTGACGACGGGCCGTCGCTCGACGAACTCCGTCAGATGGTCACCGACGGCGTCGCTCCCTGGGCCGCCCCGAAGGAGCTGGTGCTGGTCGACGACCTCCCGCGCACAGCGGCAGGCAAAATACGGCGGCGCGCCCTCGACTCCTGAGCGTCGCCGTCTGCGCCGAGAAGACGGGCAGTCCGTCTTGGTCGAGGTGCACAGCTCGGACCGTTCAGACTCGTCCTTTCGGAGGACTTTCGAGCAACTGGGCACTGAGACGCGCGAGCTTGTCGGGATTCGTCACGGAGCGCACACCGACGATGGACCCGTCCATGATGTCGAGCACGAGGGTAGCGACGACGGTGTCCCCGTCGACGAAGACCGTGGCCGGCTGCCCGTTGAGGACGATGGCGCGCGGATCGCCGTGCAGCTTCTTAGCCACGTTGAGCAAGAACCTCGAGCTGCGGTAGGGGCCGACCACCGGACGCATGGCGGCCCGCACTTTGCCGCCGCCGTCGGTCCAGACCACGACGTCGTCCGACAACATGGAGAGGAGCCCGGACAGGTCGCCGGTGGCGCAGGCCACCAGGAAGCGGTCCGTCAGGGCGCGACCTTGGCGGAGATCCGCATCAAAACGCTGCCGGCGCTCCTCAATGCGCGTGCGGGCCCGCGACCCGAGCTGCCGACAGGCCGCCCGCGACCGGCCGAGGGATGCGGCCACTTCCTCGAAGGAGTAGCCGAAGATGTCGTGGAGGAGATAGGCGGCCCGTTCGAGAGGCGTCAGCTCCTCAAGCAGCACCAGGAACGCCAGGGACAGCGAGTCAGCCTGCTCGGCAGCCGCCTCCTCGTCGACCACGACCGGCTCGGGCAGCCACGGCCCGGCGTACGTGACGCGGGTGGATCGGGCCGAGCTCAGTTGGTCGAGACAGAGGCGGGTCACGATGGTGACGAGGTAGGCCCGCGCCGACTCGACCGCATGGTCGCTCCGCCGCAGCCAACGGATGGAGGCATCCTGGACGACATCCTCCGCGTCGGCGGCGCTGCCCAGCATGCGGTAGGCAATCCCGAACAGCAGCGGGCGCCATTCTTCGAAGGCCGTCGCGTCGGCCTCGAGGTCAGGCAACTTCGTTTCGAGCGGCGGCATCTGCGGCGACCTCCCGCAACGGGATCTCACAGTTGTCCGAGAAGCCCTGGCTGCGGAGGCCGAGCCCCGCGTTGAAACGAGACCGAAAGTTCTCGAGTGCGACCCAGGCGGCGAGCTCCACGAACTCCGGGTCACTCAGGTGTGTCCGGATACGAGAAGCCAGATCGTCGGAGACCTCGGCGGGGCTGCCCGCCGCCGTCTCGGCGTACTCGAGGACGACGCGTTCGCGCTCCTCGAAGAGATCGCTGGTACGCCAGCTGCCGACCGCGCGGACCTTGGCCGGGTCGATGCCCTGGTGCATCCCCTCGTAGTAGCCGTAGTCGACGCACCAGGAGCAGCCGATCTGCATGCCGGTGGCCTGGACGGCCAGCCAGCGCAGCGTCGGATCGAGCTTCTTCCAGCCGAATTGCACCGCCGTCTCCAAGCTGCCCATGGCCACCAGGACGCCGGCATGGTGTGCTGCCGCCTCGGTCGGTTCGACGTTCTGACCGAACCGGCGCTTGGAGTATCGAGTGCCCAGCCTGGCGACGAGGCCCTTCGGGTGCTGCAGCAACGGGACGTGAGCCATGGGTCCACCTTCCTTTTCCTCTGTGCTTCTCTGTCATCCCTTCAGACGGGACAGGGCTCCCATGTGTGACAAGGTTCGGCAGCAGCCGTGATTTGCCAGAGTGGTGGCGCTCAGCCCACGCCACCCGAAGGTTGCGCCGTCGTGCCGCCGTCGACGACGAAGGTCTGGCCGGTGACCCACGACGAGGCGTCGGAGGCCAGGAAAAGAGCTGCGGTGGCGATGTCGTCGGGGAGGCCGAGCCGGCGCAGCGGAATGTGGGCGGCGATCCGCTCCTCGCCGGGACCCTCCCACAGCGCGGCGGCCAGCTTGGTTTTCACCAGCCCAGGAGCCAACGCATTGACACGCACGTCGGGCGCCAGCTCGTAGGAAAGCTGCCGGGTGATGTGCAGCACCGCCGCCTTCGTCACGTTGTACCAGCCGATGCCCGGCTCGACCCCGAGCCCGCCGATAGAGGCGACGTTGATCACCGAGCCACGCAATCCCGCTCGCACCGCGGCCCCGGTCCATACAAGCACCGACAGCTGGTTCACCTCGAACGTCTTCTGTGCCCGCGCCACGTCGATGTCGATCATCGGCCCGAAGTACGGGTTGGTTCCCGCGTTGTTGACCAGGATGTCGAGCCCGCCGAAGCGGGACACCGTCTCGGCCACGCAGGATTGCGCGTCCTCCGGCTTGCCGACGTGGGCCGCTGTCCACGCCACCCGCTCCTTGGGCACCCCACCGGTCACGAGGCCGCTCGCCGCGTCGGCCAGGTCGTCGGCCTTGCGCGACGTGATCATCACATTGGCGCCGGCCTCCGCGAAACGGGCGGCCATGGCCAGACCGATCCCCCGGCTCCCTCCGGTGATCAGCGCGGTCTTCCCCCTCAGTTCGAGCTCCATCGCCTGAGCCTTGCACGATGTCGCCGGTGTGCCGCAGTCGAGGCAAGGAGCCCTAGCATCGCTCCCGTGAACCACCTGGCTGACGAGACGAGCCCGTATCTCCGCCAGCATGCCGGCAATCCGGTGGAATGGTTCCCCTGGGGGGACGAGGCCCTGCGCCGGGCCCGCGAGGAGGACAAACCCCTGTTCGTCTCCATCGGCTACGCCTCGTGCCACTGGTGCCACGTCATGGCGCACGAGAGTTTCGAGGACCCCGAGACGGCGGCCGACCTGGCGAAGTCCTTCATTTCCGTCAAGGTCGACCGGGAGGAGCGTCCGGATCTCGACGCCGTCTACATGGCGGCCACCCAGGCCCTGACCGGGTCGGGGGGCTGGCCCATGTCCGTCTTCTGCACGCCGGACGGGCGACCCTTTTATGCCGGGACCTACTTCCCCCCCGTCGAACGCCAAGGCATGCCTTCGTTCCGTCGCGTCGTGCAGGCGCTGGGGGGCGCCTGGACCAAGGAGCGGGCCCAGGTCCTCGAACAAGCTGATGCGCTGGTGGGCGCGGTGCAACGGGAACTCCGGCTGGCCGAGGCCCTGAGCGAAGAGGCGCCAGGGGGCGGGCGGGCCGGGGCGGCGCCCGTGCTGCGGCTCGCCGGCGTGCCTGCCGAGACTGGCCCCGACGCCGAGGACCTGATCGAGCAGGTGGTCGCGGGGGTGGCGGCGGGCTTCGATCCCGAATGGGGCGGCTTCGGGCCGGCGCCGAAGTTCCCCCGGCCCAGTCTCGTGGAGCTGTGCCTGCGACAGGCCCGCCGTGGCCGTTCCGATGCGGCGCACGCCCGCCACATGGGGCTCCGCACGCTCGACGCCATGGCGGCCGGTGGCATTTACGACCACGTTGTCGGCGGCTTCTGCCGCTACTCGACCGACGCCCGCTGGCTGGTGCCCCACTTCGAGAAGATGCTGACCGACCAGGCCCAGCTGGCCCGGGCCTACCTCCACGCATGGCAGGACGGCGGCCGGGCCGAATACCTGGGCGTGGTCACCGAGACGCTGGACTTCGTCCTGCGCGACCTCTCGACCCCCGAGGGCGCGCTCTTCTCGTCCTTCGACGCCGACGCCGGGGGCGTCGAAGGCGCCCATGCCACGTTCACGCTCGAGGAGTTGCACCAGATCCTGCCCGCGTCGCTCGTCGCACCGGCAGCCGAGTGGTACGGGATCACGCCCGGCGGCAACTGGGAGGGTCGCTCCATTCCGGTCCGCCCCGTCGGGGCTCCGCTTGCACGCCCACCCGAGGTCGAAGAAGCCCGCGTCTTGCTGGCCGCGGCACGGGAAGAGCGGGTGCAGCCGGCTCGCGACGAGAAGGTGTTGACCGAATGGAACGCCATGACCGTCGCCACCCTCGCCGAGGTCGCGGCAGCCTCGGGCCGAGCCGACTACGGGCGCCGCGCCGAGGAGATCGGCGAGTTCCTCTGGGCCTCCATGTACGACAGCGATCGGCTGATGCGCAGCTGGCAGGGCGGCCGGGCCCGTCATCTCGCGGTAGCGACGGACTACGCCTGGTTGGCCGAGGCGTCCTTCCGACTGTCCGAATGGACGGGCAGGACGCTCTGGCGCGAGCGGGCAGTCCGCGCCGTGCACCAACTCCTCGACCTCTTCTGGGACGAGACATCCGGTGGGTTCTTCACCACAGGCAGCGATGCCGAGGCACTGGTCGTGCGGCCGAAGGAATTCCTCGACGGCGCCGTCCCTTCCTCCAACTCCGTGGCGGTCGCAGGCCTCCTGCACGCCGGTGCCCTGGTCGACGATGCTCGGATTGAGGGTGCGATCGAGCGCACCGTGGCGCTGGCGGGCCCGTTGTTGGAGCGCCATCCGGGAGCGCTGGCCGACATGGTCTCGGCCTTGTCGATGGTGAACGGGCGCAACGAAATAGTGGTCACGGGCCATCGCACCGATCTCGTCGCCGAGCTGCGCGGGCATTGGCTCCCAACCGCCGTGATCGCCTGGGGCGAGCCGGACGCCGGACCCCTCTTCTCGGACCGCCCGGCCGAGCCAGGACTGGCCTACGTCTGCGAGGGGCGCACCTGCCAGATGCCAGCGGCAGACACCGCTACCCTGGCGGGCCAATTGGAGAAACTGATCGGATGAGCGGGCCCCCTATGGATCCGAAGACGGACAGCGTGAGCAGCGACACGGACGCGGGTGGCGACGGCGACTCCGGGGCCGTGTTCGACCAGAGCGCGCCGGACCGAACCGACCAGCCGAACGACACGAGCCCGGAAGCTGAGCACATGGACACCGGACAACTCGAAGCTCCGACCGAGGAGGCATCGCGGCGGCGCACCGCGGAGACGACGACCGATCCGACCAGCCTGCTGCGCCGCTCGGCCCGTCGCACGGAACGGGTCCCCACGGCCGGGGGCTCCACCCTCCACCTCCTCGTCCTGTCCTCGACCCTCGAGGACACGACCGTGGTCGACCTGGCGACGCGCACGGTCATGCGGGTCCGCGTGCCTTGGCCTGAGGGCCACGAACCGGATATCAGCACGTTCGACGTCGTCGAGGTCACGTTGGCCGATGACCCCGAGCGGGACGACCTGGCCCGGCCCGAAGCGACCACAGTGGCCGATCTGCCACGCCACGTGGGCACGCTGCGGGGCCGCCATCTCCGCAAGCTCCTCAGGCGTCTGGTGGCCTCCCCCGACGGCCCACTGCTCGGGTTCCCGGGGCCCTCGGCCCCTTACTGGGAGTTCCGGGGCTTCCGGCCTTCGGTGGCGATCATAGAACCGACCCGGCGCCCGCAGCTGATCAGGCGACAGGCTGATGGCACGACCTGGGTCCGCTTCGGATGGGACCGCGACGACGTCTGGCTGCCCGTGGAGGACCGCAACGCCGCCCGGGCTCTCGACGCGGCCCGGCGCGAACGTTTGAGTGGGAAGAGCCTGGCCACCGCACTGGGGTTCGAGCCCCAGTACCTCCTGGTGACAGTCAGTCCCCCGCGCGACGGCCACTGCTACAAAGTGTGCGCCGCGGTGTTGCCTCGGGGGTGATGGAAGCGGGCCCCGCCCGAAGCGGGTGCCCGTCTCGGCTCAGCGGCCGAGCTTGCCTCCGGCCAGGTCCTCGGCCATTGCCCAGCCGAAGGCCACCAGACGATCGCCCCGGTCGGACTTGCAGCTCTCGAAGTGCGTCTCGACGCCCTCGGGGATCTTCACCTTGGGGGCAAAGAAGTCCAGGCCGCCGGCGGTCGAGCCGTCACCCTTCAAGACGAAGGTGCGGTCGTCGAGCCGGCTCTCGCAGCCGAAACGCTTGGAGAGGCGACGGGCCCAGGCCCGCTCCTCGCCGGTGGACTTGTGGCCAGGGAAGGGCACGACGTCCTGAAGGCCGTTGAAGGCACGGAAGCCCTCAGGGGTCAGCAGGCGGGTCCCCAGGAGGACATCCTCGTCAGGGAAGGCCAACAGGGCCCGACGGTACTGGTCCGCCATGATCCCCTTCAGCGCCGCCTCGGCACGAGACGTGCGGTCGACCAACGCCAACCCGACCAACAGCGAAGGGGTCCCCCCGATGCGCTCGAGGGTGCAGAACGAGTAGCCCCGCAGCTTGTTCCCCTCCCGCGCCTGGGTGATCAGGACCCATACCTCGCGCTCTTTGGAGAGATAGCCGATGTCGAAACCGGGCGGTCGGTCCGCACAAAGATCCGCCATTTCGACAAGCTCAGCGTCGCTGAGCGCAGTGCAATCCTTGGTGCTCACTACGATCGGCATGAGGTCAGTCTACTGGTTGCGCTCGCTGTGTTCCCAACCGGCCTGGCCCTCCGGGTTGCGGGACGGGGCGCTTGACACCCACATCGCCCCAGCTCAACCCGGATTTCTGACGTCGAGGTCGGGCTCTCAGGAGAGGACGGCGCTCTGCCCGAGCAAGCGCTTGAGCTCGCCCACCAGGCCGTTGCGGCAGTCCACATTGAATTCCGGAGGGAGCTGCAGGACCTTGGCCCCGACGTGCAACAGCACCGGGGACGTCCCGGGATGCCCGCTCAACACGTCCTTCAACCCGTCCACCTTGGCATCGGTAAGCACCCCGAGGGGCAGCGTGATGTGCAGATTCTCCTGCCCCCGTTCGAGGATCGGGCGAGAGACCTCCATGCAGACGATCTTCGGTTCCTCCTCTCGGACGTCGAGCCGGCCCCGCACCACCAGGATGGCGTCGTTCTCGATGAGGGATCCGTACTCGGCCATCGTCTTGGGGAAGACGAACACCTCCATGGCCGCCTGCAGGTCCTCCAGTACGAACCGGGCCATGAGATCGCCCTTTTTCGTGTACGAGCGGCGGAGGTCGGTGACCACACCTCCGACCGACCGGACCGGCGCTCGATCGCCGACGGCCGTGTCGTCCTCCCGCATGTCCGAGAGCGTGCAGTCGGTGTGGCGGGCCATGGCCGCCTCGTAGCCCATGAGCGGATGGTCGCTCACGTAGAGGCCTAGCATCTCCTTCTCGAAGGCCAGGCGCTGCGCCTTGTCGAATTCGGTGTCGGGGATGGCCACCTTGGCCCCGCCCCACCCCGGATCCGCCTGCTCGTCCTCCTCGAAGGCGGCGAAGAGCGACGTGATGCCCAGGTCCTGCTCCTTGCGGCGCTCGATGGAGCGGTCGACGATCGACTCCATGACGAGGGTCAGGCCCTGACGCGGATGTCCGAGGGAATCGAAAGCACCCCCCTTGATCAGTGACTCCATGGTCCGCTTGTTCAGGACCACGGGATCGACCCGGGCGCAGAAATCGAAGATGTCCTCGAACGGGCCGTTCGCGTTGCGTTCGGCCACGATGCGCTCCACCAGGCTCTCGCCCACGTTGCGCACCGCGGCCAGACCGAAGACGATCGCCTGCTCCGGCCGGCGGGTGCCGTCCTCATCGACGCTGATGTCCGGCGCGAACTCCGCCAGGGAGCGGTTCACGTCGGGCACGAGCACGTCGATCCCCATGGAGCGGCATTCGGCGAGGTAGACGGCCGTCTTGTCCTTGTTGTCCTTCACCGACGTCAGGAGGGCCGACATGTACTCGACCGGGTAGTGCGCCTTGAGCCAGGCCGTCTGGTACGCCACCAGCCCGTATCCGTAGGAGTGGGACTTGTTGAAGGCGTAGTCGGCGAAGGGCTCGATGATGTCGAAGAGCTGCGTTCCCAGCTCCTCGCCGTAGCCCTCGGTGATGCACCCCGCGATGAACTTCTCGCGCTCGGCGGCAATGAGCTTGCGGATCTTCTTGCCGCAGGCCTTGCGCAGGTTGTCGGCCTCCTCGAGGCTGTAGCCGGCGAACTTCTGCGCGACCCGCATGACGGACTCCTGGTAGAGCATCAACCCGTAGGTGTCCTTGAGGATCGGCTCAATGTCGGGGTGCAGATAGGTGAGCTCCTTGCGCCCGTTTTTCAGCTCCGGGTAGTCCCGGTGCATGTTGGCCGCCATCGGGCCCGGCCGGTACAGGGCGACGAGCGCGGCCACGTCGTCGAAACTGGTCGGGGCCAGGGCTCGCAGCGTCTGGCGCATGGCCACGCCCTCGAGCTGGAACACGCCGATCGACTCGGCCCGTCGCAACATCTCGAGCGTCGGCTCGTCGGTCAGGTCGACCCCGTCGATGTCGGGCCGTTCCCCCGTCTCGGCCTCAATGAGGTCGAGTGCCCGCTCCATGACCGACAGGTTGCGCAGCCCGAGGAAGTCCATCTTGAGCAGGCCGAGGTCCTCGACACCGTGCATTTCGTACTGGGTGACGATGGGCGCGTCCTCGGGTTTCTCGCCGGCGCCGGGCTTGCGCTGAATGGGCAGGTAATCGGTCAGCGGATCACGGGAGATCACGACCGCCGCGGCATGGATGCCGTCCTGGCGCCGCAGCCCCTCGAGTCCGAGCGCGACCTCAATGACCTCCTTGGCATCGGGGTCGGCGTCGCGCATGGCGCGGAGTTCGGACGCGGCGGCAAAGCCCTCCTCGTGCCCGTCCGTCTTGGTGATGCACGCGTGCAACGGCGTGTCGCGGCCCATCACGAGAGGGGGCATCAACTTGGCGATCCGGTCACCGACGATGTACGGCTTCCCGAGCACCCGCGCCGCGTCGCGGACGGCGGCCCGGGCCTTGATGGTCGAGAAAGTGATGACCTGGGCCACGCGGTCGCTGCCGTACTTCTCCGCGGCGTAGCGCATGACATCGGCCCGGTAGCGCTCGTCGAAGTCCATGTCGATATCGGGCATCTGCTTGCGGCCCGGGTTCAAGAAGCGCTCGAAGAGGAGGTCGTAGCGGATCGGGTCGAGGTCCACGATCTTGAGGCAGTACGCCACACAGCAACCGGCTGCCGAGCCGCGGCCCGGACCGACCCGGATGTTCGACTCGCGGGCAAAGCGGATCAGGTCCCACACGACGAGGAAGTAGGCGGCGAAGCCCATGTTCCCGATGACGCGCAGCTCGTAGTCGATCCGGTCCACCACCTCGGGCGGCAGCGTCGCGCCGTAGCGCTCCTTGGCCCCCTCGAAAGTGAGGTCGCGCAGGTAGGCCAGCGCCCGCTCCTCGTATGTCTCGCCGCTGAAGCGGTCCGGCACCGGGAACTCCGGGAGGCTCGGCTTGCCGAGCTCGATCTGGACGTCCGCCCGTTCTGCAATGAGCAGCGTGTTGTCGCACGACTCGGGTACGTCGCGGAAGAGATGGCGCATTTCGGCGGCTGACTTGAGGTAGTGCTCGGTGCCCTCGAACTTGAAGCGGTTGGTGTCGGAGATCAGGGCACCCGTCTGCACGCAGAGCAATGCGTCGTGGGCGACCGCATCCTCACGGTGGGTGTAGTGGCTGTCGTTGGTGGCCAGCAACGGCGCACCGATGCGGCGTGCGATCTCGATCAGCTGCGGATTCGTGCGGTGCTGGTCCGCGATGCCGTGGTCCTGGATCTCGACGAACAGGTTCTCCTTGCCGAAGATGTCCTGCAGCCGGGCCGCCTTCTTCTCGGCTCCCTCGACGTCGCCGGCCAGGAGGGCTTGGAGCACCACGCCGCCCAGGCACCCCGTGGTGGCGATCAGCCCCGCCGAATGGCGCTCTAGCAGCTCCCAGTCGACCCGGGGCTTGTAGTAGTAGCCCTCGAGGTACGCGGCGGACGACAACTGCATCAGATTGCGGTAGCCCTCGACCGTCTCCGCCAGGAGGGTGAGGTGGTAGTAGAGCTTCTGCCCGCCCTCGACGTCTCCGCCCGTGTCGTCGACCCGGCCCCGGCGCACCGGTCGCTCCGTGCGTGACTCGGCCGCCATGTACGACTCGGTGCCGATGATCGGCACGATGCCTTGGTCGCGGCAGGCCTTGTAGAAGTCGAGGACCCCGTACATGTTCCCGTGGTCGGTGATCCCGAGCGCGGGCTGGCCATCGGCCACCGCGGCGGCGACCAGGTCCCCCACCCGAGCGGCCCCGTCCAGCATGGAGAACTCGGTGTGGGTGTGCAGATGCGTAAACGACCGCTCCGACACCGGCCCTCCTTTCGCCACGTCCTTCGAAACTTACACCGGTGTCATTCGCTCCGGACTAAGCAATCTACTCCCCGGCAATGACGAGGCGGATGACTCAAATCTTCCGCGGCACCCTCAAAGATAGGCGCCGGGCCGTCCCGACTCGCCGGCCGCGGGCAAACCTCGCTGACGCATCTCCTCGAGCTGGGCCCTCGCTGCCATCTGCTGTGACATGAGCGTTGCCTGGATCCCGTGGAAGAGGCCTTCGAGCCAGCCGACGAGCTGGGCCTGGGCGATCCGCAGCTCGGAGTCGCTGGGCGCGTCGTTGTCGAAGGGCGGGGCCATCCGCTCCAGCTCCGCCACCAGGTCCGGGGACAACACCTGGGAGAGGTCGCGAATCGACTGCTCGTAGATCTCGCGCAACCGCACGCGGCTCTTCTCGTCGAGGGGGGCCGACCGCACCTCGTCGAGGAGGGTCTTGACCATGGATCCGATGCGCAGCACCTTGGCCGGTTCGTTGACCGATTCGGTCTGGCGCTCCTCCTCGGTCTCGTCCCGGTTTCCACCGGCCAGGACCTCGTCCGGGGACACGATCCCTGGCGCCCCAGGCGCCTCACTCGCCCTCAGGTCGTCGTTCGTCACGTCAGCCATGATGCCTTCCGTCTCTGCGTGGGAGCCCGGTCACGCGTCCACACGGTCTCATTGATGGTGGCCGGCCCATGCTGCCACCGGCAGGTTGCCGTTCACGATGCCCGCCAGCCCAAAAGGGGTACGGACATCTCCGCTCGCGTCAGCGAGCCGTGGCGGGCCTTGAGCCGCAGCTCACCGGTGTCGGCCGGGTCGAGAAATGCCGTGGGAGCGAACGGAATGAGCGCGACATCGCCCAGGCGTGCCGCCACCTCGGGAGAGGGCACTCCCCCGAGCCAGCCGTCATCGATCATCTGCTCCTTCGTCCGCACCCAGGCCACGGCGCCGTGCAACGACGCCGCCGCCACCGCCACGTCCCCCGTCGCGCCGGGGCGCAGGTGGAGCCAGCGGAAACGACCCTCGCCGGTGATCAGCGTGACCGCCTCCATGATCTCCGGACCGATGAGCTCGACCGAGCCTCCGACTTCCACCTGTCCGTGGTCGGCGGTGACCACGAGCACCGCTCCAGACGGGAGCGCTTCGAGGACATCGCCCACGAGCCGGTCGACGGCGCGGAGCTCGTCGTCGTAATAAGCGCCCAGGCCTTCGGCGTGGGCCACCTTGTCGATCCCCTCGTAGTACGCGTAGACGAACGGGGCCCCGCCCGCAGTCAGATCGCGGACGGCCGTCACGAGCCCGGCCGGGGTGTGCCAGCGGTGGAGGTCGACAGTGCCCAGGTGCGCCGCCGTGAACCCGGTCGGCCCGAAATCCTGACGGGTCACCACCGGGACGGGGGCCGGCGCGCCCGGGAAGGACTGGCGCGGTTGGAACGTCGATGCCGGGACGGACATTCGGGCGTCGACGCCACCGACCGACCACTGGAGCACGTTCATGACCTGACCGTCGTGAGCCAGGCGGTAACCGATCACACCGTGCTCCGCCGGCACCGTCCCGGTGACGAGCGTGGTCAGGGCGCACGCCGTGGTGCTCGGGGCCACGGAGGTGATCGGTCCTCCGACCCCACCCGAGAGGACCGGGGCCATCGAACGGCGCTCCCGCAGCTGCTCGTCACCGAGCCCGTCGAGCACCAGCAGGACGACTTGGTCGGCTCCTGCCACCGGCTCGGGAAACCAGTCGGGAAGCGCAGCACGACCAGGGTGCGCCAGCTCCCCGAGCAGGGTGGGGACGACACGGTGCAGCCCCGCGCCGCCCCAGTCGGGCAGCACCGGTTCTGGCGGCCCGGCGGGCGATCTGTCCTCATCCTGATGCGGCGACACCGTCGCCTGGGCGGTTGCGCCGTCAGTCACGAAGGGACACCCTACGACCCCCGCACCCCCTCTACCCACGAACGGGCCGGTAGGATCGTAGCCTGTGAGGGTTTCGACACGGGGTGACTACGCCAGCCGGGCGCTGCTCTCGCTGGCCCTGCACGGGGCGGAGACACCCACCTCGGTCAGGGACATCGCGGTCCGGACCGCCTTGCCCCAGCCCTACCTGGAGCAGATCCTCCTGGCTCTCAAGGGTGCCGGTCTGGTCCGGTCGAAGCGGGGCGTGGGCGGCGGCTACGTCCTGGCCCGTCCACCCGAGGAGATCTCCCTGGCCCAGATCGTGTCCGCTGTCGATGGCCCCATCGCAGCCGGCGATTTCGGGGAGCCTCACGAGAACGGCGCCTGTGACCACGAGGGCCAATGCGTCTTGCTGGCCGTCTGGGCGGACGTGGGCGAGACGATCCGCACCCACCTCCAGTCCTACAGCCTGGCCGACATGGTGACCCGGGCTCAGGGGGGCGTCGCGGCGACGGTCTGACCCTTCGCTCCGATCATCCGCGCAGGTTCCACGCCTCAACGGCCGGCCAGTCGAGGTCCCAACCGAGGACGCTCACCGCGCCGGTCCGTAGCAGGAACAGCCGGCCGGCCACAGGCGGCAGGCCCAGCCAGCGCGCCGTCAGCACGCGCAGGATGTGCCCGTGGGCCACGCAAAGCGTGTCCGTCTCGACGTCCCGTGCCCGCTGAATCACCCGGTCCGCCCTGCGGCCGACGTCCGCCGCCGTTTCGCCCCCCGGCACGCCCTGGTCCCACAGTGTCCAGCCGGGCCGCTGCTTGCGGATCTCGGCGCTGGTCAGGCCCTCGTAGTCGCCGTAGTCCCACTCCATCAGGTCGGGCTCGAGCTCACCCGTGTAGCCGGCCAGGGTGCAGGTCTCCTCGGCCCTGACCAGCGGGCTGGTCAGGGCCAGCCCGAAGTTGGTGGGCCCGTACTGGCGCACGAGGATGCCGGCGGCCCTGGCCTGCTCACCGCCCTCGGCCAGGAGGGGAATATCTGTGCGCCCGGTGTGTTTGCCATTTTCGGACCACTCGGTCGCCCCGTGTCGAAGCAGCACCATCCGGCCAGGCATGGGCGTAGACCAGCACGGGCCGGAAATCGACGCAACTCGGTCCGAACACCCCGATGGAATGATCCGGGGGCCTGCGCGGTTATACCCGACAGGTTGATCCCGGATTCGCCCGGGTACGTACGACTGAGAGTGAGCGAAGAACGTCTGGAGCGATGATGAAGAGCGCAGTGAACACGTCGGACACATTGGGGCTGATGTTGCGTGATCTCGACAAATTTCCCATGCCTGACCACGAGCAGCAGGTCGAGCTGGCGAAGCGGGTTGTGGCCGGTGACGATGCTGCGAGGAAGCAGATGGTGGCCGCCAACCTCCGGTTGGTGGTGCACTGGGCCCGGCGCTACCAGGACCGCGGGGTCGACATGGCCGACCTGGTTCAGGAGGGCACGTTCGGCCTGATGCGCGCCGTCGACAAGTTCGACTGGGAGCGCGGCTTCCGGTTCTCCACCTACGCCACGTGGTGGATCCGTCAGGCTCTCCAGCGCGCCGTCCAGCAGCACGGCCGCACCATCCGGATTCCCCTGGAGGTCGGTGAGCAGATTCAGCGCCTCGAGCTGACCAAGTCAGAGTTGGCCAGCACGCTGGGCCGGGCGCCCACCGTGGCCGAGCTGGACGAGGCGACGGGGATGACGGCGGACGAGCGGGAGAACCTGGAGGATGTGGCCCGTGTGACCGCATCGCTGGACCAGCCGGCAGCGCTAGAGTCCTCGACCACATTGGGTGAGCTCGTCGCTCCGGACGATTCGGATTTCGTGGCCGACGTGGAGCAGACCATGGTCTATGACCGGGTCCGCGACGCGGTCGAGCGCCTGCCCGGGCTGCAGCGGGACGTGCTGCGGCTCCGCTTCGGGTTCGACGGCGACTCGCCGGCCTCGTTGCAGTCCACTGCGGAGCGCCTCGGCGTCGGCGTCCGCCGTGTGCGCCGGGCCGAGGAAGAGGCATTGGCGGCACTCTCGTTCGACGATGACGTGGTCGGCATCCACGAGGCGGCCTGAGGCCACCAGCAGCCTCCGGGCGCCAGGTCGGAGGAAGCCGCGGGAACCACCCGGCTCGCCGGTGTGGTTCCCGCCGTCGTGTCCGGCTGACCCGCTAATCCGCCAGGTAGGCCTCCAGGTCGGCGGGCAACGGTGAGGTGAACTCGGTCCGCAGGCCAGTGACCGGATGCACGAAGCCGAGCTTGAAGGCGTGGAGGAAGAAACGTCCCGATCCCAGGCGCTTTGCCGCGACGCCGTAGCGGGCATCCCCGACGACCGGGTGTCCGATGGCCGCCATGTGCACGCGAATCTGATGGGTCCTCCCGCTCTGCAGCGCAAGCTCCAGGAGCGTGGTCGGGCTCTCCCCCGCTCGCCGCTCCAAGACGGTGTACGCGGTGCGAGCCGGTTTCCCCGACGCGGTGACCGCCATCTTCGTCGGGGTGCGGGCGGAGCGTCCGATGGGGGCCTCCACCTCCCCACGGTCATCGGGCACGTCACCGGCCACCAGAGCCAGGTATCGACGCTCCATGGTCCGGGTTGCCAACTGCTCCACCAGCGACCGGTACGCCTGCTCCGTCCGGGCCACAGCCAGCAAGCCCGAGGTGCCCTTGTCGAGGCGATGCACGATCCCGGGCCTGTCGGGCGGGCAAGCTCCCACGGCCACCAGTTCGGCCAGATCGGGGAACCGGGCCAGGAGACCGCCGACCAGCGTCCCCTCGTCGTGTCCGGCGCCCGGATGGACCACCAGACCCGCCGGCTTGTCGACGACGACCACCGCGTCGTCGGCGAAGACCACCTCGAAGCGCACGGCGGGCTCCGCAGCCACGCCGCCCTCTCGTTGCGGGGGAAGCCGAATGGTCAGGGTGGCCCCCTCCCGGAGCACCTCGCGACCCACCGAAATCGGGGAACCGTCGACCAGCACCCTGCCCTCGGCGATCAGTTGGGTCGCCGCCGCGCGCGAGACGTCCGCCACCATGGCCACGCTCCGGTCCGCTCGGACGCCGGCCAGGAGGGCCGGGACCTCGGTCGAAATGGTCTCCCCGGTCGCCGGGTCGACGGGCGCGGGCTCGCTGTCCCCGCTCACGCCGGCTCCCCCGCCTCGGGCCGTGACGAGGCTCGGCCGCCGAAGAGCAGGGCGATGATGATGACGATCACGCCGATGGTCACGCAGGCGTCGGCGACGTTGAAGGTGGGCCAGTCGCGCAAGGTGACGAAGTCGGGCACCTCTCCTGAAGGGCCCCCGACGATCCGCTCGCTCAGGTTCCCGATGGCGCCTCCGAGCACGAGGCCCGACCCCACGGCCAGGGGCGTGCTCCGGACCTGACCCACGACGAAGGCCAGCACCACGACACCGACGCACAAGAAGACCGTCACCAGCAGGCCGCGCCCACTGAAGAGGCTGAAGGCGAAGCCCGAGTTGTAGGTGAGAGCCACGCCGAACGGCCCCCAGACATGGCGTGTGTCATGCAGGTGGTCGACGGCCAGCGTCGTGGTCACCCGATCCGCCACGACGACGACCACGGCGATGGCGAACGCCAGGACGCCGAAGCGGGTCAGCGCCGCGACAGACCGCCGCTCTTGCAAGCCACGCAGAGCCGGGCATACGGCAACGCCCGCAGGCGCGGCTTGGGGATGGGCTGGAAGCAGCGCTCGCAGTACCCGTAGGTCTTGTCCTCAATGCGCCGCAGAGCGTCGTCGATCTCCTCCACGGCGAGCAGGGCCTGGCCGGAGAGCGCCAGGTTGCGCTCCCGATCGACCGTGACGGTGCCACCCTCGCCAGACTCCTCGTCGAACTGGACGTCACCGGGTTCCCGCTCGAGTGCGAGCGAGTCCGCCTCGGCGCGCAGCGAGGTGGCCTGCTCCTGATAGATGGCGCGGTCGGCCACCAGGAGCTCGTGCACCTCCTCGAGGAACTTCGTGTCCTTGGCGTAGGGCCCCGTCTTGGGCCGGACCGGAGGCGGTGCCTTCGGCTTCGGCGTGAAGGTCGTGCGGGCGGGGGCGACCGTGGCGGCGGCTCCGTTCCCCGAGGCCGACTGGGACCCCGGCGTCGCCTTCTTGGCCGTCGCCTTCTTGGCGGGCGCCGGCGTTGGGCTGGCCTTCTTGGCCGTCGCCTTCTTGGCCGTCGCCTTCTTGGCCGTCGCCTTCTTGGCCGCGGGGGCGGACTTCTTCGCTGACGGGGCCGCCTTCTTGGCCGAAGTGGTCACGCTCTTCTTGGGCGCGACGGTCGGCTTCTTCGCTGACGGTGCGGCCTTCTTGGCCGCGGGGGCTGCCTTCTTCACAACAGGAGCTGCCTTCTTCTTGGTGGGGGCGGGACGCTTTGTCGCCGTTGCGTCAACCTTCGCTGAGGTCTTTTTGTTCCCGGCCCGTGAGGACGTCGCGGCGGCCGTTCGCGATGCCGGCGCCCGCTTGACCTGGGCACCTCTGCTCGCTGGGGTCATCGTTCCCTCCTTCGGACCACGTCAGGTGGCCGGATGCCCCGGGCAGGACCTCGCCTGGGGAGCGGGTGACGATACCGGAACGTGAGGGACGGGGGCAACAAGCCCTCGCTGCCCCGAGGGGTTGATCAGATGGACCCGGGCGTTCCCGACACGGATGCGCTCTGCAGATTCAGGGTCGGCGGACCGTCCTCGGTCTGGGGGAGACGCTGCTGGGCGTCCTGGTCGTGTGGCATCTGCTGCCCCGCTGGCTTCGGCTTGACCCCCATCAACGAATTGGCCGGCTGCACGTTCTCGTCGACCCACTTGAGGATCTCGGAGAGCGCCCCGCGCAGGCGATTGCGCTCCGACTCGAGGTGCCGGGCCATGCTCTCGACGTCGGTGGCCAGCTCGGTGCGCGTGGCTTCCAGCCGCGAGACCTCCTCCCGGAGCTTCTGGTGCGTCTCGGCCTGCAGCTGCGCCGAGGTGGCCTCGGCCGCGGCGATGGCAGCTCGCGCCGTCTCCTCCGCCTGGGCGACCACCGCAGCGGCCTCCGCCTCGCTCTCCCGCTTCGTCTGGTCCACGAACTTCTGTGCCAGGAGAAGGGTGCGCTGCAACGTCTCGTCGGAAAGCGCGTTGGCCTCGGCCGTGGCGGCGGCCGCTGCCGCAGCGGCTGCGACGCCCTCTTCGCTGTCGGCCGCGACCGGCGCTGCACGCTTGTCCCGTTCCAGCTGCGCGATGCGCTCGCTGGCCTGGCGCAACCGCTCGTTCAGTTGCCGGACGTGATCCTGGAGCGATTCGGCTTCCTGGGCCGCCTTGTCCAGGTACTCATCGACCTCGTCGACGTTGTACCCCTTGAGGCCGAGGCGGAACTCCACGGTGCGGAGGGTGTCGAGGATTGATGAGGGCGCCTGAGAATTGTCCATGGATCACAAGTCTAACCCCGGCCTCCTGCGATTCCAGGTATGCCGCGCTCAGCGGAAGAGCACGGGAATCAACACGATCTGCGCAACCAGGATGACCACGAGGAAGGAGAAGTCGAGACCGCCCATCGGCTTGATGATCCGGCGCACCGGCCGAAGCACGGGCTCGGTGGCCTGGTACAGGAAGTACTGGATTCGGGCCCAGAACGAGCCCGGCTGCAGGCGGAACCAGCTCAGGATCGCGTAAGGGAACATGATGAGCCAGATGTAGGCCTCAAGCAGCCACCCGAGGAGATGAAAGATGCTCATCAGACCCCGAGGGTAGTGCGTTCAGTCGCGACCGAAACCGCGCTCAACCAGTCGCTGACGCTCCTCTTCGGAGACTTTCACGTTGGTCGGGGCCAGCAGGAACACCTGGTCGGCCACCTTCTCCATCTCTCCGCTGAGCGCATAGGTAACGCCGCTGCAGAAATCGATCATGCGCCGTTGCAGGTCACGGTCGGCCATCTGGAGGTTGACGATCACCGGGCGGTTGTCCTTCAGGCGGTCGGCGATCTCCTTGGCGTCCCCGAACCGAGACGGTGCCACGACGTGCACCCGCCCCGAGGCGGCGGGCGCCGGCCCCGTCGGGTTCATGGTCGGGTCCACGGGGACGGCCCGCACCGCCGTCGGTCGGGGTGCCACGTTGCTTGGCGTCGACCTGGACTGCTGACTCGGCTGGGCCGACTCGCGGGGGATGGTCCGAACCCGGCTCATGCCCCCGCTGAACGCCTCGGCCGGCTCCGGATCCTGGTCCTGGGACCGGGAGTCGACCCGGGTCGCGGCCGAGAAACCCCGCGGCGCGCGGTCCTCCAGGTCGTCGTACTCGTCATACTCGTCATCGAGCAGGCCGAGGTACACCATGGTCTTCTTCATGAACGAGGGTGACATTCCTTCTCCTGTCCTCGGACAGCGTAGTGCCTGCTCGGCAGCGCGGGCAGGTCCTGGCGGCCCGGGAGCCCGGCGCCTGTCACCGTCACGCTCCCGCTCAGCCTGACCTCCGGCTCCACCCGAGGTTGCCTGTCACGCTCCACCTGACCCTGCGGTCGCCGGCAGGCGGTCCCCGAAGAGGGCCCGGCCGATGCGGACCATGGTCGACCCGGCGGCGACCGCCGCCTCGAGGTCGTCGCTCATGCCCATGGAGCGTTCCTCCAGCCCCAGACGGTCGGCCAGGCGCCCGACCGTCTCGAAGGCCTCCTTGGCCGCGCCCTCACCGGGGGCCGCCACCGTCATGAGGCCCCCTACCACGAGCCCGAGATCGCGAAGCTCCGCCACCACCTCGCCGGTGGCGGAGGGCGGGCACCCGTTGCGCCCGGGCAGGCCCGTGGTCTCGACCTGCACCAGGACCTGCGCCTGCGGCGCAAAGCGGGCGATCCGCTCACCCTCGACCACCCGCGCCACGCTCTGCCAGACCCCGACCAGCGGGGCGAGCTGCGCCACTTTGTTCCGCTGCACCGCGCCCAGGAAGTGCCAGACCACGTCGGTCGTCCCGGCGACCGCGGCCGCCTTCGCCACCAGCTCCGCCGCGTAGTTCTCGCCCAGGTCGGTCAGCTCGGCGTCCACGGCGGCCCGCACGGCGTCGGGGCCGAAGCTCTTGGTGACGCCGATCACCCGCACCCGGGCAGGATCGCCGCCGGCGCGCTCGATCCGCGCCCGAACGGCCAGCAGCCGGTGCCCGACCTCGTCGCTAGCGGAGGAAGGAGGGGACGTCGAAATCGTCGTCTCCCAGGTCGAGCCCCTCTTCGGCACCGGTGGCGTCGGCGAAGATATCCACCGGCTCGGGCGTCGAGAAGATCGTCGATGCCAGGTCTTCGGCCTTGGAGGCCGGCCCGGTCCCCTCTTCCCAGCGCTCGAACCCGGCGGCGATCACGGTGACCCGTACCTCGTCACCCATGCTGTCGTCGATGACCGCGCCGAAAATGATGTTGGCGTCCGGGTGGGCAACGCCGTGGATGATCTCGGCCGCCTCGTTGACCTCGAAGAGCCCGAGGTCGGAGCCACCAGCGATGTTGAGCACCATGCCCCGGGCGCCCTCGATGGAGGCCTCGAGCAGCGGCGACGTGATGGCCGCCCGGGCCGCGTTGGCCGCCCGTCCCTCCCCGATGGAAGAGCCGATGCCCATGATGGCGGTGCCGGCATTGGTCATGACCATCTTCACGTCGGCGAAGTCGGTGTTGATCAGGCCGGGCACCGTGATGAGGTCGGTGATGCCCCGCACACCTTGGAGCAGCACCTCGTCGGCCATTTTGAAGGCGTTGACCATGCTGGTCTTGTCGTTCGAGACGGTGAGGAGCCGGTCGTTCGGGATGACGATGAGGGTGTCGACCTTCTCCTTGAGGATCTGGATCCCCTTCTCGGCCTGCATGGCGCGGCGCCGGCCCTCGAAGGTGAAGGGTCGGGTGACGACGCCGATCGTCAGCGCACCGAGGCCCTTGGCGATCTCGGCCACGACGGGGGCCGCGCCCGTGCCCGTGCCACCGCCCTTGCCGGCGGTGATGAAGACCATGTCGGCGCCCTGCAGCGCCTCCTCGATTTCGGCCCGGTGCTCCTCGGCCGCCAGCCGTCCCACTTCGGGATCGCTTCCCGCACCGAGGCCGCGTGTGAGCTGACGCCCGATGTCGAGCTTCAGGTCGGCGTCGCTCATCAAAAGCGCCTGGGCGTCGGTGTTGGCTGCGATGAATTCGACGTTGCGCAGACCTGAGTCGATCATCCGGTTCACGGCATTGACGCCACCGCCACCGACCCCGACGACCTTGATCACTGCCAGGTAGTTGCCCTGGGAAGGCACGGTCGTCATGAACTCCCTCGTCCTCGGGTCGATCGCCGACCGGTCACTCGCTGGTGGTTTCCGCCAGACGTCGCCCGCGGCATGCAACCAACGACCAATCCCTGAACCTCTGGGGAAGGTTGATGTTCACAGTGCGGGAACGTGACCCCACCATACGGGGGGCCGTTCGGGCTGGTCAAGCATCCTACGTCACCCTGAGGTCACCGTCGGCGCCTTGGGGACGCTGACGTCGATCACATCGCCGTTGTGCAGGGTGGCAGCCGCCAGAATGGAGGAGACGTCCTCGTACTTGGCCGGGAGCTCGGTCGCCGCGCCGATGTTGACGACGATGGGGGTGGTCAGGGCCAACTGCACCCAGCCGGCCGGCTCGATCGTTACCGCCGTCACCTGGGCGGCGAACGACGTCGGCAAGGTGGAGGCGACCGCCAGGCCCGAGGCATCCTTGGCGGGGAGCACGGATCCGGGCTGGCCCGGAGCGGACGGCACGGTCAGCAACAACAGTCCCGGTGGCCGCGTCGGCGTCTGGGCCAGGACTCGGCCGTCGTCACTGAGCGTGTCCCAGGTCCCCGCCGGCGTGGCGGCGGTCAGCCGGGGAACCTCCTCCGTCAGGGCGATGTGGACCCCGTCGGGCCAGGACACGTGCACGGCCGCCGTGCGGACCCACGGGAGTTGCTCCAGGCGGGCGACCGCCGCCCCGGTGTTCACGTCGAGCAAGGGCGGTTGGCTCGCCAGTCCGGCCTGTGCCACCACCTGGGCCGCCGTCTCGTGCACATTGCCGGTCACCGTGACCGAGCGCGCCGAGAAGAGCGACGTGTGGAGGAGGAACCAGCCGCCCACGACGAGAGCGACCAGGCCGAGTACCACGCCGGCGATGATGAGGCGCCGCTGGCCCTGCTCCCGCAGGACCGCCGTCCGCCGGGCCGAGATGCGCGGGTCCATACGACGCCTGCGCCCCGGTGGGGCGACAGGCGTCTTCTTCCGCTCCTCCGTCTGCACGGGCGTCATGGCGCGGCTCCGCCCTGTGTCGCGCCGGCGACGCCACCGCTCCCGTCCACCGCACCATCTTTCCCGCCGCCGAAGCCGAGGAGGCGGACCTCGGCCCGCAGGACGACGCCGCTTTGCTCCGCCACGACGTCGCGCACGTGCGCCATGAGCGCGAACACGTCGTCGGCCCGGCCGTCCTTGTCGGCCTGAATGAAGTTGGCGTGCTTCTCCGACACGTGCGCCGTGCCCAGGCGGAAGCCCTTCAACCCGGCAGCCTCGATGACCCGCCCCGCCGAATCACCTTCAGGGTTGGTGAAGACCGATCCGGCATTGGAACCGCCGGGCTGGTGCTCGCGGCGCCACTTGACGATGGCGCTCACCGCCGCCCGCTCCTGTTCGACCTCTCCCGGCGTGACGGACAGCTCCGCCGCCAGGACGACATGGGAGGCCGCCACCGCGGAGGAGCGGTAGCCGTACCCGAGGTGATCGACGCCGTCTGTGCCGCCGGCGTCGCCGAAGAGATCGACCCAGCTGTAGCGGACGAGACACGACGCCATGTCCGAGCCGTGACCGCCGGCGTTCATGCGAACGGCTCCGCCGACCGAGCCCGGCACCCCGACCGCCCAGGAGAGCCCGCTCCATCCCGCGTCGGCGACACGGCGGGCGAGCACCGGGAGCGCCACGGCGGCGCCCCCCCCCACGACCGCGGGCGGGCTGGCCGATTCGGCCCCGCCCCCCACCGGGAGGTCGATGTCGGCGAAGCCGGGCCCCAGATGCAGCACCATCCCCTCGAATCCCTCATCGGCCACCAACAGGTTGGAGCCGCGCCCGAGCACGAAGACCGGCAGGGCCGACGTTCCGGACGACGCCACGTGATCCCGGCACACCCGGCGCACGACAGCAAGATCCTCGGGTCCCTCGATCTCGACATATACGGCGGCCGGACCCCCGACCCCGTAGGTCGTCAGCGGTCCGATCGGCTTGTCCAGCACGGCCCGCGCTCCCAGGGCCCTCGCGAACTGGGCCCAGTCGCCGCTCGGGTTCACCATCGGGTCATCGCGCTCACCACTGCGGCGACTCCAGCAGCTGGTCGGGCAGCTGGGTCAGGTCACCCGCACCGAGCGTCAGGCAGAGGTCGCCCGGCCGCAGCGCCGCACCGACCGCCAGGCGCAGCTCTTCCCATCCGGCCGCGTAGGTGACTGGGAGACGGGGGTCCTGGTCCCGGACGGCGTCGGCCACCAGGCGCCCCGACACGCCGGGCACGGGCCGTTCGCCGGCGCTGTAGATGCCAGTGACCACGAGGACGTCGGCATCGGCAAAGGCCGCACCGAATTCCGTCGCCAGCGCGGCCGTGCGGGTGAAGCGGTGGGGCTGGAACACCGCGACGACGCGCTCCCACCCGCCCGTCCGGGCCGTGGCCAGGGCCGCCCGCACCTCCGCCGGCAGGTGGGCGTAGTCGTCCACGAAGGTGACCCCGTTTGCCTCACCGCGGAACTCGAAGCGCCGGGTCACCCCGGCGAAACGGGCCAGCGCCGCCCGGGCCGCCGCGAAAGGTGCTCCGGCCTGCAGGGCCGCCACGACGGCGGTGGCGCCGTTGCGCGCGTTGTGCAGGCCCGGGACACCGATGGCGATCGATCCCAACTCGCCGTCGGGACCCCGCAGGACGAAGGACACCGAGCTGCGCTGCAGGTCGAGTCGCTCCATCAAATAGGTCGAGCCCGGGTCGGACCCGACGGTGGTGGCGCCGTGCTCGCGGCCGATGGCCGCCGCCTCGGGATCGTCGGCGCAGACGACCGCTCCGAGTCGTGCCCCCGCCACGAAGTCGGCGAAGGCTTCCCGCAGGACGTCGAAGGTCCCGTAGTAGTCGAGATGGTCCGGCTCCACGTTGGTCAGCACGGCCAGGTCCGGCGTGATCGCCTGGAAGGTGCCGTAGCTCTCGTCCGCCTCGACCACGAGCCACTCCCCCGTGTCCCACACGGCGTTCGTCCCGATCTCGTTGACGTCGGCACCGATGACGAAGGAGGGTCGCAGGCCGGCCTCGACCAGGATCAGCGACAGCATGGAGGCCGTCGTCGTCTTGCCGTGGGTGCCCGACACGGCCAGGCACCGCCGGGTGGCGCAGATCGCCGCCAGCATCTCGGAGCGGGGCACCACCCGGATGTCCCGGGCACGGGCCTCGGCGAGCTCGGCATTCTCGGGCTGCACCGCCGGGGAGGAGGTCACGGCGTCGACGTCCGCCACGTTCCCCGCAGCATGCCCGACCGCCACGGTGATGCCGTGGGAACGCAGCCGCTCCGCCACAGGGGAGTCCTTCAGGTCCGAGCCGGTCACCTGGTGACCCATGTCCCGCAGCACGAGTGCGATGGCGCTCATGCCGGCCCCGCCGATGCCGACGATATGGATGCGCCGGGCCTGCGTCAGATCGAGGGTGGCGTCAGCGGGCATGGGTATCCACCAGTTCGGCGACCCGGGCCGCCGCGTCGGGGTGACCGTTCTCCCGCGCCGCCGCACACATGGCATGGAGTCGGTCCGGATCGGCCAGCAGCGCATCGAGCTCGAGAGCGAGCCGGCGCCCGGTGCACTCGTGGTCGGGAATGATCACCGCGGCGCCCATGGCGACCAGGGCCTCGGCGTTCCGCGTCTGGTGGTCCCGCGGCGCACCCGGCAGCGGCACCAGGATGGCCGGGACGCCCGAGACCAGCAGCTCGGCAACCGTCATGGCCCCGGCCCGGACGACGCAGACGTCGGCCGCGTTGTAGAAGTCGCGCATCTTGTCCTCGAAGGGGACCACCCGGTAGCGCAACCGGTCCCCGTTCCCACCTCCGCCGCCCTCGGTCGCCGACCCGGGAGCGAACGCCTCGTAGTCACGCCGGCCGGTGACCTGATAGAGCGCGCGGTCGCCGCGTGCGGCCCAGGCCGCGGCCAGATCGGCCACGGCGCGGTTCAGCTGACGGGCGCCCAGCGAACCGCCGGCGCAGGCCACGGTCTGGCGGTCCGGTGGCAGACCGAGCTCGGCGCGGCTGGCTGCCCGGCCTTCGGCGTCCCGTGGCAACGTCGCGAGCTGCGGCCAGACCGGGGTCCCGGTGACCTGGGCCCGGGGCAGGTCGGTTCCTGCGAAGGCGACGGCGTTCGCGGCGGCGAAGCGGCCCAGCAGACCATTGACAGCGCCCGGAACGGAGTCGGTGGTCATGCAGACGAGCGGCACCCGGGTGAGCACAGCCGCCACCCCGGCGGGAAAGCTGGCGTAGCCGCCGACGATGACGACCACCCGCGGCCGCCGGCGCACGAACGACACCAGGGCCCGCCCGCAGGCCCAGACGAGCCCGGCCACCGCCCCGACGTTGGCCCACCAGGCGGAAGGCCGCATGCTGCGACGCACGCCGCGGCCGGGCAGGAGCGTGAAGGGGAACTCCAGTGTGGGCCAGGTCTTAGCCTCCTGCCCGCGACGGGAACCGTAGAGCTCGATCGACTCGGCCCGGTGCCCGCGGTCAACCAGCGCGCGGGCGATCTGCAGCGAAGGGACGATGTGACCGCCCGTCCCGCCGCCCGCGATCACCATGCCGCGCCGTGTGCTCACCGACCTCGAGCCGTGCCGGCCAGGCGACCCGACCCCGCGACCCGCAGCGTTGCCCCTGCCTCGCCTTGGCGGGCGACGTTGATCAGGATGCCGGCCGCCGCCATGGTGATCACCAGTGACGAGCCGCCGAAGGAGATGAACGGGAGCGGAATGCCGGTGACGGGCAGCACCCCGACCACCGCCCCGACGTTGATGAAGGTCTCCGCCCCCACCCAGGCCACCAGCCCGAGCGAGACGAGCGCACCGAAGCGGTCGGCCGACTGCACCGCGGCCCGGATCCCGAGCCACATGAATCCGGCCAGGAGGGCCAGGACCAAGAGGGCGCCGACAATCCCGAGCTGTTCGCCGATCACCGAGAAGATGAAGTCGGTATGGGCGTTCGGGAGGAAGCCCCATTGCGCCTGGCCGCCGCCGAGACCGGAGCCGACGAAGTGGCCCGAGCCCAGCCCGATGAGCGACTGCATGACCTGATAGCCCGAGCCCGAGCTGTGGGCGGAGGGATCTATGAACGACAGCAGCCGGGAGCGGCGGTAGGGCGAGGCGATCGCCACAATCAGGGCCAGGGCGACGAGGGCCGCCATGACCTTCATGACCGGCCCGAGACGCACGCCCGACACGAACAGCAGCGCAAGCGCGATGACACTGAGGACCATGGCCGTCCCCATGTCCGGCTGAGCCAGGATCAGGACACAGGCGAAGCCGGTGACGATGAGGAGCGGTCCGATGATGCGGCGGTCAGCGGCGTCCTCGTCCAAGCGGCGGGTGATGAAGTCTGCGGCGAACAACGTGAGGGCGAGCTTCATCAACTCGGAGGGCTGCAGGCGGAACTGCCCGAAGCCGACCCAGCGGCTGGAGCCCATGGCGTGCAGACCGAGGCCCGGGACCAGCACCACGAAGAGGAGCCCGATCGTCACCAGCATGATGAGCGGGCTGAAGCGCCGCAGCTTGCGGTAGTCGAAGCGGATGGCCAGCCAGAGCCCGACGGCGCCGATCGCCATCCACATCACCTCGCGGATCAGGATGGCCCACGGCGACCCGTAGGTGGCGATGGAGATCACCGACGACGCCGAGCCCACCATGACCAGCCCGATAAGGCAGAGCAGGACGACGTCGAGCAGCAGCAGCGTCGAAACCGAGATGCGGCGGCTGCCGATGCGGATGCCGAGCTCCTCGGCGCGGGCGGCTTGGCGATGCGCCACCGAGCGCGGGCCGGCGGTGGCCGCCTTGGCCTTGCCCGCGGGAGCCCACCGGGGCCGGGGTGAGGTGTGCCGTTCCGAAGGGGCGGTGCTGCGGGTCAACGTCATGGCGCCCCCTCCCTCTGGGCGCGGGCGCGCCGCTCTGCCCGGTCCGACACCCGATGCATGCAGGCAGTCTCCCCCACCGTGCGACCGAAGTGGCGGACCGCGCCATGAGCCGGAAGCGTCGAGCGCGCCTCGACGGGTCGGGTGGTCACGTGAACTTCGCCACCGTGAGGAAGTCCCCGTAGAAGATGCCGAGGCCCAGCGCGCAGAAGAGGCCGCCGAGGATCCAGAAGCGGACGATGACCGTCGTCTCGGGCCAGCCGCCGAGCTCGAAGTGGTGGTGGATCGGGGCCATTCGGAAGATACGCCGGTGGAAGGCGCGGAAGCTGATGATCTGCAGAATGACCGACACGGTCTCCATCACGAACAGCCCGCCGATGACGAGAAGCAGGAGATCGAGGTTGAGCAGCAGGCAGAGGGCGGCCAAGCCGGCGCCGATGGCCAGCGAACCGGTGTCACCCATGATGATCTTGGCCGGCGCCGCGTTCCACCAGAGGAAGCCGATGCACCCCCCCGCCAGGGCAACCGACACCAGTGCGAGGTCGACGGCCGACGCCGGGAGCACGTGGTAGATGGAGAAGTGCCGGAAGATCCAGTAGCCCATGATCGCGAGCACCGCGAAGCAGAAGGTTCCCGAGCCGGCGGCGAGGCCGTCGACGCCGTCGGTGATGTTCACCGCGTTGGAGGCGCCGACCATGACGAGGACGGCGAAGACGATCCAGCCGATCGGCCCCAGATTGATGCCGATCACGTCGATCCGGGTGAAGGACAGGGCGGTCGAGGTGTGGGCCCAGTACACGCAAAGCACGGCGAAGACCAGGGCACACGAGACCTGGGCCCCGGACTTGCCTCGCTTGTTCAGCCCGAGGCTCCGCTTGTGGTGGACCTTGATGTAGTCGTCGAGGTAGCCGATCAGGCCGAACGCCACGACGGCGCCGACGGCGAGGTAGCCGGTCCGGGAGAAGCTGATCTCCGTGCCGATGTGGCCGATGGCGTACCCGGAGACCGTGGCGGCGACGATGGCGATGCCGCCCATGGTCGGGGTCCCCGCCTTGGCGGAGTGGGAGGCGGGGCCGTCCTCCCTGATGTGCTGCCCCAGCTCGCGCTGGCGGAAGTAGCGGATGAGGAAGGGGGTGGAGAGGATGGCGATCCAGAGAGCGACGCTCCCCGAGACAAGCAGGCCGAGCACGGGGGTCAGGCCTCCGGCAGGGAGCGCCGGGGTATCGACTCGCCGGCCGCCACTGCCGTGGCCGCACCGCGCCGCGCCGACCAGGTCCGCGGGTCCGAGGCGAAGCGGGAGGAGAGGGCCCGGCGGGCCTCGACGGCGTCGTCGAAGGGAAGGCGCCGCCCGGCCACCTCCTGATAGGTCTCGTGACCCTTCCCCGCAATAACCACGACATCGCCCGGCCGCGCCGCGTCGAGGGCCATGCGCATGGCGACACCGCGCTCGGGCTCCACCACGACGTGCGGGTTGGACCGCCCACCGGGGACACCCTCCAGCACCTCTCGAATGATGGCGAGGGGGTCCTCGCTTCGTGGATTGTCCGACGTGAGGAACGCCAGATCGCTCAATTGCGCTGCTGCCGCACCCATGAGCGGGCGCTTGGCCCGGTCGCGGTTCCCGCCGCAGCCGAAGACGCAGAGCACTCGGCCGGCGCCGGCAAGCCCGCGTGCCTCACCCAGCACGACCTCCAATCCGGCCGGCGTGTGGGCGTAGTCGACCAGCACCGTGAAGGGTGGGCCGTCGGCGCCCGCCTGGCCTCCCGGGGCGGCGATCACCTGCAGCCGGCCCTGGACGGGACCGAGATGGGCCATCGCTCGCGCGATCTCCACCGGTCCGAGATCCAATTCGTCGAGGGCCAGTGCGGCCTCCGCGGCGAGCAGCGCGTTATTGACGTTGACGGCACCCGTCATCGGAGTGACGATTCGCTGCCCGCGCCAGGTGAACGCAGAGTGGCCGGGACGCAGCACAATGTCAGTGGCATCACCGTGGTGCACGGCGATGGTGGGGATGCGGGCGCGCTCGAGCAGGCGCTGCCCCCATGGGTCGTCGGCGTCCACGACGCCGCGCAGCGCATGGCTCGGCGTGAAGAGCAGCGCCTTGGCCTCGAAGTACTCCTCCATTGTCCCGTGGTAATCCAAGTGGTCGTGGCTGAGGTTGGTGAAGACCGCCACATCGAAATGGATGCCCTCGACCCGCGCCTGGACCATCGCATGGCTCGACACCTCCATGGCCACCGCATGACGATGGCCGTCGGACTTTTGGCGGTCGCGCACGCCGGCCAGCACGCGCT
>Ga0307374_10001827_pt1 | contig 38927 bp, 28 predicted proteins | sample OX3MG_FD_202532 | JGI IMG/M metagenome (GOLD analysis project Ga0307374, IMG submission 202532) | Soil microbial communities from Risofladan, Vaasa, Finland - OX-3 | ecosystem: Environmental > Terrestrial > Soil > Coastal area > Acid sulfate soil | place: Finland: Risofladan, Vaasa | collected... | reverse complement strand
CGGGAACTGAAAGAGTACCTTTTGGCGTTCATTCAACACTATAACGAAACCTGTTCCCCTTTTGTCTGGACGAAGGGACCGGAGCGCCTGCAACACATTATTGAAAAGACCCAAGAGTATCAGGCGGTGCACCCGCGGAAGCCGAGACGCCGCCGTCGGAAAACGAATACTATAAAGCACTAACTGTACGATGTACTAGCCGCTCCGGGTGGGTCAGAGAGGGTCCGAGGCACGCATTTTCCCGGGCCGGCGCTTCCACCAGAAGTACGGTCTCGCCATCCACTTCAACATTCGAAGCCGGTGCTTATACCAATAAGAACTCCAATCCTGCGGAGCGAGGTAAAGCGTATCGCCGGGCTGCACAACAAGGCTGACTTCAATGTTCGGCGCAAGGTCGATCGGGATCTTGTTCCTGCGGCAGGCTTCATATACATGACGGAAGACGGTCACCATGTCTTCATAACGCGGTGGCGGCCATCGTTCCATGTCGGAGCCGACGGTGGGGCGAAAGACACAGACGGTTGGAAAAGCTCCAACACCGGTAATGTAATCAATGGCTTTGAGGGTATCGTGCAACGGTTCCACTCCGGCGATGATCTCCCCAGAGCATGTGCCCTTCCCCAATTTGTCAGTCGTATACTCCAAGGCGCGAAAGAAGGCCTCTTGTCCTACCAGCCTGGCTTTTCCAGGACAAAACTTCGCGAAATAGTCAGGGTTCTGAAACTCATAACAGAAGCTGAAATGGTCAACGCCGAGGTCGATTAGCCGGTCGTATTTCCACAAATCGCGCGTTGGCATCAACTGCACACCCACCAAGCATCCTACCCGCGACTTGACGGCTTCGACGTAGGGCGCCGCTATATCGAGATCACGATGCGTCTGGTAACCTGAATTAAAATGGATGAAGGTTGCGCCGGATTCCTTTTTGGCGGCGCGCACCACTTCAACGACGTCCTCGATGCTTTTTTGCGCCGCCTCATTGACACCCACGTTGAGGCCCGTGGTGCAGAACTTACAGTTCATGCGCGGAACGTGATGCCACAACCCGCAAGCGTTGGAAAGGTAAATGCCGAGGTATGTGCCCTGAAGCGCACCGACTTGATCCATGCGTGTTCCGCGCGAGGTGAGCCGCCGGTACCAAACTGGCTCCGGAGGCACTCGGACTGGATAACGAAAGCCTTGCCGTTGATCCACTATGAAAGTTCCCTGCCAGTCGCCAAGCAGCCGGTAACACGACCGAAGAGCAAAGCTCTCTACGATGGGAACATTGACCCAGATGTTTTTGAGTTCGCCAGGAATAATCAACTCCAGCCCGCTGCCCAGCCCGGCGCGCTTCCGCGAGACGGGCCGTCCATCCTTTTCGAGTTGAGCCGGGGAGGTAACACGAAGGCCTTTGCACAGCAAATCGATTTCGAGCTCGCAGGGATTGAGCGGAACGCGGGGCACCAACTCCTCGTTCAGTGATTCGGCGAGAGCGGAAGGCACGCCACATTCCTGGCTACGGCTGAGCATGAGAAAAACCCTCAAGTCTGGACACTTTGATTGGAGCACCTCTCGGATGCGCTCGCCATAGCAGATTTGTCCTCCTGAATGGTAGGTTTGTCCCATTGACCGGACGCCGTAGCGCCCATAGATTTTGACTGGGGTTCTTCGGGGCTGATCGCGGATCACAGCGTTGCGTCCATCGTTGATCAAAAGGTTGAAAATGGTGTATTTGCATTATTGACCCGTGCGGCGAATGGTGTTCTGATACCCAGGCGATGTTGCGCCCATGGCAAGGACGGGCAGGGTTATGGACTTGAGTCTCGCAGATTACATCGATGAGGTGTCGCGGGAGCTAAGCGAACGGGTGGAGTATCAACGGCAGGTTCTCCTCCAAATAGTTGGGGACCGCCAGCCCGCGGGCAAGCCTCTCGGTTATTGCGTTTTGGTTGATTGTGGCCCGCGACGCAAGTATCGCGCGGCGGTGCAGGAAACAATTCGGGTGCTGGAGGAAACGCGGAGTGCCTTCAAATCCCGCCAGCTTGAGGAACTTCGCAAACGGCTCCAAGGATTGCTGGCTGAAGATGCGGCCAGAACTCTTTAGATTCGGGATCTTTTTTAAGCAAGCCAGCTTTAGAAATGTCTGACGGCTCCAATCTTGGATTGGGGAAGTGCGGGCGTAACAAGGACTGTTGCTGCCTGACGGGGCAGTGGAAATCCTGGTTATGCCCGTTTTTTTGTTTTCTGGCGTCTTCGGTGGCTGCCGGCGAGCGGCCTCCGTGAAAGCTGCGGGCGTGTTCAACCTGTTGTCAGGATGAATTGTTAGGTGCACATCGGCCGCCTTCCCGAGCAAGACCACAAACGACACCACAAATATGATGCTGGCAGGTTAACCATGGAATACCTAAATGCCGATTGCCTCAATGGAATCTCCTCCGGGCCGTTTCACACACAGCGCCCTTATCCGTGGATCAGCATAGAAAACACGCTGACGAGGGATGGTTTCCAGCTTCTCCGTGAGAGTCTTCCCGACGTTTCGCTTTTTGAGCGGAAAGTAGGGATTAAGCGTTCGCACGGGCAATGCAGCCATAACCGCTACATCCTGCATTACCGCCCAGACCTGAAGCTGGCGGAACCGTGGAGGGAATTTATCGCTGAGATTCATAGCGAAATCTATGAATCTTTTCTCCGCCGGATGTGTGGCCTGCAGCGTGATGAGCAATTCGTTCTCACCTTGGAATGGTACTACGCCTGGCAAGGCTGCTCCGTCTCGCCGCACTGCGACGCCCAGCGCAAACTGGGCACGCACATCTTCTACTTCAATACGGCAGAGGATTGGGACGCGCGCTGGGGCGGCGAGATTCTCATTCTCGATGACGGAGGCCGCTTCAGGGCTCATTCGGCGCCGGATTTCGACCAGCTTCGCGTCGCAGCGGCTTTGGATGCAGTGGGCAACGAAAGCCTGCTTTTCCAGCGCACTCCCCATTCCTGGCACGGCGTGCGACCGCTGGAGTGCCCGCCGGACGCTTTGCGAAAGCTGTTCATTGTTACTATTAACATTCCTACGTTTCAAGTCTGGTGGCGACGCTTACGCGGGAAGGATGCGGATGGCTATCCCATGAAGGCTTGCTGAGGTAAAGTCGCCAGACCGCATGCAGCGAAGCACTTTTTTTAGATTTCCGGGAACGGTCTCCAGGAGGCCCTGAATCATGAAGCGCACCGAATTGGCGGTTGAAAACACTGACCTCAACCCGCCATCCCACAAGCCCATCTCCAAGAAGGCTATCCATTCACCACAGGTTCTGAACGAGGCGTATGATTACCCCCAACCCTCCTCCTTTTCGCGAGGATTAAGGCTGGACATCAGGGGAATCGTCTTTTTGTTGATCTCCGGCACGGCCAGCGTGGACGAACACGGGCAGACAGCCCACCCGGGCGATTTCCGCAGCCAGGCGTGGCGGACCTACCATAACCTTACGACTTTGCTTGAGGCCGAGGGAGTCACGTGGCACGACGTGGTGCGGACCACTTGCTATCTCCGCGATATCGAGCGCGATTACGCAGCCTTTAACGAGATTCGGACTCAGTTCTTCAAGGAGCAGGAACTCGATCCCCTGCCCGCTTCGACCGGCATCCAGGCGATTCTTTGCCGGCCCGATCTGTTGATCGAAATCGAGGTGATGGCGATTTTCGAGTCGGCGGGCTAAATCGCTGACGGATGGCGCAGGCCTCGTTTTGTGATGTCCGTGAATTCGCGAATTAGCAGTAGAGAGTGCTTGAGTGTATTCTGGTTCGGTGGGAAATAGACGGGTTCCGTTTTTTGTAACTTTGTCATCCGCCCTTCGTGGGAGGAGTCTATCGTCCGATCACGTTGAGGAAAAGAGTTCGGGGCGCGGACGCAGAAGAAAGCTCGTACGCCCCCACATCCTTATCTCGATCAGTCTGCCAGGTTGGCGCACGGCGTCTTCACGGAGTGGATCATCGGAGGGAATAGGTAAATGGATCAAAATGGAGATTCAGCTTCTCCGGTTCGCCATGCTTTTCTAACGGAGCACGGCATCCTCGGCTTCGGTGTGGTCGGAGGAGTTTTACTTTTCCTGACGATCACGGGGCTCTGGATCTGGCTGTTGCCCTTCAGCGTCTCGGCGCAAATGGCGGTACTGCTGCATACGGCGTTCGGATTGCTCTTAGTGATTCCTTTGGCTTTTTGGCAGCTCAGCCACTGGCTGGCAACTCGTAAGGCGCGCTGGCGTTTCAGGAAGTTTTGCGCCTATGCCGGGTTTTGGAGCATCGCCGTCACCACCCTCAGCGGCATCGTGGTGAGCTGGGAGGCGGTTTTTTCACTGAATATCAGCCACTTCTGGGACCGCACGCACCTGTGGAGCGGGCTGGCCGCTATACCCTTCCTGGCAGTCCATGTCTGGCCGGGGGCCAAGACGATCGTGATCCACGAGGACCTACACGAGCCTGCGGGCACGCCCGTGAACCTCTCGCCGGGACGCCGCAGAATGTGGGTCTTGGCGGGAGGGACAACCGGGGCACTGCTGGTTATCCTAGGCGTTGTGGCCGCTGTTTACCGCGCTCCCGAATACACTCACTATAAGCTGCCGGCGGGATACAAGATGCCCTACGGGAAGGACCCGTTCGCCCCCAGCATGACCACGACGGAGAGCGGCGGGCCGGTGGCGCCGGAGTTGCTTGCCGGGTCGAAATCCTGCGGCGCAGCGGGCTGCCATACGGGAATTTATCAGGAGTGGCGAGCCAGCGCGCATCGCTGGGCCTCCGAGGATATATTCTTCCAGGCCATCCAGGGCGCGATGATCAAGGAGGCCGGAGCGCCTGCGACGCGCTACTGTGCCGGTTGCCATGATCCCGTGTCGCTGCTTTCGGCGTACAAAAATGCGAGCGCCAGCATCGAGGCGCCCGGCTTCAAGGAAGGCGATTCCTGCATTGCCTGTCACGCGATGCGGCGCGTGGACGTGCAGGGGAACGGAAACTACGTGTGGGGACCTCCGAAGCCTTATTTGTTCGAACACCGGCAGGCCGGGTACGCATTGGCAGTCGCACACTTCCTGATTCGCGCCTATCCCCGACAGCACGACAAGGACTACGACCTTGCGCTCGCGAAGAAGCCGGAGTCGTGCGCTTCCTGCCACAAGCAGTTCATTGACAAACAGATCAATCACGTCGGCTGGGTGCAGCTCCAGAACCAGTACGACGACTGGAGGATGGGCAAGTGGAATACAAGCCCGGACCCGGCCCACCGCCTGCGTTGCCAGCAGTGCCACATGTATTACGTCACCGCTTCGAACCCAGCGATGGCTGATCCTTATGACCGCCTCGTGGGTCTCGGACTCAAGCACCGGAACCACTGGTTTGCCGCCGCCAATCAGGTGATACCTGAAACCATTCATTCGCCCGACGCTGCCGCGCAGACCGAACGGGTCGTTCAATGGCTGAAAGGTGAAAAGTATATTCCGGAGATTGCGAGCATCTGGCCGAAAGGCCCGGTGATCCCGATCAAGGTCGTTGCGGCGGAGCCGTTCCGTCCGGGCTCGCCCGCCGAGTTCCGCGTCGTCCTCTCGAACAACAAGGCCGGGCACAGCTTTCCCACCGGACCACTCGATTTGATTCGCGCCTGGGTCGAAGTGAAGGTCAGCGACTCCACGGGGCGCGTCCTCTTCCATTCGGGCGAACTCACGGCGCAAGGCCACGTCGAGCCGGGCACCTTCGTCCTGAAAGCTGTCGGCGTCAACCCGCAGGGGCAGGAAATCACCCGCCACGACCTTTGGCATTACATCGGCGCGCAATGGAAACGCGCGATTTTCCCCGGCTACTCCGACATGTACGAATACAAATTCAACGTGCCGCGCAACGCTCCAACCCCGCTGACCATCACGGCGCGATTGCGTTACCGCAAGGCGAACCAGTACTTCATGGACTTCTCATTCCCCGGCAAGCGGCTTGAGACACCCATCACGAACCTCTCTTCGGACCGCGTGGAGGTTTCCCTTGCCGCGGGGCACGGGGCCAAGAAGGCGCAGACGGCATCCGCGGCCCGAAGCCGCGGCGCGAGTTCGCGCCGGCCTGGGGCAGGGCGATGACGCGGCGAGACATTCTGCGCTCGGGGGTGGGAGTTCTGATTGGCGGCTTTGCCGCGGGGTGCTCCAGGAAGGCCTCCCGTAAAGAGCAGCAGGTATTTAACAGCCAGGCGCGTACCCTACCCGTAAACCATCCGCATGTCATCTTCACGGATGTTACGAAGGAAGCAGGTATTGACTTCGTTCACTCTTCGGGAGCGCGAACTCACCAGCTTCCCGAAGATATGGGTTCGGGCGCCGCCTGGGGAGACTTTGATAACGATGGCTTTCCCGATCTCTATCTCGTCAATCAGCCGGGCCCGTGGGGCCAGCCAGTGGGTCCTGATTCCCCAACCAGCCGTCTTTATCACAACAATGGTGACGGGACCTTCACGGACGTGACCGACCGGGCTGGTGTGGCCAATCGTGGCGGGTTCGGCATGGGCGCGGCTTGGGGTGACTATGACAACGACGGCTTTCTGGATCTTTACGTCACCAACTACGGCCGTTCAGTTTTATATCACAACAATGGCAACGGCACTTTTACTGACGTTACGGACCGCGCTGGGGTGGCCAATAACCGCTGGGGCATGACGGCGGTCTGGTTCGATTACGACAACGACGGCTATTTGGACCTGTACGTCCCCAATTACTTCGACTACAACCTAAAGGGAGTACCCGCCGGCGCAACCTCCCAGGAATATGGGATTGACGTGCCGTTTACGCTCAACCCCGCCTCCTTTAATCCGGTTCCCAACCGCCTCTATCACAACAATCGCGACGGCACGTTTACAGACGTTGCGGTGCGCCTCGGAGTATCGGATCCTTCAGGGCGGAGCCTGACGGCTGCCTTTGCCGACTTCACCCTCAACGGCTTGCAGGATATTTACGTGGGAAATGATATATCGAGCAATCAGTTATACCAGAATCTTGGCCGCGGCCACTTCCGGAATGCGAGCGCTTCTTCGTGGACTGAAGAATACCGGGGAACCATGGGGATCGCTATTGGCGACTTCGATGGAGACGGGGACGAAGACATGTTCCTCAGCCATTGGACCGCGCAGGGCGATGCGCTCTACCAAAACCTCTGGCTCGAGCAGAAAGGGCGCCGAAAGCTTCACTTCGAAGACGCCGCGGATATGTACGGGTGCGGCGCCATCTCCTACTCGGTGGCCGGATGGGGAACCTTCTTTTTCGATTTTGATAATGACGGCTGGCTGGATTTACTGGTGGTGAACGGCTCGACGTTCGAAAATAAATCCGACCCTACCAAGCTCATTCCCGAGCGGCCGTTCCTTCTGTGGTCGAAGGGACAGGACGGCTTCTATGATCTGGCCCGGTCTGGAGCCGCGGGCCAAGCCCTTCAGACGCTGACCAACGGGCGTGGCGCCGCTTACGCGGATTACGACCGGGACGGGGACCTGGATGTGGTCATTACCACAAATCATGGCCGCGCCATGCTGCTGCGAAACGACGGGGGTAACCGCAACCATTGGCTGGCTATTCACTTGGTGGGCACGCACAGCAACCGGCAAGGCATCGGGGCTCGGCTGATTCTTGAAGCCGGTGGCCATCGCTATTGCCGCGAATACGGCGTGCAGGGCTCGTATCTTTCTTATTCTGTTCCGGAGGCTTGGTTCGGTCTCGGCCAAACCAGCCAGATTGAATCGCTCACCATCACCTGGCCTAGCGATACCCGGCAGGTGTTCCGCAACCTTCCCATTGATCGAACTCTGACCATCACAGAAAACGACACGGGCTGGAAAGAAGGACCCTCTTTACCCGCCCGGCCGCAGGCTCCCACGCATTGACCAGTACAAGGGGACGGTGGATTAGCCATTTACGCAATTCATCTTTTTCTCGACTCACAATGCCCTTTCAAGGAGGCTTAACGCATTAACAACATGGCGTGAGCAAGCAAGGCCTTTATAAGGGTTTGGATTTATGACGCAGGCTGTGATGGGTCTTCAGTCCCGGCAAGAGATGGAAATCGTCCAGATGAGTAACCAAGAAGAGAGAAGGGAATGATGATGACCCCCCCCGAAGAATCGCTGCGCTCTGTTGGAAAGGAATCCTTCGACTCAAAGCGAGCCGGTGTTTGCGCCTCGCCCCGGCCCAGGGTGTTACTGACAAGTGTGTGCCGGCCGATGGGTGCCAAATACGGTGACGCGTCGAGCGTGGGTTACGAACTGCTCCACGAACAGGTCACACGGGCGCAAGGCATCTTCAGCCCCCGAGCTACACACCTCACCTTTGGACTTGATTACATCGCGCTTAACCTGGATTCACCGGCCGTCGTTCTTCATTACCCCTCTCGCCGGGAATTGGTAGGTGAACTCCGAAAAAATCCCGACTTTGTCGGAGTGTCATTCACTCTTTCAACTTTCCACAAGGTGAAGGAGATCGTGGCCTTAATCCGCGAGCACGCGCCCAGCGCCAAGGTGGTGCTAGGGGGTTACGGGACTGTTTTGGACGATCAAACCCTTGCGCCGCTTTCGGATCACATCTGCCGTGGCGAAGGGGTGCAGTTCTTTCGCCGGTTGCTGGGCGAGCCGGAGCGCTCGATGCCCTACGAGCACCCGATGGTGGTGAGCAGGCTCCGCGTCTTTTCTATCCCGGTCAGCCGCACGGGCATGATCTTTGCTGGATTGGGTTGCCCCCACGGCTGCGATTTCTGCTGCACGTCTCATTTTTTCAAACGGCGGCATATCCGGCTTTTGCCGACGGGTGATGACGTCATGCAGGTGATCGAGCGATACCACGAGATCGATCCGAAGATGAGCTTCACCATTATCGACGAGGATTTTCTCGTCAACCGCGAGCGCGCGGCCCGATTGAGGGAACTGGTTCTGGAAAGAGGAAAGCCCATTTCCATTTTTGCCTTTGCTACCGTCAAGGCCCTGAGCCGCTTGACGCCCCAGGAACTGCTGGAGACCGGTATCGATGGCGTTTGGGTGGGGTTTGAAGGCAAACGATCAGGCTTCGCCAAGCAGCAAGGCCGGCCCGTCGAAGAACTCATACCGGACTTGCAGTCTCACGGCATCTCTGTCCTCACGTCCATGATTGTGGGCTTTGACTACCAGACGCCGGACATCATCCGTCAGGAACTGGCCGGATTGATCGCACTGAAGCCCACCTTGACGCAGTTTCTCATTTATGGGCCGACCCCCGGCACGCCTTTTTTCGCGCGTGTCGAGAAGGAAGGCCGGTTGCGAAAGGACCTTGCCAGCAATCGGAACGAGTATTATCGCCGCTGCGACGGCTTCACCGCCATGGTCGAGCACCCCACAATGGCCAGCACAGAAATTGAGGGGTTGCAGCGGGAGTGCTTCGAAACGGACTTCCGCCTTTTAGGACCGTCCATCGTAAGATCAGTGAACGTCTGGTTCCAGGGCTGGAAGAAATACCGCGATTCAACTTCAGCCTACTTGCGTGCCAAAGCGGACCGGTGGGCGGAAGAAATCCGCAGGGCGTATCCCATCTTCCCGGTTGCCCAAAAACAAGCGCCGAACGCCGGCGCCATTGCGCAACTGAGGCAGGAGATCGAGAGTCTTCTCGGCCCTCCCACCCTTGGGCGCCGGTTCCTCGCGGCACTTTCGCCAGTCGCGGCAGCCTGGACGCGGTTCACCCTGAACCATGACCGCTTTCAGCATCCATCTCTCAATCGCCGCACCTATCACAATTCGTTGTGGGCGCTTCCGACGGCTGAATTCGGGGCTCTGCACGTAAGAATCGAGCGCGCTCTGGCAGGCGTGAGGGTGGGATTGGAAGGCACGTTGGACACGGCCAGCGCCCGGTGGCTGGCGGCGGGCATCCTGAGTCAGTTACGAGGTAACAACGCTTGCCTGCAAATCGTGGTCGCCGAAGGGACACAAGCCGAGCCATTTTCCCTGGGAATTTTTGGGAGGGCGCTGGGGCGCTACCGTGACCGCATCTCCGTGGCACTACCTCCCGCCCCTCAAGCCTGGGCCATCCTGCAGAAATGGCTGGTCGTGCTCCATGAGCCAGCATAGCTTGATGGGACTTGGTGCAAGACTCAACGGTTTCAAATGGATTTCCGCCCCATGCCAGGAGCCGGCGAAGACCGGTGCTGGCTCACTGGAGGCTCAACCTATGTGCTCAAATGAAAAATGCCTTGGCAACGTTGGTCCCGGGATGTTCCAGTGTTGCCGGCCTTATCCGTGGCTTAGTTTGTGCGGCTTTCTGACCAACGATGGAATCCACCGCCTTGTGAAGACTCTGCCCGATATCACTCTTTTTGAACACCCGTCTGGGCAGCAACGCGCGTACGGGTAGACAAGCCAAGCCCGTTGCGCCCTCCAGGTCCGGCCTGACCTTGCGGTCGCTTAGCCGTGGAAGGACTTCGTTTCGGAATTGCAGAGTGAGGCTTGCTGGTCATTTCTCCGCGAGCGGTTTGCACTACCACACGGGAAGCGATTGCCGCTCACCTTTCACTGGCACGATGCCACACCTTTGGGCGGTTGGCCGATGTGAATCGATTTTATCATGATTAGCAGAGAGACATTTTCGCGAGCAGGATGTCCGGAGAACCTGCCCATGCGCCTTTCGTTGGTGATAGGTATCTTCATGCTCTGTACAAAGGTCCTTGCCTATTACCTGACCGGTTCTGCGGCAGTCCTCTCGGATGCTTCTGAATCGGTGGTCCACGTCTTTGCGGTTTCCTTTGCCGCTTACAGCCTGCGCTTGAGTTGGAAACCTCCCGACCAGAGCCACCATTATGGTCATGACAAGATTGCCTTCTTCTCGGCGGGTCTCGAAGGCCTTTTGATTATTCTGGCGGCTGCTTACGTGATCTCCGTATCAGTTCACAAGTGGATTGCCGGAGCCAAACCCGACAATTTAGGGAAGGGTGCTGCGCTAATCCTGGCCGCCGGCGTCATTAACGCTGTGTTGGGGGGCTATCTTCTGAAGGCGGGCAGAAAGTACCACTCTCTAATTCTGGAAGCTGATGGCAGGCATGTATTAACTGATTGCTGGACGAGCCTTGGGGTGATCGCAGGACTTGGTTTAACACACCTGACAGGCTGGGCAGACTGGGATCCATTGGTTGCCATCCTCATTGCTCTCAATATCGTGTGGTCAGGCCAAAAGCTGATTCGCCGGTCGATTGGCGGGTTAATGGACGAAGCCGATCCCGCGACCGAGTCACAGCTCACACGATTACTGGTTCAAATCACCTCCGAGGATCAGATCGGTTTTCACGCACTGCGATGCCGTAATGCAGGCAATACAGTTTGGATCGAATTCCATCTCCTCTTTCACAAGGGGATTGCTCTGGAATCCGCTCACGCTGTGGCCACAAGGATTGAGGAGAAGATTCAACAAGCAATGGGAGCTCGTGTGGAGATCATCAGCCATCTTGAGATTCTGGAGGATCACGACCTGACCCACACCCATCCCCACCCCAAGGAATTTGTCCCCTAACCCCAATACTGTTCAGTTAGGATGAACCTCGTGATTTTGATGGCATGGTCGTCGCGTTCCCCCTCACCCCGGCCCTCTCCCCGCAAGCGGGAGAGGGGGAACCGCGCAGCGGTGGGTGAGGGGATATGGTTCACCAGTGTGCATCATTCTCGAACGGGCCTTGAGTGAACAGCATTGGGGCTAAGGCTAATGTTGTTCACTGGGGGCCCTATGCCCCTCGGAACCCGATTTCCACGCGCCCTGTAGGGGCGGGCCTTGTGCCCGCCCGTGGGCGACCACAAGGGTCGCCCCTACAAGATGTTCCCTTATCTGAACAGTATTGGGGCTAAGGCGCTGCTGCTTTTTAGGCAGATATGGCGATGTGGACCGCACCATGGCGAGATATTCCTCCAGCAAGGCGCTGGGCGCTCGTCTGGCCCCGTGAGCACGGTGCATGGGGAATCCTGCTCGTGTCGTTGCTGACCGGGGCAGCGGTGGGAGCGTCGTCAGCACCAATCCTCGCTCGCGAGGGTTGGCTGCTGACGGCCGCAGTGGCCGTGTTTTGCGCGCACACACCCATCGAGAACGTACTTTCCCCTGATTCGCCCTTCCGCCCGCGCACCACCTCCGAACTGCACTGGGTGACTTTTTTCGCAGTTGCCTTCAGTGCGATTGGAGGTGTTGGGCTGGGCGTGGTCGCAGACCGGGCGCCTGTTGGTTTCTATGTCGTGGGGCTGGTGACGGCTGGCATTTTGGGAGTTCAAGGAGTGCTCAAGCGGAGGGGGCGCCCTATGCGGCTTCTGGCACAGCTCACGGGTGCGCTCGGGCTGGCCGCGACGGCTGCGATGGCTTGTTGCGTAGCCTCGGGCCGGACGGATCGATTAGCCTTGATTCTATGGGCAGCCAATTGGCTCTTTGCAACCAACCAAATCCTCTATGTGCAACTCCGCATCCACGAGTCCCGCGCGGGCAACGCCAAGAAGAAGCTTGTTGGCAAAAGGTTCTTTCTGGGAAGCGAAATTTTGACGGCCGCCGGTCTAGGGGCGTTCTGGCGAATCGGTTTGATTCCGGCTGGGTCGCTGATTGCGTTCGTGCCGGCGCTGATGCGCGGAGCAATCTTGCCCATTCTCCCTGATGGCCGGCCTCTCGAGATCCGGCGCCTGGGTAAGGGGGAGTTAGCGCATGCGTTGATCTTTGCGGCGCTTCTGATCCTCTCTTTCAAAATAGGGTTCTGAACCACTGTCGTTTGGATGCTACCTTCTCAGGCCGGCGCGGCAAGCGCATGATGTCAACGGAAGTGCGGCCTGAATGCTCTCGCTCACGGGGGCATCCTCATGGTTTGGAGTGGGAAGGCAGAAACCACAATACGCTTGACGGGGGCGCGCGGCTAGTTTACTATCTGGTAAATATTTTAGCAGATTCGCCCCAGAAACCTGGGTTGATCTGGAAAGATAGGATGACATAAATTGTCCATCGAGACCATACCGGAATTGGATGCCAGGATCGAGGACCACGGGGTTTTGGCCAGCCCTAGCATACGAGAGGTTGCTGACCGATGCGATGGCTGGAGACGGCCAACTTTTCGTGCGCCGGCATGCAGTGGAAGCGGCTTGGTCTATTGTCGGGCCAATCCTCGACAAGGCCACGCCGATTCAAGACGACGCCCCGGGTTTCGGGAGCGGGTAGAATTGCGTAGAGGCGTCAACCACGATGACTAACCCTCAAACCGGCAGCGATCCGCTCTGGTACAAAGATGCCGTCCTTTACGAGGTCCACGTCCGGGCCTTCTTCGATAGCGACGGCGATGGCATTGGTGACTTTCGCGGACTTGCGCAGAAGCTTGACTACCTCCAGGACTTGGGGGTCACTACCCTGTGGCTCCTGCCCTTCTATCCGTCTCCACTGAAAGACGACGGATATGATATTTCCGGCTACACCGATGTCCATCCGTCATATGGCACCCTGGACGACTTTAAACTGTTCCTCGACGAGGCGCACCGGCGGGGAATGCGGGTGCTGACCGAGCTTGTGGTCAACCATACTTCGGACCAGCACCCCTGGTTCCAGGAAGCGCGCCGTTCCCAGAACAATCCGCGGCGCGATTGGTACGTCTGGAGCTCCACCCAGGAGCGATACCGCCAGGCCAGTATCATCTTCACCGATACGGAACTCTCCAACTGGGCCTGGGACCCGATCTCCAAATCCTATTATTGGCACCGGTTTTTTAGCCATCAACCCGATTTGAATTACGATAATCCAGCCGTCCTGGAGGAAGTCTGGAACATCATGAAGTTCTGGCTTGACATGGGGGTTGACGCCTTCCGGCTCGATGCGGTGCCTTACCTGGTGGAGCGCGAAAACACCTCCTGTGAGAACCTTCCGGAAACTCACGCGGTTCTGAAGCATTTGCGAAAACGAATGGATGAGAACTATCCGGGCAGACTTCTTCTGGCTGAAGCCAATCAATGGCCGGAAGATGCGGTTGCCTATTTCGGGTCAGGCGACGAATGCCAGATGGCATTCCATTTCCCTCTGATGCCGAGAATGTTCATGGCCGTAATGCTGGAAGACCGCAAGCCCATCATGGACATCCTGCAGCGAACTCCCGCCATCCCGGAGAATTGCCAATGGGGCATGTTTCTGCGCAATCATGACGAATTGACGCTGGCGATGGTCACGGAAGAGGAACGCGACTATCTGTATGACGAATACGCTAAAGAGAAACGCACGCGGCTTAATTTGGGCATCCGCCGGCGCCTCGCCCCCTTGCTCGAAAATGACCGCCGGCGCGTCGAGCTTATGAACGGCATCCTCATGTCACTGCCGGGAAGCCCCATCATTTACTACGGGGATGAGATTGGGATGGGTGATAACGTTTACGTGGGCGACCGCAATGGTGTCCGCACACCCATGCAGTGGTCTGGTGGCTGGAATGCCGGCTTTTCCAATGCCGACCCCGAACAGCTTTACCTGCCAGTGATCTCGAATCCCGTTTACGGCTACCAGACCGTGAACGTGGAATCGCAAAGAAGGTTTCCTCATTCCATCCTTTCCTGGATGAAACAGCTTATTGCCTTGCGGAGGTCCAGCCGGGTTTTGGGACGGGGTACGCTTGAGTTTTTGACGCCCCCCAATCATCGCGTTCTGGCCCACGTGCGCGAGCTCGGGAGCGAAAAGGTGCTCGTTGTCAACAATCTTTCAAGCTCCGCGCAAGCTGTGGAGCTCGACCTGCAGCGATTCAAAGGGGCGATTCCCATCGAAATGTTCGGTGGCAATCCCTTCCCCCGCATCATGGACCGCCCTTATCTTTTGACTTTGGGCCCTTATCAATTTTATTGGTTCCGTCTGCGTAGAATCTGAGTTCTTTACCGTTCTGTGGCAAGGATTAGCTCCAATACTGTTCAGTTAAGGTGGGTCTCATGATCTTGATGTCAGAGGCATCGCCCGGCCCCTCACCCCGGCCCTCTCCCCGCCTGCGGGGAGAGGGGGAACCGCACAGCGGTGGGTGAGGGGATCTGGTTCAACCGTGTGCATTATTCTCGAACGGACCTTAAGTGAACAGTATTGGGATTAGCCCGGATTATTCATGAAGCTCCCTGCCGATCTTCGCATAAGACTTCGTGAACAATCCGGGTTAGGATGTTCCGTGCTGGCTGCAACGGAGGCTGGCTTTGAGCGAAGACACGTTTCTGTCGGACGAATTCTTGCAACAAATCACGGCCGCTGGCGAAGCCGATATCCTCGCTGGCGTCCCCACGTTTAATAACGCCAGGACCATCGAGCGTACGGTTCGGGCAATCCAGGTTGGATTGGCCAAGTATTTCCCCAGGCAGAGGGCCGCAATCGTCATCTCGGACGGAGGCTCCCGGGATGGCACGCTGGACCAGGCTAAAAGCATCTCACCCCCCGATTTCCGGACGATGCTCGCAGCGCCTCCTCTAAGAACGATGCACACCCTGGCAACCACCCATCGGGCCATCTGGGGGAGAGGTGGCGCCTTCCGCACGATTTTTGCCGCCGCCGATCTCCTCCGGGTAAAAGCTTGCGCCGTCATTTCACCCGACTTGGAAAGCATAACGCCGGAATGGATCGAGGGGTTGATCCGCCCCATTTACCGCGAGAATGTTGATTTTGTGGCCCCAATTTATTTGCGGCATAAGTTTGACGGATTATTGCTGAAGCAAATCTTGTCGCCGCTGATCGCGGCGGCCTATGGCTACGAAATACAAGAGCCCTATGGCGGCGAATTGGCATTTTCGGGACGGCTTGCTGCCCGGTATATGAATGAGGGTGCGTTTTCAAGGGAATTTATGCGGCAAGGCGCCGAGGTCTGGATGACCACCACGGCTATGGCCGGCGGCTTTCGCCTGAGCCAGTCGTTTCTGGGTCCCAAAATTCACGCTCCCAAGTCCGGGGGATTGGACCTCGCCGGGACCATTCAACGGGTTGTGGGGGGGCTCTTCAACTGTCTTGAGACTCATCAGCAGTTCTGGATATCGCGGAATCAAGTGGAAGCTGTTCCGTTGTTTGGATTTGAAAATGATATGGAACTGCCGGCCGTCCGGGTCGACCGCAGGCGCATGTTCCAGATGTTTCAGACCGGAGTTCAAGAGCTGGCTTCCGTCCACGCTCTGATCCTATCCCCGGACACCCTGCAAAGAATCCGGGAAATTGCAAAACTCAGCGACCGGGAGTTTTGTCTTCCCGACGACCTGTGGGTGAAGACGGTTTATGAATTCGCCGCCTCCTTTCACCACACCGTCATCAATCGGGACCACATTCTCCAAGCCCTAACGCCGTTGTATCGCGGTCGGATCAGCTCTTTTCTGCATGAGAATCATGAGGCTGGCATCACAGATTTGGGCGAAAAACTCAAAGCCCTCCGGCTTCAATACCAACAATCGAAATCTTACTTGATTGAACGCTGGAGCGCGTGAGGTGATATATGGGAGATTTTATTGTAAAGAATCTGACTGAAACTCTGGGCAAGTTCTCGGCGATGGTGATGGAGTTTCTACCTCGATTGCTTGCCATGACCATCATCATCGTGGTGGGAGGGGTGGTGGCGTGGATTGTGAAAATACTTCTGCGCCGAATCCTTCTGTTTCTCAGGTTTAACTCGTTATTTGAAAGCGCGGGTATTACCCAGATGATGCCCAAGACGGCTTTGCCATCCCCCAGCGACCTTCTGGCGCGATTGGTATTCTGGGTGATCTGGGTGAGCTTCATGCTCTTTGGGGTGAATGCGCTGGGAGTCGTGGCACTGGAGGAAGAAATCTCCAGGTTTTTCCTTCTTATCCCGCAAATCTTCGTGGCGCTGGTAATCCTTTTTGTCGGGTTGTTGATTGCGAATTTTGCGGCTCGCGCCACTTTGCTGGCTGCGGTGAATGCAAACTCACCGTCGCCCCGGCTCCTGAGCGGTGTTGTCCGGTTCATTATCGTGATTCTGGTTGTGACCATGGCTCTGGAAAGGATCGGGTTGGGTCACGGGGTTGTGCTCGTCGCGTTTGCAATTTTCTTCGGGGCTCTGATGCTGGGTCTGGCGCTGGCCTTCGGACTGGGGGGACGTGATGTTGCCAGGCGCCTTCTGGAAAAACGATTTGCGGAGGAGCAAAAGAAGGAAGAGGAAGGAATGTCTCATTTGTAGCATCAGGAATGGTAGGGGATGGGGGGTTCCTCATTGACGGACGAAGGACCGGCAGCGAGTGGCCCGGGGACGCAAGCCTTGGGGTTAAGTAACACACCGTCCCCTCAGTTCCGGCGGCCGCGGCGGTTGCCCTTTGCTGTCACCCCCGCGCGCGCTTGAATCTGAGGCTGTTGAATGGTGCGCTCGACAGCCTCCGCCCCAGTCGCTCCAGCCGACGCGATCCCGGCCATCCGCCCCGAGTATATCCGACCTGACGAACCATCCCACACCAGCGGTCGGTTTCTCGCGCCCTGCCGTTCTCCGTGGTGAGAAATCCGGGCGAGGGCACCACCCACACCGCCATCACTGGCGCATGCTCATCTGACCCGAACGGACGCCGCCAGATGGGGGTGGACGGTGAGGTTTGCGGCATAACACCCAGGCTGAAGGGCGCTTCAAACGGGCTTGGTTTGCCGCTTGCGTTTTCCTCTTAATTCGGTAGTGGTTCAGTTTGCTGTAGCGGCGGTCTCTGACCGCCGGAAGGTGCTGATAAATAAGATTCGGCGGTCAGAGACCGCCGCTACAGCCGTGAAAACGTACCACTACCCTTAATCCGGCATCCTTGACCTTTCCAGAATTCAGCATCACCCCCTGTTCTGAACAAGAAAAGAGAATGAGCGTCATAGATTTTTTCAATTGGACACGCTTACGCCTGTCCCGTATTCTCGGACTGCTAGCATTCGAACCTGGACCATGACGTCTAGTTCGGGAGCCCCGTTTTGCTCCGAATCTCCACAAGCTGATTCGTTCTTCCCCGGAATCAATTCTCGCGGATCGGAGCATGTAGATGATAAGTCGTTTTGCGGCAGACCGCTCAACCGTGGCTGGTCACAGAATGGGGGTTCTTCTGGCATTCCTTTTATTGCTTTGCCCTTTGCCTTGCTTCCCAGCGGACGCGTCTGGCTCGACCGGAGTGCCGCCTTCCGTGCAAGAGAATTCTGTCCACCTCCAGTTGATTCATATCTCTAGCCAACTTCTCAGCATCGAGCAAAAGTTTGCTACCCAGCCGCCAGCACCGGCCCAAGCCAGCCACTTCCGGGCGCAAATCCGCGGCATTATGAATGAAATTACGTCGGTGAAGGATAAGCTCGCGGCACAGCCTGCGGCGGGCGGCGCGTCACAATTTCAGAAAGAATTGACGGCAGACCAAAGTCGCGCTCAGGTTCTGGAACGTCAACTGGATCGCGTGGCGCCTTTGGATGGTTCTGCAACGGGCATGCCCGATGATCCCTCGGCTCACCAGGAAACCAAGAAGACGCAGCCGATGCAGATGGGACACGGCCCGGAGACCACGCCCGGAATCACCACCGGTTTGCAGCCAACCGACATTTACAACAACGGCTTCTTTGTTAAGACTGCGGATAGCAGCTTTTCGATGTACGTGAACGGTCTCTTCCAGACTCGCTTCACCTATTTCAAGCCGCAGGCAAGTGTAGGCCAGCTCGGAGCCAGCACCACCGGCTCTGACAATTTTGACGTGTATCTGGGGCGGCTTGCATTCTCTGGGTCGGTATTCGATCCGACCATCAAGTACTTCGCCCAGATTCAGGGCAGCACGGCCGGCAACGGCAATACTGAAACGATGTTGGATTGGTTTGTGGCCAAGACTTATTCCAAGTACTTGACCGTTCAAATGGGAAGGTTCTGGACACCCTTCTCCTTCGAATACTACATGAATCCCGGAAATTACTTGTTTGCCGACCTCTCCACCGCAGAGTTTGCCTTTGTCTTACCGAGAGCTATTGGCCTGGAGGCATATGGGCAAGCTGGCAAGCTGTCTTACGCCGGCGTTGTGGCAAACAGCATTCCCGCGCTGGATGCACCTGGGCAGGAGAACTTCAGCAACCGGCTGGCTTACATCGGCCATTTGCAGTATGACCTGCTCGTACCTTACGGCTACGTTGAGACGGACCCCAATCCCGCCGGCGTCAAGAAGCCCGAGCTCACCCTTTGGAGTTCAGTGGCTTACAACCCGATCACTGGCGCGTCCAGTTTTGAGAATGTGGCCGTTGGCGACAAAACTCTTAATGGGACTGGCTCTGTGGCATTCCGCGACGGCTTCTTCACCTTTCAAACCACGGGCTACTTCCGCCGCACGACGCCCTACAACGGACTGCCCTCCGATAATTCCTATGGATACGGTGAGCAGGCTGGCTACTATTTGGTTCCCGGCAAGGTTGAGCTTGCGGAGCGAGTCTCCGGCGTTAACTGGGGCGCTCCGCAATTTCTGTTGGCGGATTTTGCGGTGAACACATGGTATTCAGGCCCCAACTTTCCGTACCACAACATCACGGAGCATTCGATCGGGCTGAATTACTATCTCCACGGGCATAACGCCAAAGTGCAAACGTCTTACTCGTACATGACAGGAGATACGTTCTCAGGGGTCAAGTTTAGGGGGAACCGCGTGTGGCTTCAGGCCCAGATCATGTTCTGAGGTCTCTTTTGCGATGGGCAAGTTGATATTGAAGAATTCAGCGCTCTAGCAGCGGGCTCAATGGGACGGACTCCCCGCTTTTGCCGGTCAAGCGGGGATGGAGCGAGGTCCGTGCGGATTGAGCGGTTCAGATTAAAGATTTCGCATCTCAAAGGAGGAATGCCTTCCATGCAACCTTCGTGCCGCAGCACCAGAGGTCAGAAGTTTGGGTGTTCTCTCATCCTGATGGCAGCCTGTTTGGTGTTGTCCTGGGCTTTCCCAAGCGCAGAGGCAGCAGGGCCGCCGGCCAAGGTCGGCGTCCTGCAATCCCTCACCGGCACCATGGCCATCAGTGAAGTGACCGTGAAGAACGCTGAGATGCTGGCCATTGATCAGATTAATGGGGCGGGTGGGGTGCTGGGTCGCAAGCTGGTTCCCATCGTTGAGGATGGGGCTTCGGACCCGGCCATCTTTGCTCAAAAGGCGCAGAAGCTGCTGGAGCAAGACGAAGTGGTTACGGTGTTCGGCGGCTGGACCTCTGCCAGCCGCAAGGCCATGCTTCCCGTCTTCGAGCGCTTCCACGGCCTGCTCTGGTACCCGGTGCAGTTTGAAGGCAATGAATGTTCGCCCGATATCATGTATTCCGGCGCACAGCCCAATCAGCAGATTCTGCCTGCCCTCGATTGGGCTTTTGAGAAGGGTTACAAGAGGATTTTCCTGCTCGGCTCGGACTATGTGTTCCCCCGCACCGCCAACCTGATCCTTAAGAAGCACATCCTGCATCGGGGCGGTGTGGTGGCGGGCGAGGAGTATGTGCCCCTCGGAGGAACCGACTTCAGTTCGGTCGTCAACAAAATCCGGTTGGCGCACCCCCAGATCATTTTCAACACCCTGAATGGAGATAGCAACGTTTCGTTTTTCAAACAAATGACCGCCGTCGGGATGCCACCCTCGAAGCTGCCCGTTATGTCTTTCAGTATTGCGGAGCAAGAAGCGAAGGCGATGGGTCCCAGCCTGGTCGCCGGCAGCTACGCGGCGTGGAATTATTTTGAAAGTTTGGAAAACGCCCCCAATAAGAAATTGGTGGCGGCTTACGATGTGAAATTCGGCGCCGGGGCGGTTCTGGATGATCCCATGGTTCACGGCTATATTGACGTCATCCTTTGGGCGGCGGCGGTGAAGAAAGCGGGCAGCTTTGATCCCAATGCCGTCCGCAAGGCTGCGGTCCAACTGGGGTGGACAAGCTCCGCCATGGGTAATGTGAAATTTGCGCCCAATCAAAGCCTCTATCAGACTGCCTATGTTGGCATCCTCCAGCCGGACGGCATGTTCAAGATTCTCTGGCAGTCGAAAAACCCACTTTTCCCGGAGCCTTATGACTCACTAGCCTTTCCCGGCAAGCATTGCATCCTGAAGTAGCGGCTAAACACCAGGGCAGGAGTTAAGACAAAACATGGGCGAGTCTGCTGTCATCGCCGGCCAAGCCTTCAATGGCATCAGTGTGGCCTCGATATTATTGCTTGCGGCTCTGGGGTTGGCACTGAGTTTTGGGGTGATGAACGTCATCAACATGGCTCATGGCGAAATGCTGATGGTGGGGGGCTACCTATCCTACTTGACCTGCAAGTTCGTCCACGGACCGTTCGCCTTCCTGGTGGCCCTTCTAATCGCTTTCGCCGGCGCATCGTTGCTCGGGGGCTTGTTGGAAGTTTCTGTAATTCGCTGGCTCTACGGCCGGCCGCTCGACACTCTTCTGGCAACGTGGGGCGTAAGCCTCATCTTGCAGCAAGGCGCCAGGAGTATTTTCGGCCCCATCGGCGTGGAAGTCACGGCGCCCGAGTGGCTCAACGGGTCCATTTCGATTGAGCACGGTGCGTTCGCGGGGATGGACCTTCCTTATGTTCGTCTCTTCATTATTTTGCTCGCCGTGGTGGTGCTCAGTCTGGTAGCGCTGTTCATCGCTCGAACTCGCTGGGGCCTGTTGCTCCGGGCCGTTCACCAGGATCGAGAAATGTCGGAGGCGCTTGGGGTCAACACGTCGAGGGTGGACTTGATGGTATTTGCTTTAGGGACCGGCGTAGCCGGCTTGGCCGGGTCGGCCCTGGCCCTCATTGCTCCGGTGACCCCCACGGTGGGCCAGAGCTACATCGTGTATGCCTTCCTGGTGGTGATTTTGGGGGGGCTTGGAAGTTTGCTCGGCGCCGCCCTGGCTTCATTGCTGATTGGGCTTTTTTCGGCTGGAGCTCAGATCTTTATGGGCGTAAGTCTGGCCGATGTTCTTCTGCTGGTGATGGTTGTGTTGTTTATCCAGTTCCGGCCAAAGGGCATTGTGGTCAGGCACAGCCGCGCGCTCGGGGAGGCTTGAATTGGTGCGGCTGAAGGTTTCAATTCGCATCGTGTGCCTGGCCGCCTTGGCGCTGGCTCCGTTCTATCTGTCCGACTATCACCTCTCGCTGTTAGGCCGGTACTTGGCCCTGGCGGTTCTGGCGCTGGGTCTGGCGCTGATTTGGGGGCGGGCGGGCATTTTGAGCTTGGGCCAAGGCGTTTTTTTTGGTTTAGGCGGCTATGCCTTGGCCATGCATTTGAAGCTGGTGAGCCTTGGGCCGGGTGAATTACCGGACTTCATGCAATGGAGCGGACTTGATCATTTGCCTTGGTGGTGGCATGCGTTCCAGCGGCCTGGCTTGGCAATCGTCGCGATGTTGTTGCTTCCAGCCCTGGCCGCCGCCGGGTTGGCCTGGCTGCTGTTTCATCGCCGCGTAGGGGGTGTCTACTTTGCGCTCATCACTCAAGCCCTGGCGCTCGCCTTCACCACGCTGCTCATCAGCCAACAGCCCTACACCGGTGGCTTCAATGGGCTCACCGGTTTCACGACTTTTCTTGGATTTTCCCTGCTCGGCGCCGGGGTCCAGCGCGACCTTTACTGGGTTACTGTTGTGATTCTTACCGCGGCCTTTTTATTCTCATCCTGGCTGTTTCGCACAAAGTTTGGAAAGGTGTTGCTGGCAATTCGCGATGGTGAAAATCGCGTTCGCTTTCTTGGCTACAATGCTGTCCCCTATAAGGTGGCGGCATTTGCACTCAGCGGATTGTTTGCCGGGATCGCGGGCGGTTTGTTTGCCCTCCAGGTCGGCGTTATCTCACCGGCGATGCTGGGTGTGGTTCCATCCATCGAAATGGTGGTTTGGGTCGCGGTGGGAGGGCGGGAGAGCTTGTTTGGGGCGGTTCTTGGGACGCTATTGGTCAACCTTGGTAAGGACTGGATCAGCAGTGCAATGCCCAACCTCTGGCTTTTCGGCATGGGGTTGCTATTCATCCTGGTTGTCATGGTATTTCCGCAAGGCCTCTGTGGGTTAGCGGAATTCTGGCCCCGCATTTTGTTGCGCTTCCACCACCCCATTGAGCCGGAACAAAAGGGTGGAAGCGGCCTCCATGTGGCTTCAGCCGCTTATGCAAAGAGTTGTGAAGAAGGGCGAGGTGCCGAATGAACCAACCACTACTTCGGGTTGAAAATCTAACAGTTTCATTCGAGGGATTTAAGGCTTTAGACAGGATGTGCCTTGCCCTGATGCCTAGAACCGTGCGGGTGCTGATTGGTCCCAACGGAGCTGGAAAATCTACGCTGCTGGATGCTATTACCGGGCGTGTCCGGCCCACGGCGGGCGAGGTCGTCTTCAAGGGTGAGAACATCACTCGTCTCGATGAACACAAGATTGCCCGCCGAGGTATCTGCCGCAAGTTTCAGGCTCCTGGCATCCTCGACAACTTGACGGTCTATGAGAACCTTGCGCTTGCGGCTTGCCCCCGGCGGGAATGGTGGTTCAATTTGACCAGCAACGTTACGCCCGCCGTCAGAACCCAGGTGGAAAAAGTCCTTAATTTAATCGGCCTGGAAGAAAAGATGGACTCGCTCGCCAAGCATCTGGCCCACGGCCAGAAACAGTGGCTGGAGATTGGCATGGTTGTGGCCTCGGATGCGGAGTTGCTCCTTCTGGATGAGCCGGCAGCCGGTATGACCCACCGAGAGGCCGCGCAGACAGCGGATTTGATCCGCAGCCTCTCAGACCGTCACAGCTTTCTTGTCATCGATCACGACATGACTTTTGTGGACCAGCTTAAGGCTCCGGTGAGTGTTCTCCACATGGGACGGCTTCTCAAAGAGGGAAGCCTGGAAGAGGTCCGCAGCGATCCTCAGGTGGCAGCCGTTTATCTCGGAAGAGTGGAAGAGGTTCCCAGTGGTTACGCTTAAGGGGGTTTCCGCCGCTTATGGGCTAAGCCGCATCCTCCATGATATTGACTTGACCGTAGGATCGTGCGAAGCCGTCACCCTGTTGGGCCGGAACGGCGCCGGAAAGACCACCTTGCTTCGAACCATTGTCGGCTTGCATCCCGCGCGCTTGGGTAGCATCTGGTTGGACGGGAGAGACATCACCAAACTTCCAGCGCACCGGCGGGCAGCCCGGGGTGTCGGCTATGTTCCCCAAGGGCGTGGCATTTTCCCACACTTGACGGTGGAGGAGAATTTGCGCCTTGGTTTTGCGTCGCTCCCGTCCAGGAAAAGCATCACTTCCCGGCCGATCCCTGAGCACGTGTATGGTCTTTTCCCGGTTCTCGCCGGGCTGCGCAGACGGAAGGGCGGGGTGCTCAGTGGGGGTGAACAGCAACAGCTCGCCATCGGCAGAGCCATGGTTTCCGAACCCAGGCTTTTGATTCTGGATGAGCCCACGGAAGGCATCCAACCCTCCATTGTGCAGCAAATTGGGGAGGCCATCAATGCGATCCGTAAGGAGTTGAAAACTTCCATCCTGCTGGTCGAGCAATACCTCGAATTCGCATGGTCTGTTGCTGACCGCTTCTACGTCATGCGGCGGGGCCGGCTGGAAGAGCAGGGCAGCACACAGAACCGGGACCCGGAAACCGTGGCACATCTCATGAGTGTCTGACAAACCTTTTGTAAGCGTCCGGTGACGCAATTCCTTGCGAGCACGGCCCCGCCCAGCTTGCCCCAGGCTCGAATCTGAGCCTTGCTGTACTGCCTCGTTCTTGTCGTCCCACCCCGCCTGTCACTCTTCCTGAGCCGCAATCAGCTTTTCGCCCATGCGCCGAAGCCCAACTCAAGAGAGAAGCATCTGTCAAATCATACGTTTACGTCACGTTATGTCTGATACGGAGGTTTATGCCAACGCCGTTCCGGGGATCGCCGGCGTCGCTCTTGACATGATTTCCATAATCATCTAGATTATCATTCTAGCATGAGTGGAGGTCGCCGTCATGGAAACGGTTGGGCTCTTTGAAGCCAAGAACAAACTTTCTGAGCTGGTGGAGCGTGCCTCCCATGGCCACAAAATCGGCATCACGCGGCGCGGCAAGCTGGCTGCATTAATCGTGCCCGCCCGTCCCGAAGCGAGCGTGAAGGAGATCTTTGACGATATTGAACAGGTGCGCAAGCGCGCGAAGCTGCCCAAGGGCGTAAGCGTGAAGGATCTGATTGAGGAGGGCCGGGTTTGACTCGCTTTGTGTTGGACGCCTCCGTAGCCCTTCGTTGGTTCCTCGACAATTCCGTTCCGGCTTACGCAACCCGGGTCAAGCGCCTGATACTGAGTGGTGACCGCGCTCTTGTCCCGGCTCTGTGGCATCTCGAAATGGCCAACGGCCTCACCCTCAGCGAACGACGTGGCATTTTGGCAGCTCCCGATGTGGATCGTTGCTTGGACGACATTGAACAACTGTTAGCGCAGTCCTTTGACACGGACAGTTCACTGATTTCGGCCCGGGCGGCGTCGGCCTTGGCGCGGGCCTTTCGTCTTTCGGCGTACGATGCGGCGTACCTGGAGCTTGCCCGCCGGGAGAGATTGCCTCTCGCAACGCTCGATGAGCAACTCAAAGCCGCGGCATCACAAGCAGGTGTCCGGCTTCTACGCTGACCCACTCGGTATCTGCAGCATCCGTATTTGAAACTCGACAAGAGTGGCGACTGATCAACGCTTTCAATGAGTTACGAAGGATGTACGGCGTTCCCAACTAATTTACGGCGGAACGGTTATTGGTTGGCCCGTAGTTCACATGTAGGATCTATGCCCCGTTCACCGCAGGCTACATCCTGCATCGTTTGGCGGCTCTCTTCGATGACGGCCTGACCGAGAGGGGGGATCGAGGAACTTCGCCATTTGCGTCCCTGGATCGCCCTGAACTATACAGTGCGCAGTATGTCGGCGGCGATCCAAGATTGTAGCGCCGGTCTGTGACCGGCGGATTTCGCCGCTCATAGAGCGGCGCTACAGCAAATAACCGCCGCCGACTTACTTCGTTGTGTATAGTTTGACCGGCTCAGGGTCAACCGCAAACTGAAGTTGGAGTCGATGCAAGGTCAGTGTTGAGTCTTATCACGGGCAGAAGGCCATCCGATTGAACAATGGATATGTCGACGCTGTGGCGGTGCCGGAAATTGGAGGGCGGATTTTGCAGCTCCGGTTGGGGAACCAAGAGTATTTATACGTGAATCCCCGCTATGCGGGGAAAGAATGTCCAGCGAAAGGGACTCATCGATCTGCGTGCTGGAGAAATTATGGAGGGTCCAAGGTTTGGCCCGCACCCCAAGGTTGGCCTAGCAATTCTGAATGGCCCGGCACCCCCGGATCCTACCCTGGACACCGCCCAACTCCACCCCGGACAAGAGGGGATTCCAAATGACCAAAATCCGAGGCATGAAGTCGCCGATCCGGGTTAAGCAAGGGAATGGCCTTCAGTTTGCATCGAATCGTTGAGCGGACTCCTGGCTATGGCTCGAGGCGAGATCAGCTTCGACCCCAGAGCCCTGTTGCAGGAAGAGGTGGAGATTGCTCCGCATGACAATGGCGGGAGAAATCCCAATCTGTGGCGGGGGCATGATGTGAGCGGTGATGAACCGCATCAGTGCTCCAAAGGCGCGGCGGCCTTGTTCCCGCGGACGTTGATGAATCGTGGCGGCAATTTTGGCAGACTCCAAGAGTGGGACCATCGCCGGAAACAGATCCGTCCCAATCACTTTGATGTGCCCTGCGAGCCCTAAGGTTTCGAGCGCATGCATGACGGGGAGCGAGTTAGCCGTGCTCACATAGATGCCATTTACCTTTTCGCGTTGCAGGAACCTACGGCACTTTGAAAATGCCTCCTCCTCATCATCGTGGGCCTCAATCACCTGAACGACTTTTCCCTCGGCGCAGAACTGATGGAAGGTGTGACGGAAGCCCTTTGCCTTCTGCGCGTGGTCAAAGGTGGCGTGCATTCCGATGAGGACAATAACCTTGCTTCCCTCATGAAGAAATTGTCCCATCAGTTCGCCCGCCAGGGAGCCGTTTACGAAGGGATCCACTGAAACCGATGACAGACGCGGTGTGTCAGGCGCGTCCGTGGCCACGCAAAGCACTGGAATACCCCGTTTTGCTGCCTGCTCAATGTAGGGTTTCACTTGGTTGGGATATCCTGGCGAAATTACCAAGCCCGAAATCTCTTCACTCAACACGTCGCGAATGGCCTCGACCTCGTGCTGCCCGAGGACTTGATAAGGGCGGTGTAGGATGCGGATTCCTAATGCTTCAAACCCGCTCGCCGCATCCAGGATTCCTTGCCGCACATCACCGTAAAAATATGCCAGCTCCATGGGCAGGCAAACCCCAATGGTGATGTGTTTGCGGGAGGAAAGATAGCGCGCTGCCAAATTGGGATGGTAGCCGAGAGTCTTCGCCATCTCCAGCACTTGCCGGCGCGTGCCGGCATTGATACCCGGCTTATTGTGCAAAGCACGGTCCACCGTACCCGTGGAAATTCCCAGCGCTTGAGCAATCTCCCGCATCCCCACAGGCTTCGAGATGCGGTGTGTCCCGCGCTTTGGGCCGCCATCCATCGGATGATCAATCATTTTATGTGGGGGGTTGTTAGGCTCGTTTCCTTCCTCGATGTGAATCTAAGCACCACCATTCGGAATTACGGTGACGTATTCTTGCAACGGTCCCGAACATCCCCCCAGCCCCTCTCCCCGTAAGCGGGGAGAGGGTGGCGCGCAGCGCCGGGTGATGGGGGTGTGAGAATACGTGAGCGAACTTACGAAACGCTGACTAAGTTCAATTGTAGGCCGAGCCATGCCCCCGCTCCCATCAAAACGAACCAAACCCGGTGATCCCCAGAGGTTACCAGAAATAACAGGCACTCTTAATTATTTTTCTTGACACATATCATATATGGATGGTATGAAAACTACCACCGTAAACGTTCACGGCCACTTATCGAGGGAGGTTTGGAACCATGAGGTGGAGTCAAAGGCAATATCTGACGGCGATTATCCTGGCCTCTGTGCTCCTAATGGGCTGGGTACGGACCGGGCAGGCGCAAGTGGATGCGGGAGGACTGGAGGGCACGGTCAAAGATACCTCCGGAGCCGTGATTCCTGGGGCCAAAGTGACCTTGACGAACAAAGGCACAGGCCTTTCGATCACCGCAACTACCAACACCGTAGGGGTCTATATATTCACTCCGATTCGAATTGGGATTTATAGCGTTACGGTTGAGTATGCGGGCTTTGCGAAGGCGACTCACACCCAAGTCCAGGTAAACGTGCAGCAAACGGTGGTGGTGGACTTCACCCTGCAGCCCGGCCAAGTCACGCAGACGGTTGAGGTCAACGCCGCTCCGCCCCAGTTGCAGACGCAAAACGCTTCAGTCGGTCAGGTGGTTGGAGCGCGTGAGGTCAATGACCTGCCTTTGAATGGCCGGAATTACACGTTCCTTGCGCAGCTTGCTGCGGGGGTGACGGCCGAGGTGCCCAGTGGACGGGGATTGGCGGCGAGCGGGAGCTTCACGGCCAACGGTCTGTCGCCCGATGAGAACGACTACATTCTGGACGGCATCGACAACAATAACGATTCGGTCGACTTTTTGAACGGGGCAGCTTTTGCCGTCCGTCCGCCGATCGATGCCATCTCGGAATTCAAAGTGCAGACGAGCGATTTCGGCGCTGAGTTTGGCCGTGCAGGTGGCGCCGTATTAAATGCCACGATCAAGTCCGGAACCAACCAGTACCATGGAGACGCTTGGGAGTTTTTGCGTAACAGTGGACTGGACGCGGCCAACTTCTTTGAAAATTCTTCCGGTTTGCCCAAGGGAGCATTCCGGCAGAACCAATTTGGCTTCACTCTGGGTGGGCCACTGACAATTCCCAAGGTCTACAATGGGCGCGACAAGACCTTCTTCTTTGTGGACTTCGAGGGCACACGAATCCGGCAGGCGGAACCGCAACTGGCCACGGTGCCGACGGCGGTGGATCGCGCCAACGGATACCAGAACCTTCAGGACCTGATTACCGGTCAGAGTGGAGTCCGGTCGGATTTGCTGGGACGCACGTTTCCCCTTGGCGCTGTCTTTGATCCTGCGACCACGCGCACGGTCACAGCGGGACAGGTTGATCCCGTCACGGGCTTGGTGGCTACCGGAGGCGGCTTTGTGCGAGACCCCTTTTACCAAGGAAGCTTGGCGGGCGTGACCAATTTCACCTCCACCGCACAGACTGCTCTCCTCAATCGGCTTCCCTCCGGACGTCTTGATCCAAATGCCATCAAGTTGCTGAACGCTTATCCTTCGCCTAATCTTCCAGGGCTTTTCGACAACTACGCAAGCGATCCGTCCATTCAAAATGATACAAACCAGTTCGATGTCCGTGTGGACCATAACTTCAGCGAAAAAGATCAGATGTTTGGACGCGTGAGTTACGCCAACAACCCCGATTTTGTGCCCGGCCCCTTGCCGGGCTTCGCAGACGGCAGCAGCTTTACACAGGATCACTTTCAAAACGTGACCTTCAGCGGGGCATTAAGCGAAACCCATATTTTCAACCCCACAACGATTAACGAGTTTCGTCTGGGTTATAGCCGCTTGGTGACGACCCAGTTACAGCCTTTTGCCACGACCCTGGGAATTCCTCAGCAGTTTGGCATTCAAGGGATCCCCCAACTACCGGACAATGGAGGACTGCCCGAGATCGGCATCAGCGGGTTGAACCAGATGGGACCAGCGGCCTTTGTGCCGGGCAAGCGGTATAGCGACACTTCTCAGCTCAGTGAAAATCTCACCAAAATTTACGGAGGACACACGTTCAAGGGTGGTTTCGAAATGCAGCACCTGCGGTTTCCGTGGTTTGCGCCGGCTTGGTCAAGAGGGCAATTTAACTTCGATGGGGTGTATACGGACATCCCTGGCCAGTCGGGGGGCGCCACTGGGCTGGCCCAGATGTTGCTATCTCCGATTGCTTCCACCGTGCCGAACGGCATCAACAATGTGGGAGGGGCGGATGCAGTATTTGCTTCGAACTTCACAGGTCCCGATGACATTCGCCACTATTATGGAGCTTACTTTCAGGACAATTGGAAAGCCAGGCCCAATTTGACGCTCGACCTCGGCTTGAGGTGGGAATTCTTTGGGCAGGTCGTGGAGCGTTATGGCGCCCAAGCCAACTTCATTCCGGGTCCGCCTGGAAATGGGGCGGAATACCTGATACCAACCTCGCGGCAGAATACGGCTCTCTCTCCTTCCTTTCCAACAACTCTGGCCAAGGATGGCATCAAGCTTGCCTATAGCTCAACGCCAGGGCTCACGAACACACCTCTCAACAATTTTGGCCCTCGTGTTGGAATTGCCTACCAGGTAAAGCCCAAGCTGGTGGTGCGGATGGGCTACGGTATTTTTTATGCTGGGTTTACCAATATTGGAGGTTCGCCGGATATCGGCTCGAACTATCCCTTCCTGTATAATTTTTCATTCTTCAACCCGACCCCAGCGGCTCCCATCACCTATCCTAATGGCGCCTTGGCTACGCTTGAGAACGGACTGACAGGGGTTCCCCTGAGTCCGGTGGCTGTCAATGCCGAAGGGCTTGGTCTCCAGGGCTTGCAGACTGGATACAGCACTCCCTACACTCAGGAATACAACTTTACGCTGCAATATCAGCTAACTCCAAACCAGAATGTTTCGCTGGGGTATGTCGGCAACAACTCACGAAATCTTGAGATCTCGCCCGGGTTGAACCAAACCAGCGTGATTCTTCCCACCAGCGTGAACCCGCAGTTGTACGTGCCTTTTCCTGATTTTGGCCGGGGCTCGAGTTACGTGACCACGCAAGGGAACAGTGATTACAACGCTTTGCAGGTCAATTTTGAAAGGCGCTTCAGCCAGGGACTGAACGTGCTTGCTAATTACACTTGGTCAAAATGTCTTTCGGACGCAGGCCAACTTTTGGGTCTGGATGGCAATCCAGGGGGGGGGTACCGCGCGCCCTATCTTCCGGGCTTTGGCATCCAAGGCGATTACGCGCTCTGCGGCATCGACATTCCCCAGGTGTTTCACTTCAGTGGCACGTACGAGCTTCCTTTCGGCAGCGGGCAACGCTTCCTGAAAAGCAGCAGTGGTGTGGTCAACGCATTGCTTGGCGGTTGGACAACGAATTGGATTTTGACCCTGGAAGATGGCTTCCCCGGAACAATCATCTGCCCCATTGCTACGACTTCCAATTTTGGTTGTAATGCTCTCTTGGTGCCAGGCCAGAATGTCACCGCTGGTCCTCACAATGTGAACGACTGGCTGAACGCCAAGGCTTTTACCAATCCTCCCGTCGCGACCACGATCGGCCAATCGAATTACGGCGTATTGGGCGGGGCCCCCACCCAATACATGGGACCCGGTTTTCACCGCGTCGATTTCTCCCTGTTTAAGGAATTCCAGACGTCGGAAAGTACGCATCTGGAGTTCCGGACGGAAGTCTTCAACCTAACCAACACACCACAGTTCGGATTCCCGGCCTTCACTGACTTCACGAACACTGCGACCTTCGGCAGGATCACGTCCTTGCGGGACGGCGTGAATGACCCACGGGAAATCCAGTTTGCGCTGAAGTTTTACTGGTAGTTTTCACGAGCGAGCAAACGGAGGCGGTCGGCGTGTGGGCCATTGTGCCCGGACTGCTGACGGGAGGATTGGGACCATGATGGGAACGAAACGCACCTTACCTATTTTGCTTGCTGCGACACTGTTCACACCGTTTTGTTCCAAGCTACGGCGGTCGGCGCCCCAGCAGATTCGGGTAGACGGGTCAAGCCGCGGGCGGGTCTTCGAGGGAATTGGAGCGGTGAGCGCGGGAGCGTCGTCGCGATTGTTGATCGATTACCCTGATCCCGCCCGAAGCCAAATTTTAGATTACCTTTTCAAGCCCTATTACGGAGCTTCACTTCAACACTTGAAAGTCGAGGTCGGCTCGGATACCAATTCCACGGACGGCTCTGAGCCCAGCCATATGCGCAGCCGCACGGACGCCAACTTTGATCGCGGCTACGAATGGTGGCTGATGGAGCAGGCTCAAGCCCGTAACCCCTCCATCATTCTGGATTCCCTTCCCTGGGGAGCGCCGGGCTGGATCGGCGGCGGCCACTTTTATTCTCCGGATATGGCGAACTACATGGCCAGCTTCGTGGAGGGAGCCAAGAAAGCGCATGGGCTGGATGTCCGTTATGCTGGCGTTTGGAACGAGACTCGGTACGATATAGGCTATGTTGAGTTGCTCAAGAAAACCTTCCTGAAGCATGGACTCGCCACCCAGGTTGTCTGTTGTGACCTTTACCCGGGTGAGCGCCAGTGGAGTATCATCAGCGACATGAAAGCCCACCCGCAGTTTAAGAATGCGATTGACGTGGCGGGTGTCCACTATCCCCGGCGTAATGGCCAGGTCACAACGCCATCTGACGCCAAAAACATCGGCAAGCCGCTTTGGTCCACGGAGGACCAACCACCCTTTGGGCCGGGCGGCGCAATCTCCCAGCGGAACTGGAATGACGGAGGCAAAGGCTGGGCCCATATCCTGAATGACAATTACATTTCGGGCCGTTTCACCAAAACCGAAATCTGGAGTCCGGTCACTTCCTATTACGATATTTTGGCGGCTCCCAATTCCGGTCTGATGTATGCCAACACGCCGTGGTCCGGCCATTACCAGGTGCAATCCACCATCTGGGTGACAGCGCATACCACGCAATTTGCCCAGCCGGGGTGGCGGTATCTTGACAGCGCCTGCGGCTCCCTTTCCGGCAAGGGCACCTACGTCACCCTTCGCTCGCCCTCAACGGACGACTACAGCATGGTGTTGGAGACGATCGGCGCTAAAGAGCCTCAGAACGTTCGTATTGAAATCTCGCCGGGGCTTTCCCGCCGTCAAGTTCACGTTTGGGAAACCAACGCCACCCGCCGCTTCGAGCGCGTCGCGGACATAACCCCCAAAAGCGGGGAGTATGACCTTCGCCTAGACCCAGATGCTCTCTATTCCGTTACCACCACTACGGGCCAGCACAAAGGCGATGCCACGGCGCCCGCGGCAGCACCTTTCCCCTTTCCTTATCAGGAGAACTTTGACAAGACAACACTCCATCGGTCACCTCGCTATTTTGCCGATCAGGACGGGGCCTTCGAGGCTCTTCCCTGCATGAGCCGTCCTGGCCGCTGCCTGCAGCAGGTGGTAACCCATCGTCCAATTTCCTGGGGCCGACTGAGCCCCCATCCCTTTTCTCTGCTTGGCAGCGAGGATTGGAAGGATTATCAAGTGGAAACAGATGCTTTGTTGGCCTCGCCAGGTTATGTTTCGCTTATCGGACGGATTGACTCCGCAAATTATTTTCTGAACAAGAAATCAGGAACCTCACGCTGGCCCAGCGGCTATGTGTTTCGAGCTTATCAGGATGGCCAATGGGAACTTGATAGCACGAGTTACACGTCGCCGGATAAGAAGTTGGCCGCTGGAAGCGTGCGGTTCGGCTTGAAGGCTTGGCATCACTTGAGCCTTTCCTTCCGTGGCGATCAAATTCGCGCTATGCTGGATGGCCATTTGTTGGCGCGCGTGCAGGATACTTCTCACCAGCAGGGAATGGTGGCAGTCGGGTCCGGCTGGAATTTGGCGCAGTTTGATAATTTTCAGGTTCGGTAGGCCGGTGGGAGACCGAACGAACGCGCGGCTCGCCCTGACACACCTTTCTCAATGGTAGAAAGTATCCGTGCCAGACAACCAATGCCTCGTTCCACCGCTATAATCAGCCATTGTGAGGCGCAATTTTCAGAGTCCAGGTGCGTGCCATGGTGTTTCAATGGCGACCCGCCAGGCGAATGTGAAATGAACCGGCCCGGCTGGCACGTTGGCATCCAAGCAATAGAATTCATGATGAGTCAAACCCGGCCAGGATTGAACCCTGGCCATGAAGGCAACATGTAGAACCAGGATCAAGGCTGCCAAACTCAAGATGACATTTGCGGGAGACTGTTTAAAAGAAAAGTCAATATTAATAACTGGTGGCCTGGGTGCGATTGGAAGGGTGGTGGTTTCGGCCCTTTTTGCTCATTCGGCGCGGGTCACGGTGAATGATCTTCTCCCTGATGAGGATGGTGCGGAGGTCTGCGAGCAACTGAATTGGCCCCAGAACTGCTTCGCCTATGTCCAGGCGGATGTAACTACCGCAACGGGCGCGGTGGCCGTAGTTTCCAAAGCCACTGAGACTTTTGGTCCTCTTCACATTGCAATCTGCAACGCCGGGATGGCGGAGAGCTGCCCAATCGTGGATTACTCCGAGGCTCAGTGGGACAAAATTATGGACGTGAACCTCAAGAGCGCATTCCTCACGGCACAGGCTTCCTCCCGGGCAATGATCCAAGAAAACGTCAGAGGGAAGATCATTTTTACGTCTTCCTGGGTTCAGGATGTCCCGTGGCCCGGCATTACTCCTTACAACGTTACGAAAAGTGGGATCAAAATGTTGATGCGGGGAATGGCGCGGGAACTCGCCCCCCACGGTATCCGGGTGAATTGTTTAGCGCCAGGGATTGTCGCCGTGGGCATGGCGAAACGCCAATGGGACACGGAGCCAGATTACCGGCGGCGTGCAGAAAAGGCAATTCCACTGGGCTTTATGCAACCCCCGGAGTCCGTGGCGAATGCATTCATCTTTCTCTGCTCGGATGCCCCCGATTACATGACCGGCTCAACGTTGCTGGTGGATGGCGGCTCGAGCCTCTATCCCATGGATTAATGCCATGAAAATTACCTCGGTCAAAACATCCGTTGTGAACGCGGAAATGCGGAACTGGGTCTTCGTCAAGGTGGAGACCGATCAGGCCGGGCTGTGGGGCTGGGGTGAGGCTTCGCTGGAGTGGAAGACCCGCGCCGTGGTGGGAGCGGTGGAGGACCTTGCTCCGATGGTGGTGGGTGAAGATCCCTCCTGCATCGAGCACCTTTATCAAAAGCTTTATCGCCAATCTTTTTGGCGCCTCGGCGTGATCGGGATGAGCGCCATAAGCGGCATTGAGCAGGCCTGCTGGGATATCTATGGCAAGTCGCTTGGCCTGCCCGTTTACAAGCTGCTGGGCGGCGCGGTGCGGGACCGCGTGCGCATGTACACTCACTTGGGTGGCGGCAATATGAAGGCGGTTTATGAGACGTTTGACCCGCAGCCGCTGATTGATCTTGCGCTGCAGGTGGTGGGGAAGGGATACACCGCCGTCAAAGTGGTTTGCGTGCCTTACTCCGAGCCTCTGATGAGCGCGTCGTATGTCAAGAAATTCTCACAAACTATTGAACGGCTGCGACTTGCGGTTGGAGACGACATCGACATCATGATCGATTTTCACGGCCGAACCTACCCGGCGATGGCCATCGAATACATCAACGCGATCAGCGAGTTCAATCCTTTTTTCTGCGAGGAGCCAGTTCCTCCCGAAAACGTTGTCGCGTTGAAAGAGGTGCGACAAGCCGTCCGTGTGCCCATCGCTACCGGGGAGCGGCTGGTGACGCGGCACCAATTCCGGGAAATATTTGAGCAGCACGCGTGCCATGTTATTCAGCCCGATCTTTGCCACTGTGGCGGCCTGCTCGAAGGAAAAAAGATCGCGGCCATGGCCGAGGTCTACTACATGGGCGTTGCTCCTCATAATCCTCTAGGTCCAGTGGCCAATGCTGCTGCCTTGCACTTTGCTCTTTCCACCCCCAATTTTCTGATCCAGGAGGACATGCTGTCGGACGTTCCATGGCGATGGGAGGTAGTGCGCCACTCGCTCCAAACCCAGGATGGGTATTGGCAGAAGACGGAAGCGCCCGGCCTCGGAGTTGAAGTGAATGAAGTGGAGGCGGCACGGCATCCGTTCCAACAGGAAGTGATGCACCCCACCACCATCCGGGCCAAGGACGGCGCAATTCTGGATTGGTAAGGACTTGGCCATCCTCTGGCCATTTATTGGAGCGGCCCGGCAGCTCAACCGTAAAGAAGGCTTGAACAATCATGGTCACGGTGACGAAAGCCGCCGCCTCGGCGATCCATATGGATTACAACCGGGCTTACGTCTGGACGATCTCTCTGGTTGCCGCGCTGGGTGGCCTTCTTTTTGGCTATGACTGGGTGGTCATCGGAGGCGCTAAACCTTTCTATGAAAAATTCTTCCACCTAACAACGCCCGGCCAGCAGGGATGGGCTATGAGCTGTGCGCTGGTAGGCTGCTTGGTGGGGGCCCTGGTTTCCGGCGCGCTAACCGGGAGGTTCGGCCGCAAGCGGCTGTTGGTCAGCGCGGCATTGCTTTTTGCACTGTCCTCAATCGGCACGGGCCTGGCCAGCGTCTTCGGCGCTTTCGTGGCCTGGCGGATGGCCGGCGGCGTGGCGATTGGGTTAGCTTCCAATCTTTCCCCCATGTATATTGCGGAGGTTTCACCCGCCCCTTTGCGCGGCAAACTGGTTTCAATGAACCAGTTAACCCTGGTTGTGGGCATCCTTCTGGCGCAATTCATGAACTGGCTCATTGCCCGGCCAATCCCTGGGAACTTCACGGCGGTGGACATCCTCAACTCCTGGAATGGCCAAATGGGATGGAGATGGATGTTTGGCGTAACGGCCGTGCCCTCGATCCTGTTTTTCATTGGGATGCTGGGCGTGCCGGAGAGTCCACGCTGGCTCGCCCAGCACGGCAAGCCCGGCCCGGCGCGCCGCATCCTTGAAAAGATCGGAGGCGGCGATTACGCCTCCCAAGCTTTGGCAGAAATCGAATCGAGCCTCGGCCAACAGAGGGAGACGTACGGTCGGAGAGGACTGTTTGAACCCAAAATGGCAAAGGTCCTCATGCTCGGTGTGGTTCTGGCGGTGTTTCAGCAATGGTGTGGCATCAACGTAATTTTCAATTATGCGGAAGATATTTTTGCCGCAGCGGGTTACAACGTCTCTTCCACGCTGTTCAATATCGTCATCACTGGGGCCGTGAACTTACTTTTCACCATCGTGGCGGTCACCCTGGTGGATCGCGTCGGGCGCAGGTTACTGTTGCTAGGGGGTGCAGCGGGTCTGGCCGTGATCTATACTTTACTGGGCGCCGGGTATCACGCCGGCCATCAAGGCCTTCCCATGCTGCTGCTGGTCGTCGCCGCCATTGCGTGCTACGCCATGTCGCTGGCGCCGGTCACCTGGGTTGTCATCTCAGAAATATATCCCAACCGCGTCCGGGGTGAAGCGATGTCCCTTGCCGTCACTTCCCTATGGGTTGCCTGCTTTGCCTTGACGTATACATTTCCCTTCTTGATGAATGCGGCCGGCGCAGCCGGAACCTTTTGGATTTACGCAAGCATCTGCGTGGCAGGCTTCACTTTCATTTATCTCCGCTTGCCGGAGACCAAGGGGAAAACCCTGGAGGGGATTGAAGGGCTGTGGAGATGAATTTACATTGGCAAAGCCACCCGCCCCATATTGGTTTTCAGGTTCGAACTCTTGAACCCTTAAGGATTTCAAAATGACCCAACCGAAAACTGTTTCTTTGGCTCTCTCTTGTGCGGTTGCTCTTTTGGTTTTATCCATGAATCCGGCCAACGCCTTCGGTCAAACGCAGCCACCAAAACTTGCCTCCGTTCCGCCTATGGGCTGGAACACCTGGTATGCCTTCGGATGCCATATTTCTGCGGATGTCGTCCGGGCACAGGTTGACCAGATGGTAGCGAACGGCATGAAAGCTGCCGGCTACCGGTATGTCAATCTGGACGACTGCTGGCAGGGCAGCCGCGACGCGCAGGGCGTGATTCATCCCAATTCACACTTTCCGGATGTGAAAGCGCTAGCAGATTATGTACACGCCCACACTTTCCTCTTTGGCATCTACTCCTCCCCAGGCCCCAAGACCTGTGGTGGTTACGAGGGGAGCTACCGGCACGAAGAGCAGGACGCGCGGACCTATGCCGGCTGGGGAGTGGATTTTCTGAAATACGATTGGTGCAGCGCGACAAGTGTCTACCGCGCGGACCAGATGGAAGGCGCTTACCTGAAAATGCACCAGGCCATGGTGGCAGCCGGGCGGCCCATGATTTATAGTCTTTGCCAATATGGAATGTTGGGCGTTTGGCGCTGGGGACCGCAAGTGGGAGCCGAACTTTGGCGCACCACCGGTGACGTGAGTAACAAAATCGATTTTCAAGAATACGAGCGAATGGTCTTTGTTGGATTTGGCCAAGCAGGATTGGAACCCTTTGCTGGACCTGGCCGCTGGAATGACCCCGACATGCTGCAAATTGGCAACCACGGGCTAAATCTTGATGAGCAAAAAACCCAGATGAGCCTTTGGTGCCTCTTGGCAGCACCGCTGATTGTGAGTACCGATCTCACAAAGTTGTCGCGTGAAGAATTGGGGATCCTCACCAATCCGGAGATGATTAAGGTCGATCAGGATCCTCTGGGGATCGAAGGTCACCGCGTGAGCCAAGAGGGGCCGGTTCAAGTGTGGGCGAAGCCGGAAAGTGGAGGAGAAATGGCCATAGGCCTCTTCAACTCTGGAGAATCTTCTATGCCTGTCTCAGTAGACTTCAATGCAATCGGGTTCTCTCATGCGGTCCATGTCAGAGATCTCTGGGCCCATAAGAATTTGGGCACCTTTGAAAAGACCTTTTCTACAACGGTCCACCGGCACGGTGTCGTCATTATTGGGATTAGGTAGTTCACACCCAAAAAGAGAGCGTCAAGTAGCCGGGGATCGCTTCCAGGAAGTTGTTGTCAATTGTAACCGTCTGGCTTTCTTGCGGACCTGCATTGTTCCATTTCCACCCCATCAGCCGGCCATGCAGGTTGTTCTTACGGTGCACTGACTTCAGGATGCTTCCCCAGTGGGCACGGCCTCTGCCGGGATTGCGGGTTTTTGCTGTCGGGCGGATTTTCCCCCTCCCTTGACCCTTGGAATCTGAGGTAAGCGATTTATTTTCATGCTGGAAGGTTCAGGTAGGGGCGCTATGTTGTACCCATGTAAGTACTTGACATTGGCCTTTTCATTG
>Ga0307374_10001822_pt1 | contig 39004 bp, 29 predicted proteins | sample OX3MG_FD_202532 | JGI IMG/M metagenome (GOLD analysis project Ga0307374, IMG submission 202532) | Soil microbial communities from Risofladan, Vaasa, Finland - OX-3 | ecosystem: Environmental > Terrestrial > Soil > Coastal area > Acid sulfate soil | place: Finland: Risofladan, Vaasa | collected... | reverse complement strand
AGGCGAAACAGACGAGCGGCTCTTTGCCGTGGCGGCCTGGCGGGATGCACCTTACTTCAGCGCCGCCGAACGCGCCGCCTTCGCGCTCGCCGAGGCCGTCACCCGTCTAGCCGATGAGGCGGACCCGGTCCCCGACGCGATCTGGGACGAGGCCGCCCGGCACTACGACGAGCAGGGACTGGCGACCCTGGTCCTCATGATCTCCACAGCCAACCTCTTCACCCGCCTCGGCACTGCTACCCGGCAGGTAGCGGGCGTGCCGAAAGGGTAAAGGGAACGCGCGCATCGAACATGAGTCATCGATTGACACTCTGAGAAGCATACAAAACAGAGCGAAATACGAAAGGAAATACCATGCAACAGATTCTGGTGACCGGCGGCGCGGGACATCTGGGGCGCCTGGTGGTGAAACACTTGAGCGCGGCCGGCTATCCTGTGCGCGGAATGAGTCGACGGGCCAGCCCGGGAGAGGGTTGGCCCGGCGCGGAGTGGAAGCAGGCTGACCTGAAGACCGGCGCGGGCCTGGCCGAGGCCGTCCAGGGCATGGACGTGGTGGTCCATCTCGCCGCCCTCGGGAACTCGATGGTCGATTTTGAAGGCACGCGCCGCCTGCTGGACGCGGCCCGAGAGGCGGGTGTCTCGCATGTGGTCTTCATTTCGATTGTGGGCATCGATAAGGTTCCGTGGGCCGGCGGCAAAGCCAAGCTTGCCAGCGAAGACCGAATTTCGCACAGCGGCATCCCCTGGTCCATCCTGAGGGCGACCCAGTTTTATTACGGCATCGATTTCTTGCTGAACTTTCTGACCAAGCTTCCCCTGGTGGCGCTGGTGCCGACTGACTGGCCGCTGCAACCGGTGGCCGAGGAGGAAGTGGCAGGGCGTCTCTGTGAGATCGTGCAGGCTGGCCCATCCGGTCGCCTGCCGGATATGGGCGGCCCACAGGTCTCCGCCTCGGGAGAGCTGGCGCGGATCTGGCTCAAGCAGCGGGGAGTACATCGTGCCATCATCCCGATCTGGCTGCCTGGCAAAATGACCAGAGCCCTGCGTCAGGGGGGCAATACCTGCCCCCAGCAGGCCATCGGCACCGTCAGCTGGGAAGCCTGGCTCCAGCAACACGAGAGGACACGTCACCTCGGATGACATCCGGAGGCTTCCCGCCACGATCCAGCGTGGACCGGCTGCAAGAGGCGGGCGGCTGGGCCTCCCCCATTCTGCCGCTGCGCTACGCGAACAAGGCCAAAATTGCTCACGAGGGCGTCAATCTGGGGGAGCGCTGCAACACTTCGCGCAAACGCGCGTTTGCGCACTTTTGCATAGCAAAACGCCCGTTTTGGTACCTAACGCTGGTCAGCTACAAATCACGCGCACCAAATGGCAAGCTGACCAGAAAATGATGACGCGGGATCGCGCTCAAAACTTCCATTTTGGGGTATCGCTACGTAAGGTTTTTAACCATTGTACGTTCAGTGGTGATCACTCAGGGATTCAGGCCATGTGGCGATACAAAATGGTAGTTTGTATCGAGTCAGAAAATGGTACTCTTGTTTTCGAGAGGAACTAGAGGCGCTTTTCTGCTGCTTCCGCGCGGAGTCGCCAGCATAGTGCGTCATCCTGATGGGAAAGCCAGCGTTGCTCCAACTCTGCGGCGCTGCATTCTGCTGCCAGCAGCCGATCAACCAATACAGCCTTGGAAAGCCGTTGATATCGCTGGCGCGTGCGCACTTCATCGCGAGTGAGTTTGACCGTGTTGGCTGGAATGCGCTGTTTTGGCTTCTGTGAGGACGTTGGAGGTTGTCGTTGACGTTTCCAGCTTCGATGCTGCTCGTAGTACACCCGCGCTGCCTCATTCGTCAAAATGGCGCTTTCTGAGATACCTGCGCTGGTCGGGTCGAGTTCCCGTGACTTGGCCGCAATACTAGCGAGAGAGATCCGCGCCTTTTCGCGGCGCAGGGCCTCGACCGACTGGTGAACCAGATCGATGGTGCGCTGGCGCTTTGGCAGATAGACCTGCTCAGCAAGCCATATTGGCGCTGTGGACTCATTCGATGGTGATATTTGGGGCATAGTGTTCATCCTCTCGGAAGTGCGAAATTCCATCCATTTCAAGCAACTCCGTTTCGCAGTGGTGAACAAGCTGCTTGAGGCGCTCGACTTTGAGCACCAGACCTTCTTGCTGGCAGTACGCCAGTTTTTCCTGCCCGCGCTTTCGCATGTGCTCAACCTGATAGCGCTTGGCCGGATCAGGAGTCTTCGCCGGGCAGCCAATGCAGGCGAACTGAGAGGGGCAACGCCCATCCAGCGTGCATTCCCCGCCAGTGACCGGAATAAGCGTGCCGACACAGCGTTTTGCTTGTTCGAGTTGCTCTCGGATCTCTTGAGGCGAGCGGAGGAAGACTTCGCGCACATTGACTTGTAAGGCGAGGTGCGTCACGAAGGTTCCATGCTTCTCAGCAACGAGACTTTCAGGCACCTGGCTGTAGTACCGCGTCACCTCCAGGTCTTTCTGCTTGAGCCACTCGGCAACAATATCAAGGGGGATCTGGGCAACCTGAACAGCGTAGGTCGCAAAGGTATGGCGTAACAGATGCGCTTTAAGGACGACCGGTTTGCCTTCCTTGGTCTCGAAGATCATGCCATGCAACAGGAAGCGCATGCAAGACGTGATGGTTCCTCCATCAAGGTGATGATGGCAATATTGGAAGAGGTACGGAGCAGGGGCAAAGCGATGTGCCCGCCCATTCGTCGGCGCAAACGGAACCACAGGAAGTGCCTCGGCTTTGCTGAGTTGGTAATGTTCCTTGAGCAGACGCCCGGTTTTTTCGATGAGCCGTAGCGTCTCTTTTCCAATGAAGTAATTGCGCGGCGTATCGGTCTTCTCCCCTTTGGGGATGAGACGAAACAGGTAACGGATACGAGCAGAGCGGTCCTTGGCTCCTGGCGGGGGATCATCGACCTGGCGCACCAGGCAGTCTTTCGAGACTCGTGCCTGCATCAATTCATTGATACGCAGGCCGGTCGTCGTAAACATATCGAATGCCAGGAGACCGAAGGTGGCCGCAGCATACAGCGGTTCCACGGGGACAAGGACGCCATCAGCACGGTCTTGCGCACGAGCCATAAACGATGCATCTCCTGCATCATGTGACCAACACAGCAGGCCAGAGGCCGTCGTCTGAAACGGATTCGTGTCGCCTCGTTCAGGGTCTGCATATCCCCATTGGCGAAGCCATGCTTGTTTGGCTTTGACCTCCTCGTCGGTTCCACTGACCGGGCCATCACCGAGAAGGCCCAACGTGAGCAGGTCAGCGAACCATGGCCCGGACGCTGTGGCATCACTGGTGAGAGGCATCGCCTTGACGAACTCGACGAAGGGATGGTTCCGCTCATCAGTGAACCCGCGTAGCTTCTCCTGGGCGTTGGTCACCGTCTGATGATTGTAACGCTCAGCATGCGCAAGCACAAAGCTTCGCCGCTCCCAGAGGCGGAAATGCCAGCGCTCAGATCCCTCTTCGTAGGAAAACTCCACAGGAAACGTGCGCTCATCGGGTTTCGTCTGCGCAACAACTTCCTGATATGCCTGGCGTAGCCGAACCAGACAATTGTAACGCAGATGAGCCAGAGCACGCATGGCTGCAAAGTGGGGGACAATCGCATCAGTCTCCTGTTTCCTGGCCTGTTGTTGTCGTTGTTGCGACTCTTTGAAGTGAAGGAGGCCATACACGGTTAAGCGTGATACCACCGGCAGGGAAAAGGGCTGATAGCGCTCCTGCTCTGGCTCAGGCAGCCCTTTCAGCCACAGCCAGACCTGCTTACTGGCGGTACTGTAATCAATCCAGAAGCGCTCACGCGTGTAGTCGCTATCTTGAGCGAGTACTTCTCCTTTGAGATAGGATGGGAAAAACTGTTCTGCATTCCACTCGTTCATCTGACGCAAGGCGAGTTCTTTAAACAGGAGTGTGAAACGTCCATGCAGTCTGCACATGACCAATTTGACTGATCGTGCGTCATAGCGCCGGGCGCTCATCACCGCCGCAACGAGCGCCAACTGATTCGCCCAAGGACTCCCAGCGAGGGTGTGCTGAATATAGCGGATATTTTGCCAGTAAACAGATGGCCACGTTCCTTGGGTGTCTCCACAGGTCTTGGGGGCACGGACAATTTCAGGCGCAATGGACCCCTCTAAACCAGCCCAGGTCCAGGAAGAAGCGGGGAATGTTTCTGTCATGAGAGGCTTCCTCCCAGCTCATACAGGAAATCGAGATCAGGCTCATCAACAAGATGAGGCGTTCCCGGTTCATTTGCGTATTTCTGTTCCCTACGCTGGCGCGGGACTGTCTGAGCCTCCGGCTGGGAGGAGAAACGCTCCAGTTCCTGATGCATACGTGCGTGGAGCACATCCAGCGTTTCGGCGTGACGGGCGGCATCAAAGTAGTGCTCGTAGGCTTCCAGCGTTTCTTTGCTGCGCCACTTCATGTACTCCACCAACTCCTGGAGACGGCGCTGCACTTCTCCCTCCACTTGCGATGTTTCGTAGATGTAGCGAACGGCCTGCGTGACGTGCCAATGACGCGCCTGGTGGACATCTGCATCAATCTGAGATGTTTGACAGGCTGGATTCCAACTGTGCTCGCGATACGTCTTAGCAGAGAGCGCGGTGCGTTGCCTGCTCAAAAAGAGCGGGATCGTGTGCAAATCTCTCTGCTCTTGTTTCGCCTCTCGCAGATACTCCTCAAGGGTGTATCCCTGCGGATCAAGGCGTCGCCGTTCTCCATCAAAATATCGACGAAGCAGTTTCGCTGTTTCATTGGAGAAGCGCAAAAATTTGATGCGCCTGCCGTGGCTGCCTTTACTAAAGGCAGTCGCTTCCTGGGTCATACCGCGCGCGACCCAATCACCGAGCGTCAGACCAACGGCCTCAGAGACCCGGCATCCCGACTCGAACAAGATTCGGGTCACGCACTCTTCTCGAAGCCCCCAGTGTTTGAGTTGCCTTCCCCCTCTCAACACTCGTGCAAACAGCGTTGGGTCGTCAACGACCTGTGGTATCCAGCGCTCATCTTCCAGCTTGAAGTAGCTATCAGATAACCGGGGTTTCCGCTTCTGGCGTGGCTCAACCACCCCGGAGCTTTCTGGCATGCGGGGAGAGATTGCCTCCTCAGTATCCTGAGCTTCAATGAACTGCACCATCAAGGCCCCAGAGTCAATCAGAGGATTAGGATGGCCGTAATATCCTTGCTGACACATCATCTGGTAGAAGAACTTGAGGCCGCTGAGGAACAATTTGACCGTTTGATGGGTTTGATTGGTCTTGAGAACCAGGAAAAAACCTTGCCGGTGCTGACGGGCGATGCAGTGCAACTGGTGAATCAAATAGTCTTCGACAGCTCGTCGGATGCTCTCTGGATCGCGCTTCCAGTTCTGGCCAGCGCGCACTTGCCATTCATCCATTTCCAGGTAAGTAAAGAATGGCAGCAGCGCACGGAGATAGCCCTCAACCGTTTTCTTCTCGACGCGCGCTGCTGCCTCTTTCCCAAAGACAGTCAGTTCAAAGTGAAGTTGGTCCTGACAATCGAACACTAAAAAGGGGTGCCGATGACTCACATCGGGTGGGCGAGACGCAAACCAGTAGGATTTTCCCATCCCTCTCTACCTTTCCCATCTTGCTCAAAAAGAGCGCCAACTGTTATGTACTACCAGTGTATATCTCCTTCTGCTTTTCACCAAATCCACCGGGACTTCTGGTTAAAGGCGGTTACTGATCTGTAGCTCTACCCCATTTTGCGGAGAGGATTCCAAAGTGGGTGCTGGCCTGATCGATCTTTTTGGAAGGAGAGAGGATCGCTTTTGAGGCGCCCTTGGAGAAGAAACTGTCCAGCACCCATTTTGGAATCCTCTCCAAGTTTGTCCAGGGAGACAATGCCTTGTGAGAATCGATCATAGAGATGATGAGGGCGTTTTGACGCGAGCGCCCTGGCTTCTTGTTCTTCTCTTACTTGGCTCTCCTTTGGCTGGTACATAGCCATGTGCTCTCGGGCGACCAGAATTGACATGAAGATGGTTCTGTGTGTAATATTCAGATATTGAAATAAGGGGATCGGAGAAGGAAGCAAACAGAGAAAGATCATCTACGTATCTGGAATCAGAAGAGGAAGAACAACATGGGCGAAGCAACAACAGCAAAAGATCGTTCTCAACAGCCAGCTGCACCGGAGCAGAAGATACGACGCCGTGAAGACCCGGTGTTAATCACTGGCAGGGGGCAGTATGTGGGCGATATTCGTCGTCCGGGAATGCTCTCTATCAGTTTTGTGCGGAGTCTCTATCCCCATGCCCGTATTGTCGCGATTGATGTACAACAGGCGCTGGCCCATCCGGGCGTGGTGACAGTGGTGACAGGAGCGGACACAGCACATTTAGGTGAGTTGCTCACGAATTTATTTCCGGGTTCAGCATGGGTGCCACAGCCAGCCATGCCGCGTGAGGAGGTCAACTTTGCTGGTGAACCAGTGGCAGCAGTGGTGGCCGAGAGTGAGACAGCAGCATTCGAAGCTGCCGAACTCGTTGATGTTGATTACGAGGTGTTGCCCTCTGTTGGAGGACTCGATGCCGCGCTCCAGGAGGACGGGCCGAAGATCTTCAATGAGCAGAGCAATATTGCTGTGACCAGAGAAAAGACGGTTGGCGATGTAGAAGCAGGGTTCGCCCAGGCTGATAAGGTAGTCTCGTTGTACATGCGGCAACCACGTCTGGCACTGGTGCCTATGGAACCGCGAGGCATTGTTGCTGAAGGGCATGCTGATGGGTCCCTCTCGGTCTGGATCTCCAGTCAGTCGATCTGGTTGGCTCGTCTCCAACTGATGATGACGCTGCACATGGTGCCAACGGACATCAAGATCACCGTTCCGCATGTAGGGGGTGCCTTTGGCGGCAAGACCCGACTCTGTGGTGAAGAAGTCGTGACGGCATTCCTGGCGCAAAAGCTGCAACGACCTGTACGATGGTTGGAGAGTCGCGAGGACAATATCGTCTCGATGAGCCATGGCCGGGGTCTCAATGCCAGTGTGCAGGCCGCTGTTCGCAAGGATGGGACTGTTCTGGCACTCAAAGCCGAGTTTTTTGCCGATCAGGGTGCCTATCCTAGTGATTATAGCATGCTCAGTGTCGATTCAACTGCGGCGATGATCTCTGGCACGTATGCTATCCCAGCGATTACGACCATTGTCAACGCTGTGAAGACCAATGCTGTCCCCACTGGCCCCTATCGAGGAGCTGGACGACCAGAAGCCTGCTATTGTATCGAGCGCACTATGGATGCTATTGCTCATGAACTCTCTCTGGACCCCGTTGACGTGCGCAGACGAAACCTGATCCCCAGGGAGGCGTTCCCCTACACGACTGCCACCAATACGACCTATGATTCCGGCGCATACAGCCATGCCCTGGATACACTGTTGACCGCTGCGAACTATGAGCAACTCCGCGCTGAACAGGCTCGTCTGCGTACACAGGGTCAGTATGTCGGTATCGGGCTCTGCGTCTATATCGAGAGCACCGCGATGGGAGGACAGGGCATGAGCGGCCAGTCTGATAGCGGGCAGGTACACATTACCCCTGAAGGCAAGATTCTCGTCGAGAGTGCTTCGGTTGATAGTGGGCAAGGTCATGCCACTTCATTTGCCGCAATTGTCGCCCAGGAGTTCGCGGTTCCTCTTGAGCAGGTTGAGGTCTACATCGGAGACACTCCCAATAGCCATTCGCTTGCTACCTTTGCCAGCCGCAGTATGGGAGTCGGAGGTGTCGCGCTCAAGCACTCGGCTCAAGCTGTCAAAGCGCAGATGTTCAAATTAGCCTCGCATCTGCTCGAAGTGGACGAGAGCGATCTTGAACTGCGCGAGGGATGTGTGCAGGTCTCTGGTGTTCCTGGCAAAGCGTACACCTTCGCCCAACTGGCGAGTATTGCCGAGAACCCGGTACAGAAAGAGCAGTTCCCCGAGGATCTCCAGAAAGAACTGCTCAAGGGGCTGTGCAGCTTGCAGGGCTTCGAGCCAGCAGATTTATCGTATCCCTTTGGCGCACATCTGGCTGTCGTACAGGTAGACCCTGAGACCGGCGAAGTGAATCTCCAACGCTATGTTGCGGTAAATGATTACGGTCATGTCCTTGTACCTACGCTGGTAGAGGGTCAGACACATGGGGCCATTACTCAGGGCATCGGTCAGGCCCTCTATGAACAGATGGCCTACGACGTGAGTGGGCGGGTGCTCAGCGCAACCCTGATGGACTATGCTGTCCCCTTAGCCAAAGAGCTGCCTCCTTTCGAGCTTACTCTGACCGAGACACCAAGTCCGCTCAACGTTCTCGGAGTGAAAGGAGCCGGTGAGGCTGGCACGGTAGCCGCCCCTGCTACTGTTGCCAATGCTGTTATCGACGCGCTGCTTCCCCTGGGAGTCACATCCCTGGATGTCCCGTTGACGCCTCACAATGTCTGGCAGGCTATCCAGAAAGCCAGAGTGGGAACTGGTTCGTGAAGCGATAGCCGACGAAGCCTTCCTCGTTTCTCAGTTAGATTGAGGGATGGCGAAGAGTCCAGGGCAACGCCTGTTCGAGCTGTGCTGCCAGCCGCAAGAGGGTAGCCTCGTCGCCGTAGGGTGCCACCAGTTGCACGCCTATAGGCAGCCCCTCGCTCGATTGTCCCAGAGGCAGGCTTATTGCTGGCTGCCCTGTCATGTTGAAGAGCGGAGTAAAGGGGATCAGCGCGAACACTTTGTTGAGCCAGCCCCTGGGATCAAGGCTCGGATCGTTCTGGTTGAGAGACCCCAGCAGAGGGGGTGGAGTAGCGACAGTCGGAGTCACCAGCACATCGTAGGAGCGGAAGAACGCGCTCACGCTTCTGGTGATGGTATTGCAGAGTCGCAGCGCCCGAAGCAGATCCACTGCCGTGAGTCGGCGTCCGTATTCCACGCTGGCAAGCGTCACCGCCTCTAACACATCCGGGCCTACATCAATCCCACCGGCGCGAGCAAGGCCAAGAGCACTATCAGCGACCGATGCCGTCCAGATCGGGAGGTTGGCATCGACGAAGCATTCCCAATCTACTTGTGGGCTGGATTCCTCTACATCGTGACCCATCGCGACTAGTTCGTGGCAGACCATCGAGACGGTGTCTGCATACTCTTTGTCAACAGGCACTCCTGACCAGGCCTGCGTAGTCGTCGCTATGCGTAATCGTCCTGGAGGAGCACCAACTTCTTGAGCATAGGGACGCTCAGGCGGGGCGGCGAAATATTTGTCTCCAATACCCGGGCCACTCACAACATCAAGCAAGGCCGCGGTATCTCGCACCGTCCGAGCCAGAGCAAAATCAATGCCAAGACCTGAAAGGCGTTCATCGGAATCCGGTCCAGGTGGGGTACGTCCCCGTGTCGGCTTGAGCCCAACCAGTCCACACCAGGCAGCAGGAATACGAATCGAGCCGGCTCCATCGGTCCCATGTGCCACCGGGATCGCCCGGGCTGCCACCAGGGCCGCAGATCCCCCACTTGATCCTCCTGAACTACGAGAGGGATCCCAGGGGTTGCGTGTGGGCCCATTGGAGACAGGCTCGGTGGTCACGTTGAAGCCGAACTCCGGGGTCGCAGTCCGCCCCAGCGTTACCAGCCCCGCCTGCTTGAACCGTGTCATGAGATCGGTATCATGGGGAAAGACGATCCCTTCCCCAGTCAGTCGTGTTCCCATACCTGTCTTGACTCCTGCCGCGTGAAGCGAAAGATCTTTGATAACGAAGGGAACCCCGGCAAAAGGTCCAGTGGTCGAGGAGGGCAGCGATTCCTCAAACAGCTCTCCGACGAGAGCGTTCAGGGTCGGATTCACGGCCAAAATGGCCTGACGAGCGAGTTGTTGCACCTCCTGAGCTGAAACCTGTCCGCTCTTTATCAGATGTGCGAGACCAACCGCATCGTACTCAATATACTCTGAAAAGTGCATAATGCCTCCTGTCTTTGTAGGGCCTACATGCAGGGACGACCTTCCAGAACGAGAGTTTCTGCATAGCATAAGGCCCACTTCCACCTGAAGCTCTCTGGTAGATGTACAGTATAGCACACGCAGAAGCAAGGACGGAAAAACAGGGAAGACAGGAAGTTTCATGTCGCCAAAGGATAATTTGCATTCTTGTCCCTGGACCCAGTTCGTCACGCTCCTCCCCTCATGTCCAATGCTTAGCGGGGAAAACGGGGGGGGAAAAATGTTGGGACCCCCAAAAAGCGTGGAGCCTATCAATTGTGCTATACTGGAGCTGTCCATATCTTGTACACAACTCCCAGAGGAGATTTGGGCATGGTCGAAACATCGACGCCGGTTGAGATCTTTTGTTGTTACTCTCATGCCGATGAAGCCTGGCTGCGAAACCTAGAAGCTCACTTGATCCTGCTCCAGCGGCAGGGCCTTATTTCCCTCTGGCACGATCGGCTCATTACTCCCGGCACCGACTGGACACAAGCTATTGATACTCACCTGGAAACAGCCTCGGTCATCCTTCTGCTAGTGAGTTCGGACTTCCTGGCCTCCAACTACTGCTACAGTGTCGAAATGAAACGCGCCTTAGAGCGGCAGGAAGTGGGCGAAGCGCGAGTCGTACCCATCTTAGTGCGCCCGGTAGACTGGAAAGGCGCTCCATTTGCGCATCTACAAGCCTTGCCCACCAATGCTAAACCACTTGCGTCCTGGCGAGACAGAAATAGAGCTCTGGCAGATGTAGTGGCTGGCATTCGCCGCGTGATTGAAGATGTGCCTCTGCTTGTTGCGAGCGCACCTCGTGCAGCCTTGCCGGCGATCTGGAACATTCCCTACCCTCGCAATCCTTTCTTTCTGGGACGCGATGAGGAGCTTGCACAACTACGCTCTAATTTGCAAGCTGGCCGGGCGACTGCTCTCTCTCAACCACAAGCAATCAGCGGACTGGGTGGTATTGGCAAGACGCAGCTTGCTCTAGAATATGCCTATCGCTACCATCAGGACTACCAAGCGGTCTTGTGGGTGCGTGCCGAGAGCATAGAAGCGCTGATATCTTCCTATATCGCCCTTGCCGGCATGCTGCGCTTGCCGGAGCGCGAGGTTAGGGAGCAGGACATCACAGTGCAGGCAGTCAAAACCTGGTTGCAGACTCATCGCGATTGGTTACTCATCTTGGACAATGCTGATGAACTGACGTTGCTCCCGGACTTTCTCCCGCCTAGCTCGGGAGGACATCTGCTCCTGACGACGCGAGCGATAGCGACAGGACGTCTGGCGCACCGTCTGGAAATCGAAACCCTACTCCCTGAGCAAGGCGCATTGTTCCTGCTGCGACGTGCTAGCCTCATTGCCCCTGATGCGGAACTGCTGCAAGCCTCACCACAGGAGCGGGAACTAGCTTTGCAAATCTCACAGGAACTTGGAGGCTTGCCGCTGGCCCTAGATCAGGCTGGAGCCTATCTGGAAGAGACTGGGACCGCTCTAGCCAGTTACTGGTATCTCTATCAGCAGCATCGAGCCAGCCTGTTGCAGCAGCGTGGAGGGCTAGTGATCGATCATCCGGCACCTGTCGCTACGACCTGGTCGCTCTCCTTTCAGAAGGTGGAACAGAAGAATCCAGCTGCTGCCGGCCTGTTGCGGCTATGTGCATACCTGGCTCCTGATGCCATTGCCGAAGAGATCCTGACAGCAGATGCATCCTTGCTTGGCCCAGTACTGAGCCTGGTGGCAGCGGATGTCTTTTTGCTCAATCAGGCCATTGAGGCTTTGCGTGCCTACTCGTTGGTGCAGCGTAACCCCAGGGCCAAAACGCTCTCGATCCATCGGCTGGTGCAAGCCGTACTTCAGGACGCACTGGAGGAAACAGAACGGCACACTTGGATAGAGCGGGCCGTATTCGCGGTCAATGCTGCTTTCCCGGCAGGCGAGGAGCATAAGAACTGGCCGCAGTGTGAGCGACTACTGCCGCACGCCTTGATAACTGCTCAATACATCAAGACGGAGCATCTCATCAGCGAGGAAGCAGGACGTTTGCTCCACAAGATGGCGGCTTACCTCAAGAACCGTGCTCACTACGCAGAGGCGGAGCCGCTCAATCAACAAGCGCTGCACATTTTTGAGCAGCAATTAGGGCCAGAGCATCCCAGAGTGGCTGCTTCGCTCAACAATCTGGCCAATCTCTACAAGCAGCGGGGCAAGTATGCCGAGGCGGAGCCGCTCTATCAGCGCGCGCTGCACATTTTTGAGCAGCAGTTGGGACCAGAGCATCCCAATGTGGCCCACCCGCTCAACAACCTGGCGAACCTCTATCGTGATCAGGGCAAATATGCCGAGGCAGAGCTGCTCTATCAGCGTGCGCTGCACATTTGGGAGCAGCAGTTGGGACCAGAGCATCCCAATGTGGCCCACCCGCTCAACAACTTGGCCAACCTCTTCAGGCTGCAGGGCAGGTATGCAGAAGTGGAGCCGCTCTATCAGCGCGCGCTGCACATTCGAGAGCAGCAGTTGGGACCAGAGCACCCCGATGTGGCTGCTTCGTACGAGAACTTGGCCAGCCTTTATAGCGAACAGGGCAGGTATGCCGAGGCAGAGCCAGTCAACCAGCGCGCGTTGCACATCTTTGAGCAGCAGTCGGGGCTGGAGCATCCCTATGTGGCTATGTCGCTCACCAACTTAGCCAACCTGTACAAGCAGCAGGGCAGGTATGCCGAGGCGGAGCCCCTCTATCAGCGTGCGTTGCGTATCTACGAGCAGCGGTTGGGATCAGAGCATCACCAAGTAACCTATCCACTCAACGGCCTCGCACACCTCTATTTCGAGCAGGGTGAGTACGCCGAGGCCGAACTGCTCTACCAGCGCGCGTTGCACATCCGTGAACAGGCGAGGGGACCTCAACATCCGGAAACTGCAGAAGTTGTGTATGGTCTCGCGCAGCTTCGGGAAGCGCAGGGCAATAGCGAGGAGGCCAGAATCTGGTATGTCCGCGCACTGGCAGTTCGTGAGCAGGCGCTTGGAGCGCACCATCCCAAAACCACCGAGACCCGCACACGCCTCATTGCCTTGCTCCATGCCCTGGGGCAGCATATGGAAGCAGCCAAACTTGAGGCCGTTCAATCTGAGCCGTGAGCATTTGGCTTTCTGAAAGAGATCCCAAACTGGGATGATACCTATTCTTATCTCGATTCCTTTTTGAGAGGGGCAACAAAGTAGACAAAGAATGCCCGATTGCCTTTTCCCTTTCATCCTGGAAGCGTTATCTCGATGAATATGATTTCGTACAGGAAGTATACTGTGACATAGGAGTCGCTACAGCACTCCGTGTGGGAAGTGAAGTGAGGAGGAGAGAGACATGCGTGTTGTAGAGATTGAGACCCAGAACCAACAGATCCGATATGTCGTGGTGGATGAGGAAGGCGGGTTGGTAGTACCCATTGTCCACTACCTCAAGTACCTGGATCGTATTGGCTCAGCGCGTCATACATTGCGATCGTATGCGGCGGCGCTTCGGCTGTATTGGCCCTTGAGTAGTACTACTTCGTTAGTAAGTAACCTCATCCAGGGCCAACCCGCGGAGAGCGGAAGGTCTTCACATGATCGGTGGCAATCCACCAGAGCACCAAGTCCTGCAGGAGCCAGAGCAAGATGTTTCGATGAATCGCTGGAAGAGGAGAGCGTTTCGGGTGGCAAGAAGCAGGTGTTCCTGCAGGGTCTTGCTCAGTCCGCATCCGTTCAGACACCAGGAAGCTGTAGGCCAACATGACCAGGGCAAGATGACGATGCAAACCATCCCAGCGTCGTCCTTGATAGTCATCCAGACCACACTCCTGCTTCGCCTCTTCGTAGAATTGCTCAATGGGCCATCGTCCACGAACCAATGGAACCAGTTGCTCGAGCCTCATCTCAGCAGGGAGATTGCTAAAGTAGTATTTGCACTCTCCCTCTTCCCCAGGCAGCGGTTTTTCCCCGATGAGCCAGCCTTCAGCTCCTGTGTAGACACGCTGGTCCTCGAGTGTGCGAGCGGCGGTGCCTATTGCCCAATGCATACGAACTGCCACAAACTGCTTGCGCATGAGGTACCGCTAAGATCACTGTAAAAATCGATCACAAAGCAATTTGTAATATCGCAGAGATAGGACCTCTCGAGGAGAGGGGAAGAACCAACGAAGCTGTCATCTACCGCAAAGGAGGGCAAGATGAGTGAATGATATCGCATATCAGGATGCGATATCATTCACTCAAGATAGCAATAGTCTTGGAAAGGCGAACAAGCGCTGTTGTTGTAGACGACCAACGATGAGGATGGGCCCGTCTATTTCCTCCTCTTTTTACAACAGTTCCCCTTGATTCAACCGCCAACGGAGTTGGTCCGCATTCCGCAGGAGTCGCTCCATGATGTTGCGCCGCCGTCGGTAAATCTCCTGGATATCGTTCCACTCCTGCGGACAGAAGCGCACCACCTCTCTTGGTTTGAGTCCGCAGTGGTAGAGCAGGTAGGCCAGGCGCTGTTCGCGTTCATTGGGAAGCATCGTTTGGAGAATCTCCCAAAGTTGGTTGCTGTCGGCCTGATCTTCTCTATATGGCTCTCCTGTGGTTTGAGTCCGCAGTGGTAGAGCAGGTAGGCCAGGCGCTGTTCGCGTTCATTGGGAAGCATCGTTTGGAGAATCTCCCAAAGTTGGTTGCTGTCGGCCTGATCTTCTCTATATGGCTCTCCTGACTCTCCCGCCTCCGACAGCGGGACTTCTTTTGGTCGTGAGTAGGCGCGCAGGATATCCAGGATCACGCCGTTCAGGCTTGCACGCAGGTAGGTTAATGCCCCTGCGAACGTCTCAAAGGCCAGCCTCTGCCGGGCGGTGGCCTGCCAGAACCGTGCAAAGGTCAGCGCCACATAATTTTCCTCGCTCTCCCATCGGTATGCCTCCGCTCGAGAGGGGTGACAACGCAGCCAACCTCGCACCATCTGGCCCAGGCACTGCTGCAACCCTTGCCAGGCCGCCTGGTCGCCCCGGACGATGGCCCGGTGCAACAGTTCGAGTCCATATGCCTCATGAAAAGGCTCTCCACGACGATACGCCTGAATTTCTTGTTGACACTGTTCTACAAGCGCGGAGACGCTCAGCGCTTGCTCTGGACTACTGTACGCTGCTGTGTTCATACCCCACCTTCTTTTCAACCGACTCAGGCCTTCTCAGGCGCGTTCTCAATGCTAGGAAGAGCGGCACCACACCTGCAACGAAGCGGCTGCCTCTGCCTGGGCGATTGCGCAGCGCTTCCTTTGCCTGCCTGTATTGCGCCATCTCATGTTGTCGTTCCTGGTGTCGTTCAAACATTAACCGCTCATGGATGTGGATGTTCGGGATCATCGCTTTTCTCCTTCGAGTTCATCTTTCAAGATGCTCCACAGGCCTCACTCTTTAGGTGATTACCTCTGCTCAAAGTGTAATTTACACGAGGCAGCCGCTTGGGCTGAACACGTCTGTAGCTTGCTCGTGGAGGGCAAGATCGAGGAACTCGTCGAGGAGATCGTCGTCTTCCCGCCCATTCCGCCGGAGCCAGGAACCGCACGGAGCGTGCCGGACATCGAGCGGGACTACTTTATCAGCAATGCGGCTCGGATGCGCTATCCGGCCTTTCGCTCCCAGGGCATGCATGTGGGCAGTGGCATCGCCGAAGCCGCCTGCAAGACGGTCGTGAGTACGCGGGCCAAACGGGCGGGCATGCGCTGGACGCCTGACGGTCTGGATGCTCTTCTCGCCTTGCGGACTGCTGTACTCAATGACACCTACGACTCGTTCTGTGACCAGCAGTCTCTTCTGGTGGCCTGACTGACTACCTACAACTTTTTCATACACCCGTGCCACTCTCACTGCCCACGGGCGTATACTATGTTCTGGCGGGGTTTGGATGTTCCTTCCATCATGACCTCATTCTTGATGATGAAAGACGCTTCTCGAAGGGACTATATCATTATTTACCGATCCTATTCCAGACAAGCAGGCAGTAAGCCCCCGAAGTGGCCATGAGCCGCTTAATTCCAAAGACACCATGCGCTCTCTGGCGCACCACCCGGTATGAAACCGAGGGAGATATGGGAGAGTTCACTTTCTCACTGGGAGTTTTAGATGAAATTTACATATGAGTGGATCTCAGACTTCTCGCTCTTGACAACCAGCCATTTATTGATTAAAATTAAAAGCGAAAGTAAGTTGTTGGACATCTGGAGGTCAGTTGACTAGTGAACCAGCAAAAAGTTAAACATCCACCCAAACTCCCAATCATGATTGCTGATGAGGTTAAACGGGCTATCGAGAACGGCACCTACAAACCTGCACAGCGGCTTCCCTCCGAGCCTGAACTCGCTCGCGTTTATGGGGTGAGCAGGACAACTCTGCGACAGGGCATCTCTTTACTAGAACAGGAAGGAATCATCTCCCGTAGGCATGGGCTTGGCACGTTCATTGCCGCAAAAGAGTCGATTCTCCGAAACAATATTAACTCCAATTTTGGGGTCACTGATCTGATCGAATCATCTGGACGTCGTTCCGGTACACGGAATTTACGGGCGCGCGAAGAGGTTGCCGACACTCATACGCTTGAGTGGCTTTCTTTGCCACCAGGGAGCAAAGTAATTATCGTTGACCGTACACGCACAGCAGATGATAGACCAGTCGTGTTCACCACAGATATCTTACCTAAGAGTCTTTTCGTGGAGTATGGTATCGATCCAGCGCAGGCGGTTGATTTCGTCAAATCGAACGAATCGCTCTATCGCACACTGGAGAGCATCGGCGTGATTATCCATCATGGTATTGCAGAACTGCGACCCGTACAAGTCACCAGGGAGTTTGCTGCAGAACTTGAGGTGCCAGTGGGTGAACTTCTGCTACACATCGAGCAAGTGGATTATACCTCCCAAGGGGAAGCTGTCCTTCTCTCGCATGAATATCACGTTGCTGATGCATTCTCCGTCTCCGTCTACCGGAAAGGCCCGGGCACCCGTATCTAAGGTGATACTGTCGTCTATTTTAGGTGATTCCATTCATTATTTTGTGAATGGAGACAGGAGAAGTCAATGTCAATTTCCGAGCAACCAGAACCAATGGGGGCCATCACGTCTCCTTCAGCCAGTTCGACACCGGGTGTGACGTTGAGGCCAAGCGTCCTGAACCTGGTCGCCATTGCCGGACTGGGTGCTGTCGTTATGTCACCCTCCCTCGGCCTCTATTTCAACTGGGGACCTATGAGCATAGCGACCGGGCGCATTGCTCCGCTCATCTACCTCCTGGCGCTTGTAATCTCTCTACCAACGGCGATTAGCTACGCTATGGTGAGTAAGGAGATTCCTTCCGCAGGCCAAGCTTATACCTGGTTGTGGCATGCGTTTCGACCGGGCATTGGATTATGGGCGGGTGCTATTCTCTTGCTCTATTACCTTACAGGGCTTTGGCTGGTAAACATGTTCTTTGCCATATTCTTTGGAGAATTTCTTCGCTACTTTGGTGTACCGCCCAGCCCCATTGAAGATGCGATCGGCATGATCGTTCTGGCCGTCATTACTGCCTTCATTGTCTATCGCGATATCCAGTTTAACGCCCGTGTGGCATTGGGGTTCATGTTCTTTGAAACAGCTGTCGTAACTGCACTGGCTATTACCATCTTGATAGTGCAGGGAAGATTGGGCAAGCTGGATCTTGCGCCATTTTCCTTCTCGTCAGCCAACGCTGGCTTCAAAGGGGTCTCCACGGCAGTCATTTTCGGTATCTTGAGCTTCATTGGCTACGACTACTCCTGTGTAGTCGCAGAGGAAGCTAAAACACCGCGTCGATTCATGCCGATTGCAGTCATCCTGGCGGCTACCGTCGTCGGCCTTTTCTGGGTGCTGGCATCGTATGCCTTCTCTGAATCAGTTCCCCTGTCAAATATTACGGGCTATGTCAATTCAGGCTTCACGCCAATTACCCCGATTGCGAAAATTTACTGGGGCGCAGGCAACATTCTGGTCACCGTTACCGGCTTGACAGCGTCCATAGGCATCTACGTCGCTGCGGTTCCCGCCATGGCGCGTATCGTATTTGCTATGGGGCGTGATCATTCGCTTCCGCGAAGGCTGGGGAATCTCAATCCCCATTTCCAGGTGCCGTTCAATGCACTAACGGTTGTGCTTATTGTATCCTTTGTTGGAGCCATTATCATGGTCGTTCTCCAACAAAGCTTCTTTAACGCCTATGTCTGGTTTGGCGAGATATCTGTGTTCTTTGCGCTTGTCACCTACATTGCCGTCAACCTGGCCAGCATCGTCTTCTACCGTCGCTTCCGCCCAAAGAAGTTTCATATCGTGTGGAACCTGATCGTACCGATCATCGGTATCGGCATTGATCTCTACGTGCTATGGCAATCGTTCTTCGTATCCCTCCTGGGAGCCGGTTTTGCCCTGGGACAGAGTGTTGTACTCTTCGCGGTGATATGGTGTGTCATTTCCATCGTTTACGTGATCATTTTACGTGTACAGACACCTGGTCTCTTCCAAAAACAGAGCTATGTTCTCCCAGAAGTAGAAGAAGCGTAGGGCAACACAAATGTCACTTGCAGGACTCGATGTCGGCACCAGCGGCTGTAAAGGCCTTGCCCTCTCTGAGGAAGGGCGTGAAATTGCAAGCGCACGTAGGGAATACGCGCTCGCTTTTCCTGGCAAAGGCCGTGTTGAATTAGACCCCGAGCTCGTCTGGCAGGCAGTGAAGGACGTGATTCGCATTTTGGCTCTGACAGCTGAACAGAAGCGTGATCCGATTCGGGCTCTCTGCCTCTCGGTTTCAGGGGACGAAGCAGTTCCCGTAGATTCCAGTGGTGCGACTCTCTACCCGTGCATTATGGCTATGGATGTTCGCTCCGTAGATATAGCCGGGTGGTGGGAGAGGGAATTCGGGCGCGAGCGGGTCTATAGCATCACAGGGTTACCTATCCATCCCATGCATCCACTCGTTCGTTTAATGTGGCTGCGAGCAAATGAGCCAGGGGTGTTCGGGCGCATTGCGCGCATGCTCTGCTGGGGAGAGTTCCTGGCATTGCGACTGGGGACAGAACCAGTTACCGACTATTCGATTGCCTCGCGCACGATGGCTTTTGATATACATGGCCGCTACTGGTCTCCTGAAATGCTCACGGCTGCCGATCTTCCACCGGCTCTTTTTTCACAGATCTATCCATCGGGGAAGGCCATTGGAACGCTACCTGATCAGATAGCCCATGAACTGGGGCTCAGAAGTCCCGTCACACTCGTGACTGGAGGGTTCGATCAGGCCATGGCGGCGCTGGGCTCTGGGCTGCTTACTCCGGGAGAAGCTGGCGTTGGTACCGGCACCTGGGAAGCACTCACGATAGTGACGGACGCGCCCGTACTTTCATCGGCCATGTTAGAAGCTGGCTACCCTTTCGGCTGCTACGTGGCGAACGACCTCTATTTCTGCCTGGCAAGCAATGCGGGCGGAGGTTCGTTATTACGGTGGTACCGCGACACCTTCGCTGATAAGGAGGTAGAGCAGAGCCACGCGGCAAACGTCGACGCATTCGATCTCATCGTCCAACAAGCCACCTCACGACCAACAGCCTTACTGGTATTGCCCCACTTCGAGGGTTCATATAACCCCTGGATGGATCCATTTTCTACGGGCGCAATTGTAGGTCTGAACCTCAATACGACTCGCGCTGACCTCGTGAAAGCGATCCTAGAGGGCATTACCCTCGAATTGCGCGAGAACATTGAACGGGTCGAGCATGCCGGGCTTGCCATCAAAGAACTGCGTGCTACAGGTGGAGGCGCAAAATCGGCGACATGGCTTCAGCTCAAGGCAGATATCACTGGGAAAGCCATTGTCACCTTGAACATCAACGAAACAGGCTGCTTCGCTGCCGCTTGTCTGGCAGGCGTTGGCATAGGCGCATTTACTTCCATTGAAGAGCCGCTCAAAAGTCTCGTACGACCCACCGCTTCATATGAACCGCGTCCAGCCTTGAAAGCGGAATACGACGAGATTTTTGCAGCCTATCATGAGCTGTATTCGACGCTCAAGCCAATTAATCACGTGCTGGTAAATGCACGCTCCTTTAAAGAAGTACGTGCCTAGAAATGAGGCGATGGATTTTCATCGGTTTGAAAATCCATCGCCTCTCCTGAACATGAGGGGAGTAAACTATGACCTTATGCTACAATCTCAAACCACTCCTGGCAGAAGCCAGGGCTAAGGGCTATGCTGTCGGCTCTTTCAACGTCTTCAATATGGAAAGTCTCTTGGGTATCATCGACGCCGCAGTAAGCAAACAGTCACCAGTAATTGTCGCCGTTACTGAGAGCCACATGGAGTATCTCGACCTTGAGAGCTTTATGCCTATGGCTCTTGAATTAGCAAGGCATGCGCCCATTCCAGTCGCGCTGCATCTCGATCATGCACGCAGTATTGAAGTGATCTCGCGGGCTCTCCGAGCAGGCTTTTCTTCGGTTATGTATGACGGTTACCAACTCTCTTACGAAACGAAAGTCGAGGATACCAAGCTGGTAGTTCGCCTGGCGCATGCATTGGGAGTTACAGTTGAGACGGAACTAGGTCATGTGGGTCGCTTGGGTGGACCGAAAGGTGTCCTGGAATCTGGCGAATTAGCCGATCCGCAGGTCGCGGAAGATTTCGTAAAACGTACGGGGGTGGATGTATTGGCCGTAGCGGTAGGCAGCACGCACTCGATGGCCGCGCCGGAGGCCGGATTGGACCTGGAACGTCTGCGTCAGATTGCGGGTACCTGCGATTGTTTCCTCTCTCTACACGGTGGATCAGGCATCTCCGTGACGCATCTCCGGTCAGCCATTGAAATTGGCGTAGCCAAAGTGAGTGTTTTCACAAAACTAGCCAACACTGCTCTGGCGTACGCGCGTGAGTACCTGACACATGAGAATGCAAACTGGCCTGATATGTGCCTGCAGGCCCGCGCTGGATTCCGCATTGCCGTCGAAGAGCAAATAGATCGACTAGGGAGCGTCAAACATGGCTGATACTGCCTTTCCTTTGCCATCTCGCCCAACGATCCTCATTACAGCAGATTTTTCCGAGGATCAGACTGCGCGGCTGCGCCGCGTGGGCGAGGTCAAACTGAGTGGTTGGGGCGTTACGGGTGAAGTCGCAGACGTCGACGAGGTCCTAGCAATGCTACAGGACGTAGACATTCTGATCGTGGGATACGAACCGATCACTGAGGAAGTCATCGCACAGAGTAAACTCAAATTGATCGCATCGATACGGGGAGGTCCTGGAGCAAATATCGATCTGGCAAGCGCAGGGCGGCACGGTGTCCCCGTCACAGGAACCATAGGCCGTGAAGCCAAACCAGTGGCCGATTTCGCCTTTGGCCTCATGCTGGCACTGGTGCGTCATATTGCCATTACCTCCAGGCTGATCTACGATGGAACGCTTACCAACGCCAGCTCTACCTACCAGGGTGACGTCGGTTGGGGTATGCGCCCTGAAGACCCGTGGAATCGCTTCAAGGGGCACGAGCTTGCAGGCAAAACACTGGGTTTGATTGGACTAGGTGCTGTGGGAAGAGAAGTGGTCAAGCGAGCGAAAGGCTTCGATATGGAAGTACTTGCCTATGATCCTTTCGTGCGGTCGGCCAATGATGTGCGGCTCTGCCCTCTGGATGAAGTGTTACAACAAGCCGATATCCTTTCTATTCATGCGCGCCTGACAGATCAATCGCGCAACCTGATAAGCTGGCACGAGTTCAAATTAATGAAACCGACGGCCTACCTGGTGAACACGGCACGCGCGGGTATTGTTGAGCGCTCAGCACTGCTGCAGGCGCTGGTCACCAGCCGCATCGCCGGAGCCGCGCTCGATGTACACCACAAAGAACCCTTGGATCCTGATGATCCGTTTCTACATTTCGACAACGTTCTGTTGACCCCACATATCTCGGGTGCCACCGTAGAGGTAATGCAGCGGCATTCAGAACTGGTGACAGACAACGTCTTGCGCTTCCTCGAAGGCAGACCTTTGATCAATGTCGTGAATGAGAGCTTTCTAGCGGAGCATTGATCTCTGTTCTGGCTCTCCCTCGCGGTAGGGAGAGCCAGAACAGAGATCAAATCCATATCGATGCGAAGCTATCGCACAAAGAGGAGGAAGATTTTGTCTACCGGCAAACAACTGAGAATGAAGCGACTGATTGATCCTGGTACGGGCACCAGCGTTATCTGCGCACTAGACCATGGGATGACTTCACCTGTATTCCTCCCTGGTCTCTACGATACACGCAGTCGCTTGCAGGAGGCTATACGCGGCGGCGCGAACGTTTTTATGCTGGGGCCAGGCGTGGCTTCCAGAGTGGCTGAGTGCTTCAGTCCTACGACAGCATTGGCACTGATGCTTACCGCCTCAACAGGGGGCAGGCCAGCTGGCGCGACAATTACTCCCATTAATTCTATAGATATGGCTTTGCGGTACGGAGCGGATGCAGTCGTCGTCTATGTAGCGTTAGCAGGTGATGACGAAGCTGAAATGATCACCTATACCTCACGCATTGCTGAGGAGGCAGAAGCTAAAGGCATACCGTTTATAGCGGAAGCAGAATTCCCGAATGCCTATCAAACGCTCACCGATGCTACCCAGAATTATGGAGTCGAGTATTTGCAACGCAACGCTAGGCTGTGCGCGGAGCTAGGGGCTGATATCGTGAAGGTAAACTGGAGTGGAAATGCACAGTCGTTTCAGCAGATTGTACGATCTACCTCAGCGCCTGTCGTCGTAGCGGGTGGTACCCTCGTCTCTGACGAGGAGCTTCTCAACCGTATGGCACAAGCCATGGAAGTAGGAGCGATCGGCTGTTCCGTCGGTCGGAATATCTTTGAACATCGACACCCAGAGGCGATGACGAGGGCTTTGTGCCGGGTCATTCGAGATCGATGGCCAGTCAAACAAGCTTTGGAGGAACTTGGTGAAGCCCTTGAGCAAAAGATGCTCTCCGATAAAGCCATCGCGGAGTAATGGACCCAGGACCAAGATACGTGTGTAAATCCCAGAATTAAACTGGTGGAATCTGTATAATTATTCTGGTGATTCTTGCGGATTACCCGAAAGATTGGCCATTTCCTACCGAAAGATTGGCCGCACAAGAAAAAACTGGCGAATCCGCTCTGCAAGCCGATTTACACGGCTTGGTAGAGGCAAGGCTGATATCTGCGAAATTCCGTCGTTTTTGTTACTCGTATGGCTCTACAGGCCAATTTACCTATGTGGCCAAACTTTCGGTAGGTTGCGGCCAGACTTTTGGGTAATCCGCAATTCTGCCTCTTTGACGTAGCGATACAGCGTTGCGCGGGAGATCCCTAACGCCAAACAAATTTCTGGAATCGAGTGACTCTGGTCAGCAAACATCCGCCGAGCCAGTGCCACTTTTCCATTCGTTTTGAGTTTTCTGGGTCGGCCGCCGATGCGCCCTCTCGCCCTGGCTGCCGCTAACCCTGCATTCGTGCGCTCGCGAATCAGATCACGCTCAAATTCGGCCAGTGCGCCCATCATATGAAAAATAAGCATCCCTCCAGGGGTGGTCGTATCAATCTGTTCCGTGAGGCTGATGAACCCGATGTTGCGCTCCTTGAGACCCTTGAGCAGGTCGTGTAAAGTGCGGTCAAGGATTCAGCGAGCCCTTTCCTCTCCGCCTGAGACCCGGTCATCTTATCCAGAAACCATTTTTCACAGCCTGCTTCTTTCAGTGCATCGATTTGCAACGCCTCATGTTGCTCCTGTTTTGAGACGCGAACGTACCCAATCTTCATAAACTCTTCCTTTTGTCTCACGTTTCCCGTCAACCGGGTGATGTTTTGAGATTCTGATTATGAGATGAGTTTTGAGATTCGTCAAGAGGGGCCTATGAGAGGAAGAGCGACGGTTTGAAAAAGCTGAACAGTGTGTCTCAACAAACGGTCGATTTCGAGACTCATTTAACGGCCGATTGTGATATAGCACCCGCAGCATGCTCCAAATTTCGTCAGACAGTGCCGAGGACAGATATAATCAACTCTTCTCAATGTCCTCTTTCACAAAATCCAGACCTTTACATTGCGAAACACCACTTCTGTGAAGTTTGCTTGCCCATAAACCGACAGGCCAATACTCCCGGAACTAGACGTGTTATCCTTAGTACTGCCTACCCATTGTTTATCGATATAGACATCGATTGTATTTCCACGTGCTATTGCTGTGAGTAAGTAGGTTTGGTTCAGCTTAGCTTTGATAGCCGTAGAGGAACTGAATGTGGTCCCACCGTACCAAAGTCCAACATGATCTTGAAAAAGCCCAAACTGATAGCCCCAGCCATTAGGATCTGGCCCACCGCCGTTACGAAAAAGAAGTCCCCCGCCTCCACCACCTTTAATAATGGTCATCTCTACTTGATAGGCCAGATTGCTAAAGTTATTTGAGCCGTCAAAGCAACCTATACCGCCACTGAACGCTGGCCGTATGATAGCATGATAAGCTCCAGCAGTGAAGATACACGTCCCGTTGTTGCCACCAGTTTCGGCCCATTTGTGACCTTGGCTATTATCTCTAAGTGGGTCATCAACTACTGGAGTTCCACTCGTGGCTTGAACATAGTTATAGTAGGCTATTGTAGCTGTTACTGTAGCAGCAACTTGAGCTTGAGTGGTCGCTGTGGCATAATTTGCTTGAACCAAGGTGGCAACTGCATTAGCAGCTTTCGTTTGGGCGGTGGCAGTGGCATCAGCATAGCTGATAGTGATCTGGCTGGTCCTTGTTCTTATAACATTATAGAGCCCAAGACTTCCTATGAGAACGAGTAATGCCAAGCCGACGAGCAGAGCAACCCTATCTCTGTGGAAACCCTGACGACGATTGGCAATCGCAGAATTACTCCTCGTTTTCGGCATATGAGAGGCATTTCCATCGTTTGGTAGATTTGATGCGGCTAAAGACCCTGCTAACGATGTAGCTGAGACTGCTTCTGTAGGAGGCGAGGACGATGGTGCTGCATGGGAAGGCTTTGATAATTGACTTGATAGAGAAGCTGCGACCGTATCAGTCGGTGGCAAAGGTTGACTTGGAGAGGGAAGCCCAGGTAGGAGAGCAATTGGACGGTGGGGCGCCGCTTGGCAAGCTTTTTCCAAGGCCGTTGCAAAAGCCTGTATCGTAGCAAAGCGCTCTTTTGGGTCTTTCGCCAATGCTGTCAGCACGACTTCCTCAATGGCTGGCGGAAGCTCCGGTAGCTTTTCATGCAAGGATGGCGGTGGAGTAAACATATGCTGGCTGTAAATCTCGGTAAACGAACCGTGAAAAGGGCGGTCGCCACAAAGCCATTCGTAGACGACAATGCCCAGAGCATACTGGTCACTCGCCCGGCGAGGCTTGCCTTGCAGTTGCTCAGGGGCCATGTAAGCTGCGGTCCCAATTGTTTCCTGTGTGTTCTGATAGCGCGTACTTTGGGTAATCAAGGCAATGCCAAAGTCGCTCAGCAACACTTGATGGTTCTCTCCTAGCAACAAATTCTCTGGCTTGATGTCGCGATGGATCAACTTCTTCTCATGCGCATACTGCAAAGCTTCGGCGACCTGTTTGGTGTAGTTCACCACAGTATCGAGTGGCAAGCGTGTTCCTTTCGGATAGCGCTTACGTAGGGTGCCGTTGGGAGCGTAGTCCATGACGAGAAAAGGAGTTCTACTTTCAATGCCGAAGTCCAGGACTCGCACGATGTGGGGATGGATTAAGTGAGCAATAGTGCGGGCCTCTTTGAGAAACTCCTCCATATTTTCCTCTGCAAGCTGCATTTGCAGTAGCTTGAGAGCGACCTGTGTCTGGAGGTAGATATGCTCACCGAGATAGACGTTGGCGAAGCCACCAGACCCAATTGGACGAATAATGCGATAGTTGCCAAGCTGTTGACCATTGCGATCAGTCATTGTCTCATCCTCTCTGAGGAATACTCTCCTTCTAGTGTCTGCCACTGATAGACATTGCATCAGGAAGCATCTTGCAAGCTCAAAGCAACGCTATCTGTCCTGAAGTGTCGCAAGAAACCAACATATTTGAGACGCCTCTGCGCCTTTTTAGGCTTGTCCAAGCATGAGATTCTCCCGCGCTGCTTCGACCACCTCTTTGGTCACGGTCTGCATCTGGTTAATCTCCAAAATACGCTCGACCTGCATGAGGAGCCGATGGATGACGCGAAAGTTGCCACCTGTAATGCGCACAATCGCTGCCAAAGCCTCCTGATCCGTAAAATCATCCACGCGGATATGCATCCCTAAATGGTTCCAGCGTTGTTCAAGTAGCCATCTCGTCTCATCTTGAGAGAGGACATGGAACTGGTGAACGAAACCAACCCGCGAATAGAGTTGGGGATAACGCGCCAAGCGCTTCTCCAACCCTGGCTGGCCGATCAACACTAATCCGAAGTTCCCCTTATCATAGAGGTCTCGGAGTTGCTCTAGCCCTGCCATCTTCAAACGGTCAGCCTCATCGACAATCACCAACTCCGTGCGTTTTGGGAGACGATAGGCCATCAGAATATCATCCTTGCCACGACTGGCATGCTCGGCCGCTTCCACGAGATAGGCGAGCGAGGCCTGGAGCGTCATGACCTCCCGCTCTATGCGGGGAGCGGTAGCGGCGACCGGCGCGGTATAGTAGACCGTTCGACAGGGCAAGACTTCCGCATAGGTAGGAGAACCTGGCGAGGCAAAGGGCTTATGGGGAAACTGATCGTCGAGATGCCGACGACCGAACAGTGTAAACAGCTCTTCGGGAAATAACGAAGAAAGGGCATCCCAACTCGCATACTCGCGTGCGGAACGAGTCTTCCCGGCACCTGGAACCCCATGACACAAACCAATATAGCGATACTTCCGACACGCATCGCAGAGTTCACGAAAGAGGACGTATTCTTTCGTGGAAGCAAATACCAGTTCCTTCATCTGAGACTGATCACTCATTAAAATACCTCTTGAGTCGTGGTCGCGCCCCGACTTCAACAGGCTTTGGCTCTCTTGCCTGCGGCAGGGGCGTTTCTTCTTGATGAACGGCAATAAACTGTTCAACGACGGTTGCACGGGTGGTCAGTCCAGCACGGACTTGTTTGCGACGCTCACTTCGCGCCTTTTCGATCTCTTTCAGGCTCACGGTTTGTCCCGCAAGCTCTTGGCAGATAGCACGACAGACAAAGGTATCTTGGTAGTAAACGCGGATTTCTGCCAAGTCTGCTGGGTCATAGCGAATAAGCACGTCTTCTTTGACATAGCCAGCCAGGGTCGGATCGATATACCGCTGTCCTTGAAAGCGGATGCCATCCTGCTGCACACGACGCGTCTTTGCTACCGTCAAGAGCAACAGGTCGAGCTGTTCGAGTGACTCAGGCATGCGTGGCACAAATCCCCCCACTTCCCACCGCTCGGCAGGCTGGCACTTCGTTTCCTCGTGGATGCGATGATGATAGTCTTCGAGCAACCAGGCTCGAAAGCGCTGCTCAAAAGCGGGTAACGTCAGGGTCGCCTTCACCCCTGTCGATCCCTTTGGGGCATATCCTGGGGTGTCTTGCAGCAATAATTGATCCACACTTCGGAAAAAGCGCTCGATCTTGCCACGACCGCGAGGAATGCTCACCTGTGAGAAGATCAGCTCCATCGGCAGATCAGCGGCCACCTGTTCCATATGCTTGGAGGTGAAGTCTGAGCCGTGATCGGTGTAGAAGACGGTCGGAATACCGGACGCATGCCAGTGAGGGTCTTCTTTACGCCAGATCGCTTGACGAAGCGTCAGCGCTGTGGTCAGCGCGGTCGATTCTTGAAAGCTGAGCCGATAGCCGACGATCATTCGACTGTAATCATCTTCGATGGCAGTGAGCCAGGGTTTGGCTGGGGTACCTGTTTCATCGAGCAAGAGGACATCAAGCGGGGTGTGATCGGCCTGCCACATCGCATTGGCGTGGGACGACTCTCGCCGATACAGCAGGTCAAACTCCTCACGGTACGCAGCCGCTCCCTCGTGGGCAAGCGTGACGAGTGCAGGGGAAAGCGCCTTGATAATGAGGCGCACCCGCTCATAACTGGGTGGTTTCCATCCTTGTTCTTTGGCAATTTCACTCACTTGGCGATGGATGGAAGCAGCTGAACGTGGAGGCGTTTGCAAGGCCAGCCCTTCAACCAGGGTGATCGCTTGCTCTGGCAGGCTGCGAGACTTGCCTTTGTCCGAGCGTGCGGCATTGGCGAGCCCAGCCAGTCCCTTTTCTCGAAATCGCTTGATCCAAAGTTGGACCGTACTGGGGGGAAGGTGATGGGTACGTGCAACCTGTGCTTGAGAGACGTGCTTCTCTAAAGCCGGACGAATGATCTCCAAACGTTCAAGCGCTTGTGTTCTTTGAGCCTCTGAAAGAGCCGTGAGCGGTAATGCAGTCTGCGTCATGATCCATTCCCTCCCTCATGGAAGGAGCCAACTACACCATCTTCCCTAAGTATACCTGATTGCCCTTTGCCAAAATGATTTGCCGTTTTGTGCCATAAAGTTTGCCGCCTCGTCATGGCTCTAAGCCAAGTTCTTGAAGAGCTGTGCGCCAGACTGTTTTTGCCTCCTGCATACGCATCGTTCCACGGGGGAGAAGCGGGGTAATGGCATGCTGAGATGGATAGTGTCCTGAAGTATGCACCGCAAAAATCGCTTGTCGTACCTGCTCGCCAATGAGCGCAAAGCGTTGTTCTTTCCGCTGTTTTCGATAGGCTTTCGCACGCCGCGTGATTTCTGCATATTCTTGGGGAAAATGCTGCAAAAGGCTCTGCTCTGCATACCCAAGCCGTTGCGCGATCTGGTACATCCCAACCAATGCTTCTCTTCCATCAACAACGGCCTGGAATAGTGCTTGACAGCGTTCCCGATCTACGATGCGACGTATCGGGCGTTGTGGCAGAGAAGAATCACCTCTTGTTCCTCGTGATACTGCTTGTTGGAGACAATCCAGTTGATTCCTCATCACTTGCAAAGGAGTGACTTGGCAGGCGTAGCAGAACTGGAGGAGCGTCTGGAACGTGGGAGCGTAGGGATCATCGCTCTTGACCCAGCGGTGGAGGGCTTGCCTGGTGATTCCAGTCACTCGCGCTAGTTTCGAGTAAGCCTGGTGTTCTTTCAAGTAGTTTGCCAGGTGCCTGAAAAACGGCTCCCACTGAAGCTGACCGGAGGCTTGGCTTGTGGTAAGCAGTTCCTCCAACACGCAGATCACCCACCCTTGCCAGGCTCTCTGTTGCTCATGCTCTGGCTCTCCAGAGAAGCTGCGAGCATCTTCTCCAAGGAACGTGCCACATGAGGTACATGCTCCGGGCCGGGTGTTGTTGGTAGCAAGGATCATCTGGCGCTTCTGACAAAACGGACATCGATCCATCAATGAGCTGTGGTGGCGAGGGCAGATGGTGACGATGTGAAACATCCACAAGAGAGGTTGATACAGAGGCCGTCCCTGGCCCCTCCATTCAGCCAGACACCAGGGACACCAGGCGGGTGTTGCCCGCAGTTGCCCCCGACGAGGAAGACCACCTACCCACCAGGGCAAAGTTAAGAGATGCAGATCTGTTCGCCTGGTCAGCTCGTTGAGCAGTGCTCCTCCTGCACAGGCCAGCGCATCCGTGCCATTGAGGCTCATCGCTGCGTTCGCGCCGAACATGGCGGCAGTGGGCAGAGGCTGTCCCGGCTCTTTTTTGACATGAGGAAGGATCATCTCCGCAGCAAAGGCACGTGGGGAGATGTGATGAGTCCACCCTAAGCGATTGATATAGCCAGTCAAACTTTCGCGCCAGATCGTCTCGATTGCGTAGGGGGCAAGGCTGTACAGCCGACTCCGCGCAGGCATATCGCTTTCCTGAAAGGTATCTTGCCCCCCTCTGTGGGGAGGGAGAAGACCTACGGCAAAGCCAGGGGCATCAACCATACTCATCCAGCTTTCTCTGTGTCTGCAAGAGGCTTCGACGGGTCTTCTTCAGATTCTTGCCCGGTTGCATCTCGACCTGGTGATCGCTTTCCAGGCCGATCTGGTTTCTTCGGTTTTGGAGATGGCTCTTCGGTCTGTGTTTTTGCTTGTGGCGTCGTGCGAGATCCTCGCAGTCCCAGCAGGGTTAACAGTCGCTCATCAGCGCCATCAGACTCTGTGAGCTCTGCCTCACTTTCCAGTGCATTGCGTAAGGCCAGTTCGACGCGCGTTTCTGCCAGAGCTGTTTTGCGCAAATGCGAAAGCTGCACTGTCTTGGCCTGCTCTGTCAAGGCCAGATTCAGTGCTCGATTCAGATGCATTTTCAGCAACCCGATACAGCCAATGCTGCGCGCATACAAAAACTCCCAGTGCTCGAGCAGCTTCGGTTCTTTCTCAACCGGTAATTGTCGTTGTAACGCCCACACCACACTTTGAAACACCTGAGCATCTTGATCAATGGAGGCATCATAGCGGGGAAAATGGACATCCACGCTCCGGCACGCCAGTTGGGCATTGACGCGGCGAAATGGGCGCATTTCGTAGGTGCCAACCAGAATATGACTCACCCCAGTGGAGTTCTCGAAATGTTTGAGGTGATTTAATTGGCTCTGGAGGCGGCTGCCACGAGCCGCTTCTGCCAGATGATGGGCTTCATCGACAATGATAGCCAGGGACTTGCGCTCACAGAGCGCCGTCTCCATTGCTTCTCGCAGTTCCCTGACACGTATCCGTGCGACCTTTCCATCCACAAACGGATCGTGCAAGGCGCGCAGGACTGCTCGGTAATACTCAGCCCACTCAAAACGATTGGTGCCCGGTCCTGCGGCAAGGATACTGGCAAACGGGATGAAGCTGGGATCGGATGCCATCAACGCTTTGGCCCTGGCCAGCAACCGTTCTTCGAGCAAACGGATGAGCGTGGTTTTCCCCACGCGACTCGGACCGATCACCAGGACCATGGTTCCAGGCCGTCTGACGCTGGCGCCTTCACCTGGTGGGCAGATAGCCTGGAGGATGGTCTCTAACGCTTCTTGCAGATGGGGATGGGAGATGAGGCAACGCTGCTCGAAATATTCCTGGCGCGCTCCTGTGGGAAGCGTGAGTAACTCAGGCGGAAAAGACTCCGGTGCTTCCGTCTGGCCGAGGGCCGTGTTGGTTTCGTCGTTCATAGCTCGATCCGCCTGAGTACGAGCAAATTTTTGTAGGGATCGATCTTCTTCGTCTTTCCAGGTGACTCTCGTTCCAGCTTTCTTTCTCCTGCTTCAACTTCCAGAGGCTCTGGAGGCGGCTGTGTTGCTGCTTTCTTTCCACCTTCTAACACCACTAGCGCCGCTCTTGTCTCACGATCATGACGTTGCTGACGCAGGATGGTCTCGATGTCAGCATTGTCACGCCGAAACGTTGCCAGTTGTTTTTGCGTGACCTCGATATGCTCTCTGCTGTAGTGGAGGCGATTTCGTTTGCGTAGTTCTTCGGTCAGCATCTGGAGCTCGCGCTCAGAACACCCGGCGAATTCGGTGTAGGGACAATCACATTTCCGCCAGCGGCCATCAATGTAGGCGTAGCCCACGCTCACATTGAATGGATCGTACCGGACCTTGACCTGGGTTTCTTCGACGGTTGGATCACGCATCGCTTCGCACCAATACTCCAGGTAATTGATGCGCACACCGATGCCTGGCTCAACCTTCGCGGTCCCTTTCCTGGTCGTTGGGAAGGTGGCTCGCAGGAACGCATCGTCGTACTCAATGGAGCGGTTTCGGCGCTCTCCGTCACGCTGCAGACTGAGTTCATATGCCTCCCGTGGCGTCATCCCCAGCGCCGGGTGCCGCATGGTTTCATATTCCTCGTCTGCCCACTGTTGCACACGTTGCGCCAATGCAGGAAGCGTCCAGACTGCCTGGAGCTGGGGATCAGTGGCCCGTGTATTGAGCCGAGGCTCTCTGGTGGCCTGAGTGTTGCCTAACAGGTGATACAGGAACTCCGTTTCCATCGTGCCAAACAGCCGTTCCTGGGGCGAACCAAACCGTGGTTCAGCAGCCGGGCGCTGATGTTTACGCACCCGGTAGAGCGCGAGCAACTGTTCAAAGTAGACACTCTGAAATTCTGGTCCGCCGTCAACAGTGATCGCGGTAGGGAGCCTCCCATAGCGTTTCACGCAAAGCCGAAGCACCATGAGGCAAGAACGATAGCTGGGAGGATCAAAAGTCAGCGCGTAGGCAGCAATCCGTCTGGGATGGGAGAGAATGAGAAGCGTCAACCAGCATTTCCCCAAGGGCTGGCCAGTCCTGGAGTCGCAAAGGATCAGATTCAATTCCGTGTGATCCAAATGGCCCATCGCCCAGGCGTAATTTCCATGCCGGTTGATCGTTTTCTCTTGTTCGCGCCAGTAATCCTTGAACGGGTAAGCGGCACGAGTTCCCTCACGTGCGACAGTCTGGTCATATGCCGTTTTGTGGCGCTCGACCTCACGGTAAAAGGTACGCGGAGAAAGGGGAGCAAGCTGCTGCTCTTCTGCGCACTTGAGGTATTCCCCGTAGGCTCCGCGCTTCGGTTTGCGCGTCACGGTATCGTAGTGGGTCTCAAGCACTTCATGGATGAGTTCTCTGCGCGTAGAAGCCGTTTCCCATTTCCTTCCGCTCCGCGTGAAGTGAGGCAACAAGCCAATCAAGCCACTCCCGTACTGCTCCTCTGCTTCCCGGTACAGTTGTCGCCAGGAGCGTTTCGTGCGAGCTGGGATGGTTGCAGCTCGCACGACGATCTGGGCTTGCTCGTCATCGTGATAGTGATCAGCGTTGATGATCCGATGGCGAAAAACAGCCGTCGCCAGATCCACGTCGCGCGCCTGGTCAAGCAATTCTTGCCCGGCTCTCGTAACGTTGAGAAACGTCTCAGGGAGTTGCAGAACGATCTTCCCCTCCTGCACCAGGGCATCAAAAGCCGAGCGCGCCAGGGGAAATGGATCAGCTCCCTGACAGGTAAGAGTCATGTCTGTGGGAGTCACTTGGGAAATCTGCCATTGTTGTCCTGCCCAGGAAACGCTGGTGCCCGCTCTGGCCGCGACACGAGGAATGGAGAGCGCTTGATCTGTGGCCTGGTCTGGGGCGCGGACCATGGCTCGCGCGCTCGATCGATCTGGAAAAACGGGCACCCGCCAGGGTTCCGAAAGCCGGTAGGTTGCCAGATCGACGTAAAGCGCATGTCTGGCGAGAGCAATGTTGACTGCATCTGTATTCATGCTTGCTGTTTTCAGACGGAGATCAGAAAGGAAGATGCCAGGCTGATCACGTACCATGTGAGAGAGCAGAGCAAGATCTGCTTCAGCGACCTGCAAACGGTCTACATCCTGGTAGTAATCTTCCAAAAAGAGCCAATTGTCTTGAGCTGCCCAGTTGATTTGATCAGAGGAGTAGACCCGGTAGAACAGGCCGTATTTCGCGGCGAATGCCTCTCCCGGAGGACAGCGCCATCTCCCTTGTTCATCAAGCTGGTAACGATTGGGACGCGTGCGGGCCTGACGAATGAGTTCCTGCGTTGGCTTACACTCCACCCATCCGGCTTCTTTGTATCGACACAGAAAGTAGTCTGCCGTATGGAATGGTCGCTGCGTCCGACCTCGCCGATCTTGATATTCAAGCTCAATGGATGGGGGCTGGTCCCACATCTCTAGCACGTCGTCATCATGCTCAACTTGCAACAAAAAAGCGAATTCGACCTTGTGGCTTTCTGCCTTAATGATGCACTGCATCTTTTTCGAGGGATACCAGACGGGCATGTTCCCTCGCCGCGCGCCAGGCGTTCGACTCGGTGGGGAATTGCGAATCTCTGTTACCAGTTTCTGCGCTTCTTTTGAAAATTTTAACCGGCGAAAGTACGTAAGAAGTCCAATGCCATCCAGAGGTCTTGTCATGGTCTTTTCCCCTCTCGATCAACGTTTGCTCGGCTTTCTTTTTCTGAAGCGTAACACACTTTTTTGAGCAGGGCAAAGTGGCTTCCAGGTGGTAGTACTTGCGGCAAACTTTATGGCACAAAACGGCAAATCATTTTGGCAAAGGGCAATCAGGTATACTTGAGGGAGATGGTGTAGTTAGCTCCTTCCATGAGAGGGAACGGATCATGGCGCAAGCAACGGTACCGCTCACGGCTCTTTCAGAGGCCCAAAGAACACAAGCGCTTGAACGTTTGGAGATCATTCGTCCGGCTTTAGAGAAGCACGTCTCTCAAGCACAGGTGGCACGTACCCATCAACTTCCCCCTAGTACGGTCCAACTTTGGATCAAGCGCTATCGAGAAAAGGGACTGGCTGGACTTGCTAATGCCACACGCTCGGACAAAGGCAAGTCTCGCAGCCTGCCAGAGCAAGCGATCACCTTGGTTGAAGGGCTGGCCTTGCAAACGCCTCCACGTTCAGCTGCTTCCATCCATCGTCAGGTAAGTGAGATTGCCAAAGAACAAGGATGGAAACCACCCAGTTATGAGCGGGTGCGCCTCATTATCAAGAACCTTGATCCTGCACTCGTCACGCTTGCCCACCAGGGAGCTGCCGCATACCGTGAGGAGTTTGATCTCCTGTATCGGCGAGAGTCGCCTCACGCTAATGCGATGTGGCAGGCTGATCACACGCTCCTAGACGTTTTGTTGCTCGATGAAACAGGCACTCCCGCTAAGCCTTGGCTCACTGCAATTGAAGATGACTACAGCCGGATGATCGTCGGCTATCGCTTCAGCTTTCAAGAATCAACCGCGCTGACTACTGCACTCGCACTTCATCAAGCGATTTGGCACAAAGAAGACCCTCGCTGGCATGCGTCTGGTATTCCGACCGTCTTCTACACCGATCACGGCTCTGATTTCCCACGATATGCGCAACGAGATAACAGCAAGCGAACAGTATAGAGCACATGAGAGACAGAAGGGATAAAATCCTGGTAAAAAAGACAAAAATGTGTCTCCTTAGAAGGATGAAAAACATCTATTGCCCAATAAGGAGGACACACAACCAGTATGACGCATCCTTCCGTGAGAGTCCAGATTGCTCCCTCGTCTGTTCCCACCACGCCCTCATGGTTTGGCGAGGTGGCCGTTCTTGCCCATGTCTTCACTCAGTTTGGCGTTCTGGATGCCATCCAACAACGGGTGCGGTTTGCCCGCGCCCGGTTTGGTCACTACGATACGATTGACTTTCTCGTCGTCCTCATCGGATATGCGGTGAGTGGGGAACCGACCTTGAAAGCGTTTTATGAGCGCCTTTGGCCTTTTGCTCCCACCTTCATGGCCCTCTTTGGCCGCAACGACCTTCCCTGTCATTCCACGCTCAGTCGTTTTCTCGCGGCTCTTGATCAGCCAAGTGTCGAAGCCCTCCGGCTTCTCTTTCAGCAGGATCTGGTAGCCAGAACCCCATTCGGCTCTCCTGCCGGCGGGCTGTGGGATCGTCTGGGAAATCACTGGTTCCTGGCCGATATCGATGGGACCAAACAGGTAGCACGACAGCGGGCACTGCCCCAGACAAAGGACCTTCCTGCCCCTCACCGCCGTTTTGATCGGGTGTGCGCCAAAGGCTATTTCGGGCGCAAACGAGGACACGTGGGACGAACCAGGACCACGGTGTTACAACCCTACACGCATCAATGGCTTGGCACTTTTTCTGGTCCAGGAAACGGCAATTACCGAGAAGAATTGCGACAAGCTCTCCAGGCGATCACGGCGTATGCGGCGGCGTTTGCGCTTCCCCTCTCCCAGGTCATCGTGCGTGTTGATGGATTGTATGGAAACAAGGCTCCTGTGAATGATATCCTCTCTTCCCAGTGTGGGGTGATTGGGCGGAGTAAGGAGTATAGCTGGCTTGATCTGCCCGAAGTCCAAACCCGACTCCACTCAGCCCCTGATGTCCAGGTCACCCATCCTGAAAGCGGAACCGTTCGCGATCTCTACGATTGTCTTGCCGTGCCGCTCACCCAGGCAGGACCGGTCGTCCGCCTCCTTGTCGCCACCCATCCCGCTGGTGATCACAAGCCTGCTATTGGAGTAGTACGCAAAGAAACCGTGTACGAACTCTTCTACACGACGTTGCCATCTCACGCCTTTATCGCTTCAGATGTGCTGCAGGTGTATCTGCACCGCGGATCGTTTGAGACGGTGCTGTCTGACGAAGATCAGGAGCAAGACCCAGATCGTTGGGTCTCTCGCTCGCCCTGCGGTCAGGACTGCTGGCAGGTCATCTCTCCAGTGAAATCTAGACCGCGATCCCGTCAATTACACTGCGATGCCGTTTCGCACGTTGTAGATATATTCATAACGTGATGCCAGACGGATTATTATTCTCAATCAATGACGGCGCAAAGTGTACCATGCTCCTGTTCTGGTATCAAGGGTCGCTTCGCTTCCTCCCTTGACACCAGAACAGGAGCATGGTTTGAAAAACGTGCGCCATTGATGAAGCAAAAAAAAAGCCCTTTTTGCTGCTGGATGAAGGAACAGCCACCATACCTCCATCTGCTACATCTCTTACATTGTAGAATAGGTCCATTTTAAGCTTCCATAACGTAAGAAAGAGGCTCAAAAGGATTCGTTGTAAACGTTGTGAGTATGCCATTTTCCTGGTCCAGATTACAGTGGGTGTGGAATCTCCGTTTAGAACTTGGGCAACAGCTCTCTCCTACTGCCATGCGTGTGATGGAATTTGCCCCAGCTCAAGTGGGTGAGTCAACTCAAGTGGGTGAGCTCATATCGTATGGGCCCCCTCAATAGGCCAGTCGATCGTTTACCAAAGGATTTGCCGGAGCCGATTTTTTACTGCAACCCGATGGCACGTTACGCTGTCCGGCTGGCCATCCCTTAACGGTGCATGAGCGCAGACCTGAGCGTAACGGCTCTGTACGCGTGGTCTACGGGGCTCGCGCGTGCCATTGTCGTCCCTGCCTTCTTCGAGCGCAGTGTCAAGAATCCACCACCACGCTCAAGCCACGGCAAGTCAGTGCTGTTGTTTGGCCCACCTCTTCCGACGCATCTGCTTCGACAGCTCCTCCACCTCTCCCCATTGAAGCTCCACCGATGTTGCTTGAGCCTCTCCCATCTCCACCTCCTCCCGAACCCGCTCCTTTCCCAGTCCTGTGGGGTGATTGGCCACGCTGCTCCATCCGGCGTCGGTGGGTCCAGTTGCTTCGTTCGCAAACCGTCATTCTTCCTTCTGAGATGCTTCACCTGCAGAAGAAAAAAGACAGCCAACCACCAGAGAGACAAACCCGAGCACAACGCGCGCATTGGCGTCTCTCGTGGGATGAGCGCCTGGCTCGCAATACATGTCCTTCGACCGATCCGTTACTGAAAGTGACGATCCATGGTCTCCCTGCCACGTTTGCTCATCTATTTGGCTTGGATGTGGTCACTGCTGCATAAACTCTCTGGAACACCGTTTGCTTCTTTTTTCTGGGTACCGTCTTGCTTGAGACGTCTTCCATATTCACAAACGTCTATGTTTCTCTCATTTCCACACCACTTTTCCGCTCTTCTGCTTTCTCGAAATATCGTCAGGCTTTTCTTTGCTTGCTTGCTGTCATCTCGTTGCGCATATCGTGGGTATAAGGAGGACAAAATAAAGAGGGCAGTAGAGCAGTTTGACATGAAGGTGACCCATATCCAGGCGAGGGAATTTGATGTCACTATGCCGCCCCACCCCGATGTTTGTAGAAAATGCGATATGAGAAGCCTCTGCACCCGAGAAGGGGTGATCAAGCCTCTGTGAGCTGATTGTTGTGCATCGTTGTCCGGGGGGGTCCCGATAAAGCTCTTTGAGCAGGATTCGATAATATATGCGCTTAGCTATCAGCAGCTCTCTCGCACGCGCGGATATGTATTCGGGATGTTCGCATTCACTTCAATCTTCAAAATAGTTGCTATACCAAACAACCTGTACTAGACCCAGCGCCGAGATACGTGTAAAAATAGGACATAGAGAAACAGACAAAAACAGGAAAAGCGTTTTCTTTCTGTGCTATGCGGATATATCTCCCAGATCTCTGATATCCTCTGAAAGGACTTGAGGGGATGGTTTTTCTTGGCGGGAAAGGGGAGCCACTGGCCGCAGTTTGAGCGTATAATCTCCGAAGCGTTGAAGATGCTCTGTCATATACACAGAGAGGTGTGCGACATCTTCTGATTGCACAGGATAACCACGTTGCTTCAATTGTTCGGTAGTGACTCCATTAAGGGGTGATAGGAACCCGAGTCGTCAAGAGTTCCTGGAACGACCAGCGATGCGCGGTCAGCCCTAACGCCATGGCGGGAGACCGGTGCTGATAGCGATGCACTCCTTCCCCAGCAGGCAGCCGCAAGGCTGGATGCGCCCGCTGGAAGTTGTGATCGAAGAGCTGCAACCCAACCAGGGCATCGAAGGGGGCATCCCGTTTGGCGAAGGCGTGTGTCTTGCGAGTCAGCGCATTGAGCCGATCGCGCAAGGTGCCGTTGAGCCGTTCGACATGCACGGTCCCTGCTGGCTCCATGCTGACGCCCAGTGCGGCGCGGATCTCCACCGAGAGCAGCCGTCCGTGCTCATCGCGATGCTTGACCGTTTGCGTCAAGCTGACCGTCTCTGGCACGACCAACGCCGGACGCCCCCGTTTGCCCGTCAACACCGGCTGGCGATAGGCTCGCGTCAGGATGTGCCGATAGCTCTGCCAGCCATCGCTGAACCACGAAAGGGGGTGCTGATGGGTTCGCTCGACAGTGCTGGTCACCGCTCGCTCGATCAAGCCCGCGCTCAATGGGCCGGTGGCGCAGGCGACCACGAAGCGACTGTCCCGATCCTGGACGAGGCAGCCCCAGCGTTCTCCCTCGTCCGGCTGGTCAATTGCCCCTTTTTTTTCTGCGCGAACGACCAGAACTCATCGATTTCGACCTGGCTCAGGTGCAGATCGTCGGCCAGCACCTGGGTAAGGGCCTCGGCATGGGCCGCCGTTCGCTTCAGCCACCCGCTGATCGTCTCGTATTTATGCCC
>Ga0307374_10001820_pt1 | contig 39021 bp, 34 predicted proteins | sample OX3MG_FD_202532 | JGI IMG/M metagenome (GOLD analysis project Ga0307374, IMG submission 202532) | Soil microbial communities from Risofladan, Vaasa, Finland - OX-3 | ecosystem: Environmental > Terrestrial > Soil > Coastal area > Acid sulfate soil | place: Finland: Risofladan, Vaasa | collected... | reverse complement strand
CAATCGGCTCGACCAGGACCCCCCAGGTGACGCCCAGGACGACACAGGAGAACGACTCAAGGGGGTTCTTGGCGCCGAGTTGGCCCTGAATTCGCTCACGGATGTGGGCCAGCGCGTCCTCCGAACCGGGTGCCGCCCACGACTCCACCTCGAAGCCGGGGATGGTCTCGCCCCGTGGGGCGACGATCTCGACGATCCCTGTGCCCGGGACGATCTGGGTGAGTGTCTCGACAACGAGACGACCCTGCATACCCGGCACTCCTGGAGAAACTCCAGGAAGCTCTGTCATTGGAACTCGTTTCCCCATTGAGCGTCATGAGTGGAACGCAAAGAACTCAACTCCCGTCTGTGAGCCTCCGGTAAGGATAGGAAACCGGGGTTTCCCATTGATCGCCCTTCGGTTGCTGTCCGGTTGTCACACGCGGCAGCGGGTAACGGCGTTGAGCGTCAAAAGGGGCCCGCCAGGAAGAGATTCCAGACGCGACCGGCCGCACGTGAGGCAGGATCGTGGCTCTACAGTTCCCTCATGGATCTGAACACCAGTCCGGCCTGGAAGGCCCTGGAAGCGCATTCCGGAGGAATGGGCCGTCTCCACCTGCGCGATTTGTTCGCGGGTGACCCCGGGCGGGCCGAGCGTCTCACCGCAGCGGCGGTGGACCTGGTGCTCGACTATTCCAAGCACCGCGTCACCGACGAGACCCTGGCGCTCCTCTTCGGGCTGGCCCAGGAGGCAGGCGTGGAGGCCCACCGTGATGCCATGTTCGCCGGCGCGCACATCAACACCACCGAGAACCGGGCTGTCCTGCATGTGGCCCTGCGGATGCCCGCCGGGTCCGTCCTGAACGTCGACGGACAGGATGTGACCGCTGACGTGCACACGGTGCTGGAGAGGATGGGCGATCTGGCCGATCGGATACGCGGCGGCGAATGGGTGGGCGCGACGGGGGAGCGTATCCGGGCCGTGGTCAACATCGGGATCGGAGGTTCGGACCTGGGACCCGCCATGGCGGCCGATGCCCTGGCCGATTACGCCCGAACCGGCCTCAGCAGCCGGTTCGTCTCCAACGTGGACCCGGTCGACCTCTACGCGGCCACGCACGACCTCAATCCGGCCAGCACGCTCTTCGTCGTCAGCTCCAAGACCTTCACCACGCTCGAAACCCTGACGAACGCCACCGCGGCACGGGAGTGGTTGCTCAACGGATTGGGTTCCCACACCGATGAAGGTGCGGTGGCCAAGCACTTCATCGCCGTGTCCACCAATGCCGCGGCGGTGGCCGAGTTCGGGATCGACCCGGCCAACATGCTGGAGTTCTGGGACTGGGTCGGGGGTCGCTACTCCTACGATTCGGCCATCGGCTTCTCGCTGATGGTAGCCATCGGGCGCCAGGCCTTCGCCGACATGCTGGCCGGGTTCCACGCCATGGACGAGCACTTCCGGACCGCGCCGCTGCGGTCGAACCTTCCGGTCATTCAGGGCATGCTCAACATCTGGTACAACAACTTCTTCGGCGCCCAGAGTCATGCCGTCCTCCCTTACAGCCACCGGCTGGCCCGCTTCCCGGCTTACCTGCAGCAACTGACCATGGAGTCAAACGGGAAATCGGTGCGATCGGACGGCACTCCGGTGGATGGGCAGACCGGTGAGATCTACTGGGGCGCGCCGGGGACCAACGGCCAGCACGCTTTCTACCAACTCATCCATCAGGGCACAAAGCTGATACCCGCCGACTTCATCGCCTTTGCCGAGGCCACCCACGAGCTCGGCAGCCAGCAGGACCTCTTGATGGCCAACTGCCTGGCCCAGTCCAAGGCGTTGGCTTTCGGAAAGAACGCGGCGGAGATCACCGCAGAGGGAACCGCCCCCGAGCTCGTCCCGCACAAGGTCATGCCGGGCAACCGCCCCAGCTCGACCATCCTGGCGCCCAGGCTCACCCCTTCGGTACTTGGGCAGCTGGTGGCTCTGTATGAGCACGCGGTCTTCGTCCAGGGGGTCGTCTGGGGTATTGACTCCTTCGACCAGTGGGGAGTCGAGTTGGGCAAGGCCATGGCGGTGGAGCTGGCACCTGTTCTGAGTGCTGCCGGGGCCCCCGATCTTTCGGGACAGGACGCTTCGACGGCCGGGCTGGTGCGCCGTTACCGCACCCTCCGGGGCCGGGCGGTTTAAGGCCGGGTCGCTCCGACGACGACGTCCGCACCAAAAGCGGTGCCGGGCGCCGTCGGTGTGGCATCGATGCGCACGAAGGCACCGGTATAGGGCGCGTCGATCATGTCCCCGCCACCGATATAGAGGCCCACGTGGCTCACACCGCCCGGGCCGGATCCGAAGAATATGAGATCGCCCGGTTGCCACGGGGCGCCGGGGGGCACGCCGGGCCCGGTGTCGAACTGGTCCTGCGCCACCCGCGGGAGCGCCACCCCGGCTGCCTTGTAGGCCTGCAGGGTCAATCCCGAGCAGTCAAATCCACCCGGGCCGGTCCCGCCCCACCGATAGGGGGCCCCCAGGTTGGTGGCCGCAAAGGTGATGGCCGTGGCCGCCACCACGCCCAACTCCTGGTCGACGTCGAGGGCGTGCGAGAGCACCAGGGCGACCTGGCCCTCGGATGGACCCGGGAGCAGGCGCATCAGGGTGCCCGGGCGGTCGGTGGCTCGGCACAGGATGGTGGAGGCCGAGGCGAGGCCGCTGGCCAGAGGGGGGTCGACCAGGACGCCGGCAGCCAGAAGGGTCCAGTCCAAACCGGGGCAGCTTGCAGCGGCCGCCTCGGCGGCAGACCGGGAGTCGGGGGAGAGGACCGAAGTCCCCGGGGCGATCGGGGCTGCTCGGGGATCCGGAGCGGGCACGGTGCCCGGATTCCCGAGGGAGAGGGCGGCCACCGTCCCACCCAGGATGACGGCGCCGGTGCAAATTGCCCCGACGAGGAACCCGGCGGCGGTGACGAGGAGTCCGAGCACGGCAGGGAACGGTCGGCCCGAAAGCGCGCGTCACGGCTCGGATGGGCATGAGCCGGGCCGGCTCGCCATACTTGGGCCATGAAAAGCACCATGCAGGACGCCCCGCTCCTCATCAGTGACATCCTCCGCTATGGGCAGCAGGTGCACGGGGACAGCACCGTGATCACGATTGAGGCCGGCGGGCACCGTTCGGCCACGTTCTCCGAGGTGGCGGCCCGCGCCGAGAGATTGGCAACAGCACTGCAACGGCTCGGGGTTGAGCAGGGTGACCGGGTCGGCACGTTCTGCTGGAACAACCAGGGGCACCTTGAAGCGTACCTGGCCATTCCCTCCATGGGGGCGGTGCTGCACACCCTCAACATCCGCCTACCCGCCGATCAGCTGACCTACGTGATCAACCATGCCGAAGACCGCTTCATCATTGTGGACGCGTCGCTCATTCCGCTTCTGGCCGCCATCAAAGACGACCTCAAGACCGTCGAGACGATCATTGTGTCCGGCGAGGGGGACACCTCACCGTTGGGCGACACCCTCTCCTACGAGCAGTTGCTGGGGGAGGAAGAGCCCGGCTTCGCCTGGCCCGTGCTGGACGAGCGTTCGGCCGCGGCCATGTGCTACACCAGCGGCACCACCGGCCACCCCAAGGGTGTCGTGTACTCCCACCGCTCGACCTGGTTGCACACCATGGCCGAGCAGTCCGCCTCTTCCATCGGCATGACCGAGAGGGACCGGATTCTGGTCATAGTGCCCATGTTCCACGCCAACGCCTGGGGAACGCCCTACGGCGCCTTCATGGCCGGCACCGACATCATCATGCCCCAGATGTTCCTCATGGGCGAGCAGTTGGCGGCCATCTTCAACGAGCACCACCCCACCTTGGCCTGCGGAGTACCGACGATCTGGAACGGGTTGCTGGCGCTGGACTCACCGATCGACTTCTCGACTGTCCGGGCGATCACTGCCGGCGGGGCGGCGGTGCCCCAGTCGTTGCTGGAAGCGTTTGAGGAGCGCTTCGGAGTGACCATCGTGCAGGGGTGGGGGATGACCGAGACCAGTCCGCTGGCTGCGTTCGGCCTCCCACCGGCTCGCCGCATTGACGGTCACGACGACATGTACTACAAGGTCAAGGCCGGTCGGGTCGTCGGCGGTGTCGAAGTCCGCGTCGTGGCCGAGGACGGCACCGTGCTGCCCAATGACGGGCAGTCGGTGGGGGAGTTCGAAATCCGTGGTCCCTGGATCACGGGGTCGTACTACAAGGACGAGGATCCCTCAAAGTTCCACCACGGCTGGCTGTGCACCGGTGACGTGGGCACGCTCGACCAGCAGGGGTACATGACGATTTCGGACCGGACCAAGGATGTCATCAAGTCCGGTGGGGAGTGGATCTCCTCGGTGGAGCTGGAGAATGCGGTCATGGCTCACCCCGATGTTTTTGAGGCAGCCGTGATCGCGGTACCGGATCCGAAGTGGTCGGAAAGGCCCCTGGTGTGCGTGGTCCCGATGCCGGGACAGAGCCCGGCCCCGGCTGACCTGGTCGAGTTCCTCAACGGGCGGGTGCCCCGCTGGTGGCTTCCGGACGAGTGGACGTTCATTGACGAGGTGCCCAAGACCAGTGTGGGCAAGTTCGACAAGAAGGTCATGCGGGCCGCCTTCGCACAAGGCTCCTACAAGGTGCAGACCACGCCCCTGCCCAAGTGACGGCGGCGAAAGAGGCCATGGAGGATATGGCAGGCCGCCTTGAGGGGATGGTGGAGGAGCTCACCGACATGGCCATCGATGCCCTGCGGCGGGCCACGTCGGGCGATCCGGACTCATTGGAGGCAGGGGAGGCGTTGGCCGTGGAGAAGCGGATCATTCGGGCCAGGCGAGCGCTGGAAAAGTCGATTGCCGTGCTTCACGAAGGTGCCTCCTGACCTTCCTGCCGTCCGGAGATTGGGGGCGCCGGAGGGGACTGCACGGGCAGTGGGACACGGGCGACGACGATGTCGGTGCGGGACCGCAGCGCCACGGTCAGGACGTGGTCGATCTGGTTGTGGAGGATGCGGTAGCGGAATCGCTCCGGGATCACCACGGGGATCAGCACGACGATCTGCTCAGCGCTGTGCGCCCGGGCTTCGTCAATGAAGGCGACGATCGGTTCGACCACCGATGAGTACTCGGTATGGAGCACGCGCAGTGGCACGCCGGGGTCCCATTCCGCCCATGCGCGCTCCAGTGCCGCGGTCTGGCTCTCACCTTCATCGGCCTGGTCGATCACGACCGAGACCGCCATCACGTCCCGCCCTATTGACATGGCTTCGGAAATGGCATGCCGGGTCAGGCGCGACACATTGCTCACCGGGACGATCACCAGCGTGCGCTTGCCGACAGGCCTCGGCAGGGCGGTCCCGACGCCCAGCTCCAATCCGGCCCGCGTGTAATACGCGTGGATTCGCCTGAAGAGAAGGACAAAGGTCGGCACGGCCAGAACGACCACCCACGCTCCTTCCGTGAATTTTGAAATGAGGAAGATCACCGTGGCCAAAGCGGTAACTGCGGCACCGAATCCGTTGATGGTCGCCCGATGGCGCCAGCGGGATGGACGCGTCCGCCACCAGTGGACGACCAATCCGGTTTGGGAGAGGGTGAAACCCGTGAAGACTCCTATGGCGAACAGCGGGATCATCGCGTTGGTGTTCCCCCGGACGGCGAGCAACAGCGCGGCCGAGAGACCTGCCAGGACCCAGATTCCGTTGGCGAAGACCTGCCGATCGCCGCGCAGGGTGAAGAGATGGGGGAGGTAGTTGTCCCGCGCCAGCAGGCTGGCCAGGATCGGGAGGCCGCCGAACGAGGTGTTGGCGGCCAGCGCCAGGACGATGGTGATGGTGAGGGACACGACGTAGTAAGCCCAATGCCGGCCGACGGCAATGCCCATGATCTGGCTGAGGACCGTCTGCCCCGAGCGCGGGCCGATGCGCCAACGGCGGGCCAGCACGGCCATTCCGAGCAGCATGAGGCCGAGGATCACTCCGAGGAGGAGCTCGGTACGCTTGGCCCGGGTCGCCCGGGGCTCCCGAAAGAGCGGCACGCCGTTCGCAATCGCTTCCACACCGGTCAGTGCGCTGCAGCCCGAGGAGAATGCCTTGAGCACTAGCAGGATGCCCACTGTTTGAAGGCCGTGCGTGCTCAGGAGCGGGTGACCGGGTTGTGGAGCACGGAGCGCCAACGGGTGGATTAATCCGACCGCGATGATGCCCAGGAGGCCGAATATGAATGTCATTGTGGGTAGGAGAAAGGCTCGGGCCGCTTCCCCGAGCCCGCGCAGGTTCATGAGTGTGATGAGTGCCAGGACCCCGAGGCAGAGGGGGACGGTTGATGAGGTCAGTCTCGGGAATGCCGAGGTGAGCGCCCCGACGCCGGCGGCGATGGAAACGGCGACCGTGAGGGTGTAGTCGACGATCAGGGAGGCCCCGGCCACCAGGCTGGCTCCGGTCCCCAGATTGGCCCGTGAGACCGCGTAGGCGCCCCCGCCACCCGGATATGCGTCAATGACCTGGCGATAGGAGAAGACCAGGATGGCCAGCAGAAGGATTATGGCCACCGTGATGGGGAGGACATTGTGGAGGGCTCCCACTCCGGCCAGGGCCAGGATGACGACGATCGCCTCCGGGCCGTAGGCGACCGAGGTCAGCGCGTCGAGCGAAAGAGCGGAGAGCCCCTCAACCGGGGTGATCTGCTCTTTCGAAGCCTCGCTCGTCCGCAACGGCCTGCCGATCAGGACGGTCCACACCGATCGGCCGATGACCCCGCGGCGCTCCCTCCGGCTCGGCACGCCCCCATCGTAGGTGGACGGAAATTGCTCCCCGGGGTGCCCCGGCAGGCTCGCGTAATGCCCTTCCGGGGTCGGTGATTCTGGCCTCTTGTCAAGGGTCAGAACGGGTGAAAGACCTGTTCAGATGCACATGGTCCCCGATATCGGTGTCAGGGAAGCCGATTTCCGGGTCCTTGGGGCCACAAGCATGAGTCCGGTTGGGCGTTACCACCCATGTGGAGAGGTCCCCCCGTGAGGGGAAGAGACCGCGCCCGCATTCCCGCTCCGAAAGGTTGAAGTGAATTCCGAAAGCGAATCGCTCGACGATCACGATGCCATCGTCGGGTCTCGTGCACCTGGGGGTGAGGGGGTGGACCCCATCCCTGCCGGGCATGACCCGCGGCCCGGCGACGGCGAGGCCTCCTCGGACGCCCGGGAAATGGTGGCCGAGGCCCGTGACGTTGTGGCCAAGGCCCGTGACATGGTGGCCCAGGCCCGTGACATGGTGGCCCAGGCTCACGATCGCATCGCCGAGGCTCGCGACAGGAGTGCCGAGGCCCGTGACAAGGCGATGGGAAAGGTCGATGTCCGGGCAGCGGCCGATCGTGCCGCAGCACGCGCCGACCGCGAAAGGGCGGCCAGCGACCGGGCACTCGCGGTCGCCGATCGGGCGGCAGCCCAACTGGACCGTGCCGTGTCGGCCGCCGAGAGGCTGGCCTTTGCGATGGACGGGTTGACCGGCGTCTATCTGCGGGTACCTGGATTCGTGGAGCTGCAACGCGAAATGGCAAGGGCCAGGAGGATGCGCCAGCCGCTCGTGCTGGCCTTCGCCGACGTCGACGGCCTGAAGGCCGTGAACGACTCACGTGGCCATGCCGCCGGCGATCGGATGCTCGTGCAGGTCGCCGCGACGCTGAGCAAGCAGCTGCGCCCTTATGATCTGATCATTCGTTACGGAGGCGATGAATTCGTCTGTGTGCTCGCCGGTATCGACATGCCGACGGCATCGCAACGCCTCTCTTCCCTCAACGATCTCCTTGCCGCCTCCCCCGAAGGTGGGTCGATCACCATCGGACTGGCCGAAATGCAGCCGGAGGACTCCCCTGAGGACCTTCTCGTGCGGGCGGATATGGCGCTCTACCGCAAGCGGCGGTTACACGTGAGCCACATCGCCACCGGCCAATCTGAGTCGTCACAGCCTGAAGATGCCGCCCTCATGAAGGTGTGGCCCAACATGCCCTGATGGCGCGCCCGGCCGTCGGTCTGCCGACCTTCGACAGAATCCCAGCGGCGAGAGGGGGCTAGGAGGTCGACATGGGCAGTTGGCAGCGCAACAGTTCCTCTGTCATCTCCCGGCTCAGGGGCACGCCCAGGTGGTACCCCTGAGCGTACCGGCACCCCATCTGCCGCAAGGCGACCGCCTGGGGTTCGCTCTCGACGCCTTCGGCAATCGTGAGGTGACCGAGGGAGCGGGCCAGTTGCACGATCGCGTCGGCCAGGGCGACCACATTCCCCCTGCTGGCCACGGTCGCCACGAAGGTCCGGTCAATCTTGAGAATGTCGATCGGCAATTTCTCCAAATGGGCCAGGGAAGAGTACCCGGTTCCGAAGTCGTCGAGAGCGATCCGCACGCCGATCGCCTTCAGTGCGTGGAGGCTCCGCACCGCGGACTCGGTGTCCTTCATCATGGCGCTCTCGGTGATCTCAAGGATGACGTTGGACGCATCGAATCCGCTGGCAGCGATCGAATCGGCGATTGTGCGGCCGATGGTGGCATTCACCAGCTCACGGGCTGAGAGGTTGACGCTGATCAGCAGGCCGGCGGGGGCGAGACCCCGGTCCTGCCAGTGGCGAGCCTGGCCGCAGGCCTCGGTGAGCACGAAGCTGTCGACCATGTCGATCAGGCCGACCTCCTCCGCGAAAGGCACGAAGGAGTCCGGCGCGAGCAGTCCCCGGGTGGGGTGCTGCCAGCGCACCAGCGCCTCGAACCCGACGATGTTCCCGTTCTGGAGCTCCACAATGGGCTGGTAGTGGACCACCAGCTCCTCGTCGATCACCGCCCGCCGCAGGTCGGCCTCCAGCTCCAGTCGAGCCATGACAGTCGTGTGCATCTGGACCTGGAATTCGTCGTACCGGTTCTTCCCCTGGCCCTTGGCCATGTACATGGCCAAGTCCGCGTTGCGAAGGAGGAGCTCGGTGGTGCTGCCCGGGTCCCCGTAGGTGATGCCCATGCTGACGGTGGTATTCAGCTCCCGGGCGCCGATGGTGAGCGGTCGCCGCAAAGCGCTCAGGATCCGCTCGGCCAGCATGATCGCCTGGTCGTGGTGGTCGATGTCCTCGACGAGCACCGCGAATTCATCGCCGCCCATGCGGGCCACGGTGTCGACCGGACGCACACAGGCCTCAAGTACCTCAGCGACGCCGCATAGGAGTTCGTCACCGAAGGAGTGCCCCAGGCTGTCATTGACCAGCTTGAAATCGTCCAGGTCAAGGAAGAGGACCGCGACATGTTTGCGGGTATGTTCGGTGCGGGCGACGGCCTGGTTCAGACGATCCCGGAAGAGGGCCTTGTTGGCCAGGCCCGTGAGGCCGTCGTGGAACGTCAGATAGGAAAGTTCGTCCTCAAGCTTCTTGCGTTCGGTGACATCACGGAAGCTCCACACACGCCCGACGACCTGTCCCTCCACGGTCTGGGGCCTGGAATACCGTTCGAACACCCGGCCGTCCTTGAATACGATGGTGTCGTTGCTCTCCGATTCCGGCTGCGCGTACAGCTCTTCGATCTTGGCTCGGAAGGCCTCGGGATCCACCAGTTGGTCGGTCACGTAGGCGAGGGCCTCCCCGTCGTTCCGGCTGGCCAGGATCGTCTCGGGCAACCTCCACATCTGGGCGAACCGAGCGTTGAAACTAGTGATCCTGCCGTCAGTGACCACAAGAATCCCGTCTGCGGTCGAATCGAGGGTCCCCCTCAGGAGCGACAGGGTGTTCCGTAGATCGAGTTCCATGGCCATCCGGGCCGAAATGTCATGGGCCGTGATGACCAGTCCCGACACGGTGGAGTCGTCGAGAAGATTGACGATCGTCAGCTCGAAGGGGATCTCCTCGGAACTACCGTGGCGGAGGAGGCGCAGGATTTCGACGACAGGATTGGCGCTGGTGGCACCTCGCAGGGCCAGGTTGATCGCCGCCGCCAGTGCGGGGCGGTCCTCAATGGCCACAATGGCCGCCAACGGCTCATCTTCGATTGTCTCCGGATCGTGCCCGAGCACCCTGGTCAGGGCACCGGAGACCGAACTGATGCGCCCGTCAGCGCGCACCAGCATGGTGATGGTGGCGGCATTGTGCACCAGTGAGCGGAAGCGGGCGTCGTCGTCGTGAGCCACCTCGAAACGCCGGCGCTCCGTGAGGTCACGCAGGCTGAAGAGGATCGCTCCCTCCTCGTACCAGCTCACGGGCATCCCGATCAGCTCGAACAGCCGCCAACCGGATGTGGTCCTGGCCCGGATCTCCAGGAAGGTCCCCAACTCCTTGGACTGCACCGACGCCAGTGAGCGGAGGACGAGTTCGATGTCGTCAGGATGGACGAAGGCAAGACCTGACTGGCCCATCGCCTCATGGAGTGGCTGCCCGAACACCTGCTCGGCCCGACCGTTGGCCCACAGCAAGTCGCCCCCGGCGTTGAGCACCAGGACGACTTCGGGAAACTCCCCGATGAACCGGGCCAGGCTTCGATCCGGGACCGTCCCGGGTTCGTGGTCAGTCTGCACGGAGGCCCGCCACCTCAGGTTGGGTCCTCGCCCTTCCCCGGAAATACTCGCCCAAGCCGTCCGTGAAGACGACAGAGCGGGACTTCCCGCAGTCCTTGGCGCGGTACATGGCGATGTCAGCGTGCCGGAGCATCTGATCGGCGTCGGACTCCCCATCGCGGTAAGAGGCGATACCAATGCTGGCGGCAACCTCGGTCGGACACCCGGCCACGCTGAATGGTTGCAGCAGGGCATGGAGAATGCACTCGGCAATGTCGGTCGCGGTGCTCCGGTTGTCTGCATCCTCCTTCGTCAGGACGGCGAACTCGTCCCCGCCGAAACGCGCCACAAGGTCTTCTGGACGGGCACAGGACCGCAGTCGGTTGGCAATTTCAATCAGCAGGAGGTCACCCGCATCGTGCCCGTGGCTGTCGTTCACCAGTTTGAAATCGTCGAGGTCGATGAACAGGAGGGCGGGTGGGCGGTCAGCGACATCGGGGCGCACGAGAGCAGCCTCAAGGCGTTGGCGCAGCAGTGACCGATTGGCCAGCCCGGTCAGTGGGTCATGGAGGGCCCGATGGGTCAATTCCTCCTGCAGGGCCTTGCGCTCGTCGACCAACCGGTCGTTGAAGACGATACCGCGCACCGTGGGCTCGTCCACCATGTTCGTGATCGTCGATTCCACCCAGTGCCACCGACCAGAGGAATCGTGTAGCCGTAGCTCGACCGTGCACGACTTTCCCGGATCGGACAGGATGTCCTCAAGGGCGGTGGAGGCACGCCCCCGGTCGTCAGGATGGACGAACCCGATGGTAGGCATCCCGAGTCGATGGCCGTGCTCCCAGCCGAGAAGCCGTTCCACGGCGGGCGATTCAGATGCGTAGGTGCCGCCGGGGTCGACGACGAGGATCATGTCGCTGGCCCGTTGGACCAAAGAACGGAACCGTTGTTCGCTCTGCCTCAGGGTATCGGCTTCGACCTCCCGCACCGCCCGCTCCCCATTCCGGTTGGCCTCATGGGCAGAAAGGCTGCGCACGGCACCGAAGAGCATGGTCACGAAGATCCCGATCACGATGAAGAAGATGCCCCGGCTCACCCAATCGCTCGTCGCCTGTGCCGTTGTCGGGTTAAAACTCAAGGGAAGAAGTGGACCGGCGGCGAGCATGGAGGTGCTCCCGGCCACCAGAGCGCCGAACGGCCCGAAGCGCAGACCGGACATGAAGATAGGGATGTAGAACCAGTGCGGTGCCACGAGACCCGCTCCTCCGAGGGGTATCGCCACCGCCCAGGACAACGCGGTCAGGGCGGCGATGACGGCCACCGCGGCCGGCGCAGGCAGGGCAGAAAGGGTGCCCCAGGCCAACAAGCGGGCACTGAAGCCCTTCGGTGCAACATCGCCTCTCCCATGGCTACGCACACCGCTCGCCGCCGTGGTTGTCATCTGTCCCCCTTTTTCGGTGCTCGCCATGCGGATGCACCTCTCATCCCGGTCAACACGCCGGCAGCGGAGCGCGACTCTCTTCTTCTCGGCAGTTGGCCCCCCGGCCTTTACCCGTGATCCCCGGCCGGCGCGCGGACAGCTGACAGCCCCAGGCAGCGGCGCCCTCCGTTGCGCCTACCAGCCCGGAAACGTTACCGCGACTAACCAAGCGAGTGGTCGCGACATGTCCCCAGGATCACTCGCGCCCGAGGTCCCACGCAACCGCAACCGGCCCGCAACCGGAGGGCAACAGGTGAGCCTTGCGGTCGGCACATCCGCGTCACCGGCACACAGCCTCCCCCAGGGCGAGCCGGGAACATCTCATCGTTGTTTTGGGCTAGACCCTCCAGCGTGGTCGACCGGGAACAATTGGCGAGCATGGCCCACATGGAGAATCCCGATCTGACCGTTGATCTGGGCGACTGCCTGCGGAGGCTTTACGAGTCCGCACCCGACGCCATGGTCCTGGTCGACGCGCAGCACAAGATCGTGCTGGTGAACGCCCAGACCGAGGAGCTCTTCGGATACGAGCGCCAGGAGTTGCTGGGCCAGGACGCCGAAATACTCATGCCCGAGCGCCTCCGCCAGAGCCACCAGGCCCATCGCATCAGGTATGCCGCGGATCCGAGCGCCCGCAGGATGAGAGGGGGACCGGACCTCTTCGGGCTCCGGAAGGACGGCACCGAGTTCCCGCTGGAGATCTCGCTCAATCCGTTGGTGTCCGAACACGGACTCGTCCTCGTCTCCAGCGCCATCCGCGACATCACCGACCGTATGAAGGCCGAGGAGAAGTACCGGGGCCTGCTCGAGTCCGCACCCGACGCCATGGTGATCGTCGACGCCCGGGGCGAGATCGTCCTGGCAAACGCCCAGACCGAGAAGCTCTTCGGCTTCCGGCGCGACGAATTGATGGGCCAGGCGGTGGAGATGCTGGTCCCCGACCGCTTTCGGGACCGCCATCCCGAGCACCGCACGGGTTACTCCGCCGACCCGCATCCCCGCCCGATGGGGGTGGGGCTCGACCTCTACGGCCGGCGCAAGGACGGAACGGAATTCCCCATTGAGCTCTCCCTGAGCCCGCTGGAGACCGAGGAGGGCACCCTCGTCTCCAGCGCCATCCGTGACATCACCGACCGCAAGAAGGCCGAGGAGAAGTTCCGCGGCCTGCTCGAGTCCGCACCCGACGCCATGGTGATCGTCGACGCCCGGGGCGAGATCGTGCTGGTCAACGCCCAAACCGAGAAACTCTTCGGCTACCGGCGCGACGAATTGATGGGCCAGGCAGTGGAGATGCTGGTCCCCGACCGCTTCCGGGCCCGCCACTCTGACCACCGCACGGGATACTTCGTCGACCCGCACCCCCGGCCGATGGGGGTGGGGCTCGACCTCTACGGCCGGCGCAAGGACGGAACGGAATTCCCCATTGAGCTCTCCCTGAGCCCGCTGGAGACGGAGGAGGGCACCCTCGTCTCCAGCGCCATCCGCGACATCACCGACCGCAAGAAGGCCGAAGAGGAGGCTTCGCACTTCCGCTCGGTCATTGAGTCGTCACAGGACGCCATCATCGGCAAGGACCTCGACGGGATCATCACCAGCTGGAACGCCGGCGCCGAACGCCTGTACGGCTACACGGCCACGGAGGCCATCGGGAAGTCGATCTCGGTGCTGGTGCCGCCTGGCCACGACGACGAGTTGCCCGAAATCATCCGCCGCGTCGTCGCCGGTGACCAGCTGGAGAACTACGAGACCGTGCGGGAGCGCAAGGACGGCACCCAAGTCGACGTCTCCCTGACGGTGTCGGCCATACGCGACCGGAACGGCAACGTGACCGGTGCTTCGACTATCGCACGTGATATCGGCGTCCGACTGCGTTACCAGGAGCAACTCCGGCAACTCTCCGAACAGGACGCTCTGACGGGTTTGCGGAGCCGCCGGCGCTTCGAGCGCGACATCAGCGAGCAGGTCGGACGGGCTCATCGCTACGGTGAGATCGCCACGCTCATGATCATCGACATCGACGGCTTCAAATTGGTGAACGACCTCTACGGCCATCGCACCGGCGACCGGGTCCTCAATACCATTGCCGGTGCGCTCAAGAAGCGGCTCCGGGACAACGACGTGGTGGCACGGGTGGGTGGGGACGAGTTTGCCGTCCTCATGCCCTACGCCCGCTCCGAGGACGCCTCCTTGGTGGCTGACGACCTGCGGCGCGTGGTCAGCGGATGCCGGATTGACGTTCCCGACGGTTCAGAACTCAAGCTCACGGCCAGCATCGGCCTGGCCCAGATCGACCGCGACACCCCGAGTGACGAGTTCGTCATGGGTGTGGCCGACCGCCTGATGTACCGCGAGAAGGAGCAAACGAAGTCGCACACCGATACCGGTTGACGTCCGGTCGTCAGCCCGTGCACTCGTTGATGGCGTCGATGAGCTGGCGCAACCGGGCGAAGTTCCACCGGTCGAAACGCAAGGCCAGGCGGGGCAGCTCCGGATGGTCGTTGCTCGAACGTTCGGGCGGGAAGGCGCCCGCCGTGCGGATGGCACCCTGGGTCACGATGTCGGAGAACTGGCGGTTGAGTTCGGCCAGCTCGGCCCGGCTGGGTGAAGTCAGGACACGCAGGACGAGGAGATGGCCGACCCAGCGGCACGAGTGGTAGTTCCGGTAGAAGCCGGTGATCTCCTTGCTCGCCTCTTCGACTGTCCGCACCACCTTGAAGAGGGCCGTGTCCTCGGGCGACACCCATCCGGAGGCAATGGCTTCGTCCTCCACGAAGCGTTGCCATCCATGCCAGTAGGTGCCGCCGGGCGTCTCCATCATGACCACCGGGGCCGGCTCGGCCTTTCCCGTCTGCAGGAGGGTGAGCAGCTCGAAGGCCTCGTCCTGGGTGCCGAAGCCGCCCGGGAGGATCGCATAGGCGTGAGATTCCTTAATCAGCATCAGCTTCCGGGTGAAGAAGTAGCGCATCTCGACCAACTTGGGGTCCTGGGCGATGAAGGGATTGGCGCCCTCTTCGTGAGGCAGGCGGATATTCACTCCGAAGGCATGCTCACGGCCCGCCCCCTCCAGGCCGGCGGCCATGATGCCGGGGCCGGCGCCGGTCACGACCATCCAGTCGGCTTGGGCCAACTGGGCCGCCAGGTCGCGAGCCATGATGTAGACGGGGTCTTCCGGCTTGGTCCGAGCCGAGCCGAACATCGTCATTTTGCGGATCTTCCGGTAGGGGCGGAAGACGCGGAACGCCTCGGACATTTCGGCCAGCGCGGCATTGATGATCTTGAGGTCGCCGACGGAGGTGCCCTCGCGCATCAGGTCGCCCAGGGTGCCGATCATCGCCAGCACCTCCCGGGACTGGGCCGGGGAAGGAGAGGAGCCCTCGGCCAGGGCCTCGAAGGCGCTGGTGCGTGCCCTTTCGATGTCGGCGCTCACGCTCCGGTCGGGGCCCCGGCCATGGCGTAGAGCGTGGAACGCCTCACCAGCGGCCGGCCGAGGGGCGCCACCAGTGCTTCGAGCTCCGCCACACCCATCCGCTGGCCGTGCCGGGCCCCGGCGGCGCGTGAGATGTTCTCGTCCATCAGCGTCCCGCCCAGGTCGTTGGCCCCGGCGCAGAGCACCTGACGCGAGCCTTCAACGCCCATCTTGACCCAGCTGACCTGAATGTTGTCGATGTCGCCGTGGTAGGCGATGCGGGCAATGGCGTGCATGAGGAGCGTCTCGCGAAAAGTCGGTCCCCTTCGGGCCTTGCGCTGGAGGTAGATCGGCGTGGCCATGTGCACGAAGGGCAGCGGGACGAATTCAGTGAAGCCGCCGGTCTCGCGTTGCAGGGCACGGGTGCGCACCATGTGGCGGGCCCAGCTGACCGGATGCTCGACCGAGCCGAACATGATGGTGACGTTGGAGCGCAGTCCCACCGAGTGCGCCGTGCGATGGGCTTCGAGCCATTCCTCCGTGTTGATCTTGTCCGGGCAGATAAGCGCTCTGATGTCGTCATCGAGGATTTCAGCCGCCGTGCCGGGCAGCGTCTTGAGGCCAGCCTCGCGGAGCCGGATCAGGTACTCGGAAAGTGGCACTCCGGAGCGCCGGGCCCCTTCGGTCACCTCCAGCGCGGTGAAACCGTGGATGTGGATGCTCTCGGAAGCCGCCCGCACGGCACCCAGCACGTGGAGGTAGTAGTCACCGTCGAAGTCTGGATGGATGCCGCCCTGCAGGCAGACTTCGGTGGCCCCTTCGGCCTCCGCTTCGGCGACGCGCCGAGTGATCTCGTCCAACTCGAGCAAATAGGGAGCACCCCGAAGATTGAGGCTGAGCGGTCCCTTGGAGAAGGCACAGAAGCGGCACTTGAACGTGCAGACGTTGGTGTAGTTGATGTTGCGGTTCTGCACGAAGGTGATGGCCTCGCCCACCACCCGGCCGCGCAGGTCGTCCGCCACCTCGGCAACCATGCGCACCTCGGGCCCGCGAGCCGAGAAGAGGGTCACGATCTCCTCCACCCCCACTTCCTGACCGAGCGCCACGCCGTCCAGTACTTCGGCCACGGGGCCCCCGTGCCGGCCCGTAGGGCCGCCGAGGATGAGGAGCGGCGGGGCGGTCTCACCACCCGAGCACCAGGCGGCATCCCGGGCCAGTCCTTCGGCGTCCGATGCGTTCAGGACGGGGAAATGAAGATCGGGATGGAGCCACCGGCCGGGATCGTGGGCGAATGTCGGGTAGACGGTGAGGCGGGCTGCCAGCACGTGTCCCGCCTCCTCGGTGGACCGGCGCAGGCCGTCCAGGGCCGGCCACGCCCTCTCGGGGTTCACGTGGTCCGCCGTGACCGGGGACACGCCGCCCCAATCGTCGATCCCGGCGTGGAGGAGCGGGGCCAGCTCATCGGAGAGATTGGGGGGAGCCTGGAGGTGGATCTGGGGCGGGAGCACCAGGCGGGCCGCCGCGATGGCCCATTGCAGGTCCTCAAGCGAACATGGCTCGGTCATGGCCATGGCCGTTCCCACCTTGGGCAGGAAGTTCTGCACAATGACCTCTTGCACGTGCCCCCATCGGGCGTGGGAAGCCGCAATGGCCCGCAGTGCCGCCAGTTGCCCGGCCCGGCCGTCGCCGATGCCCACCAGGATGCCGGTGGTGAAGGGGATCGCCAATTCTCCGGCCGCTTCGAGCGTGGCCAGCCGGCGGGCCGGCTCCTTGTCGGGGGCGCGCCGGTGGGCGGCGAGGTCCGGGGCCAGCGACTCAATCATGGTGCCCTGGCTGGCTGCGACGCCCCGGAGCAGTTGGAGCTCGTTCGGGTAGAGTGCGCCGGCGTTGGCGTGAGGAAGGAGGCCGGTCTCCTCTACGACCAGCCGGCACGCGTGGGCCAGGTAGTCGACCGTGGAGGTGAACCCGTGCTCGGACAGCCACCGCGCCGCCAACCGATAGCGCAGCTCCGGACGCTCGCCCAGGGTGAAAAGTGCCTCGGAGCAACCGGCGTCGTGCCCGGCCCGGGCGATCTCCAGCACCTCCTCCGGGGTCAGGTAGGGGGAGGTCAGCCGGGCAGGTGCCTTGGCGAAGGTGCAGTACCCGCAGCGGTCCCGGCAGAGCATCGTCAGTGGAATGAAGACCTTGGGCGAGAACGTGATGCGCCGGCCGTGGGCCGCCTCGCGGACGCCGCGGGCCAGGGCCATGAGGTCGTCCAGGGGCGCGTGCAGGAGATCGGCATCGGTAGGCATCAGCGTCAATCTACGGGTCGGAGCCGGCCGCGGCGTCGTCTACCAACCAAACCGTCCTGCAGGCATGGACCCGGGATGCCGGAAGATCCGCACCCCGGCGCACGTCGGCCAGGGCCCCGGCCTTGGCCGCTCCGGCGACGGTGAAGACCACCAGGCGCGCCGCATTGATGGCCGGGAGGGTCAGGGTCAGGCGCGGATGGGGATTGCGGCCATTGGGGTCGCTCGTCGCCGCCACCAGCTCGTGCGGTGCGGCCTGCAGGGTCGGGGCACCCGGGAACAGGGACGCCACGTGCCCATCAGGACCGAGCCCCAGGTGGATCAGGTCGATGCCCGGTCCGGCCAGGAGCCGGGACATGGTGCGCTGGTAGTCCGCCACACAGTCGGTCACCGGCCCGACGGTGGGCATGGGCGTGAACGATCCCACGGGGCCGACCCGGTCCAGCAAGGCCTCACGCACCAGGCGCTGATTGGCGTCGTCGTCATCGGGATCCACCACCCGCTCGTCACCCATGAAGACGTCCACCAGGCTCCAGTCAATGGCGTCCGACGTCGCCAGCTCCTCGTAGCAGGCACGGGCGGTGGGGCCACCCGAGAGGACGAGCACGAACCGCGGCTCCGTCCGGGCTGCGAACGCGTCGCCGACCACGCCGGCGAAGGCACGGGCGACGTTGCTGACCGGGGTAATCACTCAGCCCGGGGCGGGGGTGCCGGTCTCAAGTCCCTGCTGACCGGATTCGAGGGTGACCGCGTGGCCCCCGAACTGGTTCCGCAAGGCGGAGAGGAGCTTCAGCTGGAACGAGTCCTCATGTTGGGAGGCGAACCGGGTGAAGAGCGAGGTGAGGATGACAGGCGCCGGCACACCTCGCTCCACTGCCTCCTGAGCAGTCCAGCGACCTTCGCCCGAATCCACCACCACCCCTCGGATCCCCTCGAATCCGGCGTCGGGGCGGAGCGCCCGCTCGGCCAGTTCGAGGAGCCAGCTGCGCACAACGGAGCCGTAGCACCAGATGGAGGCGATCTCGTGCAGGTCGAGACTGAACTCGCCGGCCGCGCTCATGATCTCGAATCCTTCGGCGTAGGCCTGCATGAGGCCGTACTCAATGCCGTTGTGCACCATCTTGACGAAGTGGCCCGCGCCGACTGGACCCACATGGGAATAGCCGCCCTCGGGGGCCAGGGTCAGGAAGGCAGGCTCCACCGCGGCCACCGACTCCTTGGTGCCGCCGACCATGAGGCAGTAGCCCTCGGTCAGACCCCACACGCCACCCGATGTCCCCGCGTCGACAAAGCCGATGCCCTTCTTGGACAGTCGGGCCGCGATCTCAATGGCCTCCTTGTAATTGGAGTTCCCTCCGTCGACGATGACGTCTCCCGCCGCGAAGTGCTCGGACAGGTCATCAATGGTGCTGTTGGTCGCCTCGCCGGCCGGGACCATAACCCAGGCCGCCCGGGGCGCCGGTAGCAGTGCCACGAACTCGGCCAACGTGGCCGCCGATGCGGCGCCCTTGGAAGCGACGGCCTGGCGCGCTTCGGGGCTGAGGTCGAAAGCCACCACGTCGTGTCCGCCCCGGAGCAGGCGCTCGGACATGTTGGCGCCCATCTTGCCCAGTCCGATCATGCCGATCCTCATGCGTGTTCCTCCCTGTTCGCTAGCCGTTCTGTCACGGACTTGCCCGCCAACCGTGCCGGCTTTCGCGCGGTTGCCTCAGAATGTGGCGGCCTTTTCGCTCAGCGACTGCAGCAGCTCATCGAAGGACTTGGAGAACGAGTGCACGCCCTCGTCCTCCAGAGTCTGCTCCACATCGGCCATGTCGATCCCGGCCTCGGCAAGCTCCCGGAGCACCGAGACGGCACCCTCGGGGTCGGCGTCGACCGTGCGGGCGAGCGTGCCGTGCTCCTCAAAGGCCCGCAGCGTACCGTCGGGCATGGTGTTGACCGTAGCCGGGCCGATCAGCGTGTCCACGTAGAGGAGGTCCGCATACGCCGGGTTCTTGGTCGAGGTCGAGGCCCAGAGGGGACGTTGTACCCGGGCCCCGTGGGCCCGCAGGGCCTCCCAACGGTCGCCCGAGAAGGCCTGGTGGAAGTGCTGGTACGCCACCTGGGCCTGCGCCACGGCCGCCTTGCCCCGCAACGCCAGCGCGTCCCCCCGGTCGCCTTCGGCCAGCGCGTCGAGGCGGCGGTCGATCTCGGTGTCGACGCGGCTGACGAAGAAGGAGGCCACACTGGCCACGCGGGGCAGCTCGGCTTGCCTCCCGGCCTCCACCAGCGCTTCAAGTCCGCTCAGGTAGGCCTCCATCACCTCGTCGTAGCGGTCGATACCGAAAATCAGGGTGACGTTGATGCTGTGACCCTGGGCGATCATGCGCTGAATCGCCGGCACGCCTTCCCGGGTGGCCGGGATCTTCACCAGGAGATTGGGCTGGGCGATTTCGGCGTGGAGCTTGAGGGCGTCGCGCACGGTGCCCTCGGTGTCGTGCGCCAGAGCGGGGGCAACCTCCAGCGACACGAAGCCATCCTCCCTGTCACTCTCGTCGTACATGGGCCGTAGGAGCTCTAGGGCATCGCGGACGTCGGTGCTGGCCAACTCCCAGTAGGCGCTCTCGACGGTGTGGTCCTTCATCAGGGCGCGAAATTGCTCGTCGTAGGTGTCCTGGCCGCTGATGGCATTGGCAAAGATGGTGGGATTCGACGTGATGCCGCGCACCCCCATGGAGACCAGCTCAGCCAGCCGGCCGCTCTCGATCCAGTCGCGGCGCAGGTTGTCGAGCCAGGGGCTCTGGCCACCGATGTCGTAGAGGTCGTGGAGACGGGTCATGTTCGCTGCTCCCTTTTTCGCCGTGCTGACTGCGCCAACAGTGCCTGGGCCCGCGCCACCACATGGGCCGCCGTGAACCCGAACTCTTCCATGGCCACGGCACCCGGTGCCGAGGCGCCGAAGCGGTCCAGCCCGATGGAGTCGTCGGCATAACGGCTCCAGCCGAACGTCGAGCCGGCCTCAATACTGAGCACCGGCACCCCAACCGGGAATACGTCGGCCCGGTAACTGTCGGGCTGGTCCTCGAACCACTCCCAGCACGGCAGGGAGACCACCCGGGCCGCCACGCCCATCCCGGCCAACGTGGTGGCCGCCCCGAGGCAGTGCTGGACTTCGCTCCCGGTGCCGACCAGGACGATCTGTGGCGCGCCGGTGGGATCAGCTAGGACGTAGCCGCCCTTCTCCACGCCCGCCCCGGCGCCCGCCGCGGTCTCGGCCAGGACGGGGACGTCCTGACGGGTCAGGATCAGGCCCACCGGCCCGTCGGCCTCCACCGCGGCGCGCCAGGCGTGCGCCGTCTCGTTGGCGTCGGCCGGGCGCACGAGGGCCAGGCCGGGCATGGCCCGCAGCGAGGCCAGGTGCTCGACGGGTTGATGGGTGGGCCCGTCCTCTCCCAACCCGATGGAGTCATGGGTCCACGAGTAAATGACATGGGCGCCCGAGAGCGCGGCCAGCCGCACGGCCGGGCGCATGTAGTCGGAAAAGACGAAGAAGGTGCCACCGACGGGCAGCAGGCCGCCGTGCAGGGCCATGCCGTTCATGACGGCGCCCATGCCGTGCTCCCGGATGCCGTAGTGCAGCTGCGCGCCGCCCGGGGTGGCCGCCGTCTGCCGCTCGGCCACCGCCAAGGCCACCCCGTTGTTCCCGGTGAGGTCGGCCGATCCGGCCATCAGTCCCGGCAGGCTGCCCGCGGTGGCGTTGATGCACCGGTTGATCGCCGCTCTGGTGGCCAGCTTGGTCCCGGCCTCGAAGGTGGGGAGGGCGTCGGCCCAACCGGGAGTGCCCCGGCCGGCCTGGGCGGCGTCCCAGGACAGGCGGTCGCCCTTCCACGCCGCCAAGCGGGCCTCCCAGGCGGCCCGATCCTGCGCCCCCCGGTGCACCTCGGCTGCGTAGAACCGGCGCACCTCTTCGGGCACCCAGAATGACTCCTCGGGCGGCAGGCCCAGGATCTCCTTGGTCACCCGGATCTCCTCGGCCCCGAACGGGGAGCCGTGCGCGGCGGCGGTGTCGGTCAATTTGGGCGAGGGCCAACCGATATGGCTCCGTAGCACCAGCAGGGTCGGCTTGGCATCGGGTCCGTCCGCCGGAACGTCCAGGGCCTCTCGGATGGCGGCCTCCAGGGCGTCGACGTCGTTGGCCATTTCGCCCAGGTTGCGCACCCGCCAGCCGTAGGCCGCGAAGCGCTCGGGAGCGTTGTCGTCACAGGCCAGCTCGGTCGGCCCGTCAATGGTGATGTGGTTGTCGTCGAAGACGGCCAGGAGGCGGCCCAGTCCGAGGTGCCCGGCCAGGGAGGCGGCTTCATGGGACACACCTTCCATGAGGCACCCGTCGCTGGCGATGACGAAGGTGCGGTGGTCGCACACCTCCGGGCCGAAGCGGGCCCGCAGGACACGCTCGGCGATGGCCATGCCCACGGCGTTGCCGATCCCCTGGCCCAGCGGGCCGGTGGTGACCTCAATACCGGGCGTGTGCCGGTACTCGGGGTGCCCGGGCGTCCGGCTGCCCCACTGGCGGAAGTGGCGCAGGTCCTCCATTGAGAGGTCGTAGCCGGTGAGATGGAGCATGGCGTACTGCAGAATTGACGCGTGGCCGCACGAGAGGACGAAGCGGTCCCGGTCGGGCCACCCCGGATCACTCGGATCGTGGCGCATGATCCGCGTCCACAACACGTGGGCCAAGGGGGCTAGCGCCATTGCCGTGCCGGAGTGGCCCGAGTTGGCCTGTTCGGGCGCGTCCATGGCCAGCCCGCGGATCACGTTGATCCCGAGCTCGACCAGGGCCCGATCCTGGGCGATCGGGGCATCGAGAGCCATGGCCAACCCTACCCAACCGCTCACCTATCCTCACGTCCGGTGACTTCGCGCATGCAGGTGCCTCCGAACAGCGACCTCACATTGGGCATGACTTGCCTGGACAAGTCCACGCCCGGCCGCTCGACCTGGAGGATGTCCGCCGACGAGCGCTTCGCCAATCCGGCCGGGATCATGCAGGGAGGGTTCCTCGGCGCATTCGCCGATTCGGCCATGGGGGCGGCCGCGGTCACCTATGTGAGGGAACGGCGGGTCTTCGCCGCCAACGCCGAAATGAAGATCAGCTTCCTGGCTGCGGTCCCGACCGACGCCGAGCTCACCTGTAGGGCCGAGGTGGTGGCGGGGGGGAAGCGCGTGGCCTTCGTTGAGGCCAGCGTGACGGCCAAGGTGCCCGGCCAGGCCGGCGAGCGCCTGGTGGCCCGGGCCACATCGACGTACATGTTCAAGGATCGGGCCTGACCGGACCGCACCCGGTGTTTGCGTGGATGCGGCGCACCGACCAGGATGGCGGGCCTCATGGGACCACTGCGCTCCAGCTCCGACGAAGGCCTGGGCGGCTTGCGCCACGCCGGCGATGACGCCGTCAAGCTGACCATCGATTACCTGAAACAGGAGACCCTTGAGCCACTGAAGGGCCTGGGGCGCTTCCTGGCCTGGGGCGTTGCCGGCTCGCTCGCTCTGGCCATCGGCTTCCTCCTTCTCCTCGTGGGCCTTCTGCGCCTCCTGCAACAGGAGACAGGGACGGCGTTGCGGGGAAGCTGGTCCTGGGCGCCCTACGCAGTTGTGGTGGCGCTCGGCCTGTCGGTGGTCGGGGTGGCCGCCTGGCGGATCACCGCCGGTCCGGCCCGCAGGAAGCTGCCCGCCGTCAAGGCCCACCGCGACGAGCTGGCGGACCCGACACCGGACGCAACACGGACAAAGGGAGGAAGTAGCTGATGGCACGGCCAGGGAGCAATGGACGGCTCATCACCCGGGAGGATCTGCAGGCGGCCTACTCCCAGGTCATGGGGGAGGGCGAGGCAACCGCACGGGCGGCCGCCCCGAAGGGGCTGGCAGTGGCCGGAGCCATCGGACTGGCGGTGATCACCCTGGCCTTCCTCGCCGGGCGCCGTCGTGGCCGCAGCCGCTCCGCCCTCGTCGAGATCCGCCGCCTTTAGCGATGGACCTGATCCTCCGTCGCCTCCTGCGGGCCGGGGTGCGCCGAGGCATCGCCGGCAACTGGTATTGGTTCCTCTTCGCCGCCGCCGCCTTCGTTCTGCGCCGCACCTTGGGCGACAAGGGCGGTGTGGTCTCGACCCTCACCGTGTCGCCGGGCGAGCAGGTGCTGATCACGGTGCGCGATGGCCGCGCCGTGGCCACCGCGCCGACCTCCTCGACCACCGCCGACGTGTCCTGAGGCCCGTGCGCCACGCCCTCGCGGCGGGGGAACGCGTTCTCCTCATCGATCCCAAGGAGCGCCGCTACCTCCTCACGCTGGTGGCGGGCGCCACCTTTCACACCCACTCCGGTGTGCTGGCGCACGACGACATCATCGGCGGGGACGAAGGACGCAAGGTCACCGGCTCGACCGGCCGCACGTTCCTGGTCCTGCGCCCGACGCTCAGCGACATAGTGCTCAAGATGCCCCGGGGTGCGCAGGTGATCTACCCCAAGGACCTCGGTGCCATCCTCATTGCGGCGGACATCGGCCCCGGCCAGCGCGTGCTGGAGGCCGGCGTCGGCTCAGGCGCGCTTTCCATGACGGTCCTGCGCGCCGGGGCCACCGTGGTGGGCTACGAGCTCCGGGAGGACTTCGCGGAACGGGCCCTGGCCAACGTCACGGCCGCCCTGGGGCCCGACCCGGCGTACCGCGTGGAGATCCGGGACGTCACTGGCGGAATTGATGAGGTCGACCTCGACCGCATCCTCCTGGACATGCCCGAGCCCCACAAGGTGATTGAGGCCGCCGGACGCGCCCTGCGGCCCGGTGGGATCCTGCTGGCCTATCTGCCCACCATCAACCAGACGGCAATCCTGCGCCAGGCGCTCGATGATCCCGGTGTGCCGTTCGGCCTTTCCGAGACGCAGGAGATCATGCGGCGGACGTGGCACGTGGAAGCCCGCTCGGTGCGTCCCGACCACCGCATGGTCGGCCACACGGGATTCCTGACCACGGCACGGCGCGTGAGCGCCAGCTGAGCCATGCCCGTCGCCGGGCCGCTAGTCGCGTTCTATGAAGATGCACTCCCCGGGGCACTCCTCGGAAGCCTCGACCACCGCATCCTCTAGGTCGGTCGGGACGGCAGCCATCCCGGCCGAGCCGCCGGGCTCGTTCTTGACGGCGTCGGCTTCCTTGACATAGGCGAGACCATCGTCGAGGAGGGTGAAAACGGCCGGAGCGATCTCCTCACAGAGCCCGTCGCCTGTGCACAGATCCTGGTCGATCCAGACCTTCATGTCGTCGTCTCGCTCCTCTGTCTGCCTGGTGCCTGTCGTGACCCGCCCGACCGGCCCCCGGGACCGTACTGAGGCGCCGTGCTCGCCGTCAATCTTCCCCGCAGGCACTCCATGATAGTCGCCCCGCAGCCGGCGGCCGGGCACCCAGGTCGGGGCCATCCGGTCGGCCGCCAGGGCTAGGGTGAGTTGCAATGACCGCCGACTCCGACGACGTGGCTGCACAGGCCGAGGCGCTGCGGACAGAGCTCGCCGACGCCGAGGACGAAATCCACGCGCTCCGGCGCCGGCTCCAGGAGAGCCCCGGCCGGGTGCAGGCTCTCGAAGAGCGCCTTCTCGAGTCGAAGGGCCAGCTGGCCCACGCCACCTCCCAGAACGAAAAGCTGACGTTCACTCTGCAGCAGGCCAAGGAGCAGTTGGCCGCCCTGCGCGAGGAGGTCGAGAAGCTCACCCAGCCCCCGGCCGCCTACGGTACGTTCCTGGGCGTCAACGAGGACGGAACCGTGGACGTCTTTTCCGGTGGGCGGAAGATGCGCGTCAGCCTGCACCCTGACATCGACCCGGGCGTCGTCCGCAAGGGCAACGAGGTCGTGCTCAACGAGAGCCTCAACGTGGTCCTCGTCCGGGACGGGGAGCTGTCCGGCGAGGTGGTCACCCTCAAGGAACAACTGGAGGACAAGCGCCGCTGCGTGGTCTTCGCCCGGGCCGACGAGGAGCGGGTGGCCGAGCTGTCCGAGGAGATGCTCGGCACCAAGCTTCGCCCGGGCGACGCCCTCCTGATGGACGTGCGGACCCAACTCCTCATTGAGAAGCTGCCCAAGCTGGAGAGTGAGAACCTCGTACTCGAAGAGGTCCCCGACGTCACCTATGCCGACGTCGGTGGGCTCGACACCCAGATTGAGGCCATCACCGACGCCGTGGAGCTGCCGTACCTGCACCGCGAGCTCTTCGCCCAGTACTCGCTGCCGGCGCCCAAGGGCATCCTCCTGTACGGCCCGCCCGGCTGCGGCAAGACGCTCATCGCCAAGGCGGTGGCCAACTCGCTGGCCAAAAAGGTGGCCGAGAAGACGGGCAACGAGAACGTGCGCAGCTTCTTCCTGAACATCAAGGGACCCGAGCTCCTCAACAAGTACGTGGGGGAGACCGAACGCCAGATCAGGCAGGTCTTCCAGCGGGCCCGCGAGAAGGCTGACGAGGGGATGCCCGTCATCGTCTTCTTCGACGAGATGGAGTCCCTCTTCCGGACCCGGGGCACCGGCATCAGCTCGGACATGGAATCCACCATCGTGCCCCAGCTGCTGGCCGAAATAGACGGGGTGGAGTCCCTGCGCGACGTCATCGTCATCGGCGCCTCCAACCGGGAGGACCTCATCGATCCGGCCATCCTGCGGCCCGGCCGCCTCGACGTGAAGATCAAGATCGAGCGGCCCAACGAGGATGCGGCCGCCCAGATCTTCAGCCGTTACCTCACCGCGGACCTTCCCCTCGATGCCGGTGAGGTCAAGCGTCTCGGCGGGGGCGACGCCGGCAAGGCGGTGCAGGCTGTCATTGAGCAGACCGTGGGCGAGATGTACCGCGAGGACGACGAGAACCGCTTCTTGGAGGTCACCTACCAAAACGGCGACAAGGAGATTCTCTACTACCGCGACTTCGCCTCGGGCGCCATGATTGAGAACATCGTGCGGCGGGCCAAGAAGCTGGCCATCAAGCGGGTCATCGCCGGTGACTCCGGCGGCATCCGCACCTCCGACCTCCTTGAGTCCATCCGGCAGGAGTACAAGGAGAACGAGGATCTGCCCAACACCACCAATCCCGACGACTGGGCCCGGATATCGGGCAAGAAGGGTGAGCGCATCGTCTACGTCCGCACCCTGCTCACCGAGGACCGTGAGGTCCACGGGGGCCGGTCCATTGAGCGGGTGGGCACCGGGCAGTACCTGTAGCCGCCGCGCTCGCTGTAGGGTCGACGCGTGGCCACCACAAAGGTCTGCGGCATTGAGACCGAGTACGGCATTCAGTCCCCGGGACCCGAGCAGAACCCGATCGCGGCATCATCGGTGCTCGTCAACGCCTACGCCGCCGAGAAGGAGCAGCAGATCGGGTGGGACTTCGAGGACGAGACACCGGGCAACGACGCCCGCGGCTTCGCCCGGGAGGGATCGCTGGCGCCGATGGTCGAAACCCATCTGGCCAACACCGTCCTGACCAACGGCGCCCGCTTCTACGTTGACCACGCGCATCCTGAGTACTCGAGTCCCGAGTGCCTCACCCCCCTGGAATGCCTCGTCTACGACAAGGCCGGCGAGGAGGTGCTGCGGCGGGCCATGGCCGCGGCCGCGCTGCGCATGCCCGATCAGCCGGCACCCGTCGTCTACAAGAACAACTCCGATGGCAAGGGCAACTCCTATGGCTGCCACGAGAACTACATGATGGACCGGTCGGTGCCCTTCGCCAAGGTGGTCGAAGGAGTGGTGCCCCACTTCGTCTCGCGCACGATCTTCACCGGGTCCGGCAAGGTCGGTACCGAGACGCCGGCGCTCGATGCCGAGGCAGTGCAATTCCAGCTGTCACAGCGGGCCGAGTTCTTCGAGGAGGTCGTCGGACTAGAGACGACCCTCAAGCGTCCCATCGTCAACACCCGCGACGAGCCGCACGCAGATCCCAAGCGGTTCCGCCGCCTGCACGTGATAGTCGGTGACGCCAACCTGTCGGAAATCGCCACCCTCTTGAAGGTCGGGACCACCGCCATCGTGCTGGCCATGATTGAGGATGATGCCGGGCCCACCCGCGACCTCTCCCTGTCCGACCCCGTCCGCGCCCTGCACCAGGTCTCGGCCGACCTGTCGCTGTCACGCCCCCTGGCGCTGGGCGACGGCACCACGGCCACCGCGCTCGAGCTGCAGTGGGAGCTCTTCGGTGCCGCCCGCAAGTACGGCGAGGAGCACGGCCTGGCTGCACTGGGCGACGACGGCAGTGTGGGTGCCCTCGTGATGGAGCACTGGGAGGAGGTGCTGGGCGGCTTGGAGTCTGACCCCACCGCCCTGGCCGACACGTTGGACTGGGTGGCCAAGCAGCAGCTCCTGCTGGCCTACCAGGACCGTCACTCCTGCGGCTGGCGCGACCCACGCCTGGCCGCACTGGCGTTGCAGTACCACGACCTGCGCCACGACAAGTCGATCTTCGCCCGCCTCGACATGCGCCGCCTGATTGCGCCCGCTGAGATCCTGGACGCCGTGAGTGAGCCCCCCCGGGGCACCCGGGCCTGGTTCCGCGGAAAGTGCCTGGCCCGGTGGCCCGATGCCGTGGTGACGGCCAACTGGGACTCCCTCGTCTTCGACATCGGGACCGACCCCCTCCGGCGCGTCCCTATGATGGATCCGTTGAAGGGAACAGCCGAGCACACGGGCGCGCTGTTGGCCCAGAGCACCGGCCCGGCAGACCTGTTGGATCGGCTTAACTCCTAGCGCACCTAAAGGACGGGGGCACGGACGATGGCAGAACAAGAACAGAAGCGGAAGGGTGCGACGACCGAGCGCGCCACCAAAGCCGAGGCGGAGACCGAACTGGCCGATGCGGCACCGGCCACGTCCGAGCGCGGCGAGAAGATCAAGGCCGAGCTGGACGACCTGCTCGACGAGATCGACGAGGTCCTGGAGGACAACGCCGAGGAGTTCGTGCGCAACTACGTGCAGAAGGGCGGGCAGTAGGCACCAGTGGCGCTTCCCCTCTTCCCCCCGGAGAGCGATCCGGGACCCGACTTCGTCGGGCTGCTGCGCCTGACATCCGGCGGCTCCGAAGCGGCAGCACGCGCCGGTGAGACGACCCCCCCCTTCCCGGTGACCCACGCCACCACGGTGGTGGCGTTGCGCTATGCCGACGGCGTGATCATGGCGGGTGACCGCCGCGCCACGGCGGGCAACATCATCGCCCACCACGCCATGGACAAGGTCTTCCCGGCTGATCGCTTCTCCGCCGTGGCCATCGCCGGCACGGCCGGGATGGCCATTGAGATGGTCCGTATCTTTCAGGTCCAGCTGGAGCACTACGAGAAAGTGGAGGGCTCCACGCTCTCGCTCGAGGGCAAGGCCAACCAGCTGGCCCAAATGGTGCGTCAGCACCTCCCCATGGCCATGCAGGGCCTGGCCGTGGTCCCACTCTTCGCCGGGTACGACACCGCCCGCGGCATCGGGCGCATCTTCAACTACGACGTGACCGGCGGCCATTACGAAGATGCCGACTTCCAGGCCACTGGCTCGGGCGGTCGTGACGCCCGCAGCACCATCAAGCTCGGGTTCCGCGAGGGCCTGCCGCTCGACGAGGCGCTCAACCTGGCCATTAAGTCCCTCTACGACGCGGCGGACGAGGATTCCGCCACCGGCGGTCCCGACCTGGTCCGCGGCATCTACCCGGTCATCGCCGTGGTCGACGCCGAGGGGTACCGCCAGGTGCCCGACGAGGAGGTGGCCGAGCGCTTCGGCGACCTCATCGCCCGCCTGCAGGCGGAGCGCGCACCATGACGATGCCCTACTACGTGGCGCCCGAGCAGGTGATGAAGGACCGGGCCGAATATGCCCAGAAGGGCATCGCCCGGGGACGCTCACTGGTGGCCACCACCTACGACGCCGGCATCGCCATCGTGGCCGAGAACCCCTCCCGGTCATTGCACAAGATCAGCGAGATCTACGACCGCATCGCCTTCGGAGGCGTGGGCAAGTACAACGAGTACGACCAGCTCCGCGTGGCGGGCGTGCGCCACGCCGACACCAAGGGCTACGCGTACAGCCGGGAGGACGTAGACGCCCGGTCGCTGGCCAATCTGTACGCGCAGTATCTGGGCAACGTGTTCACCCATGAGATGAAACCGCTCGAGGTGGAGATCCTGGTGGCCGAGCTGGGGACCGAGGGCGATCAGATGTACCACATCGCCTACGAGGGCACGATCACCGATGAGGAGCACTATGCCGTCCTCGGGGGCGACGCCGAGACCATCACCGAACGGGTGGCGGCGGCCTGGCAGACCGACTGGGACCTGGCGGGCGCGCTCAAGGCAGCCACCAAGGCGCTGGCCGGGCCGGACCGGACACTGGGCGCCGGTGATCTTGAGGTGGCCACGCTCAGCCGGGGCAACGGGCGGCGCACCTTCCGCCGCGTCAGCGAGGAGGAGCTGGCACAACTCCTGGCATAGGCCGCTGTACGGTGGCCAGGGTGGAGCGTCGAATCTTCGGGATCGAGAACGAGTACGGGGTCACGTTCACCCTGCGCGGCCAGCGTCGCCTCTCTCCCGACGAGGTCGCCCGCTACCTCTTCCGCCGGGTCGTCTCCTGGGGGCGGTCGTCCAATGTCTTCCTGGAGAACGGTGCCCGCCTGTATCTCGACGTCGGCAGCCACCCCGAGTACGCCACACCCGAGTGCGACAAGATCAACGATGTCGTCGTGCACGACAAGGCGGGGGAGTGGATCCTGGCGCAGCTGGTCACCGGCGCCCAGGCCCGTTTGCGCGAGGAGGGGATCCGGGGCGAGGTCTACCTCTTCAAGAACAACACCGACTCGGTGGGCAACTCCTACGGCTGCCACGAGAACTATCTCACCGAGCGCAACGACGACTTCAACCGTTACACCGAGGTGCTCATTCCCTTCCTCGTCTCCCGGCAGATCTTCTCGGGTGCGGGGAAGGTGCTCCAGACCGCCCGCGGCGCCGTCTTCTGCCTCAGCCAGCGGGCCGAGCACATCTGGGAAGGCGTCTCCTCGGCCACCACGCGTAGCCGGCCCATCATCAACACGCGCGACGAGCCACATGCCGATGCCGAGCGCTTCCGCCGCCTGCATGTCATCGTCGGCGACTCCAACATGAGCGAGTACGCCACCTTCTTGAAGGTCGGCACCACCTCCATCCTGCTGGCCATGCTGGAGGACTCCTCGACGGTCCTGCGCGACCTGACTCTTGAGAACCCCATTCGCGCCATCCGCGAGATCAGCCACGACATGACCTGCCAGCGCCGGGTCCGCCTGGCCAACGGGCGCGAAATGACTGCCCTCGAAATTCAGACCGAGTACCTCGCGCGGGCAGTGAAGTTCCGTGACCACAAAGGACTCTCGCCCGAGGAGGACACCGCGCTCGGCATGTGGGAGCACTGCCTCAAGGGTCTGGAGACCGACCCAACCTCGCTGTCTCGCGAGTGCGACTGGGTGGCCAAGTACCGGCTGGTGGAGGAGATGCGGGCCCGCCACGACGTGCCCCTCTCACACCCGAAGGTGGCCATGATCGACCTCATGTACCACGATGTCGACCGCTCCCGGGGTCTCTACTACAAGCTGCAAAAGCGCGATCTGGTCGATCGGACGTGTACCGACGAGGCCATCACCGAGGCGATGACCCAGCCACCTGAGACCACCCGGGCCCGCTTACGGGGCGCCTTCGTCAAGCGGGCCAAGGAACGGCGCCGCGACTTCACGGTCGATTGGGTCCACCTCAAGCTCAACGACCAGGCCCAGCGCACCGTCCTGCTGAAGGACCCCTTCAAGTCGCACGATGAGCGGGTCGAGCGCCTCATCGCGTCGCTCTGACGGCACCCTAGAGTGAGGGGACATGCTCAACCTGGACCCCGCGAAGCTCCTCGTCATCGGCGTGGTCGCCATCATCCTGCTCGGGCCCGACAAGCTCCCCCAGGTGGCGCGCCAGGTCGGCGGGGCCTGGCGGTCCCTCAACGAATTCCGCCACCGGATGGAGACCGAGGTGCGCAGCTCGCTCCCGGACCTGCCGTCCACCTCGGACCTCGCCCGCCTGGCCCGCTCGCCCTCCGCACTCCTCAACCACCTCTCCAACATGGCCCCTCTTGACGAGGCGACCGGTGCGGACGCTCCGACAGGATCCGCCGACGGTGCGGCGGCCGTGCCACCCCGCACCCCCGCTGCCGGGTCGGCGATCCCCCCCACCCCGTCCGGGCGCCCGCCGGAGGTCATCGCCAGCGGTGACCCCAGCCTGAACTGACCGGGGAGCGAGCCAATGGTCACCCTGCCGTTCACGGGCAAGCGCAAGGAGAAGCCGTCGCCCGACAACATGACCCTGGGCGAGCACCTGGGCGAGCTCAGGCGCCGCCTGATCGTCTGCGTGGCCGCCTTCGTGCTGGCGTCGATCGTGGCCGTGATCGCCTACGAGCCGATCCTGCACTTCCTGATCCGCCCCCTGTGCAACGTCGACGCCTCCCGGCTCCACCATCCGGGAGGGAACGGCTCGCTTTTCTTCGCCTCCAACGGCAGCTGCAACCTCTTCGTCACCTCGCCGTTGGACGGCCTCTCCCTGCGGGTGAAGATCGCGGTGTTCGGCGGCCTGGTCATGGCGTCCCCGGTGATGCTCTACGAGCTGTGGCGCTTCGTGACACCCGGGCTGCAGGCCCGGGAACGCAAATACGCCATACCGTTCGTCTTCTCCGCCTTCGTGCTCTTCCTGGCCGGTGCGGCCACGGCCTACGTCACCTTGCCCCACGCGCTCGGCTGGTTACGGTCGGTCGGCGGGCCCAACCTTCAGGCCATCTACAACCCCATCCCGTACCTGGGCCTGATCCTGTTGATGATGACCCTGTTCGGCCTGACCTTTGAGTTCCCCGTGGTGCTGGTCTCCCTTCAACTTGCACGCGTGGTCACTCCGGCCCGGCTCCTGCGTTCGTGGCGCTGGGCCATCATCATCATCACCGTGATCTCCGCCGTGGCGACGCCCAGTTCGGACCCGTTCTCCATGCTGGCCCTGGCCATACCGCTTGTGGTCTTCTACTTCATCTCCATCGGCATCGGGAAGCTGTTCGGCCGTTGAGCACGTTCCCGTGGCCCGTCCAGGCGACGGGTGGGGGAGAGGCATTTGCGGCACTGCTGCCGTTCCCGCTCGACACGTTCCAGCAGGAGGCCTTCCGCTCCTTAGAGGCGGACCGATCCGTCCTCGTCTCCGCCCCCACCGGTTCCGGCAAGACCCTGGTGGCCGCCTACGCCGTCCACCGCGCCCTGGGGGCGGGAGGCAAAGCCTTCTACACCACCCCCCTCAAGGCCCTCTCCAATCAGAAATACGGGGAGCTGGTGTCCACCTACGGCCGGGAGCACGTGGGCCTGCTGACGGGTGACACCACCATCCGCCCCCAGGCACCGGTGGTGGTGATGACCACCGAGGTGCTGCGCAACATGCTCCTGGCCGGGTCCGACCTCCTGGCGGGGCTGCACACCGTCGTCCTCGACGAGGTGCACTTCATTCAGGACCCGTACCGCGGCGGTGTCTGGGAGGAGGTCCTCGTCCTGTCGCCTCCCGAGATCCGTTTCGTGTGCCTCTCGGCCACCGTGAACAATCCGGGCGAGCTCGGGAGCTGGCTGCGGTCGGTGCGCGGGGCCACCGACGTGATTGTCGAGCGCCAGCGTCCCATCGTCTTGCGCAACCACTTCGCGGTCCACCGCCGCGAGGGTGAGGAGACCCTGCTGCTTCCTTTGCTGCTGTCCGGCGGCAAGCCGGCCGCCGAAGGGCTGCGCATCGACCAGGCCATCCGCCGGGCCACGCAGGGCCGGCCGGCGCACTGGCAGCCGCGGGGCCGGGGACCCCGCCTGCCCTACCGGGCACCCCTGCGGACCGAGCTGATCCGTGAGCTCCACGCCCGGGAGATGCTCCCGGCCATCGTCTTCATCTTCAGCCGTGCCACATGCGATGAGGCGGTGCGCCAGGTGGTGCGCGACGGGGTCCGGCTCACGGATGCCGATGAGCGGGCCACCATCCGCCAGATTGCCGAAGGTCGGGTCGAGTCCCTGGGCGACGACGATCTCGACGTGCTGGCCTATGACGAGTGGGTCGAGGGTCTCGGGTGCGGGGTGGCGGCTCACCATGCCGGGCTGGTCCCGGTGTTCCGCGAGACGGTGGAGGAGTGCTTCTCCGCCGGGCTGCTCAAGGTTGTCTTCGCCACCGAAACCCTCTCCCTGGGCATCAACATGCCCGCCCGCTCGGTGGTCATTGAGCGTTTCACCAAGTACGGAGGGTCCGGCCGGGCCACCCTGACCTCGGGCGAGTACCTCCAGCTCACCGGGCGCGCCGGTCGCCGTGGCCTGGACGAGGTGGGCCACGCCATTGTGGAGTGGTCCAGCGAGATCACCTTCGCCGAGGCCGCCCGCGTGGCCTCCGCAGCGCCGCCGGATCTGCGCTCCACCTTCCGGCCGACGTACAACCTGGCGGTCAACCTGGTGTCCCGTTTCGACCAGGCCACCGCCAACGAGGTCTTGCACCGATCGTTCGCGCAGTGGCAGGCCCGTCGGCCCGACCTCCTCTCGCGCCAGCTCAGCCACCGGGTGGCCGTCCTGGAAGAATTGGGCTACGTCGACGGTTGGACCCTGACCCCGGCCGGGCGGCGACTGGAGCGGATCTACCACGAGTCCGACCTCCTGGTGGCCGAGACCCTGGCCAGCGACGTGCTCTCCGGTGCCGAGCCGGCGGTTCTGGCGGGGGTGCTCTCGGCGCTCGTCTTCGAGCCCCGCAGGGCCCGGCGCCTGCCCGGAGGTGGTCGAGGGCACCCGCCGCGACGGGGCCAGCGCCGCCAGGGCGTGGCGGACCGGTTGGGCGACAAGAGGGTCGCGGATCTGGGGTGGCGGTGTGACGCCGTCGCCGAGGCAGCCGAGCGGGTCCGTCTGGTTGAGGAGTCCCATCTGGTGCCGCGGACCCGTCAACCATCGGCGGGCCTGTCCACCGCGGTCACCTCGTGGGCCCGGGGCGCCTCATTCTCCACCGCGCTCGGCGTCGCCGCCCGTGACGTCGGGGAGATGGCTCCGGGCGACTTCGTGCGGACGGTGAAGTCGGTGGCGGACCTGGTCCAGCAGGTGGCCTACGCGGCCGCCGATCCGGGCACGGCCGGAGCGGCCCGGGAGGCCGTCGGCTTCCTGCTGCGCGGTGTGGTGGCGGGTGGTTTGCCCACCATGTGACCCATCCGCGTCCGGCTCTCCGCCTCCGTTCTAAGGTTGACCGGGCATGTTCCCCTACCTTGAAGAGCGCTTCACCGCGGACGAGCAGGCCATCCTCCGCCGGTACGTGACCAACCTGGATCTTCCGGTCTTTGCCCTGGTCAACCTGCCGGAAGTGGTCAAGGGAGCCCTCTTCGCCCGCTACTCGCGCTCGCCCAAGAGCTTGCGCCGCCTCTTCCTCGACGAGTTCGTCGGCGACCTCGACATCTCCGGTGATGCGTCGGTGGACGCCACCGTGGGCCTCCAGCGGGCCGAGCAGCTCTACGAGAAAGTGTTCGTCGAGTACGGAGACGACTCGGTGGCCCAGCTGGGTGGCGTCCACCTGGCCTGTGAGCAGTCGTCCAACATTCTCTCCAAGGTGCTGGAGTGGGGTCGGCTCATGTCCTACCTTGAGCAGTCGACCCGGTACATCGCCTACAACCAACGCCTGGACAACGGGCACTACCGCTACTTCCGCCCGCCCGAGCTCCTGGACTCTCCCTACGGTGCCCGCTACGTCGGCGACATGGACCGTGTCTTCGACACCTACGGTGAGCTCCTGCCCATTCTTCAGACATGGGTCGGTCGCCAATTCCCCCAGCAGGCCGGCGACAGTGACTTCGTCTACCGCCAGGCCACCCGGGCCAAGGCGCTGGATGCGCTCCGGGGACTCCTGCCCGCCGCGTCGCTCTCGAACATCGGCCTGTACGGCACCGGGCAGTCCTATGAGCAACTGCTGCTCCGCATGAGGGCGCACCCGCTGCCTGAGGCGCGCAGCTACGCCGACATGATGCTGGTCGAGCTGCGTAAGGTCATCCCGTCCTTTCTCCAGCGGGTCGACGTCCCCGCCCGGGGAGGAGAGTGGACCGCCTACCTGGCCTCGACCAGAGCGGAGACCGCCCGCCTCCTGGCCCGCCTGTGGCCTGACTGGGATCCTGACGCCGGTGGTGGGCCGGTGGAGCCCGCACGCGAGCCCGAAGTGAGGCTCCTCGACTTCGACCCCGACGGCGAGGAGAAGATCCTGGCCGCCGCGTGCTTCTCCCACCTCAAGTGTTCCGAGGAGCGGGCCACTGAGCGGGTCCGCCTCCTCAGCCATGACGATCGCGTGGCCCTGTTGCGAGCCTACGTGGGGGAGCGGCGCAACCGCCGGCACCGGCCGGGACGCGCCTTCGAACGCACCGACTACCGCTTCGAACTGGTCACCGATTACGGCGCCTTCCGCGACCTCCAGCGCCATCGCATGCTGACCATGGAGTGGCAACGGCTGGGCATCGGTCTCGGCTACGACATGCCCGCACTGGTGGCCGAGGCCGGACTGGGAGGTCGCTACGACGAGGCGGTGGGCCGGGCCGAGGATCTGTACCGCGCCCTCCTGCCGCAATACCCCGAAGAGTCTTCCTACGCCGTCGCGCTGGCCCATCGGATCCGCTACGTCATGCAATGCAACGCGCGCGAGGCCATGCACCTCATTGAGCTGCGCTCGGGCCCGCAGGGACATCCGGCATACCGGAGGGTGGCTCAGCAGATGCACCGTGCCATCGCAGAGGACGCAGGGCACCGCGCCGTGGCCGAGGCCATGACCTTCGTGGACCACGGAGCGACCGACTTGGAGCGACTCGACGCGGAACGCCGGGCCGAGCAGCGGCGGAAGGAAAAATCTTCAACGCGCTGACCAGGAGTTCTCTTCATCTTCCCTGGTGACAGGGGATCACAGCTCCTTGACGGAACCACCCCCGCCTTGCCTAAGGTACGGCGCAGTCCCTTACGCCCCAATGGAAGCGACTTCCCCGTCGCTGCTAGCGCCTGAGGGGGGGATGCTGTGAGAGGCGGAGGTTGGCCCTGGGGGTTGAGTAGAGAACGTTTTTCCTGGCCTGTGCATTGGGCCGGGTGAAATGGTGCCAAAGACCCCAGGGCCCGCCGCCTGCCCCTGCCGTCTGCGCCTCCTGCCAAAGCCTTCCCCGAAGCGGTTGAACTGGCCCGGCAACCGTCTATGCTCCGGCGGCACATGGCGACCAAGAAGAAGAAAGTTCCCGAAGATATCGAAGTTCCGAGCCCCGCTCTGGAGGAGGATGACGCCCTCGAAAGCGACGTCCTCGATGAAGACGACCTTGACGTCGAGCTCGATGAGGACGCTCTTGAGGGGATTGAGGACATTGATGTCGACCCCCTCGATGACGACGTCGATGTGGCCGTCCTCGACGACGATGACGACGAGGTGGAGGTCGAGGTCGCCGAAATTCTGACCGCTTCGCCGGCAGCGGTGGTGGAGCGTTCGGGCGATGTCGAAGACGAAGAGGACGAGGAAGAGCCCGACGATGAGGACGTCGAAGCCAGCTTGGACGTCATCCTCAAGGAGCGCCTCGTGGTGGAGGACGAGCCGGAGGACGAGGAGGCAACCGATCAGGAGGACAAGACAGAAGGCAACGAGCGGGTCCTGCCCAAACAGCCCGACGAATTCGTCTGCCGTTCGTGTTTCCTGGTCAAACATCCGAGCCAGCTCGCCGACAAAAAGAAGATGCTGTGTCGGGACTGTGTCTGAGAACGCGGGATCGGGCGAAGAGGCGGAGGCTCCCGATCCCCTCCGCCGAGTGCTTGATCTCATTGTCTTCGCGCCAATGGGAGTGGTCTTGACCGTGGCCGAGGACCTGCCCGGCCTCATCTCCAAGGGGCGCCAGCGGGTGGAGTCCGAAATCTCCAACGCCCGCGTGGTGGGCCAATTCTTCGTCGCCCAGGGACGGAGCGAGGCGTCGCAGCGCCTGGGCAATCTCCTGAACCGCCCGGCCGCCGAACCTGCCCCCACGGCCGCGGCACCCGGTCCGGCTACCAGGACAGCGGCAGCTCCGGCGCCTTCGCCCAAGCCGGCACCTGATCCGGGCGCGCAAGCCATCGTGAACGGGGCCCTGGCCGACTACGCGACGCTCAGCGCCTCCCAGGTGGTGCGCCGCCTGGAGAGCCTCGGTCCTGACGAGCTCCGCGCCGTGCAACGCCACGAATCCTCGCACCGGAACCGTCGCACCATTCTCAACCGCGCCAGCCAGCTCCTCGACGAGTCACCGGCGTCATCCGCCTCCGAGTAGGCGCAGTGGAGGAGGCACGCCTGGCCGGCGCCGACGACCGACCTGCCTGTTTGTTGCTCCTGACCAGCGCGCTGGCGGAGTTGGCCACCCTGCGGGGTGGCGCCATCCTGGCCGGTCAAGCAACCGCCGAGGGACTCCTGGACCGGTGGATGGCACCGGGGTCGTCCACCGCCGTCTACGTGGGCCAGTTCGCGCAGGCGGTCGTGGGGATACTGGCGGTCAGTTCGTTCTCCCGCCCCGGAACCGGCACGGTGAGCGGGCGCATTGAGTGCTGCTACGTGGAGACCGGCGCCCGAGGCGTCGGTGTGGGCGCCGCGCTCCTCGCGGCGGCCCTCTCCTGGTGCGCAGCCGCCCGATGCGCCGACGTGGACGCCCTGGCCCTTCCGGGTGACCGCTCCACCAAGCAGCGTCTGGAGGCGGCTGGCTTCACCGCCCGGCTGCTCACCCTCAACCGCCGGTTGGACTGAAGCGCCGCTCGGTGTTGACCCGCGGTGGCGGGGGAGGGATGCGCAAACCCAGCATTTTGGCCAATGCCGGCACCGATCCCGAGGCATGACGGGCCGCCTGGCGCGCCACCTCGTCGGCCGGGATGCCGGCCGGCTTGACCGTGCGGCGCACCGGTGAGGCGACCACCGTGTCCAGTAGGCGCATCCATTCGGTGGGGGGCAATTCGGCGGTCATGGCCTCCCCGGCCGCAGCGGCCAGGCGCACGGCCAGCTCGGCAGGGCAACGGGTGCCGGGCTCCGGCGGGCGTATGGAGGCCTCCACCGCCTGTTGCACACGCCCGTCGTCCAGCGCGTTGGTGATGCGCGCCAGCCATTCGTCGTGCAGCGCGGTGGTCCGCTGCGCGAGTGACTCGTGGAGGGACTTGGCCAGGGCCCGCCCGTCCTCATCCAGATTGACGGTGCGCGAGGCAGTGACGACCGCCCGCAACTCGCGGAGGCGGTAGTCCTTGCCCGCACCCTGTGCCGCACTGGCGCGGTCCTTCCAATCCGCCAGGCGCACGGCCGGCAGCAGCTCATCGGCCATGGCCAGGAGGGCGTCGGT
>Ga0307374_10001819_pt1 | contig 39024 bp, 39 predicted proteins | sample OX3MG_FD_202532 | JGI IMG/M metagenome (GOLD analysis project Ga0307374, IMG submission 202532) | Soil microbial communities from Risofladan, Vaasa, Finland - OX-3 | ecosystem: Environmental > Terrestrial > Soil > Coastal area > Acid sulfate soil | place: Finland: Risofladan, Vaasa | collected... | reverse complement strand
CATCTCGGCCAGGGCCTCCGCCGAAGTCCCGGTGCATGGTGCACTTTGACTGCTCTGACTCGCCGAGGTCGCGGCGGCGCTCAACTCGCCTTCCAGCGACGTTTGCGCCTTCGCCAACGTCGCGGCGGCGGGGTGGAAGTGCAAAGACTTCGCCGCGTACTGGTCGATCGCGATCCCTTCGACGCGCAAGTTGGCCCAGGCGGCGGCACCGCCGGCGACCATTGACGCGCCTCCGCTGCCCGGCGCGAAACTCGCGGGATCCAACGCCGCGATGTAACAGCCCAGCGTGGGATTGGACGTGATCGCCGCCAACTCGGCGCGAAAGGTCGAACTCGAGACCGTCGAACCGTTGACCGAGATGCCCGAGGAGTTACTGCTGAGACCGTAGAGCGTGGCCCCGGCTAGAGCTATGACCAACAGGGCAATGAGACGGCGCACCACGCAACTCTACCGAATCAGGAGTTGACCTCTTCAGACACCTCGACCAGGGAACGCAGTAATTCGAGCAGCGCATGCGGACTCACACCCTCGTTCGAGACTTCGAGTCGAAACTCTTTGGTCCCTTCGTCATAGACCCGGGACCCAAGGGTTCGACGAACGCGCATCTGTTGGCTGAGTGACAGTTCCAGCGGCGAGATCTTGACGACCGGTTTCGTGCGGATGCCGACGCGCGCCGGCAGTACGACGACCGAACGCACCCCGAGGTCGATGCACTCGAGGCGCAGTTCGCCCAGTTCGAGCAGACCCTGAACGGGTGTGGGCAGTGGTCCGTAGCGGTCCAACCATTCGTCGCGCAGGTCGTTGAGTTCGTCCAATGAGGTGACGCCGACCAGTCGACGGTAGGCCTCCAGTCGGACGTCGTCGGCTTCCACGTAGGGCTTCGGCAAGTGGGCCTCACCCGGCACGTCGAGGTTGATCTGTACCACTTCGGGGACCACGAAGCCCTTCGCGTCGGCCACCGCTTCGGCGACGAGTTGCACGTAGAGGTCGTAGCCAACGGCCGCGACCGGACCCGACTGGTCGTGACCGAGGAGGTTCCCGGCGCCTCGGATCTCCAAGTCGCGCATGGCGATCTTGAAGCCGCTGCCCAGCGCGGTGTTGTCGCCGATCGTTCGAAGTCGTTCGTACGCCGTTTCGGAGAGCACCTGGTCGGCCGGGTGGAAGAGGTAGGCGTAGGCGCGCTGGCCGCTTCGCCCAACCCGGCCTCGCAGCTGGTGCAACTGTCCGAGACCGAGTCGCTCCGCGCGATCGACGATCAACGTGTTGACCGTCGGCAGGTCGATGCCCGATTCCACGATGGTGGTGCACACCAGCACGTCGAATCGACCCTGCCAGAAGTCGACCATCACGCGTTCGAGCGTGCCTTCGTCCATCTGTCCGTGTGCGACCGCGATGCGCGCGTCGGGCACGAGTTGCCCGAGTCGTCGAGCCACCTGGTCGATGTCGGACACCCGGTTGTGCACGAAGAAGACTTGTCCCTCGCGCAAGAGCTCGCGGCGCATCGCCTCGACGACGGCCGCCTCATTGAACTCGCCCACGTGTGTGAGGATCGGTCGACGATCGGCCGGCGGCGTGGTGATCATCGACAGGTCACGGATACCGACGAAGGCCATTTCGAGCGTTCGCGGGATCGGACTGGCGCTCAACGTCAAGACGTCGACGCCGATCGAACGCGCTTTGATCGACTCCTTGTGCGTCACTCCGAAGCGCTGCTCTTCGTCGACGACGAGTAGACCGAGGTCCTTAAAGCCGACGGTCTCGGACAGCAAACGGTGCGTGCCGATCACCACGTCGACGCTGCCGTCTCGCAGCCCAGCGATCGTCTCTTTGCCCTCGGCGTCGTCGACAAATCGACTGAGCATGGCGACCTTTACCGGAAAACCCGCGTATCGGTCGGCGAAGGTGGCGAAGTGTTGACTGGCGAGCAGCGTCGTCGGCACGAGCACCGCGGCCTGTTTACCGTCTTGGACCGCTTTGAAGACGGCGCGAATCGCGACTTCGGTCTTGCCGAAGCCGACGTCGGCGCACACCAATCGGTCCATGGGACGCGCCAGCTCCATGTCGGCCTTGACGTCCTCGATCGCTTGTGCCTGATCGGCGGTCAGAGTGAATGCAAAGAGGTCTTCCATCTCGCGTTGCCATTCGGTGTCGACGCCGAAGGCGTGGCCGACGGCGACGGTTCGTTGGCGATACAGGTCGACCAACTCCTGGGCGACTAAGAAGGCGGCGGCGCGTGCCTTGGCGCGAGTCTTTTGCCATTCGGCGCCACCCATGCGCGAGAGCGCGGGGTGTTCCCCACCGGAGTACGGCGTCAGCGCGTCGATCATCTCGGTCGGCCAGTAACTTCGCCCGTCCTTGAACTCGAGGATCAAGTAGTCGCGCGTCGTGCCATTGATCGCCCTGGTGGTCGTACCGGAGAAACGAGCGACGCCGTGTTGGCGGTGTACCACCAGACTGCCGACCGCCAGGTCATCGAAGAACCCATCGACGTTACGAGTGCGCGTGCGTGCCGCGCGGTGCACGGTCTTTCGCCCGGTCAGGTCACTTTCGCTCCATACGACGATCTCGGGTTCGTCAATGCTGAAACCTGCGGGTAGCGAACTCTCCAAGACGGTGAGTCGCACGTCGAGCACCTTGGTGGGGTCCGTCGAGACGTCCAGGCTCTCACCACGCAGTTGATCGGCCATGCGCTCGACGGCTGCGGCGTTCGACGTGAGAACCACACCGCGTCGAGTGGTCGACCAACCCCGCACGTGAGCCGCGATGCGCGCGGCGTCTCCCTGGACGATCGGCGGCGACGTGAGATTGAGCGAGTCGCTCGCACCCGAAAGCGAGGCGTCGAGGGCGATGTCGATTCGACTTTCGAGCACCTCCGACCACGTCCGGTGCAGGAGAGGAATCTCCGATGTCGCGCGCCACGTCGCAGCCACCGCGTCGGTGAGTTCTCGCTCTTCATCGAGTAGATCGACGAGGCGACTACTGACTCGGTCGGGCTCGACGACGAGCAGTGTCGCCCCGACGACCTCGTCAATCAGCGTTCGAGGTTCGTCGACGAAGAGCGGCATCCACCCTTCCATGCCGTCGAAGAGTTGTCCCGTCGCCAGTCGGTCGAACGTGGAACGACCCCACGGTCGATCATCGATCATGCGCTCGGCGCGGTGGCGAGCGTCGACGCCCAAAAGCCATTCGCGCGCCGGGGCCACGACCGCCCCGTCGAGGTCGTGCAACGAACGTTGATTGGCGATGTCGAACGACGTCAATCGTTCAATCTCGTCGCCGAAGAAGTCCAGTCGAATCGGCTCGTAGCCCTGGGCGGGCCAGAGGTCGACGATGCCGCCGCGAACCGCGAATTCGGCACGGTGTTCGACCAAGGTCTCGCGGCGATAGCCGCTTCGCGCGAGCGACGCGATGAACTCGTCGCGGTCGAGTTCGCTACCTCGGCGAACGACGATCGGATCGATGATCGGTTCCGGTGACAACACCTGGGCGATCGAACGCGCCGAGGCGATGATGACACGCGGAGTGTTGCCGTTCGCCACGCGCCAGCGCAGTAGCGTTCTGGTCGCCATGACCTGGTTATCGGGACTGACCCTTTCAAGTGGGTGGGTATCCCAACCGGGCCACAAGGCGACTTCGTCGTCGGGGCCGAGCAGTGCGGCCACTGCGTCATGTAGCAGCTCGGCTTCATTGGACGTTGCGGTGACCGCGATGGTGAATTCGTTCTCAAGCGCGTGGGCCGCAACCGAGAGCGGCGTCGCGTAGGAACTGGGAAGAAATGTGCCGCGGGCATTTTCCGCGCGCACCGCGTGTGCGACGCGATCGAGGACGCGACGAAGGCCGGTGGCTTCGCTCACGATCGGTTGATACGTTGCTGGGCTTCCTCAAACTCATAGTCGAGGAGCGTTTCCAAGGCGTCAGCGGCCTCGGCGACATATTCCGCCATGGCCGCTTTGCGCGCGCCCGTCGGACGCTGAAGCACATAGTCGGCTCCTTGTTCCTTGGTGGGAGGTTTGCCGATACCAATACGCAGGCGAGAGAAGTCGTTCGTACCGAGGGTCTTGGCGATGGAGCGCAGTCCGTTGTGTCCCGCGAGGCCACCACCGAATTTCAGCTGCAGGCGTCCCGGCTCAAGATCTAACTCGTCGTGGGCCACGACGAGCCGTGAGTAATCGTCCAGTGAGGTTCGGCGCAGGAGCGGTTGCAAGGCGGCGCCCGATTCATTCATGAAGGTCGTCGGCACGGCCAAGGTGACCGGTCCGCGCTCGGTGGGCAACGTAGCGCTGAGAGCGCGCTGACGGCCCTCGTGCTTTAGGCTCACGCCTCGACGTTCGGCGACGAGCCGCACCGCGTCGCCACCCACATTGTGTCGTGAACCTTCGTATTCGGAACCGGGATTGGCCAGTCCGAGGATGACCAGTGTGCTCGCACTCCCGCGTCGGTCGTGGTCGCGAAAGCGCCGGAGCGCCACGTACTATTCCGCCGCGATTTCGATCTCGTCGGCGGCTGCCTTCACGGGGGCCGTGGTGCGACCAGGACGAGACGTCACGACCGAGACCGTCGGGTCGCCGCCGGGCTCGACGCCCTTTGGCAGTTGGAGGTCTTCAACACGAATCGTGCCGCCGACCTTGAGCTCGGAGATGTCACAGTCGATGTGCGTCGGGATCTGGTCGGGTCGGGTGCGTACTTCAATGGAGAACAACTGCTGGTCGACTTCCCAGTCGGCGTGACGCACTTCGACGGCGTCACCGATGATGTGCAGCGGAACCTCGACCACGACGGGTTCGTTGGGGTCGACCACCTGGAAGTCCACGTGCGCAACGGTGCCGCGCACGGGGTGACGCTGGATGTCACGGGCCATGACGAGGAACTTCTTGCCATCGGCGTCAAGTTCGATCAAGGAGTTGATGCCCTGATCGCCCGAGACGGCGGTGCGAAAGGACTTGGCCTCGACCGAGATCGGCAATGGTTCCACGCCCTCGCCGTAGACGACGGCGGGTATCGAGCCGGCCAGACGCAGACGACGGGCGTCGCGCGATCCCCTACCTCGCGTGGTAGTCGCGTTCAAAGTGGCGTGTGACATCGAAACTCCTATCGAGTGGCTGGCGCAAAGTCAGCGCGCACAGGAAAACGAGTCTAGTCGCCTCCGCATGGAGGTTCCCAGTTCAGAGCAGGTTCTCGCCGCCGAAGATGTCCGACACCGAGGCGTCCTCGAAAATCGCCGAAATCGCATTGGCCACGATTGTCGCGATGGAGAGGATCTCTAGGTTCTCGAAGCGACGCTCGGGACCGAGCGGCAAGGTGTCGGTCACGATCACCCGACTGATCGGCGCATTGAACAGACGATCGACGGCCGGCGGGGAGAAGACGGCGTGCGTGGCCATCACCCAGATCTCTTCGGCGCCGTGCGCTTTCAAGAGGTCACAGGCCGCGACGATCGTGCCGGCCGTGTCGATCATGTCGTCGATCAGTACGCAGTGCCGACCGTTGACGTCACCAACGATGTGACGCGCCTCGGCGATATTGGCCTGGCCGCGAGGACGGGTCTTATGGACCAACGCGAGGTCACAGCCCAAGTGCTGGGCGTAGCGCTCGGCTACTTTGACGCGACCGGCGTCCGGGGCCACGACCACTAGGTCGTGGGGGTTCTCGGCGTTGGCTTTCAGATAGTCCTCGAAGACAGGGGCCGCCACGAGGTGATCGACCGGGATGTTGAAGAATCCTTGGATCTGTCCGGAGTGGAAGTCGACCGAAAGCACGCGACTGGCGCCGGCAGCCTGCAGCATGTCGGCGATGAGTTTGGCCGTGATCGGTTCGCGGCCGGCCGACTTGCGGTCCTGTCGGGCGTAGCCGTAGTTGGGAATGACCGCGGTGATGCTCTTGGCCGAGGCCCGCTTGGCGGCGTCGATCATTATCAGTTGTTCCATCACCGCGTCGTTCACCGGGGTTGCGTGTGTTTGCACAATGAACACGTGCGCGCCACGAATCGACTCGTCGAAGCGGCAATGGATCTCACCGTCGGCGAACTCGCGCAGATTCGCCTCGGTGAGCGTGATGCCGAGTTTTTCGGCGATGTCCGTGGCCAGCGCCGGATGACAACGCCCCGTCACCATCACGAGGCGTCGTTTGGCGAGTGTCTCCACGGCGCCAGCGTACAGGGTTGTAGGAGGTCTTTTAGGGGGTCCGGTGCGAGAAAGGCGTCACGACCTCACCAGAGTCGATCGCCGCACCCGGCGCAAGCACGACGAATGACGCCACTCGAGCCTCGGCGCCAATACGCGCGTTGGTCGCCTCGACGGTCCCGACTTGGGCGAACTCACCCACCGACACGTCGGTCAGAATCGCGTTCGGTCCGATTCGCGCGCCGCGTTCAATCACACAGCGACCCTTCAAGACCGTGCCCGGCAGCAGTGAGACCTCGGGTGCCAACTCGACATCGGCGTCCACGTACGTGCTGTGCGGACTCCAGATCACCACACCTCGGCGGAGCCACTTCTCGTTGATGCGTTGGCGCAGCACCGCCTCGGCACCCGCCAACTGCACGAGATCGTTCACGCCGGCCGCTTCGCTGGAGTCATCCAACAGAAGCGCCTGGGTGAGGTGTCCGGCTTCGTGCAGGACTGCGATGAGGTCGGTGAGGTAGTACTCGTGCTTGGCGTTGGCTCGACCGACCCGGCGCAGCGCCGGGCCGAGCAGACTGGCGCGCACGACCATGATCGACGTGTTGATCTCCGTGATCAGTCGTTCGTCGGCATCCGCGTCGCGTTCTTCGACGATTCTCGCGATGCCGCCGTCCTTCGAGTGCACGATACGTCCGTAGCCCGAAGGGTCCTCGACCTCGGCGGTCAAGACGGTGAGTGCCGCCTGGCTCTCGCGGTGCACCTCGAGCAGGCGAGCGACCGTGCTCGGACGGAGCAACGGCGTGTCGCCCGCGAGGATCAGAACGTCGCCGTCACTCGTGCCTAGTTCATCGTCAATCGTCGGTAGGGCCACCGAGACGGCGTGGCCGGTGCCGAGCTGTTCACTCTGTTCGACGAAGCGCAAATTCACATCGGCGCGGGCGCGTTCGGTCAAGGACTTTTCGACCCAGGTCGCACCGTGGCCGACGACCACGACTGTCGCGCGTACGTCTTCTTGGGCGGCCGCGTCCAGGACGTAGAGCACCATCGGACGTCCGCAGAGATGATGGAGCGGCTTCGGTCGGGTTGACTTCATCCTCGTACCCTCGCCGGCGGCCAGCACCACGACACAGGTTGGACGACTCACCGTCCTATCTTTATCAGTTTCGCCCTACGATTCCAACGATGAGCGAATCCGCCTACGACGAGTTCTCATATTTCGGCGAGAACATCAGCGAATGGAACATCGAGACCGAGGTGCCTAACGTCCGACGCTTCTTCGTGACAGTCGACGGCCTGCGCCAATTGAGCGGACTGAAGTGGGGTGACGCGGAACCCGAACTCGTTCTTCTTCACGGCGGAGCGCAGAACGCGCACACGTTCGACACGGTCGCGTTGGCGTTGTCGCCACATCCACTCATCGCGCTGGATCTGCCGGGGCACGGACACTCGGATCCCTCGATCTATCCGGCGTCCGCGATCGCCAGTCACGCGCTTGATGTAGCTCGCGCGCTCGAACAACTCATCACACCGCCGCGACCACTCGTCGGCATGTCGCTCGGCGGCCTGACGGCCCTGCTCGTGGCCCATGACCGACCGGACCTCGTGAGCGCCTTGGTGTTGATCGACATCACGCCCGGCGTCAATGCGGATAAGGCTCGTCACATCACCGACTTCGTCAATGGCCCGACGTCCTTCGACGACTTCGACGCACTGCTCGAGCGCACGAAGCAACACAATCCAACCCGTTCCGAATCGTCCCTGCGTCGCGGCATCTTGCACAACGCCGTGCAACGCCCTGACGGCTCGTGGGTGTGGCGCCACCAACAACACGGGAAGTCCGAACTCGAAGCGCCCGACACTGGCGACCTCTGGGAGAAACTCTCCGAGTTGACGATGCCGGTCACGTTGATTCGCGCCATGAGTTCGGGATCAGTCGTCGACGATGGTGACGAAGCGGAGTTTCTGCGACGGCTGCCGGACGCGACGATCGTGCACGTCGCTGACTCCGGTCATTCGGTCCAGGGCGACCAACCACTGGTCCTGGCCGCCACGCTCGAGCACGTCTTGAGGGTGATGTAGCTGGCGGGGGAGGGCTCGAACCTCCAACCTACGGATTCAAAGTCCGTCGTTCTGCCGATTGAACTACCCGCCACCACTGATGCAAAGGACAATCTTCGGAGATTCTTAGCGAATGTCTGAAGACGCTTAACACCAACCAGCAACACTAGAGCCTGTACCAATGATCTGAGAAAGCCGCGATGACCACCGCTCCATCACCGAACTCCTACGTCGCGATCGTCGACGACGACGCCGCGATTCGTAGCGCCCTCGGTCGAGCCTTGCGGATGGAGAACTACGACGTCGAGTTATTCGAAGACGGCGTGAGCGCCCTCAAGTCGATCCAACTTCGCGCCCCCGACGTGATCGTGCTCGACCTGCAACTCCCCGACGTCGACGGACTCGAGATCTGTCGTCGTATTCGCCGCTCCGGTGACTCCACGCCAATCCTCATGTTGACCGCACGCGACGCCGTGAACGACCGCGTGGCCGGCCTCGACGTCGGCGCCGACGACTACCTCGTGAAGCCGTTCGACTTGGCTGAGTTATTGGCTCGCCTTCGCGCGCTGTTGCGACGTCACAACCTGGTCGATGGCGAGGGCACAATGCTGCGCTTCGAGGACCTGTCGCTGAACCCGCAAACACGCGAGGTGCACCGCGGCGCTCGTGCGGTAGAACTCACCAAGATCGAGTTCGACCTGTTGGAGCTCTTCTTGCGTCATCCTCGGCAGGTTCTAACACGTGACCAGATCCTCGATCTCGTCTGGGGCTACAACTTCGACTCCGGGACCAACTCACTAGCCGTCTACATCGGCTATCTTCGACGCAAGCTTGAGGAGGCCAACGAAGTGCGGCTTATCCAAACGGTGCGCGGCGTGGGCTACGCGCTTCGCACCACGTGACCTTCCGGTCGCGTGTCATCACCGCGACGGTCGCGGCCGCCGCCATCGCTGTCATCCTCGCCTGCTTCGCTTCTTTCTTCACGACGCGCGATTCGTTGATCCACTCCGTCGACGAGTCGTTGAGCACTCAAGCAACAGCCGAAGGTCGAACCGGCAGCATGATACATATCGGAGCGCTCCTCGTGCTGCCAAACGGCCAAACAATTGGTACCCTGACCGGCGTCCCCATCGACGCGACGATTATCTCGATTGCCAAAGGAAAGAGCCCCGAGGTCTACCGCACCGTTGCCATCGGGACGCACAACTACCGCGAACTCATCGTGCCTATCGCGGCCAATTCCGTAGAGATCTGCGCCAACGGGTCCCCGTGCGTCGTGAAGACGACGTCGGCGGGACTCTTCATCACGGACATCGACGGTCAGGTGAATGAGCTGCGTGGTCTCATTCGTACGTTGATGTTCGTCGCGATCGGCGGTCTCTTGCTCGCGTTCGCACTGGGACTCTTTCTCGCGCGCACGGCACTGCGACCTCTGGAGCAGGTCACCAACGAGATCGAAGGTGTGGCCGAAACGAACGACATGGGCTATCGACTGACCGAAGGGGACGAGGACGAACTCGGTCGACTGCGACGGGTGTTCAACCGACTTCTCTCCACCGTCGAAAGCAGCCAGGTCCTCCAGCGTCAACTGGTCCTGGACGCCAGCCACGAGTTGCGCACTCCCCTCACGTCGCTGCGCACGAACGCCCAGGTCCTGAGCCGCGCCCAGGAACTGGATCCCGACGATCTACGTCAGCTCACCGACGACATGGTCACCCAGGTAGACGAACTCGCCGCCCTCGTCACCGACCTCGGCGAACTCTCGCGCGGTGAGCGCAGCGAAGGCGTCGTCGAGACATTGCGACTCGAAGAGTGCATTGATGAGTGCGTGGAGACGGCTCGCACCCACGCCCGAATCAAAGAGATCATGATCGACGTCAATGTCAAGAACTCCAACGTCCTTGGACGCCGAGACCGGCTCGAACGCGCCATCTCCAATCTGCTCACCAACGCCATCAAATTCACGCCGCACGGCGGGCGCATCGTGGTCAAATCGCGAGAAGGAACGATTTCGGTCAGCGACAGCGGAACGGGCATCGACGAGGCCGACCTACCCTTCATATTCGACCGCTTCTGGCGTTCGGCCTCCGCGCGAGCCCTGCCCGGTTCGGGACTCGGACTCTCGATCGTCGCCCAGGTCGTCGCCGAACTCGGGGGCAGCGTTGCGGTCGATCGCGATCCTGAGCTTGGTGGAGCCCGGTTCACGATCACGTTGCCCATCGCCGAGCCTTCGACGTAGTCGATGAACAACGCTCGGCCAGTACTGGAATTCCAGCGCAGTGGCATCGTCAAGTGGGGCTCACCTCGAGCGCGACCTTCAGGTCGCTCGGTCGAAACCGACTAAGTTAGTTCGAGCCATGGGATCACTAATCAAGAAGCGCCGCAAGCGAATGCGCAAAAAGAAGCACAAGAAGATGCTGAAGCGAACCCGCTTTCAGCGTCGCGCCGCCGGTAAATAGCTTTCGTCGACGCCTATCGCGGCGTCGTAGTGAGCGTGGACAACTGGAGAGGGCCCTCGGGACTCGTCATGCCCCAACGGCTCACAGTACTGCCAAGGTTTCCCTCGATGAACATCGAAGAACCTGATCCGGCCAACTGGACATCCGGGCCGAACTCCGAGCGCAGCCAGCCCAGCGTCGAGGCCAGTCGCGGCTCGACTCGCCCGGCCGGCTCTTCCAGGTGATTCAGCCCCGACGGTGTCCAACCGTCAGCGCGCATCTCGTCGTAGGCGGCGTAACACGCGGTGGTCGAGATACCGAAGTCCGGCACGATGAGCGTCAGGTCCCGTCGCTCGTTCGGGAGCTCGCTCAGTCGCTCGCCCACTCCTTCGACGAGTGCGTGTCCGCCGTGTTGGCAGAACGGCACGTCGCCGCCAAGCGTGAGGGCCACTTCGTTGGACACTCCCCCCGACCAACGGAGAATCGCCGCCGCGTCCGCGCTGCCGCCACCAAGTCCTCCGCCAACCGGGATCGACTTTTCGACGCGCACGCCCGCGCGTCGACCCACGAGGCGCAGCGCTCGGACGATGAGGTTGCTGTCGCCGGTGGCGACCTCGGTGTCGAAGGGATTGAGGACTTCGAGGCGGTCCCCGTTCTCATCGATCATCAACACGTCGTGCAGACTTATGGTCGTCATCTCGCTTCGAATCTCGTGAAAGCCGTCATCGCGCCGACCGGTGATCTCTAAGTTCCACGTGAGTTTGGCGTTGGCCAACAGTTCGATCACCGCGCGGCCGCCAGTCTCGCGAACTCTTCGATCGTCAACTCTTCCGGTCGTCTGGTTTCGGCGACGTCGGCTCGTTCGAAGACTCCTTCGCTCGACCATCGCGCCAGGGATCGTCGCAGCATCTTTCGTCGTTGACCGAAGGACGTTCGGATGACCTCGAAGAGCTCCGCTTCGCTGACCAGGGACGGATCGACACGCACTGATGGACGACGCACGATCGACACCAATGCCGACTCCACGTTGGGCTTTGGCAGAAAGACCGACGGGCTCACCTTGCCCACGACTCGGGCGTCGGCGAAGTACTGGACCCGCAGCGACGCCGCGCCGTACGCTTGGTCTCCGGCGTGGGCCGCGAAGCGCTCGCCCACTTCCTTTTGCACCATGACGAGCATGCGTCGGATCAACGGCTCACTCTCGAGCAAGTGGAGCACCAGCGGCGTCGCCACGTTGTAGGGCAGATTGGCGACCACGACCGCCTCGCGACCCTGGAGGATGTCGGCGTAGTCGGCACTCAGCGCATCGGCGTGGTGCACGCTCACCCCTTTGGGTCCCACGACTGCCGTGAGCGGCTCGAGGAGGTAACGATCGACTTCCATGGCGTGCACTTCGGCGCCGGTCTCTGCGAGGGCCAACGTGAGCGACCCGAGTCCGGCCCCGATCTCGAGCACCAGGTCGTCGGCGCCGACGTCAGCCAGACGCGCGATCCTTCGCACCGTGTTGGGATCGACCACGAAGTTCTGACCGAGCGCACGTGAGGGTTTGAGGCCGTAGTCGTCCAACAACGCTCGTAATTCGGTGCGGGTATGGGTCACCAAGAGACTTTAACGACGAGCACACCTCTCGAGAGTGGGGCCAGTTCGGCAAACTGTTGCGAGTCGAGGTCCACGACCCGGTTGCCGTGCGCACCTTCGCGGTCCGAGGCGATGCAGTGGACCACTTTGCCGGTGGCGAGATCGCGAACCGTGATGCGCGTACCTCGCGGCAGATACCACGTGGCGCAGTGACCCGGAATGTAGCGGTACCACGTGGCGTCACCGATGCGGTATTTGACCACCTTCTTCTTGCGCTTCACCGTGGTGGTCGTGACGGGTCGACAGATCGAGGCCGTGGTCGTCGGGGCCACGCTCGTGGTCGTCCCGCCCACGAGCGTCGTGGTCGAGACCGGCACCGACGTCGTTGGTGGGGTGGTCGTCGTTACCGGCGTGCAAGTTGATTTGGTTTTCTTCTTGATTGTGGTCGTGGTCACTGGCCGACGAACTGGCTTCTTGACCACGGGTCGCCGGGTGCTGACGGTGAGGGCCACGGTGGCGTGCCAGCGCACTCGGGTCCCGGCCCGAGGTGACTGACGAAGGACCACGATCCACTTTCCGTCTGAACTCCCTGGTCCGCGGGTAGTAAAGAACAGCTGGGCTCGTTTCATCACCGCATACGTCCGGGCTCGCGAGAGGCCAATGAGTCGCGGCACGCGGCGTGGCCCGTGAGGACTGGCGAGCGATGTCCGCACCGTCGCCTGGAAGTGCCATGGCACGACGGTCCCTGGCTTGGGGGACTGACCGACGGCTTCTTTCCATGTGCCGTTCGAGCTGCCCGGACCGGTCGTGACGAAATAGAGCGCGTCGGCGTGCATGACGGCGTAGACCTGAGCGCGACTCAGTCCGATCAGATCGGGCATGTGGCGCCGCGCGTGCGTCGCGGCGCCAGCGTCCAAGGGCGCCACGAGCACCGCGGACGCCGCCAACGCGACGATCGTGATCAGTACCGACAACGGACGCCACAGCGCCCGTGGGTTTGATGCCCTCAGATCTCCACCCTCCGCCACCACACCAGGAATCGCAATCCTCCCGGCCCACAACGCTACGAGAGGGCGGGTCCCGTGGCAACTCGCGTTGAAGTGTGTCTGGAACTACCTGATCGACGGCATTTTATCGTGGAGGCAGACGGAAAAGTCGGGCCGTATTGGCGCTGGTGGCCTCGCGGACGTCAACGAAGCTCTCGCCGCGCACTTCGGCCACGAATTCACCCACCACGGTGACGAAGGCCGGCTCGTTGGCCTTCCCTCGGTATGGCACGGGAGCTAAGAACGGGCTGTCGGTCTCGACGTGGAGTCGATCGAGCGGGATGCTGCGCACCGCCTCTCGCAAACCTTCGGCGTTCTTGAACGTGACGATGCCCGCGATCGAGATATCGCATCCGAGCGCCAGACATGACTGCGCCTCGTCGGGCGTACCGGTGAAACAGTGCACGACCGTGCGCTCGGGCACCCCTTCGCTCGCCAATACGTCGAAGAGGTCGTCGAAGGCGTCGCGGGCGTGGATCACCAGGGCCAGGTCCAATTCGTGGGCCAAGGCGACCTGGCTGGCGAAGGCCCGCCGCTGGTCGGCCCGGGGCGAGTGCTCGTAGAAGTAATCGAGGCCACACTCCCCTATTCCCACCAGTTTCGGGTGCCCGGCGCGCGCCAGCTCAAGCACCGGTTCGATGTCTTGGCGCGCATCATGGGGATGCAGGCCGACGGTGGCGAAGATCTCGACGGGACTCTCAAAGGCGGTAATCTCGAGGGCCTGGGCCGAGGTCGTGGCGTCGGTACCGATCACGACGACGCGGTCGACACCGCCTTCGTAGGCGCGAGCGAGCGTGTCGCTCAGGACCGCGGCTGTCGCCTCATCACCGAGGAACTGGTCCTGGAGGTGACAGTGCGCGTCACTCCAATGGCTCACGCGTCGCTCTTCATCCTCGGAAAGAGCGGTTCGCCCTTTTGGATCTTCGCGTCACTTCGGTACTGACCCCATGCCTCCTTGACTGAGACCGGATCCGTCCGGAGGCTTTCGCCATCCGGCGCACCGCTCAATCCAATCCGGCGCCAAATCTCCTCACAAGTCTTGGGCATCGCAGGTGACGCGAGGATCGCGACGATTCGAATCGCCTCAAGGGCGTCGCCCAGGACCGCTTCCAGTTCCGCGCCGGGTTCCATCTTCCACGGGGCGAACGCTTCGAGATACGCGTTGGTCGCGCCGATGAGTCCCCAGGTCGCTTCCAGCGCGCTCTGGGGTGCGAAGCCGTTCCACGCCGTCGCGCTGTCGGCGATCGCGAGTTCGGCCGGCGCTCGAAGCGCAGAATCGGCCCGCGGTTTCGGTGCGACGCCGCCGAGCTTCGTCGCGACGATGGTCGTCACGCGCGCCACGAGGTTGCCCAGGTTGTTCGCGAGATCGGTGTTGTAGCGCGCGAGGATCCCCTCGGCCGAGAAGTCGCCGTCGTTGCCGAGCGCGGTCTCGCGCAACAAGTAGTAGCGCAACGGATCGACGCCGAATTCATTGGTCAGCTCTACCGGCGCGATGTCGGTGAGTCGAACTTCGCCCTCGGCGACCATGGTCTTGGAGAGTTTCTGACCTCCGAGCAGCAGCCATCCGTGCACCTGGACGTGGCTGACCGGATCCAACCCGGCGGCCATGCACATGGCGGGCCACCAGACGCAGTGGAAGCGGATTATCTCCTTGCCGATCAGGTGATGCGAGTTCGGCCACCATTTGGCGACCTCGTCGTCGTCGCGCCCGTAACCGATTGCCGTCAGATAGTTGATCAGCGCGTCGTACCAGACGTAGAACACGTGTTCTTCGTCCCACGGCACGGGTACGCCCCAGGAGATGGAGGTACGGGTGATCGAGATATCGCGGAGTCCGCCCTTGATGAACGAAAGGGCCTCGTTGCGCTTCGTCTCCGGAGTCACGAAGCCGGGGTGCGCGGCGTAGTGCTCGATCAAACGGTCTTCGAACGCACTCAGACGGAAGAACCAGTTCTCCTCTTCCATCTCGATGAGTTCACGTCCGTGGATCGGGCATTTGCCGTCGATGCTGGTCTCGATCGTGTAGTAGTCCTCGCAACTGACGCAGTAGAGACCCTTGTAGATGTCCTTATAGATGAAGCCGTTGTCGTAGATGGCGGTGAGGAACTTCTGCACGCTCTCGTGGTGGCGTGGCTCGGTCGTGCGGATGAAGTCGTCGAACTGGATGTCCAGGGCTTTCCAGGCCTGGCGGAACTGATCGGACTTGAGGTCGGTCCATTCCTGGGGCGATTGGCCGTTCTTGGCGGCGGCGTCGGCGACCTTTTGGCCGTGTTCGTCGGTCCCGGTGAGGAACTTGGTCTCGTCACCGATCAACCGGTGCCAGCGCGCCAGGGCGTCGGCGTTCACCGTCGTATACGCGGTCCCGACGTGCGGGGCGTCGTTCGCGTAGTAGATCGGCGTCGTGAGATAGAAGCGAGCCATCCGACAAGGATAATGAGTTTGGGCTTTCCATCTTGACGGAGTAGGCCCGAGATTCCGCGTACTCGCCGGGACAAGTCACACCACACCCGTACGGTCTTGCGAGTGTCCGAGAACGATTCGAACTCCAGTCAGATGGAAAGCCCCAAATGAGTTAAAGCGCGTCGTCCGCCCGTAGCTCGAGCGCCATCTGATAGACGATTCGGTGCGCCACGCCGAGCGACTCCTCGACATAGGCCACTGCGTCGCGGGTGCTCACGCCTTCATCGATCTGATCACGTAGCGCGGCTCGGATGAGTTCATCGTCGACGATCTCGGTTTCGTGGACGCCTTCGAGCACGACCACGATCTCACCAAGGATCTCTCGAGTGATGACGTAGTCCGCTATCTCCTCGACGGTGCCGCGAAGCACCTCTTCGTGCACTTTGGTCATCTCACGAGCGACGCAGATTCGACGCGTGGCGAAGAGACTGACCATCTCGCCCAACGTGGCTGCGAGTCGTTGCGGTGACTCATAGAAGACGATCGTCCGGGGCTCTACCATCCACTGGGCGTAGAGCAGTTCGCGCTCGCCGTACTTTCGTGGCAGGAAGCCCTCCATAGCAAAGCGCTCCGTAGGCAGTGCGCTGATGGTGAGCGCGGCGATGACGGCCGAAGGTCCGGGCGCGGTCGTGACGCGAAGTCCCGCGGCGGCCACGGCCGCGACGACTCGAGCGCCGGGATCGCTGATGCCCGGCGTGCCGGCGTCGCTGATCACCACCACCGTCCGACCACCGGCGACCTGGGCGACGACTTGGTCGCACAACGACGCCTCGTTGTGATCGTGCAACGCGCGCAGTCGTCCGTTGACGGGGATCGAGTGAGCGCTGAAGAGTGTGGACGAGCGTCGGGTGTCCTCGGCGTAGATCACGTCGGCCGATTCGAGCAATTCGAGAGCCCGTCGAGAGATGTCGCCGAGATTGCCCAGTGGCGTCGCCACCAGCACGAGTTGACCAACGGTGATCTCACTATTATCCATGGTCGTCTCCTCGTTTGGCTCGCTGGAACCGCTATCAACTAACATTGTCACCTATGTCAAAGCGAACCGTGAAGCGCAAGATGCGCGCCAAGAAGAAGGCCAACCACGGTAAGAAGCCGAACTGCGGTCGCGGCTAACGCCCTGTACCTGATTTCCCGTCGACGCGAATAGCGAGCGGAGCCCTTTGAGCATGTCGATCCTGTTGAACGAGCCTGGAGTTGACGGACTGAGGCACACTGTGGCCGCGCTGCGGGAATGGCAGTTCAATGGAGCACCGATGCAGTTGCATCCGGGCGACTTGGGCTGGAACTGGCAGTTCGGCGCCGAGGCAGCGGCCGCGGCGATTAGGACATGGAGCCGTGACGGAGAGATTCTCGCGATCGGATTTCTGGACTCTCCGCAACTGATACGAATGGCCATCGCGCCCGAGGCGCAACACGACGAGGCGTTAGCCCAGCAGATGCTGGTTGACATGAACGATCCGGATCGCAATGTGTTGGCACGCGGCACCGCGTACATCGAGGTGCGTTTTGGCGAGCTGTTCCGTGGCCTGTTGTTCGACGACGGGTGGGTCGACGACGAGCCGTGGACACCGCTTGAGCGCGACCTTGCAGATCCCGTCGACGAGTGCGGCGTGCGAATCGAAGTAGTCGGTCCAGAGCGCGCGGAGGTGCGGGCCTCCGTGCAGCGCGCTGCGTTCGACGAATCGACATTCTCACCTGAACGATGGAAGGCAATGACCACCGGGGTGCCGTACGCCGAAGCCGAATGTCTCCTCGCGTATGACGACCATGACATCGCAGTCGCGGTCGCCACGGTGTGGTCCGCCGGTCCAGACAAACCCGGGCTACTCGAACCAGTGGGCGTTCACCGCGAACATCGCGGTCGCGGCTACGGCACTGCGATCACGGTCGCTGCTGCGGCCGCACTGCGAAGCTTGGGCTCGTCGAGGGCGACCGTCTGCACCAAAAGTTCGAACGTAGGCGCCATAGCCACGTACGAATCGGCTGGCTTCCGACATCTCCCCCAAGTCAGGGACCTACGCCGGAACGCGCAATACCTGTTCCATTAGCCGCTCAGGCCTATCTACAGCACGCCGTCCCACGCGCAGTCCCGTTCTCGAAGTACCTGGACCAGGGCTGCCGGACGGTCACTGATCAGTCCGTCCACACCCGCGTCGAGCAACTGGTGCATCTCGCCCGGGTCGTTGATCGTCCATACGTGCACCGCCACGCCCGCCTCGTGGGCGGTTGTGACGAAGCGTTCGTCGACCACGGTGATGTCGCCGTAGACCGCGGGCACTTGAAACGCGACGACCGGCGGCACGCTAGGAACACCTTCGAGCATCGAGAAATAGAACGTCGCCGCCTCCCCCGTCGCGGCCGACGTCGCGACTTCGGGGGCGAACTTGCGGAACCGCTGCACGGCGGCGTCGTGGAACGAGCCGACGATGGCCGTCGAAGCGCGCTCAAGTCGCCGCAACTCGTTCGCAAGCAACTCTTCGTAAGGCTCGACGTCGGGATCGGTGCGCTTGAGGTCCAGGTTCAACAGCACGCCGGGAAAACGTTCCACGACCTCTTCCAGGGTCACGATCCCGAAGTCACGATCTGCCGGCGCCTTGCCGCGCTCGACATATTCCGACGCGTCTCGGCCGGGCGTCGCCGTTGCACCGGCGATCCACCAGTAGGCGTTATCCATCTCGCGCAACTGCGCCAACGTGAAATCAGCGATGGCGCCGTGATGATTCGTAGTGCGATCGACCGTCTCGTCGTGACAGACCACGATGGCGCGATCGGCCGTCGCGTGCACGTCGAGTTCAATCCCCGTTGCTCCCTCGGCGAGGGCGTGCTTGATCGCGGCCAGCGTCGAAGACGGTGACTCGTAAGAACCACCCTGGTGGGCGAAGGCGATGACCCGACGATCGAGCCAGGGACTCGTCACTTCTTCGGAAGTCCATCGGGATAGAGCCGAAGGCGCATCCGATGTTCGAGGTAGAACGCGACGCCCGGGACGAATCCGGCGATCAACATCAAGAGCAGTAACGCCAGCGGCAATCGGAACTTCAACACCATGTTGAAGCTCGCGATCATGTAGAGCGGATACATCACGATCCCGTGCGCAATGCCGTCGACGTCCACGAGAATCTTTATGTGCTTCCACAACGTCAAATCAACGGTGTGAAGTAGTAGCATCACGAAGAGCGTGATCAAAGTCGATCCCGTGACGAAGGACATGATCCGGTACCGACGGAACGCTGTTTCCATCAATGTCCCCAGAGCCGCTTCTTCGGTCGTGAGGCGATCTCAGCGAGATGGTCGTTATACGCCTTCAACTCGGGGTCCTCATCGGACTCGGCTCTTCGCGCCGATTGCGCCTCTTGGCGCATCTTCTCCTCGTATTCCTTACGCTCTATTTCCTGATCTTCGGTGATTTTTTCCGAGTTCAACAGTGCGTACCAGCCGAACCCTCCGAGCACGGCGAATGCCGGCCACTCGACGGCGTAGAGGTAGCTGAGCGAGTTGCCGAGTATGGCGGCGCCGACCTGCCACCACGCTGCGGCGATACAGATCGTCACCCACACGACGAGCGCGATATGGAGACCGATCGCTCGGCGCGAGAGATACTTCGACTTCACGCGGCCATCCTACTGGGCGATATTTAGCGCTCTTTGGCGGCCGTACAATTGAGTAGTGCCCGGAATGTCCTCGTCTCGCCCGCAGTTCTCGTGGCACGATTGGAACCAGGGACACCTAGGTATTCTCCCCCTGCTCTTGATGTTCGCGGCGCTGGTTCTCTACCTGTTTGCCGCTCAACGCGTCGGCAATTGGTCCACCAAGCGAACGATGACCTTTCTCGCCGGACTCATCGTCACCTTCATCGCGACGCAGTCGGTCATCGGCACCTTCGACATGGAATACTTCAGCGACCACATGATCCAACACCTCTTGTTGATCATGGTGGCGGCACCACTCTTCGCCTTGAGCGCGCCGCTCGACCTCGCCTACGACGCGGGGTCGCCGCGACTCCGACATTTCCTCGATGGTCGATTCATGAAGCTGGTCACGCAGCCGCTCTTCGGTTTCGCGGCCTATTTCATCTTCATCCCGGTCACGCACTTGAGCGGACTTTTCAATCTGATGCTGGAACACGAGTGGGTCCACCACTTGGAACAGATTGGTTTCTTGGTCGTGGGCTACCTCTTCTTTCGTGTCGCCTTCGGTCTCGAGCGCGGCACCAAGATCCACCGCGGACTGCGCCTGGTCTTCGTCATGGCCGCCGTGCCCGTCGACACGTTCACCGGACTGGCCTTGGCCATGTCGTCGCACACGCCCTTCCCGGCATACGCCGCGATGGCACCTAGCGGATCGACCAGGGCTGACATTCTCGCCAATATCCACTTGGGCGGTGCCATCATGTGGATCGGCGGCGACGCACTGATGTTGCTCGCCTGCATACCCATCGCGATCTCCTGGGTGAAGTGGGAAACGGTCCAGACTCGAGAACTCGACGCCATCTTGGACGCGCAAGGACTCTAACTACAGCAGTCCGGCTTCGATCGCCAACTCTTCGAGGTCGTTCTCCGGTCGTGCCCCGAGGTGCGAGATGATCTCGGCCGCGCAGAGCGATCCCAGTTCGGCCGACTCGACGGGATCGGCACCGAGCGCGAGTCCGTAGAGGAATCCCGACGCGAACATGTCACCGGCACCGTTCTGGTCGATCACGCGCTCGACCTCGTGAGCGGCCACGCTCACCACGCCGGTGACCGTGAGCACGTCAGCGCCAATCGGTCCACGCGTGACGACCGCGAGGATGCCCAGCTCTTCAAGGGCTGCGAAGGCGTGCTCGAGCGTCGGCACTTGAAAGAGCGAACGGATCTCCGTCTCGTTGCACAGCAGCACGTCGACGTCGTTGGTGACCAAGTCCAGGAAGTCGCGACGGTGGCGATCGACGCAGAACATATCCGACAGTGACAACGCGACCATGGAGTCATAGTCGTGAGCGAAGTTGACGACCTTGCGAATCGCCTCCTTGGCCGGGGGCAAGTCGAACAGGTAGCCCTCGACGTAGGTGATTTCGGAGCGTGCGATCAACGTCTCGTTGATGTCCGAGACGTGTAATTGATTGGACGCCCCTAGATACGTGGCCATAGTGCGCTGCGCGTCGTCGGTGATGAACACGTGACAACGTCCCGTCACGCCTTCGTCGGGTTTGGCGATCGCGAGATCCACCTCGACGCCCATCGACGTGAGGTCGTGCGTGAAGCGCTTACCGAAATCATCGTCGGCCACCTTGCCGATGTAGCCGCACGTCCCGCCGAGCGCGGCGACGCCGGCAATGGAGTTGGCGACCGAGCCGCCGGACATCTGAATGGTCGGACCCATGGCGTTGAAAAAAGTGTCGAGCTGGTCCTCTTGGATCAGTGACATCGCCGCTTTCGTGAGTCCCAGTTGTCGGTAGACCTCTTTGGAATCCTGCGTGATTATGTCGAGCATCGCGTTGCCGATGCCGGTGACCGCCAAGCGATTCGGACCGGGTTTCACACGCAGTGAAACGGGCGTAGGGCTTTCTGTCACTTAGCGAGGATAGACCGTTGCCAAGTACGGTTGAACCATATGAGCCTTGAAACCAACCCCTATCGTCTCGACCGAACGCTCGTCCCCTCGGCTTATCGAATCTTCATCACACCGGACCTGGAGAACGCGTCGTTCGCCGGGCGAGTCGAAATCGACGTCGATATCGTCGAGTCCACCAAGGTAATAAAACTCAACGCCATCGAACTCGAACTTGGCGCGGCGACGCTGACGACCGGAGGCACTGCGCATCGCTCGACGGATCTCCACCTCGACGAGGAGTTCGAAGTCGCGACCTACAGCTTCGATTCAACGTTGCCCGTCGGAGCGGCCGTACTCGAGATCGGTTTCAACGGCATTTTGAACGACCAGTTGCACGGTTTCTATCGCTCGACCTTCACGGATCCGGCCGGCGTCAAGCACATCATCGCCACCACGCAGTTCGAGAACACCGACGCCCGACGAGCCTTCCCGTGCTGGGACGAGCCGGCCTTCAAAGCGACGTATCAAGTCAATCTCACCGTGCCGAGTCACCTGGCTGCGTACTCCAACTCGCCCGTCTCGTCCGACACGGACCTCGGCAACGGACAGCGCACGGTCAACTTCACGCCGACGATGAAGATGTCGACGTACCTGGTCGCGTTCATCGTCGGGCCCTTCGAAGAGACTGAGCCATTGGACGTCGACGGCGTACCACTGCGGATCGTCTTTCCGATCGGTAACGCGCACCTCACCGCCCACGCGCTCGAGGCCGGGGCTTTCGCCCTTCGTTTCTTCTCGAACTACTTCGATATCCCCTATCCCGGGGACAAACTCGACATGGTCGCGATCCCCGACTTCATGCAGGGGGCGATGGAGAACCTCGGATGCATCACGTACCGGATGCCGGACCTCTTGATCGACCCGGCCAAGGCGTCTCTGGTTGAGATGGAACGAGTTGCCCAGGTCGTGCTGCACGAGATTGCCCACATGTGGTTCGGGGATCTGGTCACGATGGAGTGGTGGGAAGGCATCTGGCTGAACGAGGCCTTCGCCACGTTCATGCAGGTCCTCTGCCAAGAGGCGTTTCGTCCCCAGTGGAAAGTCTGGGTCGCCGCCTGCGCCAATCGCGACCTGGCACTTGACATCGATGGACTCCACACGACGCGACCCGTCGAATACGAGGTCGTCTCGCCCGCCGACACGCAAGGAATGTTCGGCTATCTCACGTACCAAAAAGGTTCGGCGGTCTTGCGGATGCTCGAGCAGTACCTGGGCGCGGAGAACTTCCGCGACGGCATTCGTCACTATCTGCGCCGGCACAGTTACGCCAATACTCGAACCACCGACCTTTGGGACGCCATCGAAGAGGTCACGGGCGAACCGGTACGCGACGTCATGAATACGTGGATTCTCCAAGGTGGTTACCCGCTCGTCACGTTGAACGATGGTCAGATCTCCCAGATGCCCTTCGCCTACGGACCGGCGCGCGGCGAGAGTTTGATCGGATCGTCATGGAAGGTTCCGGTGATGACGCGTTCGTTGAAGGGCGGTCCGATCAACGTCCACCTGCTCGAGGACGATGTGGTGTCAATCACCGATGATGCACCGGCCGTGCTGAACGCCGGCGGCTCGGGGTACTACCGCTCGCGCTATGGCGTCACCGAATCGGCGGCCCTCGCCGACCACATGGATGAACTCGATCCCATTGAACGCGCCGTACTCCTGTCGGACGATTGGGCGCTGCTGTTCTCGAGTCAGATCGGCGTCGAACAGTTCCTGACGGTGGCCGGCGGCCTCGGCGACCACGATGAACCGACGCCGTGGGGAACGCTGACGGCCGCCGTGGGCTTTATCGATCGTGCGCTGCCCGAGGAACAAAAATCCGGTTTCGTGGAGAAGGTTCGTGCGATCTACGGACCTCAATTCGTGCGACTGGGCTGGGAGTCCCAGCCCGGCGAGAGCGCGTTGACGGGACAAATGAGGGCGTTCGTGCTTACGACGCTCGGAACGGTCTGTCGCGACGTCGAGATCAGAGCTGAAGCGGTGAAGCGCTTCGAAGCCAATGAGGTCAGTGGCGACCTCGCGACCGCCATCTTGCGCATCGTCTCATCGCAGGATCGCCCCGGCGACTACGAGACGTTCCTCGAGCGCTATCGCCACGCCGTCAGTCCCCAGGACGAACAGCGTTACATGAGAGGGCTGTATGGGTTCAGTGACGAGCGCGTCGCGCTCGACGCCGCCGACAAGTGCTTCAGCGAATTCCGCAACCAAGACGCCTCGACCATGTTCGGTTTCTTGACGAGCAACGCAAAAACCGGTCCGAGTGTATGGCGGCTGATGGCGTCTCGATGGGACGAAGCGCTCGCCAAGTTCCCACCGAACACGGTGTCATACATGTCACGAGGTGTCGTCACGTTCATCAACGACGCGGCTTTCGCCGACGAGGTCGAAGCGTTCCACACCTCGCACCCAATCCGTGGCGAACAGATGGCCGTCGCACAGAACATTGAACGAATGAGAGTCGGTCTCACCTTCGCCGCGGCAATGCGCGAACAACTTTAATCACGATATGAACTTGGGAACGTTCGTGGGCATCATTGCCCTCATGTTCGTCCTCGAGTTGCCCGACAAGACGTTCCTGGCGACGGTGATCATGGCCACTCGGGCGCGACCGTTCATGGTCGTGATCGGTGGTTCCTTGGCCCTGGTCGTTCAGATGGGTATCGCGGTCGGGGCGGGGACGCTTCTCACCTTCTTTCCGGTGCACTGGAAGGACCTGATCGTCGGCGCGCTCTTTCTCGCCGGGGCGGCGTATCTGCTCTTCGTCTCTGAGTCAGAAGAAGAGGAGAAGGGGCGGCGTGAAGCCGCCATAGAGAAGGCGGCCACGCGCTGGAAGGAGATCTCGACGGCCTTCGTCGTCCTCTTCATTGGCGAGTTCGGTGATTTGACCCAGATCCAGGCCGCGAACTTCGAGGCCAAACTGCATCAGCCCCTCGAGGTCTTCCTCGCCTCGTCATTGGCTCTCGTGGCTGTCACCTTCATTGGTGCCTACGGTGGCCGTGCCCTGCAACGCAGAGTGCCCCTGCAACGCGTTCGCGTCGGGGGCGGGCTGATATTTGCCGGACTCGGGCTTTGGACGCTGATTTCGTTGGCGGTCGCGGTCGCATGAGTCGGCGCCACGATCTGCTCCAATACGCCGACACGGTCAAAGGATTCATGCCGCGTGACGAGGGACTTGCCCTGTTCGAATTCGTCCTGGCCCACGGGGAGCGAAGCCACCGTGGCACCTGGCTCGAGATCGGTGCCTGGTGCGGCAAGTCGGCGGTCTATCTCGGAGCCGCGGCCGAGGAAACGTCCTCGGTGCTGTTTTCACTGGATCATCACCACGGCAGTGAGGAGAACCAAGCGGGCTGGGAGCACTTCGACGCGGCACTCGTCGATCCCACCGACGGTCGGCTCAACACGCTGCCCACGTGGCAACGCACGATCGCCGAAGCAGGATTGGAAGCGACGGTCATCGGACTCGTCGGACCCTCCACCGTCATCGCTGCCCACTTCAACCAATCGCTCGACATCCTCTTCATCGACGGCGGCCACGGCCACGACGTCGCCTGGGCGGACTATGAGGCGTGGACGCCCAAGGTCGTGGTCGGCGGACTTTTGTTGATCCACGACGTCTTTGCCGATCCCGACGACGGTGGTCGCCCGCCGTATGAGATCTACAACGCTGCGTTGGAGAGTGAAGACTTCATCGAGCGCGCCGAGCGCGGCTCGCTGCGCGCTCTAACGCGCGTTCGTTAACGCCAGTGGGCAGCCCGGCTCGGGCAGGTCGATGGGAAGCGGCAATGACTCTTGTCGAAAGAGTCCGGCGGCGGCCGACGACGAGGTCAACGCGTCGGCGGCGAGAATGATGGCCGCGGCCGTGTAGGACGACGTCTCGCGGTCGGGGAAGGTGACTTCACTCGGATACGCGATACCGGTCCAGTACGCACCGTTGTCGCGACGATGCCGTCGGGTGTAGCTGAACAGATCCAGGGCCAAGTTGGTGAGGCCCAAGGCGTCGAGGGCCAATACGCACTCCGCCGTTTCAGCCGCGGTCACCCAGTCGCTCGTCGAGACGCAGCGCACGCCGTAGCCGTCCATGACGTGGCGTTCCCAGCCGTCGTCGATCCGCTTCATGCCCGAAGGGCCGCTCAGTGCGCCGCAGAAGATCGGGTAGTACCAGTCCATCGCAAATTCGTTCTTGGGGGCGAAGGCCCCGGGGTGGTGTGCCACGGCGTGGCCGAGTCGACCGGCCGCCAACTCCCACGCGGGTTTGGCGGCGTCGACTCGTTCGGCGAGGGCAACCGCGCAGCGCAGGGAGTGAAAGATCGACGACGAGCCGGTGAGCAACGCATAGCTTTCGCGTCGACCGATCGAATCCAACGACCAGGCGATGGTGCCGTCGTCGTGCTGATAGCGCAACACGAAGTCGATGGCGCGCTCGACGACCGGCCACATCTCGACACAGAAGTCGACGTCGTCGGTCGCCACGAGGTAGTGGTACAGCCCGGCCGCCACGTAGGCAACCACGTTGGTGTCGAGTCGCGCGTCCTTCACTTGATTCGCGACGTAGTAGTTGAACCAGCTGCCGTCACCGAGCTGCGTGTCACACAGCCATCGGTAGGCCGACTTCGCCTCTGACACGTAGCCGGTGACCGTAAGGGCCATCGCGGCTTCCACGTGGTTCCACGGGTCACAGTGCCCGCCGACGAACCACGGAACGGCACCACTGCGCAGTTGCAGCGAGGCCAGATGTTCGGCGGTCAACGCGATCTCTGCGTCGCTCAAGAGACCGGGAACGCCCGAGACAGTGCCGATGGTCGTGGTCACGACGCCGGCTTCACCAGGTAGACGACGACGGACTTACCCATCAACGGCGCCATGACTCGCTCGGCCAGTCGCGTCGGCCACGGCGCTTTCGTGATGTCCCAGACGAGGAGTCGGTGGTAGAGCTTCACGAACCTGTTCGTGTCGTTGGTCGTTCCCACAAGACACTTCAGCCACCAGTACGGACTGTGGAGGCCGTGGGCGTAGTGGTGACCGGTGTCGACCAGCCCCACCGAACGCAGTCGCTGGGTGAGAATCCGGCGGCGATAGATGCGGATGTGACCGCCCGGCACGTTGTGGTACTCATCGGAGAGCGCCCAATTGATCAACTCCGGTCCGAAGCGAGGCACGGTGATGGCCATCGTGCCGCCCGGCTTCAACACGCGGGCTAACTCCCCCATGGCGATCACGTCATCGGGGATGTGCTCGAGGACTTCGGAACAGATCACCCGATCGAAGGTGCCGTCGGGAAACGGGAGATGCAGCGCGTCACCCTGGACCGCCGCGGTGCGTAGCGTCTCGGCGTCGAGCTCCCCAGCAGCCACCATCGCGGCGAACATGTTCTTCACGCCTTCGACTTCGTCGCGCCCGGCGTCCAGAGCGATCACCTCGGCGCCCCGGCGCGCCGCTTCGAAGGCGTGCCGTCCGAAACCGCAACCGAGGTCGAGAATCTTGTCGCCGCGCTCGAGACCCAACCGGTCGTAGCGAGCGGTCAACATCAGTCGAACTCCATCGATTCAGGCAACGCTCGGCCGGTCATGATGGCGTCGTAACAGGCGGCCGTGCCGCGCGCCGTCACCTCCCAGGTGAAGCGTTCCATCACGCGCTTTCGACCCGCTGCGCCAAGACGCGAGCGCAGCTGTGCGTCATCGAGCAGTCGTCCGATCGCCACCACGAGCGCTTCGGGGTTGTTGGGTTCGACCAGCAGTCCGGTCTCTTCGGTGACGCCGACGACCTCGGGCAGTGCGCCGCCGGTCGTCGCCACGACAGGCACGCCACAACTCATCGCTTCGATCGCGGGCAACGAAAACCCTTCGTAAAGGCTCGGCACGATCGCGACCTCGGCTTCTCCATAGAGGCGCGCCAGTTCCTCGTCGCTGACGCCCGAGATGGTGGTCACGATGTCACTAAGGCCGAGTCGGTCCAGAGCCGAAGCCACCCGTCCCTTGGGTTGAGGTTTGCCGATGACGATCAGGTCGATGTCGCGCTCGGCGCGAAGTTTGGCGATCGCCTCTAACAGCGGCACCAGGCCCTTCATAGGCACGTCGCTCGATGAGGTCACCATCAGGCGGCCCTTTTTCTTGACGACATCGTCGTAGGGGCGAAAGACCGTGTGGTCGACTCCCACCGGTACGACGGTGAGTCGTTCGAGCGGGACCTGCATCTGGGCGTTGATGTCGATCTTCGAGTTGTGCGAAACCGTCAGGACCGCCGGAAGTTGTTTGACGGTGCGCACTTGCATGCGTAAGAACCCGAACCAACGCTTGGTCGTGTAACGCTTCCAGGCCGTCTCGGCGTGATCGAGCGCAATGGAGCGGTCGACCGTGATCGGGTGATGCAGCGTCTCTAAGAGTGGCCAACCCTGGCGGTGCAGCCTCAAGATCCCCGGCCCCATGCACTGGTTGTCGTGGATGATGTCGAAGTCGCCGCGTCGGTGCTTCAAGATCTTCTCGATACGCAACGAGTAGGCCAGCGGTTCGCCGAATCCTCCGGTCATCATGACGCCGAACTCCGAGACGTCGGCGAGCGACGTGAATTCGCCAAGGGCCGGGATTCGAAACGGATCGGGGTCGCGGTAGAGGTCGAGCGCCCGAACAGCGGTGAATCCGACGCCTTCGTCGAGTTCGGGCCAGGGCGGTCCGGCAAAGACCTCCACACTGTGGCCGAGGTTCACCAATTCGCGCGTGAGGTGACGGGTGTAGACGCCTTGGCCCCCGCAACGCGGATTTCCTCGGTAGATCAGGAACGCAATCCGGTAGTTGCCCGGCTCGGGCGCTCGCGCCGGAACACGGGCCGGCGTGACAATGGACTTAGAACGCTCCCAGGATGCCTTGGTCTCGTCGATGGTTTGGCGCAGGGTACGGGACAAGGGACAACTTTCGGTATCGCGGTCCTCCATTCTCGCCGAAATCGCTGCAGGGTCACAAATGATAGGAAACCTATGGGCTACAGCGTGACTACATTGTTCGCATGGACCTCACGTATCCCGCCGAAACTGAACCATTCCGCAAAGAAGTGCACTCGTGGCTCGAAGAGAATCTGCCAGTTGGTTGGTTCGACCCCGACTTCACGATGAGTCCCGAGGAGCGACGGCTGTTCAATGAGAGTTGGAACGAGAAGCTCTTCGCCGGTGGGTGGATCTGTGCTGGTTGGCCCGTCGAATACGGCGGCAAAGGTCTGACCTTGTTACAACAGGTGGTTCTCAACGAGGAGTTCGCCAAGGCTGGTGCACCGATGCGCGCCGACTTCTTTGGTGACACACTGGTCGGTCCGACGATCCTTCAGTGGGGCACCGACGAACAGAAGCGAGAATTCATCCCCGGGATCCTCCAGGGCAAGATCGCCTGGTGCCAGGGATTCTCAGAACCCGACGCCGGATCGGACTTGGCGAGTCTCAAGACCACCGCGGCACTGGACGGCGACGAATGGGTCATCAACGGACAGAAAGTCTGGACATCACAGGCCCAACACGCCGACTACGTCTTCTTGATGGTGCGCACCGACTCCGACGCACCTCAGCACGCCGGCATCAGTTACCTACTCGTCCCCATGCACCAAGTGGGTGTCGAAGTTCGACCGATCATCCAGGTCGACGGCTCGGCCGACTTCAACGAGGTCTTCTTCACCAATGCGCGCTGTTCGAAGAACAACGCCGTGGGCGGCGTCAACAATGGCTGGAAGGTCGCGATGACCACGCTCGGCTTCGAGCGCGGATCGAGCTCCACCACCGGTTACCGACGTTTCCTCAAGGAGTGGGAGGAGATCGTGAAGGACGCCAAGCGCCTCAGCAAGAATGACGACCAACTCGTGCGCGACGGACTGGTGAAAGCGTGGGAGAAGGTCAAGATCATGCAGATCAACGGCTACCGCTCGCTCACCGATTCGCTCAATGGCACGCACGACGCGGCGTTACTGGGTGCGTGCAACAAGATGTTCTGGTCCGAAACGCATCGCGCCACGATGGAACTCGCAATGGACGTGCTCGGTATGGAGTCCCAGATCCTCACGGGTAAAGGAACAAGTGACGGATCCATCGCGGGGAGTCGACGAGGTCGAGCCGACTATCCGGTCTCAGATTTGCAAGGTTCGTTCTTCTTCTCGCGTTCCGAAACGATCTGGGGCGGCACGGCGGAGATTCAGCGCAACATCATTGGCGAGCGAGCGCTCGGACTTCCGAAGGAACCCAAACCGCAAAAGGTGTAGCCAGCGTCGTTACTGACCGCGAATCGCCTTCTTGATCTTGGTCATCAGGTTGGGCTTCAGGTAGTACTTTTCGCGCTCTTCTTCGCTCATCGAGTCGTAACGGGCGTCCTGCTTCTCGAGTATCTTGCTGATCTTCTCTCGCTCGAGAATGGAATCATTCATCTCGTGCTCCGGGCTGGGCGCCGCTCGAGTTTTCCTTCCGACCAGGCCGCCCAATCTGCCCCAAAGTCCCCATCCGCCAAAGTTCGTGACGCCCCTTCCGGGAGTACGAAGAACTACAGCTGTCGGTAGCGAGGCACGTAGCCGCCTGCACCGAGCGACATGGAGTCCTCGGGGTCGATCGAGTCGTCGACTCCGCCCACGACGTCGCTCACCCACGCCAGTCGGTCCTTCAAGATTCGAGTAACGCCGCCTTGGAGCGTGTCCGACGAGATGGCGCAACTGGAGCACGCGCCCTGGAGCTGGACTTCGACGACACCGGTCTCGACGTCGGCACGAATCAGCACCAGGTCTCCCCCGTCGGCTTGGACCGATGGACGCATAATGTCAAGCAGCGCATTGAGCGCCTTCAGCCGCGTCGCGCGTTCCTGATCGGTCAGTTCTTCCATATGACCAGTCTGCCGCGAAAAACACCGCTCGTGACGCCGAGCCTGAATCGATACCATTTGCCGGATGGAACCAATCGAGACGTGGACCGCCGATTCGATCGATCTTTCGGACTTGGACTTTTGGCGCCGTCCGTGGGATGAACGCCACGCCGCGTTTGCGACGTTGCGCCGCGAACGTCCGATCTCGCACTACGACGAGCCGGTAATCGAGGACACGACCGTCGAATTCCCAGTGGGCAAGGGCTTCTACGCGCTGACCAAGCATCGCGACGTGCAAACGGTGTCGCGCCATCCAGAAGTCTTCTTGTCGGGTCCGGGCGCGGTGTCAACCATGGATCTACCCAGCGAGATGGTCGAATACTTCTCTGGCATGATCTCGACCGACGACCCGAAACACGCCCGCCTTCGCCGAATCGTGTCCAACGCGTTCAATCCGCGCAATGTCCGTGCCGTCGAGGACTCGATCGAACGAAAGGCCGATGAGATCATCGACCGAGCGTCATCGAACGGCAGCGGCGACTTCATCTCGGACGTGGCAGCCGCCTTTCCGCTCGAGATCATCTGCGACATGATGGGCGTGCCGCCGAGTGAGTATGCGACGGTGCTTCGCCACTCGAACGTCATCCTCTCCTTCGGTGACAGCGACATCATCCCCGAAGGACACGACCCGATACTTGAGTTGCTCGAATCGGGCGCTGCCCTCACCGGCATCATGGAGGAGTTGGGAAAGTACCGAATCGATCATCCCATCGACGACATCACGAGCGCCCTCGTGAACGCCGAGATCGAAACCGAGAAGTTGACACAACAAGAGTTGGCGTCGTTCTTCGTACTGCTCGTCACGGCCGGCAACGAGACAACCCGCACGGCGATCGCGCACGGACTAATCGCGCTCACGGAACACCCCTCGCAGAAGGCGCGCCTACTCGCCGACTACGACGGTCTCGCTAGAACCGCGACTGACGAAATCGTGCGCTGGGCGTCGCCGGTCATGTGGATGCGCCGCACCCTCGCCGAGGACTACACGCTCTCAGGCGTGGATCTCGCGAAGGGCGACAAAGTCCTCATGTACTACGTCTCGGCCAATCGCGATGAGGACGTATTCGAGAGCCCCGACATCTTCGATGTCGGACGATCACCTAACGATCACTATGGCTTCGGCGCCCCGGGTCCGCACTTTTGTCTGGGAGCGCACCTCGCACGACGTGAGATCACCGTGATATTCCGTGAGTTGCTCAAACGCCATCCCGACATACAGTCAGCGGGACCTCCATCACAGTTGCAGTCGAGCTTCATCAACGGCATCAAGTATCTGAAGTACAACCTCTAACAGCGTGTGTCCTAATTGGACCCACCGGTTCGCCTTGACCGACTGAACCAAGCGGTTCAGCGGTACCTGCTCACCGTCCGACGTCCCAGGCGATGACTCGACTGAGTACTCGGTTCCGACCCAAGGCCCTCATCACGTTGTCGTGATGGTTGTGCGGGTGGCGATCGGCTCTTCCCGCGTGCTTCGCGGTGCAGATCCCAGTGGGATCAGGCTGTGGAGAGAAGTGCAGCACGCGTCGGGTCCAATAGTGTCACCGGGGAGGGTTCCCTCGGTTGCCAGCGGGCCAGGTTGATGGCCGCGTTGAGGTCGCGGTCGATGACCAGTCCGCAGATCTCACAGGAGTAGGAACGTGTCGACAGGTCGAGGTCATTCTTCACCACGCCACATCCCGAGCACGTCTTGGAACTCGGGAAGAACCTGTCGGCGACTCGGACCTCGACGCCATGCCATTTGGCCTTGTAGAGCAGTTGGCGTGAGAGCTCGCCCATGGCGGCGTCCGAGATGGACCTCGCCAGGCGTCGGTTCCTCACCATCCCCGCGACGTTGAGGTCCTCGACCACGAGGACCAGGCAACGCTCAACCAGGGCCTTGGAGGCTTGGTGGACGAGGTGTCGTCGGGTGTTGGCGATCTTGCGGTGGGTCCTGGCGAGTCGGGCCCTCGCTCGTTGGCGGCCCTTGGACCCCGGTGTGGTTCTGGCCAGGGCCTGATTGGCCGCCTTGAGCGACGCGTGCGCTTGCTTCAGTGTTTTCACCCCCTCGAAGCTCTCGAAGGGAACACCGTTCGCGTCCGCGGCGACGCAGAGGGAGATGATCCCCCGGTCGACCCCGACGGGAACGGCATGCCGATTGGTGCGGCTGCGTTCGGCTTGGTGGAGTTCAGCGGCCACGCCAGTCAACGACACCTTCCAACGACCGGCGCGTTGGGTGAGCGTCGCCGAGTAAACGTGAAAGCGACCGCCGTCGATCATGCGACGGACCTTGCGGGTGGGACCAAAGAGCTTCACCGGTCCGAATCTGGGTAGTCGCAGGTGCGTAGAATCGGTGAAGCGAATGGGCTGACTCGATGGATCCCGACCTGGCGTCGCCCGGTTGCGCAGACGGAAGCTCGGAGTCACCTTCCCCTTGGCTTGGAAGCGTGGGAACCCGACGGACGATCCACTGCGAGCGCCTCGTCGTGAGGCAGAGAAGTTCTCGAGGGCCCGGGCCGCGTCCACCGACGCGCACTCGAAAACGTCATTGGGCAGTTCGTGGCGCCAGGCGAGGCCCCGGGTTCCGTCGGCGTTGACCAGCGAGTCATCAGACTCTCCGTTCTTCCAGCCATTGAATTCGTTGATGAAGGAGAATCCTGACCAGGAGAGCGAGGGGGTCGATGGTTCGCATGAATCTCCGCACTCCGACAGCATTTCTCGCTCGGTCGATCTGGCGTTGAGGTTGGCCTTCACCCTCGCCAGATGGTGGTTCACGGTGTAGCGGCGAGCGCCCGCACACTTGGCGAAGAGGATGCTCTGTTCGAGGTTCGGGTCGAGGGCGAATTGAAAGGTGACGGGCCGCGAGAGCACCTGACCGGTGTGCGAAATCGATGCTGTCGTTCCTGGAGGTGCCACTCCCTCATCCTTGACGCGACGTGTGACATGTCGTGGGGCGATACTGATGTCGTGGACGACCAGATGCCTGCACCCTCGATGACGGACGGCGTCGTGATACTCAGACCACTTGCCACGAATGACGCTCCCGCATGGCTCGCCGGGGAGGACGACGAGCAACGAAGATGGTTTGAAGCTCCACGACCTTCGCAACTCAACGATGTTCAAAGGTTCATTGCTGAGTGTCAAACGTCGTGGCGAATGATGGGGAGTCTTCGCCATTGGGGGATTTGGAGCCTTGAACCAGACATCTTGGTGGGCGGCGTCGAACTGAGAACTCTGGAGAATGACGAGGTGAATCTCTCCTACGTGGTGTTCCGGGCAGCGGCGACGCGGCTTCGCCCTCCGAGCAGCACAACTCGCATTGGAGTACGCCCGCACATCACTGAGCGCCCAGGCCGTCGTCATCAAGATGTTGACGGGAAACGAATCTTCGCGCAATCTCGCTCTCGCCCTTGGTGCTCACTACGTCGGCGATGAACCGTCTGACGGCGGCGCCACGTTCAACGTCTTTAGGTTGAAGATTAACGACACACCGAGGGAGGAGTGAGTTGCCTGTGCGAAGTCGAACTCAGCAGAGCGCGCGAAGGACCTCGGCGATTGAGGCGACGTGCAACCACCCGGTGGCCGAGGTCATGGTGTTCTCGAAGCAGCGTGCCAGACGTCGCCGACGCACGAGATGACCGTGGGCCACCTCGACGCGCCAAGCGTGACGGATGGGGCGAAAGACCTTCGCCCCGTGTTCGTTGCGTGGGGGCTCGTCCCATCCCACTCGGCGAATTTCGTAGCTGAATTCGTTCGAGAGTCGCTGGGCCGCCGACTGCGAAGTGCCCCGGTCGACGAGCACGAGCTCCAGTCGTTCGTCCGCGCCCGAACGGGCGAGGTCGTCGAGTATCTGTTCGACGGCACTTGCCTCGGACGTCGAAGCGGGAACGACTCGCACGCTGAGTGGCAGGCCCGTGACGTCGACGCAGACGATGCGTTTGGCGCCGTTGATCCGACCGTAGGGGCCGCCCTGGTTGTGAAAGGTCACACCTCCATTCGACGCCCCGCGTGTGAGGTGCGTGTCGATGACCACCATCGAGGGCCGCGGTTCCTTTCGGCCGAGGGCGGTGCGCGACGAGGCGTGCAGTGCGGCGAGTACCTGGGTCCAAGTGCCATTTCTCGACCACCGACGAAATTGCGACCACACTCGGGTCCAGGGGCCGTACTCGTCAGGCAGGTAGCGCCATTGGCACCCGGTATGGGAGATGTACAGCATCGCGTCGACAACATTTCGCAGGTCGTTTCCATGTTTTGGTCCCCGTTTGGAGGGAACGAGCAGTAGGGGTTCGAGGAGCTTCCACTGGACGTCGGTCAGATCACATGAATAGGCCACGACGTGACGGTGCCGGGCATGGCTCCCGGCGCACTCGCCACAAAATGGGACACACGCTCTAAGACGTGCGGGCGGCCACGGCTTCGTCATAGGCGTGAAGGGCCCGCGGACCCCACACGGTACCTGGGCCGCCGTTAAGGGCGATGACCACGCCAATGGCTTCAGCGATCTGTTGGCGCGAGGCGCCCTCGCGAAGTGCACCTCGCGTGTGGGCCACGATGCAGCCGTCGCACTCGCGCGTGATCGAGATCACCATCGCCAGTAACTCCTTCGTCAATCGAGAGAGTTCACCCTCGACGGACGACGCTTTCGATAAATCCCCGAACGCCTTCATCACGTCGGGGATCATCTCTCGCAAATCCTTCGCCGGTTGACGGAGCTCTTCGCGGATCTCATCCATGCTGTGCATAACCACCTCCTTGGTCGAGCGTAATGACATCCGAATGCACCACTGGGAATTCTCTGTTCTCTTGTCGGTCCAGACCCATCAGTGAGTCAATGAGCCGCGAGCCTCGCGAAGGGCGTAATAGAGGATCACGTAGCCGGCGACGGGATCGGCCCACCACCATCCGAGAAAGGTATTGAGTGCCAGACCCGCGAGTACCGCCGTCGCGAGGATGCCGTCGATCATCGTGACGCGACCCTCTGCTTTCAGCACCGGATTGTCGAGTGACGATCCGACTCTGGCTTTCCCGGATGCAAGAGCGAACATGGCGACAGCGGTCAAAGCCGTCCAGGCAATGCCGAGTGGACTGTGATGCGGTCGAAATCCCACGACGAGGACGAACGTGCTTTGCGCTCCTAGATACAGTGCCAACGCGACGAAGGCGGAGCCGATCATCCGCAGAGCCCGGTGTTGTCGAGATTGCGCCACGTCGGCCAGTTCCCACAACACCACCGTGGACGCTCCGATCTCGATCACACTGTCCAAGCCAAAGCCCGCCAGAGCCACCGACCGCGCGATGATCGCGGCGTAGCCGAGGATCACCACGCCCACCACGTTCCAACCGAGGGTCATCGCCTCGAGTTGACGCCCCCGCCGCAAAAGATTCGCGTCACGTATTTCAGTCACGACACCACGTTAGGAACTCCGTGGTGAATTCGCGGTGACGTCATCGCTACATTCCGATGACGACGCGAATCTCCGTGAGGTCGACGCGCGGTGGCTTCGCGCTCCACGCGTCTCCTAGGATTGACCGATGAGCGTCATCGATGAACTCGTTGCCCACAATCGGTCCTACGTCGATCGTCACGGTCATCGAGAGATGCCCACGTCGCCGCAACTGCACCTTGCTGTGCTGACGTGTATGGACTCGAGACTCGATCTCTTCGGCGCACTCGGTCTCAATCTCGGTGAGGCCCACCTCATCCGCAACGCCGGAGGACTGGCCAGCGAGGACGCGGTTCGTTCGCTGTTACTAAGTCAACGACTGTTGGGCACCCGAGAGGTGATGGTGATCCACCACACGCGTTGCGGTCTGGAAGAGTTCGAAGAAGAGGCGCTCGCCAGGGAGATTGAAGAAGACGTGGGAGTTCGTCCGCCGTATCGACTCGGTGCCTTTCGCAATGTGGACGACGACGTGCGCTCTACCGTGTCCACGCTGATCGCCAGCCCCTTCGTCGACTCGACCGAGATCCGCGGATTCGTCTTCAACGTCGACGACGGAGGTCTTCGAGAAGTCAGTCAAAGAATTTCTTGAAGCCCTGACTCGTCTGACCGTAGCCATTGGCGAGATAGAACCGGTGGGCATCGACGCGAACGTTCCGGCTGGTCAGCTGTATCCGGTAACAGCCCCGCTCTACTGCGAGCTCTTCGGCCGCGTGCAGCATCAGCGCGCCGATGCCTTGGCTGCGCACGTCACTTCGCACGTGGACGCTCTCGATCTCCGCGCACCAGGCGCCCGCGTGTTGAAAATGCTGGAAGATGATGACCTGGCACACGCCGACGACGTCACCATCAAGCTCGGCGACAAAGACGTCGCCGCGTCGCCGACGGGTCTCCAAGACGGCCGACCAGTAGTCATCGACGCGCGTGGCGTCTTCGTATTCCGGCATCAACGATCCACCGCGCAGCAACTCGACGGCCGATGCGACGTCGTCGAACTCCATCGGGCGAACGAGCGCCGTCAACGACTACTCCCGCGGGTCGATTGGGGTCAGTACGCCGACCGTGTTCTCGATCGCTTCGGCGGCGTCAAGACAGAGGTCCTCGCGAAAGATCGTCCCCATGACCTGTACGCCGGTCGGCAGACCGTTCGCCACGCCCGTAGCGACGCACGCGGCGGGTAGGCCCATCAAGTTGGCCGGCATCACGAATCGAAAGAGCTCGACCACTTTCATTGCGGTGTCACGGTCGATGATGTCGTAGCCGTGTTCGAAGGGTGGTTGCGTCCAGACCGGTCCCACGACGAGCGGATAGGTCGCCATAAACTCGCGCCACGCCTTCTCGACCCTGTAGCGGCTCTCGTGCATCAGGGCCATCGACTCCGGCGTCGCCAGCGGATACGCGATGTTCGTGAGTTCCAAGAAGCGTCGTCCTTCCTCGCCCATTACCGCCTCGAGCGAGGGCATTCTGATCGCCAGGCTCGTCATCATCAACTCGGACCACGCGAGGTAGCTCTCGAAGACCATGGGTGGTTCGATCTCTTCGACCTCGTAGCCGGCCGCCTCCAGTGCGCGACCCGCTATGCGCACACCTTCGGCGACGTCAGCGTTAGTGTCGCCCCCGAAAGGCTCGGGTACGAGCGCCACGCGCCGCGGCGCCGCCGGACCCAAGAGTGGTGCATCGATCGATTGTGGGTCTCGACGATGCGAACCCATCACCGCCCCGAGACCGAGGCGCACGTCGGCGACGGTGCGCGCCAAGACGCCGTTCACCAACATGATCTGGGCGTTGATCGCCATGTCGAGCAGCGCTGAGGGATTGCCCTGGGCCACCCGACCGCGCGACGGCTTGATCGACGCGATCCCGCAGGCGTAAGCCGGGTTGCGCAGCGATCCGCCGATATCGTTGCCGAGCCCGATGGGGCTCATGCCCGAGGCGATGGCCGCCGCTTCCCCGCCAGAGGAGCCGCCAGCCGTACGGCCACGCTTCCAGGGATTGTGCGTCACGCCGTAGAGCGAGGATTCGGTGTTGATCCGCAGCCCAAGATCAGGCATATTGGTGCGCGCGAGTGCCACAGCACCAGCTCGACGCATGAGCTCCACGGGTGGAGCGTCCGCATCGGCCATGAAGTCCTTCAGCGTCTCGCAGCCCTCGTTGGTGGTGTAACCCTTCACGTCGAGGTTGACTTTGATCGTGAACGGCACACCGTGCAGCACGCCAAGCCCTCCGCCCGCCTTCTGCTTCGCGTCAGCCGCGTCGGCTTCGGCGCGCACTTCATCGGGTCGAACCTCGACGACGGCGTTCACGGCTCCGTTGACCGCATCGATTCGTTCCAAGTGGGCTTCGACGACGTCGCGTGATGTAACGGCGCCGCTTCGAATCATGTCCGCCAAGGTCGACGCCGACTCCTGCCACAGTTCATTTGCCACGAAACCCCCAGTCAAAAACGCTCTGGGTAGTTTGGCATGCGCCACGAGTCCCCGGTCAGCCCAAGCGACCGAGGGCCGGGACCCACGTCCGAAGGTCGAAAGGGTCGATAGAGTCAAACATCACTGGCTCCGTTCTCCCATGAGGAACACCTAGCCGTCTGAGATACGAACTTGTGTAAATTGTGGTTCTCCTCGGGGTTGTGTGGGTGATTTCTAGTCATGCGGCGAGGCTCGTCGTGGGTAGTTCGATCGTGAGGCCGCCGCAGCAGAGGTAGATCATGGCGATGATCGCCTCGGCCGAGTGATGGCCGTAGCCACGGTGGTTGATGAGACGGATCTTGGAATTGAGTCCCTCGAGTTTCGAGTTCGAGAGGTTGAGCTCGATCGCCGCCAAGATCCGCTCGCGGTTCTTGCGCACGGTCTTGGCTAACTTCACGAAGGCCGGGATGCGACTTCGACTAGCCCAGCGAAGCCACCACTCGAGGTGGTCGGGCGCGTCGCTCGGATCGCGCAGTCGGTAGAGGTCGCGCAGCGACTCCTTGAGTTGCCAACTGCGATAGAGCACCGAGTTGTTGCGCCTCAGTTCGTGCAAGACCGCCAACTGCTCGTCGCTCAAGTTCGCGGGGTCCTTTAACAGCGCCCAGCGAGTGTGTTTCGTCCAGCGCGCGTGGTCGTGGGGCCGAGCATCGTCGAGCGTCGGGCGACCCGTGGATCGCTTGGAGAGCACGCGTCGCTCTTCGTTCCAGGCCCAGCGCCGGGCTTGGTTGATCGCCTCGTTGGCGAGCCAGATGAGGTGGAAGGGATCGACGCACTGTCGCACGTGCGGAACTCTCTCATTGGTCGCCTTCTCGAAGGCCAAGCCCATATCGAGGCTGATGGCCTCGAGTTTCGCGATCCGCTCTGACCCCAGCTCGTCGAAGAAGGCCATAAGAGTGGCGGCGTTCTTTCCCGCCTTCGCCCAGACGACCCGGCCTTCACGGTCGTGGTCGGCGACCACGGTCAAATAGCGAT
>Ga0307374_10001818_pt1 | contig 39033 bp, 40 predicted proteins | sample OX3MG_FD_202532 | JGI IMG/M metagenome (GOLD analysis project Ga0307374, IMG submission 202532) | Soil microbial communities from Risofladan, Vaasa, Finland - OX-3 | ecosystem: Environmental > Terrestrial > Soil > Coastal area > Acid sulfate soil | place: Finland: Risofladan, Vaasa | collected... | reverse complement strand
TCCGAGATTTGATCGGCCATCTTGTCGGGATGTCCTTCGGTCACCGACTCCGATGTGAAGGTGTGGCGCGTGGTCACGAGTCTCTCCTCGGGTTGTCGTCCCCCCCAGAGGCATCGGCGAGCCGAGTACCCCCACCGGGGCGTTGTCGTCCCAGGCGAACGATGACACTATCCAAAATGGCGTGAGCCACCTCGAGCTTCGAGGTCAGAGCGACCTCGCGGCAGGTGCCCTCGGATCCCAGGATCGTCACGGCATTGGTGTCATGGTCGAAGCCCACGTGCTGTGCCGAGACGTCGTTGGCCACCATGAAATCGACGTTCTTCTCCTGAAGCTTCGAGGCCGCCCGGCTCGTCATGTCATGGGTCTCAGCCGCGAACCCGACGAGCACCTGCCCGTCGCGTCGGCGCCGTCCGAGCTCGGCCAGGATGTCGGGAGTGGGCTCGAGGACGAGCTCGGGCACCCCGTCGGCCTTCGACAACTTGGCATCGGCGGGCGCCTTCAGCCGGAAGTCCGCCACCGCAGCCGCCATCACGATGATGTCGGCGTCGGCGCCGTGTTCGAGCATGGCCGTCTCCATCTCCGCCGCGGTCTCCACCGTGACGAGGTCGATGTCCAGCGACACCGGTCGCGTCGCCGTGGTGACGAGGACGACTTCGGCGCCGCGCGCTGCCGCCGCCTCGGCGACGGCGTGACCCTGTTTGCCCGAGGACCGGTTGGAGATGAACCGCACAGGGTCGATGGGCTCGCGCGTGCCACCCGCGCTCACAACCACGCGTCGACCGGCGAGATCGTGTCCACGCGCCGCGGAGCCCAACACCGCCAAGGCGGCGGCCACGATGTCGGCGGGCTCGGCCAGGCGCCCGGCCCCGACGTCACCGCCCGCCAGGCGACCCTGAGCGGGATCGACCACGATCACCTGACGTCGACGGAGCGTCGCCAGATTCTCCTGTACGGCCGGGTGCTCCCACATCTCGGTGTGCATGGCCGGACACACGATCACCGGCGCCCGCGTGGCGAGGACCGTCGCGCTCAACAACCCGTCGGAGATCCCGTTGGCGTAGCAGCCGAGAAAGCGCGCCGTCGCCGGAACGACGAGCACGAGATCGGCACGCTGGCCGAGATGGGTGTGGGGGATGGGATCGACCTCGGACCACAGGGTCTTTTGCACAGACTCTGACGCCAGTGCGGAGAACGTGACCTCCCCCACGAACCGGGTGGCGTCTTCGGTGAGCACAGGGACGACGTGGGCACCGGCATCGACGAGGCGGCGACACACCTCGACCGCCTTGTACGCGGCGATGCCACCGGTGACGCCCAACACAACGGTCTTCCCCGCGGCGGGGCCTCTCGTCATTGTCCGAGATCCCGAGGCTGGTCGCGGGCGGGCATTCCCGCCTGCTACTCGCCGGCCTCCGGCTGGTCCGAGCCGACCTCGGAAGAAGCCTCGGTGACGGCCTCGACGACCGCCTCGACGACCGCCTCGACGACCGCCTCGGCGCCCAGCTCACCGGTCAGGGCGGTGAGCTCGGGCCCACCGGCAACCGCAGTGGTGCCGTCCTCCTCGCTTTCAGGACCTTCCTCGACCAATTCCGAGGGGTCGATGCGGTGGTACGTGGCCTTGCCCGCCGCCACCTCTTCGAACGCGATGGTGAGGGGCTTGCCCGAGACCGACGTCACCTGGGGGGGCACCACGAAACCGAGGCCCTCTCCCAGCTGGTTGTAATACGAGTTGATCTGGCGGGCACGCTTGGCCGACAGGGCGACCAGCGTGAACTTGGAGTCGACCTTGTCGAGGAGGTCCTCGATGGGTGGGTCCATGAGCGTCGAGCGGCGCTGGGGCAAGTCAGGCTCCTCCACGGTGGCCGGCCGGGGTGTCCGGCGGGAGATTGCGGTGACTGTCCAGTATACCGGCCACCTGGGACACCGCCCGGTCCACCTCGTCATTTACGACGACAAATGATGTCAGCTCCCTGCCCAGGCGCATCTCCTCGGCGCCGATGGCAAGGCGGCGCTCGACTTCGGCGGCGTCGTCCCCACGGTGACGAAGCCGCTCACGCTGGATCTCGGGGGAAGGCGGGACCAAGAGGACGACCAGCGCGTCGGGGTGTCGCTCCTTGACCTGGCGCGCCCCCTGGAGGTCGATCTCGAGGACGACGTCGCGGCCCGGTGGAGCATCGGGGATCGGTGTGCCGTAGAGGTGGCCGAGGAACTCTGCCCACTCGAGGAATCCCTCCGCGGCGATCTTCTCTTCGAAGCGGTCGCGGTCGACGAACGTGTAGGCGTCGTGCGCTTCACCGGGTCGACGCGGTCGCGTGGTCCAAGATCGGCTGAGCCAGAGCCCGGGGTCGCGTGCCACCAGCCGGGCGACGACGGTGCCTTTCCCCGCCCCACCGGGGCCGGAGATGACGAGGATCAGGACTTCGAGGTATGCGTCAGCAGAGCTCCGCGCTGATTGGCACCGAGGCCCTGCAGTCGACGACTCTCGCTGATTCCAACTGTCTCCATGAGACGACGGGCCTTGACCTTGCCGAGACCGGGCAGCGACTCGAGCACCGACAGCACCTTCATCTTGCCGACGGTCTCGTCGTTCTCGGCGCGCGTGAGGAGCTCGGAAAGTGTGATGGACCCCATCTTGAGCTTCTCCTTCACCTCGGCCCGCTCGCGGCGGACCTTGGCGGCCTTGTCCAGCGCCGCCTGGCGCTGCTCCGGGGTGAGTGCAGGAGGTTGCGGCATGCGGGCCACCATAGCGCCCTCGCGAGAGGGGGTCATCCGCGAGGTGCGGCGATTGACGACGCAACTTCGTCGGCCACCGCCGCGGCCGTGGACTCGGGATCCTCGGCGGCGGTGACGGCGCGACCGATGACCAGAATGTCGGCACCGGCTGCGATCGCGGCGCGGGGGGTCGCGGCGCGCGCCTGATCGTCTCTCGAAGCCCCCGACGGCCGGATCCCCGGCACCACGGTGAGGAGCCCCGGGGCCGACCGGCGTGTCACGGCCAGGTCCGGGGCCGCGCACACGAGACCCCCGCAGCCAGCCGCCGCAGCCGACCTCGAGCGCGAGGCCAGCACCTCGGCCGTGGCCTCGGGGTCGCTCGTCAGAACGGTGACTCCCAGCACGCAGGGTGCTGGTGCTCCCGCCGCAGCGGCCCCCTCAGCCATGCCCGAAACGGCGGCCCTCATCATGTCCTCGCCACCCTGCGTGTGGACCGTGACGAATGCGGCACCCAGGCCCCCGAGGACGCGGGCGGCCCGACCCACGGTCGTGGGGATGTCGTGGAGCTTGAGGTCGACGAAGACCCGGTAACCCTCGACAGTGAGGGCCGACACGGTCTCGGGCCCGGCTGCCCCGAACAGCTCGAAGCCCACCTTGACCACCCCGAACCAGGGCCGGAGCCGACGGGCCAGGCGCAAACCCACCTCCAGGTCGTCGACATCGAGGGCGAGGGCCAGTCGATCCCGAGGGTCGTCGTCAGCCATAGTCGCCCCCCGGCGCACCCGGACCCCGGCTCGGAGGAACCGGGGGGATCGACGGGAGGCGGGAGGGCACCTCGGGTCTCGTCACGGGCCCCGGTCGCGGTCGAGGGGAATCAGGCACCGCCGCCGTCGGGGGTGGAGGTGGCGGTGCCCCTGGGGTCGACCCGGCGGACCGGCTCCACCCCGGAGGACCGGGGTCCTCGGTGGCCAGAGCCACGGGCGCGCCCTGGACGGCACCCACGAGATGTCGGACGTCACCGACGCCGTGGAGCCGACACCATCGCTGGAGTCCCGCCAGCACCCGGGCCGGCGCGCGTGGATCGCGAAACGTCGCCGTACCCACTTCCACCGCGTCCGCGCCGGCCAACAGCATCTCCACCGCGTCGACACCACGACACACCCCACCGACACCGACGATTCCGACACCCGGAAACGCGACTCGACAGTCATGCACGGCGCGCACAGCCACGGGACGGATGGCGGGTCCCGACAGACCTCCGCCGCCCGCGCCCGAACCGAGCCGATAGGTACGACGTCGCACGTCGATGGCCATGCCGAGCACCGTGTTCACGAGCACCAACGCCTCGGCGCCGGCGTCCAGAGCAGCACGGGCGATGTCGACGATGTCGGGAACGTTGGGGCTCAGCTTCACCCACAACGGGAGGCCGCTCGCTGTCGACGCCGCCACGGCTTGGGCGGTGGCCTGAGCCGAGTGTGCGAACATCCGCCCGCGGTCTTCGAGGTTCGGGCAGCTGACGTTGACCTCCACCGCCACCACACCCGGTGCTCCGGCGAGCATCGCCGCCGCTCGCGCGTATTCGTCGGCGTTGCGACCCCAGATGCTCGCCACCACCCTCGCACCGCGATCGTTGAGGGGGGGGAGCTCGCGTGCGAGCCACGCCCTCACCCCCGGGCCCTGAAGGCCGACGGAGTTGAGCATCCCCGCCGGTGTCTCGTGCACACGCGGCGCCGGGTTGCCCGGCCAGGGCGAGGCGGACAATGACTTCACGACGACGGCACCCAGCGTCGCCAGGTCGACGTACGAGGCGAGCTCTGCCCCGTGCCCGGCGGTCCCCGACGCCGTGAGGACCGGGTTGGGAAGTGGCACCGACCCCACATGGGTTCGCATGTCCACCACCGTCCTCAGCCGTGGACCTCTCACCCGTGGACCTCTTGAAGGCAGACGACCGACAACCCGTGCCGCTGCCAGTCGACGATGCCCGTGGCCGCGGCGCGCGCCGCGGCCACCGTGGTCAGACAAGGAACCTGATGGGCGAGCGCGGCCGAACGGATGTGCACACCGTCGGCACGCGGACCACGGCCCCGTGGCGTGTTCACGACCAGTTGCACCCGTCCCGACGCGATGAGATCCACGGCGTCGGCTGCTCCGGACTCCCCCACCTTCGCCACCACCGTTGCCACCGGCACACCGTTGGACTCGAGGAACGCGGCGGTCCCCGATGTGGCCACGAGCTCGAAGCCGATCTCGCTGAAGGTACGGGCCGCCTCGAGCCCCCCCACCTTGTCCCGATCGGCGAGGGAAAGGAACACCGCTCCTTCGGAGGGCAGGCGGGTGCCTGCCGCGATCTGGCTCTTGGCGAAGGCGAGCCCGAAGGTGGAGCCGATGCCCATGACCTCTCCGGTCGAACGCATCTCGGGGCCGAGCAGGGTGTCGACTCCGGGGAAGCGGTCGAAGGGAAGCACCGCTTCTTTGACGCTCACCCACCCGCCTCCCGTGGCCGGACGCAACAGCCCTTCGGTGCGCAGCTCCGCCAGCGTGGCACCGACCATCACCCGGGCTGCCAGCATGGCGACGGGCACTCCTGTCGCCTTGGCCACAAAGGGAACGGTCCGACTGGCGCGGGGGTTCGCCTCGAGCACGTACACCGATCCCTCTTTCACGGCGTACTGCACGTTGATGGGCCCGATCACCTCGAGCGCCTCGGCGATGGCGTTGGTGTGGCTCCGAAGGATCTCCATCACCGCGTCCGACAGGGTCTGGGGGGGCAGTGCGCAGGCCGAGTCCCCCGAGTGGACCCCCGCCTCCTCCACATGTTCCATCACCCCGGCGATGACGACCTCGCCGGTCCGGTCCCGCACCGCGTCCACGTCGACCTCGACGGCGTCCTCGAGGAACCGGTCGACGAGCACGGGGCGCTCCGCGGTGGCCGCGCCCTCCCGGGCCAACGACCCCGCCAACTCCTCGACGACGACCGTCAGCCGTTCGTCGTCGTAGACGATCTCCATGGCCCGACCCCCGAGGACGTAACTGGGCCGCACCAGGACCGGGTAGCCGATCTTCTGGGCCACGGTGAGGGCCTCTTGGACCGAGACGGCGATGCCCCCGGGGGGTTGGGGGATGTTCAGCCGCTCGCACAGGAGGTTCCAGCGCTCTCTGTCCTCGGCCAGGTCGATCGACGCCGGGCTCGTGCCGAGGACCAATTCGGGAGGAAGGCTGTGGGCGAGCTTGAGCGGGGTCTGGCCCCCGAGACTCACGATCACACCCACGATGGGCGCGCCGCCGGGGCTCGAGCCCGCCGCGGTCTCGGCGTCGATCACATTGGCGACATCCTCGGCGGTGATGGGCTCGAAATAGAGACGGTCCGAGGTGTCGTAGTCGGTGGAGACGGTTTCGGGGTTGCAGTTCACCATCACCGTCTCGAAACCCGCCGCTCGAAGCGCCATCGACGCGTGGACGCAGCAGTAGTCGAACTCGATCCCTTGGCCGATGCGATTGGGCCCCGACCCGAGGATCACCACCCGCGGACGGGTACTCGGTAGGACCTCGTCCTCGTCCTCGTAGGTGGCGTAGTGATACGGCGTGCTCGCCGCGAACTCCGCGCCGCAGGTGTCGACGGTCTTGAACGTGGCCCGTACCCCTGTATCGAGGCGAGCGGCCCGGACCTCGGCCTCGGTCACCGCGGGTTGCGCACTCTCGGCGCCCCCGGCGCCCCGGGCTGACGCTGGGGAGAGGAGATAGGCGATCTGGTTGTCGGAAAAACCCAGGCGCTTGACGGCGCGCCAGGTCCGCCGGTCGAGATCGGTGGGACCAAGCCCCGCCGATCCCATCGACTCCACGTGGGTGCGTGCCGTGCTGATGAGGGCCAGCTGGTCCAAGAACCACGGGTCGACCCCGGTCGCGCTCGCCAAGGTGTCGGGAGTCACGCCCCGGCGCAGGGCCGTTTCGAGCTGGAAGATGCGCCCGGGGGTGGGCGAACATGCCTGGTCCACGAGCTCGTCGTCGTCGAGCAGGTCATAAGCGCCTTCGGCCGAGTCCCCGTTGAGCCCGGCCCGGCCCTGTTCGAGCGAGCGGATCGCCTTTTGGAGCGATTCGGGGAAGGTCCGGCCGATGGCCATGACTTCTCCGACCGACTGCATCCGGGTGCCGAGTCGCTCTACTGCACCGGGCAGCTTTTCGAAGGCCCAGCGCGGGATCTTGGTGACGACGTAGTCGATGGTGGGCTCGAAACTCGCCGGCGTGGCGCCGGTGATGTCGTTGGTGATCTCGTCGAGCGTGTAGCCCACAGCCAGACGCGCCGCGATCTTGGCAATCGGGAACCCCGTGGCCTTCGAAGCCAAGGCCGACGAGCGCGACACGCGCGGGTTCATCTCGATGACGAGGCGGCGTCCGTCGGTCGGTCGCACCGCGAACTGGATGTTCGACCCCCCCGTCTCCACGCCGACTCGTCGGATGCACGCGAATGCGTCGTCGCGCATGGCCTGGTACTCGACGTCGGAAAGCGTCTGTGCCGGCGCGACGGTGATCGAGTCGCCGGTGTGGACCCCCATGGGGTCGAAGTTCTCGATCGAACACACCACCACGCAGTTGTCCACCCGGTCGCGCATGACCTCGAGCTCGTATTCCTTCCATCCCGCGATGGAGCGCTCGATCAGGATCTGATGGACCGGGCTCGCCGCGAGGCCCTCGGCCGCCACCGTGGCCAGCTCGGCGCGGGTGTCAGCGGTCCCCGTGCCCGCACCTCCCAGGATGAAACTGGGCCGGATCATGAGAGGGAACCCGATGCCTTCGCCGAGCGCCATGGCCTCGTCGAGATGTGTGGCGAAGCCCGACGAGGGCACCTCGAGGCCGATCTCCTCCATGGCCGTCTTGAACTGGTCTCGGTCCTCGGCGGTGGCAATCGCTTGGGCGTTGGCACCGATCAACTCCACACCGAACTCGTCGAGGACCCCGCGCTCAGAGAGGCCGAAGGCCAGATTCAGGCCCGTCTGGCCGCCCATCGTGGGCAACAGGGCATCAGGGCGCTCGCGTTCGATGACGGCCCGCAGCACGTCGAGATCGAGCGGCTCGACGTAGGTGCGGTCCGCGACCACGGGGTCGGTCATGATCGTGGCCGGGTTCGAGTTGACGAGCACGACCCGGTATCCCTCGGTACGCAACACCCGACACGCTTGGGTTCCGGAGTAGTCGAACTCACACGCCTGGCCGATCACGATGGGGCCGGACCCGATGACGAGGATGGTCTCGATGTCGGTACGGCGCGGCATCAGACGTGGACCTCGTCGATCATCTGCCGGAACCTTTCGAAGAGGTAGCGGGCGTCGTGAGGGCCGGGGCCCGCTTCCGGGTGGTACTGGACACTGAACGCGGCCACGCCCCTGCACCGGAAACCCTCGACTACACCGTCGTTGAGGTTGACATGGGTGACCTCCGCCGCGAACGCTCCCGAGTCCGGCAGCGTGGCGCCGTCGACGGCGTAGTTGTGGTTCTGGCTCGTGATCTCCACCTTCCCCGTGTCGAGGCGACGTACGGGGTGGTTCCCGCCGTGGTGGCCGAAAGGGAGCTTGTAGGTGCGAGCCCCGATGGCCGACGCCAGGAGCTGATGGCCGAGGCAGATGCCGAACACCGGAACCCGGCCGAGCAGCTCGGCGATGATGGCGGCGTGCTCGGGCAAGGCGGCGGGGTCGCCGGGCCCGTTGGAGAGCACGACCCCGTCGGGCCCCATGGCCAAGGTATCGGCCGCGGCGTGGGCGGCGGGCACGACGGTCACCGTGGCCATGTCGCCCAGGGCGCGGAGCATGGTCTCTTTGACGCCGAAGTCATAGGCCACGATGCGAAGCGGGCCCGAGCCGCGTTGGTAGGGCTCCGACACCGATACCCCGGTCACGAGGTCACAGCCCGTGGTGCCACGTTCGGCCGCGGCGGCGGCGCGCAGGGCCGCCTCGGGAGCGGTGCCGAAGGCGCACCCCATGGCGCCGTCGACTCGCAGGTGCCGGGTGAGCCGACGAGTGTCGATGCCCGAGATGCCGGGGAGCTCGCTGCTGATCAGGAACTCTTCGAACGAGCCCGTGGCCCGCCACGACGACGGTCGCGGCGGCAAGTCGCGCACCACCACGCCACGACACCACGGGCGCGCCGCCTCGTCGTCGAGGGCGGTGACGCCGTAGTTCCCGATATGGGGGTAGGTGAAAGCGACGATCTGTCCTGCGTAGCTCGGATCGGTGACCACCTCTTGATAGCCCGACAACACCGTGTTGAACACCAGTTCGCCGGTGGCCACGCCGTCGGGGGGAAGAGCCCCGACCGCCTCGCCCTCGAACACCTCACCGTCGGCCAGCACGAGCAGGGCCCGGGCCCGGCCCCCGAACCAGTCCTCCTCCGATGACCGCACGCCATCCACCGCGGCGGGCGCAGGTGTCCGCGCCGTCATCGCTGCGCCTCCCCGTCCACCACGACCGCCTCGCCCCGGAACACCGTGTGACGGACCTGGCCGGTCATGACACGTCCCGCCCAGGGCGTGTTGCGACTTCGACTGGCGAGCCGGACGGGATCGACCTCCCAGGTGGCAGAGGGATCGATCACACAGATATGGGCGGGAGCGCCGGGCTCGATGGGCCCCCCGTGCTCGCCACCTTGGTCGCGCCCCAGGCCCGCGATCCGAGCCGGGCGCCACGACATGAGACCGAGCACGTCCTGGACCGACATGCCCGGGCCGCCATCACGGTCCGCGCCGTCGTCTTTCGACCCGGCACCGAGGGAATCGAGCACCACAGGGAGCGCGGTCTGAAGGCCGAGCATCCCTGATGGCGCCGCGTCCAGCGTGGCGTCCTTGCGCTCGGGGGCGTGGGGGGCATGGTCGGTGGCCACGGCGTCGACAATGCCCGATGCGCACGCGGCGCGCAGCGCGCAGACATCGGCCTGCGATCGCAGAGGTGGGTTCACCTTGAACACCGGGTCGTAGCCGGCCAGCTCGGCGTGGGTGAGCGACAGATGATGCGGCGTCACCTCCGCCGTCACGGCCAGGCCTTCGGCTTTGGCGGCCGCCACCAGCGCGGCCGAGCCCGCCGTGGAGATGTGGAGAAAGTGCACGCGCCCGCCGGTGAGCCGCGCCAGGGCGATGTCGCGGGCCACCATCAGCTCCTCGGCCTCGGCGGGGATCCCCGGGACGCCGAGGCGACTCGACCACTCCCCTTCGTGCATGTGCCCGCCGCGCGCCAGGGCATCGTCCTCGCAGTGCTGTGCCAAGGTGACGTCGAAGCCGCGCGCATATTCGAGGGCGCGGCGCATGACCGACACGTCCTGGACCCCGGCACCGTCGTCGGTGAAGAGGCGCACCCCCAAGCCGGCCAACTCTCCGATGGGCGCCAGACGCTCGCCGGCGCGGCCCATGGTGATCGCACCCGCCACCGCCACCTGGCACGCCGCCCCGCTCCCGAGAGACAGGACCTCGAGCGCGACGGCGGCACTGTCGACGGGGGGGTCGGTGTTGGGCATGGCCAGCACGGCCGTGAACCCTCCGAGCGCCGCGGATCGTGCGCCTGTCTCGATCGTCTCGGCGTCCTCGGCACCGGGCTGGCGGAGATGGGTGTGGATGTCCACGAGCCCCGGGGCCACCAGACACCCCCCGGCGTCGAGGACCGTGGCGCCTTGGGGCACCGTCACCCCGGGCCCGACCTCGACCACGACTCCCCCGCTGATCACGACGTCGGCCACTCGCGTGCCGCCGGCGTCGACGACGGTTCCACCCCGGATCACGAGGCTCGGCGACGACCTTCCGGAGGCCGACGTGCCCCGGCTCTTGCGCTCAGCCACCGACGACGGTCCCCAGGGTCGGCAGCAGCCCGGGGCCACCTCCGCCCGTCCCCACCTGCCCCTGGCCGAGCAGCATGAAGAGCACCGCCATGCGCACAGCCACGCCGTTGGAGACCTGGCGCAGCACCAGTGACTGGGGAAGGGCGGCGACATCGTCGGCGATCTCGACGCCTCGGTTCATCGGACCCGGGTGCATCACGAGGGCGTCATCACCCAACAGCGCGGCCCGGCGCGACGTCAGTCCGAACCACGCGCCGTATTCGCGCACCGAAGGGAGAAATGCCCCTGCACCGCGTTCGGACTGCAGCCGCAGCAGGTAACACACGTCCACATGGGGCAGGACGGCGTCGAGGTCGTATGACACCTTGGCGACGGGCCACCCTTCGAGCGACGGTGGGAGGAGGCTGCCCGGCGCCACCAGGGTCACCTCGGCACCGAGCGCACCGAGGGCAAGGACCAACGACCGGGCCACCCGGCTGTGGCGGACGTCGCCGACGATGGCGACGCGCAGTCCCACGAAACATTCCACGCCCGCTCCCTCGAGTGGGCGGCCGGCCCGCTCGGCGAGGACCTGGCGGATCGTGTAGCAGTCGAGCAGCGCCTGGGTGGGGTGCTCGTGCCACCCGTCGCCGGCGTTCACCACCGCTGCGTCGACCCAGCGAGCCACCGCCGCGGGGGCGCCGGCGGAGGTATGGCGCACCACGAAGGCGTCGACCCCCATGGCGGCCACCGTCTCGACGGTGTCTCGGAGTGACTCCCCCTTCTTGACCGACGAGGTGTCGATCGAGAACGACAAGACGTCAGCCGAGAGACGCTTGGCGGCGGTCTCGAACGACAGGCGGGTCCGGGTGGACTGCTCGGCGAAGAGCGTCACCACGGTCCGGCCTCGCAGCGACGGCACCTTGGGGATCGAACGACGACCCACCTCCACGAAGGCGTCGGACACCTCGAGGATCTCTTCGATCCCATCGGCACCGAGCTCGGCGATCGACAGGAGGTGCCGGCGACTCCCTTTGGACGCCTCGGTCATCTGGGCACCACGTCGCCCAGGACCACCCCGTCGAGGCTGACGTCGACCTGCTCGTCGATGCGGGTGGGCATGTTCTTGCCCACGTAGTCCGGGCGGATGGGCAGCTCTCGATGGCCGCGGTCGACCATGACCGCCAGCTGCACGGCCCGAGCCCGGCCGTAGTCGGCCAACGCGTTGAGCGCGGCCCGCACGGTCCGACCGGTGAAGAGCACGTCGTCGACGAGCACCACGAGCTGCCCCGCCAGGTCGCCGGGGATGTCGGTGGCGGCCTCGGGGAGCACGGGACGGATCCCGATGTCGTCGCGGTAGAAGGCCACGTCGAGTAGGCCGACGGGCACCACGGTGCCTTCCATCTCCTCGAGCACGCTGGCGATCCGGAACGACAACGGCACGCCACCGGTCTGGAGTCCCACCAGGACGACGTCCTCGAGGCCGTGGTTTCGCTCGATGATCTCGTGCGCGATGCGCGTCAGCGCCCGCTGCACGTCCTGAGCGGTGAGGACCTGGACCCGAGGAACGAAGACCCCACCACGCGGTGGGGTCAGTCTGCGTTCTCGCTCCGCCAAGGCTCCTCCACGGTCCGTTCGGGCCTCTCGGGACCCGCTTCACGGTCGTCACACCATGCTACCACCGCCACGTTCACCGATGGGCGCCGGCGAGGGCCGGCTTCCCCCTCCAGGGTCTCCCCTCAGGGCCGCACCTCGCGGGCGATCGTCGACAGGACGCCGTTCACGAAACCACCCGAGAATTCGGTGGAGTACTGCTTGGCCAATTCGACGGCCTCGTCGATCACGACGGCCACGGGAACGTCGGGCTCGGCGATGAGCTCATAAGTGGCGAGCCGCAGAATGCTGCGGTCGAGCACGGGCATCCGCTCGACCTCCCATCCCTTGGCGGCGCCGGCCATGAGCTCGTCGATCCGTTGCTCGTGCCGAGCGGCCCCCTCGACCAGGGCCACGGTGAATGGGTCGGGGGCGACCACCAATCCCGACAAGACCGCCGCGGCCCCGAGCTGTTTCATCTCGGCCTCGTAGAGCAGGGCCAGCGCCCGCTCGCGAGCCTCGTGACGGGGCCCTTCGCCGGGTACGGCCCCGGCTCGGTCCTCCGCCACGTCCATGGCCCGGGCTAGGCCCGGGTGATGTACTCGCCGGTGCGCGTGTCCACCTTGATGCGCTCACCGGGGTTCACGAACAACGGGACCTGTACGACGAGCCCCGTCTCGAGCGTGGCGGGCTTCCGGGCCCCAGACACCCGGTCGCCTTGGACGCCGGGCTCGGTCTCGGCCACGGTGAGCTCGACCGCGGCGGGAAGGTCCACGCCCACGATCTCCCCCGCGTACATCTGCAGGACGGCGTTGTCACCCTCCTTCACGAACTGCGAGGCATCGCCCAACGCGCCCGGAGACACGTGCAACTGGTCGTACGACGTCACGTCCATGAAGACATAGTCAGCTCCGTCGCGATAGAGGAGCTGCATCACTCGCTTGTCGACGATGGCCTGCTCTACACGCTCGTCGGCGCGAAACGTCTTCTCGACGACCGCACCGGTCCGGACGTTCTTGAGCTTGGTGCGCACGAAGGCGCCGCCTTTGCCCGGCTTCACGTGCTGGAATTCCACGACCGCGAACAACCCGTCGGGCAGGTCGAGGGTCATGCCGTTGCGCAGGTCGTTGGTGGTGACAGCCATCAGGCAGCGATGTCCTTGGAGAATCGGGTGAGCGTGTGACATCCGTCCGCGGTGACCACGACGGTGTCCTCGACGCGAACACCGCCGATTCCCGCCAGGTACACACCCGGCTCGACGGTCACGACGACGTCGGGGCCGAGGATAGCAGTCGACCCCGGGCCCACCGACGGGGCCTCGTGGATGTCGAGGCCGACCCCGTGCCCGGTGCCGTGCTCGAAGGCGTCCTTCCAGCCCGCGTCGGCGATGACGTCGCGACACGCCTTGTCGACATCCCCGGCCGCCACCCCGGCGCGCACCGCCGCCACTCCCGCCGCCTGCGCCTCGGTGACGACGTCGAAGATCCGGGCGAGGGTGCCCGCCGGCTCTCCACCCACGCAGAACGTCCGCGTCATATCGGACCGATATCCCTCGAAGATGGCGCCGAAGTCCACCACGACGGGGTCTCCTTGCACGATGACCCGCTTGGTCGGTCGCGCGTGGGGCTTCGCCGCGTTCGGCCCCGACGCCACGATGGTCTCGAAGGCGCGGTCCTCGGCGCCGAGACGTCGCATGGCCGTGTCCAGGGCGAGCGCCACCTCGTCCTCACGGACCTTCTGGCCCAGCAGCGGGACCACCTCGGCGAGCGCGGCGTCGGCGATGGCCGCGGCGCGTGCCATCCGGACGAGCTCGCCGGCATCCTTCACCTGTCGCAGCAGCTCCACCACGCCGCTCGTCGGCACGAGCCGGGCGGGAGCGAGGTCCTCGGCCCAGCGTCGCTGCGCCGACCAGGTGACGCGGTCGGCTTCGAGCCCGAGACGTGTGACCGTGCCGGCCCGGGTGGCGTCCGAGAGCGCGTCGCGCTGCGCCTGGATGCCACCGACACACAATTCCACCGTGCCGTCGTGTCCCGCCGCGCTGAGTTGCTCCGCAGCCTGGGTCCGGTACCTGCCGTCGGTCACGAGCACCGCGGCGCCCCCGGTCACGAGCAAGACCCCGGCCGATCCACTGAACCCGGTCAGGTAGCGGACGTTGGGCAGTGCCGTCACGAGCAACGCCTCCACACCGGCCTCTTCGATCCCGACCCGCAGTCGAGCCAGCCGGTCGGCAAGCTTCAACGGGGGAAGCCTGGCGTCGGAGGCCGGTCCCGGGTCGTTCACGGCGCGCCGGGTCGTTCGCCGAGCAGACGGGCGACGGCCTGGACCGCCAGCGGGTAGCCCAGGCCCCCGAAGCCGGCGATCGCGCCCTGCGCCACGGCGGCGATCACCGAAGTGTGACGGAAGGGCTCCCGGGCGGCGGGGTTCGAGAGGTGGAGCTCGACCACGATTCCGTCGAAGGCGGCCAAGGCGTCGTGGAGCGACCAGGAGTAATGCGTGAGAGCACCGGCGTTCACGATGATCGCGGCGGCCCGTCCACGCGCGTCGTGGACCAGTTCGACGAGTTCGCCCTCGTGGTTGGTCTGGTGATGCTCGAGCTCGAAGCCGCAACGCGCCGCCTCCTCTTGGGCAGCGGCGACGTGATCGGCAAGCTGGGCGCGGCCGTAGACCTCGGGCTGACGCTCGCCCAGGAGGTCGAGGTTCGGCCCCGAGAGGAGAACCACGAGTGAGCTCGAGGGGCCAGTCACGGCGCGCACCCCATGTCAGCCAAGGTGGCGAGAACGTCGGCCTCGTCCACCTGATGCACCGGCTCCACTCCGTTGGGCCCGTCCAGGACGAAGGTCAGGTCGTGACGCGCCTTTTTGTCCCGGCCCATGAACTCGACGATCTCTCGAGCCGAAGCACCCACAGGGAGGTCAGCGTAGAGATCGAAGCCACCCACGACCCGGCGGTGCAAGGCCACGCGCTCGTCGTCGATGCGATCGAGTCGTCGGGCGAGCATGGCCGAGAACACGAGCCCGATGGCGACAGCCTCACCGTGGCGCAGGTCCCACTTGGCATCGGGCCCGAACGAGGATGCCTCGAGGGCATGAGCCAGCGTGTGGCCGTAGTTGAGGATCATGCGGCGCCCCGACTCCCGCTCGTCCGCGCTCACCACTGCCGCCTTGATCGTCGCGCACCTGGCGACCTGTTCGTCGAGCGGCAGCCCCAGGATGGCGGCTCCGGTCCGACCTCGATCGAGGAGCCCTTCACCGAGGAAGGCGTACTTGGCCATCTCCCCACGACCCGACGACCACTCGCGCGCCGGGAGCGAGCTCAGGGCCTGGATGTCACAGAGCACGGCGGCGGGCTGCCAGAACGACCCCACGAGGTTCTTGCCCTCGGGGAGGTTCACGCCGGTCTTGCCACCGATCGCCGCGTCGACCTGGGCCAGCAGCGTGGTCGGGACGTTCACGTACGCGATGCCCCGCAAGAACACCGAGGCCGCGAACCCGGCGACGTCGCTCACGACCCCTCCCCCGAGCGCCACCACCGCATCGGATCGCGCCAAACCGAACCGGGCGAAGTCCCGACACAACTGTTCCACCGTCGCCAAGGTCTTAGCCGACTCACCATCTTCGACGATGAAGGTCTCGGACGGGACTCCGGCGTCCACCTCGACCTCGACGTTCTCCTGGGTGACTACCGCCACCCGCTGGACCCCGACAGGAAGCATCTCCGCCAGGAGGCTGCGTGCGCCCGCCCCCACCACCACGTCGTAGGAGCGATCCTTGAGGCTGACCGGAACGGTGATCATCGGCTGTGCTCGCGGGAGGCCAGGCCCACGGCGCGCACGACGCGATCAGCCACGGCACTGGGGGTGAGGTCGTCGACGTCGATGACCACAGAAGCAACCTCCTCGTAGAGCCCTCGACGTTCACCGTCGATCCGGGCCAGCGCAACAGCGGGCCCGGGTGACGTCCCATCTCCGGCGGTCACCAGCAGCGGCCGGTCCCTACCCCGACCCACCCGCCGGGCCAACGTGTCCGGACGTGCCCGCAGCCACACCACCGGGCCCGCGGCCCGTAGTGCGCGCCGCTGCGCGGGGTCGAGGATCGCCCCGCCGCCCACGGAGATCACGGCCGGGACGGCACCGGCCAGCACCCCGGTGACGACGCGCGACTCCTCGGCCCGGAACCCTGCTTCGCCACGGGTGGAAAAGAGCTCACTCACCGTCGACCCCGCCTCACGTTCGACCTCCGCATCGGTGTCGATGTGGGGTCGACCCAGGCGCGACGCGACCAGCCGCGCCACCGTCGACTTGCCCGCGCCCATCATCCCCACGAGCAGGACGTGCTCAGCCACGGCCGGCCGTTGCGGCCGCCGACGGCGTGTCGTGGAGCGACGACAGGTATCCGTCCCGATTGCGCACGACCTCGGCCAGCGAGTCCCCACCGAATTTCCGCAACGCCTCTGACGCCAGCACCAACGCCATCATGGTTTCGGCGACGACTCCCATGGCCGGAACGGCGGTGACATCCGTGCGCTCTTTGAACGACACCGTCGACTCCTTCGTGACGACGTCGACGGTCCCGAGCACAGGTCGGTTCAAGGTGGCCAGCGGCTTCATGCCGACGCGCGCCGCGACAAGCCCGCCCGTCGACATCCCTCCTTCGATCCCCCCGGCCCGGTCGGTCTCGCGGAGGTACGTGCCCGACCCCTCGTCCCAACTGATGGCGTCGTGGGCCTCTGAGCCCCGCCGCGCCACGACCTCGGATCCCTCGCCGAGCTCGACGTGCTTCACGGCCTGGATGCTCATGAGCGCCTGTGCGATGAGTCCGTCGAGACGGCGGTCCCAGTGGACATGGCTGCCGAGCCCCACCGGGACCCCGTAGGCGAGGACTTCGACCACACCGCCGAGTGAGTCCCCCTCCTTGGCCGCCGCCTTGATGGCGTCGACCATGCGCGCCTCCACCTCGGGGTCGAAGCACCGCACCGAGGACTCGTCGACGCGCTCGAGGTCATCGGGCCGGGGGCGTTGTGCCGTCTCGGTCCGCACCGGGCCCAGACCCACCACGTGGCTCAGCACCGACACCCCGAGCCGGGCCAACAGGGCCTTGGCCAGGCTGCCCGCGGCCACTCGGGCGGCGGTCTCGCGGGCCGAGGCCCGCTCGAGAACGTCCCGGGCGTCGTCGAATCCGTATTTCTGCATGCCGGCCAGATCGGCGTGGCCCGGACGAGGCTTGGTGAGGACCCTCGAAGGCAACCCCGGGTCCGGAGACATCTCTTCTTGCCATTTGGGCCATTCGGTGTTGGCGATCTCGATGGCCACGGGCGAGCCCAGGGTCCGACCGTGACGGATCCCGCCCACCAAGGTGATCTCGTCAGCCTCGAAACGCATCCGGGGCCCTCGTCCGTACCCGAGGCGCCGTCGGGCGAGCTCGCCCGAGATCTCGGGGGCGGTCACCGGCAGCCCGGCGGGCAGACCCTCGACGATCACCACGAGGGCCTTGCCATGGGACTCTCCCGCGGTGAGGAACCTGAGCACCACGTCAATCTACTTCGGGGCCTTCGTGGCCCCGGGCCGAAGGGCCGTCGGGTGGGCCACCCGCCAGCGACATCACATCGCGTGGTGGAAGAGCGCGTGGGCGACAGGACTGCCCCACAGGATCGTGACCACGGCGCCGGCGGCGAGGAACGGCCCGAAGGGGATCCTCGTCTTGCGACCCGCGCCCGACACCGCCATGGCCCCAATCCCGACGAGGGCACCGAGGACGAAGGCGGTGAAGAACCCCACGAAGGTATGGCCCAGTCCCAGCCACCCGGTGGCGAAGCCCACCACCCCGGCCAGGCGGACGTCTCCGAAGCCCATGCCCCGGGGGACGGCGAGGTGGACGAGGAGGAAGGCCACGAAGGCAGCCGCCCCCCCGATGCCGGCCCGGGCCAACGACCCCCACCGGTCGTCGACGGCAGAGGCGACCACGAACAACGGGACCAGCGCGGCGAGGGTGGAGTAGACGAGTCGGTTGGGGATGATCTGGCGCTCGAAGTCCACTGCGCTCATGGCGACGAGTGACAACCCGAACACCGCGTAGGCGACGAGCACCACGTCGTTGCCGAACCGTGCCGCGAAGGCGCCCAGGACGATGGCGCTGACCACTCCGAGCAGCACCGGACGCCAAGGGTGCGAGACCCTCTCGCGACAGGACCGGCACCCCCGCCGCAGGAACAGGGAATTGACCACCGGCACGAGCGCCCGTCCCTGGTAAGGGGTGGCACACGAGGGACAGCGCCACCAAGGACGGTCGAAGGGACGACGCTCTCCGAGGCGCTCGACGACGATCTCGAGCTCACCGCCGAGGAGGAGTCCGGCCCCCGCGCTGACCCCCGTGACGAGGGCGTGCATGCGGGCACGCTAACCGACGGGTTTCGAGCCTCCGCGGATGCGCGACACGGCGAGGACCTCGGCGTGCCCAAGCACGCCGGAGCTCGGTACTACTTCTTGGCGGGCTCGTAGAAGGGGTTGGCGCCGCTGGCATGGTCGGTGACGTCCACCACCGACATGACCTCGGGAACCGAGTCCCGCAATGCGACCTCGATGCCCTGGGACAGGGTCACCGACGCCAGTCCGCAGCCCTGGCATCCCCCGCTGAGGCGGACGTAGACGACACCCTCTTCGACCGCCACCAGATCGGCGTGGCCCCCGTGCATGGCGATGGACGGGTTCACCTGGGCCTCGAGGACCTGCAAGATGCGCTGGGCCAACTCGCTCGACAGGTCGACTTCGGGGCGGTCGACGGCCGCTTGGGGCCGGGGTGGGGTGTTGGGGTTCACGATGACCAACCCACCGTCACCGTCGTCGGACCAGTCCAAGCGGGCCCCGACCAGGCGGGCCACACTCGACTCGGGCACCACCACGGCCAGGCCGTCGTCCTCGCCGACCCGGTCGCCGGGGCCGGCATCGGCGACGGCCTGGAAGTAGATGTCGTAGGTGTACGCACCGTCGCGCGCCCCGGTCACCTCGACCCAAAGAGCCAGGCGCTCGGCCTCGGACTCCTGGGACCGGGCGTCGAGCACCACGCCGCGGGCCGCCGGTGTCACGGTCAGCACGGTGGACACCTCGACTTGGCCAGCCGGCGCGACGTCCTCGCCCATAGGTGTGAACCTCCCCCAGCCATCATAGAGGGATGGCCCGACTACTCCTTCTCATCCCCTCGGCGACGTACCGGGCCCGAGACTTCCTCGACGCGGCACGTTCCCTGGGTGTCGAGGTCGTCATCGGCACCGAAGAGGCCCAAGTCCTGGGCGATCTCATGGGGGCCCACTCGCTCGAGGTGCCACTCGGCGACTGCGCCGAGGCGGCCCGCGTCATCGTGGCCTACGATGGCGTCCTCCCCATCGACGCCGTCGTCGCCGTCGACGACGGGGGCACGCTGGTGGCGGCGGAGGCCTCGGCCCAACTCGGGCTCCGGCACAACCCACCCGACGCCGTGGCCGCCACGCGCGACAAGCTCGCCATGCGCACCCGGCTGGCCGGGCTGGAGGTGCCGCAGCCCGCCTTCGCCCCCCTCCCCGCCGACGCCGGCCGCGAGGAGATCGCCGCCATCGTCGGGATCGTCGGGCTTCCCTGTGTGATCAAACCCACCACCTTGGCGGGCAGCCAAGGCGTGCTCCGGGCCGACACCATGTCCGAGGCGCAGGCCGTGGCCGAGCGGGTCCGGCGCATCGCCACCGCAGCGGGCGTCGACCCTGGCGCCGCACTGCTCGTCGAGCGATTCGCACCCGGACCAGAGGTCGCCGTCGAGGGACTCATGGTGGGCGGCGAGCTTCGGGCCCTGGCCGTCTTCGACAAACCCGATCCACTCGAGGGGCCGGCTTTCGAGGAGACCATCTACGTCACGCCCTCGCGCCTGGGGCACGGCGACCTGACCGCGGTACTGGCGGCCACCTCGGCCGCGACGGTCGCACTGGGGCTGACCGAGGGCCCGGTCCACGCCGAGGTCCGCGTGCTCGACGGCCGCGCCTCGGTGATCGAGGTGGCGGCGCGCACCATCGGTGGGCTGTGCTCGCGCACCTTGTCGTTCTCCACGGGACGATCCCTCGAAGAACTCGTCATCGCGCACGCCCTGGGCCTCGCCCTCGGTGAGACCGGCGCCCGGGGGGCGTCGGGAGTGCTCATGGTGCCCATCCCCCGCGCCGGGACCCTCGTCGGTGTCAACGGCCAGGCCGAGGCGCGCCAGGTGCCGGGGGTGATCGACCTCGAGATCACCATCGCCACCGGTCGCGCCGTGGCCCCGGTGCCAGAAGGCAACCGCTACCTCGGATTCGTCTTCGCGCGCGACAGCACACCGGCCCGCGTTGAAGGCGCGTTGCGGCGGGCCTGGGCCTGTCTCGAGGTGCGCGTGGAAGACGGCGTCGACGACTCAACCCCCTGACAAGCCGAGGTCCGTGCCCCCACCGGCTGCCCGCTACCGTGGGGCGGTGCGCGTCGTGTTGGTCTCGACTTACGAACTCGGCCATCAACCGCTGCACGTGGCCTCACCGGCGAGTGCTCTACTGCGAGCCGGTCACGAGGTCCAATGCACCGACCTCGCCGTCGACGCTTTCGATGTCGAGTTGCTGTCGTGGGCCGACGCGGTGGCGTGCTCGGTGCCCATGCACACCGCCCTGCGCCTGGCGCGTCCGGTGCTTCGTGGGATCCGGGCTCGGCGGCCCGACGTCGCGCTGTGTCTTTACGGCCTCTACGCGGGACTCGACGGGGCCGAGAACGGCGTGCCGGTCGCCGATCTCGCCATCGCCGGCGAGTACGAGCCCCGCCTCGTCACCTGGGTCGATTCCCTCGCGGCGGGGCCCAAGGCGTCGGCGCCCGGGCCCGACCCACAAAGGCGGTCGGTGGTCGAGCTCGGACGGGCCCGGTTCGGGCTTCCGGCCCGCCACCTCCTGCCCGGATTGGACCGCTATGCCCGTCTCGCCGTCGGAAGCGAACGCCGCCTGGTCGGATATGTCGAAGCGAGCCATGGCTGCGCGCACCGTTGCCGGCATTGTCCGGTGCCGGTGGTCTATGACGGGCGCACCCGGCTGGTCTCCGACGACGCCGTCGTGGCCGACGTCGCGCAACTGGTCGCCATGGGAGCTCGCCACATCACGTTCGGCGATCCCGACTTCCTCAATGGCCCCCATCATGCGGCCCGGGTCATCGACGCCGTCCACGGCACCTTCCCCGATCTGACCTTCGACGTCACGGTCAAGGTCGAGCACATCCTGCGCCACCGTGAGGTCTTCCCTCGCATGGGAGCAGCCGGGTGCCTGTTGGCGGTGTCGGCGTTCGAGTCCGCCAGCGACCACATCCTCGAGCAGCTCGACAAAGGACACACCGCCGCCGAAGCGTGCGAGGCGGTAGCGATCCTGCGCTCGGCAGGGATCGAACCCCGACCGTCGCTTCTCCCCTTCACCCCTTGGACACGACCCGAGGACGTCTTCGCTCTCTTGGACCTCGTGGCCCACTGCGATCTCGTGGGCAACGTGGACCCGGTGCAGTACGCCATCCGGCTCCTCGTCCCGCCTCGGTCCCTGCTCGTCACCTCGGGTCGACTCGACGGTCTGCTCGACGACTACGACGACGAGCACCTGGGATGGGCATGGCGCGCGCCCGACTCCAGGCTCGACGAGCTCCAGGTCCGGCTCACCGACGTCGCCGAGCGCGCCGCGGCCGAGGAGTGGTCAGCCCAGGATTCCTACGACGCGGTGCGCGTCGCCACTGTTGCCGTACTCGGGGAGCGCGCCGCTCACAGCTCGGCCGCTCCGGAGCCCGCTCCCCGTCTTCGTTCGTCGATCCCGGCGGACGAGCGGCCGCGGCTCACCGAGGCATGGTTCTGCTGTGCCGAGCCGAGCGGTGCCCAAATGGCGGCGGTCGGGATACCGGATTGGGCCCCGGCGCCGGTCGTCGTGGGCAGAAAGTGAGCGAGATGGCCACCGGTCGAGCAACCACCCAGGGGAACGCCGCCAAGGCGAGAGGTCGTCACGGGCCCTGGCACGGTGCCCCTGAAGGTGCGCATGAATGGGTCAGCTTCCCCGACCCCGAGGAAGAACGGACGTGGCAGTTCGACATCACGTTCCTCGAGAGCCGGTGGACCTGCATCTTCGGCAACGGTTGCCAGGGGGTGCTCACCGGTCCCGCGCCCGAGATGATCCAGGGGTGCTGCTCCTACGGGGCGCACTTCACGAGTGCCAAAGACGCCCGGCGGGTCGAAGCAGTGGCAGCCACGTTGACACCCGAGCAATGGCAGTTCCACGGCAAGGCCCGCCCCAAGCGCGGCACCCGACCCAATGTCGTGCTCAAGTCGAAGTCCGGCGAGCTCACCACCCGGCTGGTGAAAGACGCCTGCATCTTCCTCAACCGTCCCGGTTTCCCTGCCGGCCCCGGGTGCGCGCTCCACCAGGTGGCGGTGCAGCGAGGTGTCCCCCATCTCGAGCTCAAGCCTGACGTGTGCTGGCAGCTGCCACTACGTCGCGACGACGAGGTGGCCGACGACGGGCATGTGACGTCGGTCATCAGACAGTGGGACCGGCGCGACTGGGGCGAGGGCGGCTTCGAGTTCCATTGGTGGTGCACGGAGTCACCCGAGGCTTTCGTGGGGACCAAGCCCGTCTTCAAAGAGCTCGAGCCCGAGCTCGTCGCCATGGTCGGCAAGAAGATCTACAAACGCCTCGTCCAGTATCTCCAGGCCCGCGAAGCGGCATTGGGCGAGCCTGCGGTCGCCCCCCCGGCCGGCTCCGCGCCGACGGTGACCAACGCGCCGGTCGTCGTGGGTGCCACCCGCAACGGCGCCAGCAAGGCCGCCAAGGACGGTGCAACCCACGAGCCGGTCCCGGTCCGACTTCCCCACCCCGCCATCAGGCGCAAGCGTCCTTCGTAGACACGGCCCACCCGGGCCGGTCAGTCGGCGAAGGGGTCTTCCTCACCGGACGCGGACGGGCCCGGACCCAAGATGTCTTCGAATTCAGTCTCGGCCATGCACCACGAGGCATGCTCGTCGTCAGGCTCGGCACCACACTCCGGGCAACGCTTATTGGCGGTCGCGACCGAGCGCTTCAGGCTGCGGGCCTCCTCGAAGCGGCGATGCCGTCCCTTTTTCACGAGTGGCTCCTCCGTCGGGCGGTCGCGTAGATCACGGCGAGGACTCCGTGTGAGTCTACCCGCCGGTCAGCCCCCTTCAGATCGGGGCCCGTGCCCCCGACGACCTGCTCAGAGACCCCCGGAGACCACCGGTAGAGTCAGGGCGTGTCTGAGGAGTTCGATCCGGCCGCCATGGTGGAGCGCTTCCGCGCCCGGGCCGTGGCGGTGCGTTCCCGAGGCCTGCCACCTATCGAAGGCCCCGAGCGCAAGCGCTTCGCGGAGCAGGCCCAGCTCGATTTCATGGACTACGCCATGCTCGGCGACGCCGAGGCTTCGCTCGAGGACGGGATCCTGACCCTGCGCGTCGACCTCCGCCCCGACCCCCGACGGTCGACCGAGACCCCACCGCAGTGAACCGCACCGGACCGGGCGACCCGTCCCGGGACGGGAACGGTCAACCTCCGTAGCTCATCCTCGTGTCCTGCATCCCCAGGACCGCCGACTCGGGCCCTTGACCATCAGCGGGTGCCTCGCCGCAGTCGACGACCTCTCCCACGAACCAACTGTGACTGCCCAGCGCCAGGACATGGCGCAGCTCGCAGTCCAACCACGACACCGCACAATCCAGGATCGGTGCACCGGTGGTCGCCACATGCACCGGTTCTCCCTGCATCACCCCCACGCCGGTGTCGTCGTCGACAGACGACTCCGTCACGGGCTTGGCGAACCGGCGGACAACGGCACGCTGTGCCCGGGGCAGGAGATTCAGGGCGAACACGCGGCCCGCGTCGAGCAGCTCGTGGGTCACCGCGGCGGACTCGACTCCGATGCCGACGAGCTTCGGGCTCGTCGCCACCTGGGTCGCCCAGCTGATCGTCATCAGGTTGCGGCGTCGGTGTGCACGTGTCCCCACCACATAGAGCCCGCTCGGCATGGACCACAGCACCCGCCGTCGGAGTCGGTCATAGACATCGGGGTCCCTCCCCGTCGGCACAGGGCCGTCCACCTCGTGGCTCGTGGTCATGACGACGAGCCCGAACCACTGGCGTCGAGGGCGTCGATCCTCGCTTCGGCCTTCACGTAGCCCGACTGCGCGGCGGCGAGCTCTGCCGCCGAGCGCGCCAAGAGAGACCGATTGCCGCCTGCTCCGGCCAAGCAGTGCCGACCCCCGGCCGACGCTGACGCATAGGCGTCCGAGAGGATCCGACTGAGGGTGTCGTCGGGGCTGGGCAGGTTCTGGTTGGCGCTGAGCGCGTCGTTCACGAGGACGTCGCAGTCGGTCCGCACGCTGGAGGCCTCGTGACGCGCCTCGACCGTTGCGACCCGCCGGGCGTCGCCACGCAGGGCGCTGAGACTGCCCGCCAGGCCGGTCGTGGTCGCCCACGATTGGACCTGTTGTCCGAGAGTACGACCCGGGAACGGGCTCCCGCACGACACCAGGGCCAACGCCGCGACGACCAGTACGGCGCCGCGGCCGGTCACCGGTCGGCCAAGCCCGCGAGTCCGCCCGGGGGCCACGCCGGGTCGAGCTGACGGAGGAAGATCGCGCAGCGCTCCTCTTCGGCGGTCTCGCCGATGGCGGCCGCCGCGGCCCGAAGCCCGTCGACGCAGCGGAGGAACCCACGGTTGCTCGGGTGCACCCACCGGACGTACCCACTCCCCCGCCACCCCGCCCGTCGCAAGGCGTCGAGACCGCGGTGATATCCGACCCGGAAGCACGCATACGCCTCGATGTCGTCACGCGCCACCTCACCCAGCGCCGCCCACGCCTCGGACCATTCTGGAAAGGCCCGCACGACATCGGCCACCGCGTCACGACGCGCCGGGGCAGGCGCGCTCAGCGCGTCAGCGAGGCGCGTGGTCGCCGCGTCGGGAGCCACCTCGAGGGCGGTCTCGGGAGGCGCGGAGCCGAGATCGATCGGACCGGTCATCTCGATGCTCCTTGGGCGTCGGGGTGTTCAGGGATGGAGCGGCCGGAGTCACCACCGCGTCGGAAGAACAAGCTCAGTGCCGCCCCCGCCATGACCAGCACGATCAGGAGCGTCCCCAGAAGTGCATAGAACATCAGGCGTGCCCTTGCCCTGCGCCGGGATCGGTCATTCGAAGCACACGAGATGGTAGTCCCGCCCCTTGCGCAACACGAGGTAGCGGTCGAAGAGCAATTCGGCGCGACCGAGGCGCGTGTCGGTGTCCTTCTCGCGTCGGTCGTTCACATAGACCCCTCCTTGCGAGACGAGTCGACGCGCCTCACCTCTCGACTTCACGAGACCAGCATCGACCAGGGCGTCAACCAACGAGAGCCCGGGTCCGTCGAGGGCGCCACGCCCTCGGGTCGAGGTCGGGGTCTCGGCGCACACCTCGAGCAGCGACTGCTCGTCGAGGGTCGTGAGTTCCCCCGCGTACAGCGCCCGTGCTGCCGCCTCGGCCCGCCCGGATTCCTCGGCCCCGTGGACGAGGGTGCACACCTCACGGGCCAGGGCACGCTGGGCGGCGCGGCGTTCGGGGTGCTCGGCGGTCTCCGCGTCGAAGCTCCGGATCGTGTCGTGGTCGAGGAAGGTGAAGTAGCGGAGATGCCCGCCCACCACGCTGTCCTCGGTCCGGTAGAAGAATTGGTACAGCTGGTACGGGCTCGTCTTCGCCGCGTCGAGCCAGACGGTTTCGGTCTCGGTCTTCCCGAACTTGGTCCCGTCCGCCTTGAGCACAAGGGGGGTGGTGAGCCCGTAGGCCTCGGCGCGTCGTGCCTTTCGGATGAGCTCGATGCCCATCGTGATGTTTCCCCACTGGTCGCTCGCTCCCAGTTGCAGCCGGCACCCCTCCTTGTCGAAGAGATGGAGGAAGTCATAGGCCTGGAGCAACATGTAGCTGAACTCGGTGTACGAGATCCCTTGTTCGGGGCGTTCGAGCCGGGTCTTCACCGCCTCTCGAGCCATCATCTGGTTGACACTGAAGTGCTTGCCGACGTCGCGTAGGAATTCGATGACGGCCAAGTCGTTCAACCACGTCCCATTGTCGAGCAACATCGCTCGCGACTGCCCGGCCGCGTCGCCGAAGTCCACGAGGCGTTCGAGCTGTGCGTGCATTGCGGCGAGATTGATGGCGAGTTCCTCGGGGCTCAGCAGGACCCGCTCCTCGGTCTTGCCGCCGGGATCACCGATCGCCCCGGTGGCACCGCCGGCGAGGGCGATCGGACGGTGACCGGCCTGTTGGAGCCGACGCAGCATCAAGATCTGCAGAAGGCTCCCCACGTGGAGGCTGTCGGCGGTGGGGTCGAAGCCGATGTATGCGGTGAACCGCTCGGTGTCGAGCCGTCCCGCCAGAGTCGGGTCGGTGGCCTGGTGGACAAGACCCCGAAATTCGAGGTCGGCCGAAAGGGTCGGTCGAGCCGACTCAAGAACCACGGTCCCAGCCTCTCACGGCCTTCACACCCCTCCCGACGGCATGGCCAGGGCCCCGCCGTCGACCACGAGCACGTGGCCGGTGACCCACGACGCCGCCTCCGAGGCGAGGAACAGTGCCGCCTTGGCGATGTCATCGGGCTCGCCGAGACGCTTGAGCGGGAGTCGCTTGGCCACAGCATCACCGGAGTGCTCCCACAGGGCGCGGGCGAAGTCGGTGCGCACCAGGCCCGGTGCCAACGCGTTGACGCGCACGGTGGGACCGAGCTCGGCGGCGAGCTGCCGCGTGAGGTGGACGAGGGCGGCCTTGGTCACGTTGTACCAACCGATGCCCTTTTCGACCGACAGCCCACCGATCGACGACAAGTTGATCACCGATCCTCCACGTCGGGCCATCGAAGCCCGCCACGCGCATTGGGTCCACACCAGGGCGGCTTCCAAGTTCACTTGCACCGTCTTCTCGGCGCGGGCCAGGTCGATCTCCATCAGTGGCCCGTAGTAGGGGTTGGTGGCGGCATTGTTCACGAGCACGTCGAGCGAACCGAAGCGCTCGATCGTGGCATCGACGCAACGCGGCGCGGCATCGGGGTCCCCGACATTGGCGACGTGCCAGGCCACTTCGCCGTCCAGACCCTCCATGGCCGCGGCCGCTTCGGTGAGCGCCTCGGCCTTGCGCGACGAGAGCATCACCGCCGCGCCGGCCTCGGCCAAACGCGTGGCGATGGCGCGGCCGATGCCCCGCGATCCCCCTGTGACGAGCGCCACCTTACCGTCGAGCCGCAGATCCATGGCGCCACACCCTACGACGCCTTGCACAGGTCCCGGCCATTTCCCCCGGGGCCATGCGCCTGGATCCCGGGAACGAGGTGGATGGGCCTCCCCCTCGGGCCGGGGCCGTAGGCTCCCGAGCATGAACCGGCTGGGCGCGGAGACGAGCCCATACCTCCGCCAGCACGCGCAGAACCCTGTGGACTGGTACCCGTGGGGCGACGAGGCCTTTGACCTGGCGCGCGCCGAGAACCGTCCGGTGTTCCTGTCCATCGGCTACTCGGCCTGTCACTGGTGTCACGTCATGGCCCATGAGTCGTTCGAGGACGAGCAGACCGCCAAGGAGATCAACGAGCGCTTCGTCGCCATCAAGGTCGACCGCGAGGAGCGTCCCGACGTGGATGCCGTCTACATGGAGGCGGTCCAGGCCATGACGGGCGGTGGTGGTTGGCCCATGACGGTGTTTCTCACCCCCGACGGCCGTCCCTTCTTCGGCGGGACGTACTTCCCCCCACGCGAGGGCCATGGCATGCCCAGCTTCCGTCGGGTCCTCGATGCTGTCGACGACGTGTGGCGCAACCGTCGCGACGAGGTCGATCAACAGGCCGACGCGCTGGCCGACGCCATCGAGCGCCGGACCCGTGTGCCTCGCGACCTGATGGGCACCGATGACGAGACCCGTGCTGATCCGGCCACCCGGGCCGCGACGTTGTTGGCGTCCGCCGTGGCCGAGCTCACGGAGCGCTTCGACCCATCCTGGGGCGGGTTCGGGCCCGCTCCGAAATTCCCCCAGGCCCAACTCGTGGAGCTCTGCCTTCGCCATCACCGGGTGACCGGAGACGAGTCATCGCTCGCCATGGCCAGAACCACGTTGCGAGCAATGGCGTCAGGTGGGATCTACGACCACCTCGGGGGAGGATTTGCCCGGTACTCCACCGATACGAGCTGGACCGTGCCGCATTTCGAGAAGATGCTCTACGACCAGGCCGGATTGGTGCGCACCTATCTCCACGCGTGGCAGGCCACCGGCGAGCCGGACTGGCTCCAGGTCGTCGAGGAGACGATCGACTACGTGCTCACCGAGTTGGCCTCACCCGGTGGGGGCTTGTGCTCGGCCCAGGACGCCGACTCCGAGGGCGAAGAAGGGCGCTTCTACGTCTGGACCCCGGCCGAGATCACCGCCGCGCTCGGTCCCGAGCTCAGCGCCGTGGCCACGGCCTGGTACGGGGTCACCGACACCGGCAACTTCGAGGGCCGCAACATCTTGCGCCGTCCCCTCGGCGGCACCTTGGCGCGACCGCCCGACGTCGAAGAGGCCCGCCGACTATTGCTCGCAGCACGGACGCCGCGTGTCCACCCCGGGCTCGACGACAAGGTCCTCACCGAGTGGAACGCCATGTTCGCATCCGCGCTCGCCGAAGCGGCCGCGACCACCGGTCGTCAGGACTGGGCGGGTGCGGCGGTGCGCATCGGGGAATTCCTCATCGGTGGGTTGCGCTCGCCTGAGACCGGCCGTTGGCTTCGGTCCTGGCAAGAAGGACGAGCCAGGCATCGTGCCTACGCCGGTGATTACGCCTGGCTCGTCGACCTGTTCACCCGGCTGGCCGAGCTCACCGGGCGCGCCCTGTGGTTGGACCACGCCCGCGACACCGCCACGGCCATGCTGGAGCTCTTCGCCGGTGACGGCCAATTGCTCTACACGACGGGGAGCGATGCCGAGGCGCTCGTGATCCGTCCCATGGAGATCCTCGACGGAGCCGTGCCGGCCGCCAACGGGGTCGCCGCCAACGCGCTGCTCCGTCTCGGAGCGCTGTGCGCCGACGAGGAGCTCACCTCGCAGGGCGAGTCCCTGCTCGATGCGCTCGCGGCGGTGGCGGCGCACCATCCCGTCGCATGTGCCAACGCCGTCGCCGCCTGCGCGTTGGCGGGCGGGGGCATCACCGAGGTCGTGATCACCGGCGAGCGCCCCGATCTCCTCGCCGCGGCCCGAGCCCGTTTCGAGCCGACCATGGTCCTCGCCTGGGGCGAGCCCACCTCGTCTCCTCTGTGGGAGGGGCGCGACGACGCCACGGCCTATGTGTGTCGGCGCTATGTGTGCCAAACCCCCGCCACGAGCCCCCACGAGCTCGCCCGGCGGCTCGACGACGAGCTCGCCACAGGACGGGCCGCCATGGCCCCGGCGCGCCGATGACCACCCACGCCGAGCTCGGCGCCTCGGGGCGAAGCGACGACGACGGCCCGTCACGGCGCCAAGGACGACGCAAGGGACGGCTTCCGGCGCAGGTCCCGGGGGCCCACCGGTGCATGGTCCTGGCCTGCACGCCCGAGGACACCACCGCCGTCGACCTCCAAAGCGGTGCCATCGTCCGGCTGCGCGTCGAGTGGGGGGAGGAGCGTGAGCCCGACCTCTCCCCCCTCGAGATCGTCGACGTGGTGTGGGCCGACGACCCCGAGCGAGACGACCTGGCCCAGCCTGAGGCCGTCACCGTGACCGGCGTCCCGTCGGTCCTCGGCACCGTCAAGGGTCGTCGAGCCCGGCAAGTCCTGCGCGACGTCGCCCTTCCGCCTCAGCAGAACCTGCTCGGGTTCGCGGGGTCATCGGCGCCGTATTGGGAATTCCGCGGCATGCGGCCGTCGGTTGCCGTCGTGGTGCCGAGCCGCGGCCCGGTGATCTTCCGTCGACGCGAGGACGACACGGCGTGGGCGCGCTTCGGCTGGCCCCGCAGCGACAACTGGCTGCCCCTGGAGGACCGCCGGGCCGTCACCGCCCTCGACAAGTCCCGGCGCGACCGCCTGTCGGGAAAAGACCTCGAAGCCGCGCTCGGCTTCAACACCCACTTCCTGGTGGTGGCACTCAGTCGCCCGCGCGACGGGCACTGCTACAAGACCGTGGCGGCGCTGTTGCCCCGGCCCTGAGCTCGACGCGCCCCGAGGGGCAGCGCCGAAGCGAACCGGCAAGGCGATCAGCTGCGAGAGGTCTTACCCGCGGCGAGACGACCCGAGGCCAGATCCTCGGCCATGGCCCATCCGAAGGCAACCAGTCGGTCGTCGCGCTTGAGGTTGAGGCCCGCAAAGAGCGCGGCCACCTCGTGAGCGGGGGCCTTCACCTTGGGCCCGCCCAGGTCGAGCGCACCGGCGGTGGAGCCGTCGCCGGCGAGGATGAAGGTCCGGTCGTCGATCCGGCCCTCGGCGCCGAAGCGCTTGGCCAGCCGGCGACCCCAGGCCCGCTCCTCACCCGACGCCTTGTGGTCCGGACGAGGCACCACGTCGGTCAGGCCGACGAAGGAGTTGTAGCCCTCGCACGACGCCAGGCGGGTGCCGACGAGCACGTCCTCGTCGGGGAAGGCGAGCAGCGCCCGTCGGTACTGGTCACCGAGAAGGAGCCGCATGGCTTGCTCGGCCTTGACCGTGCGGTCGACCGTGGCCACGCCGACCAGCAGCGAGGGGGTCCCGCCGATGCGCTCCAGCGTGGAGAACGAATACCCACGGAGCTTGGTGCCCTCACGCACCAGGCTCACGAGGACCCACTCCTCGCATTGCTTGGAGAGGAAGCCGATGTCGAATCCCGGCGCCCGGTCGACGCACAGGTCGGCCATCTCGGCCAGCTCGGCATCGCTCAGTGCTGTGCAGTCCTTGGTCCCGACCTCAAACGGCATGGCCTGCTCCGTGCTCGTCCAGCTGCTCCGACGCCCCTGCGAGACGGTCGGGCGATGGCATGGGCCAAGGTCCTGACGGCTCGGGGGTATCCACCAGGATACGGGACGCGGGGACCCCTGGCCCACTCGAAGTTCCCGCCACGGCTTCGAGTGCAGGTGAAGACCCCTGTCGGCGGTGCGATCAGGCCACGATGACACTCGGCCCGAGCAGCATCCGCAGCTCTCCGAGCAGACCCCGGCGGCTGTCCACGTTGAACTCGGCGGGGAGGCGCAGGACCGACTGGCCCACGTGGAGGAACACGGGCTCGTTGCCCGGATGCTCCGAGAGCAGCTCCTTGAGCCGGTCGACCACGGGGTCGGTGAGGACCCCGAGGGGGAGCTCGACCCGGAGCTCTCCCACCCCGTCGGCGGCCAGCTGGGGGCGATGCGCCTCCATGCAGACCAGCTTCACCTGGTCGTCTCGAGTGTCGAGCCTGCCCCGCACCACGAACACGGCGTCGTCGGTGAGCAGCGCCCCGATCTCGGCCATGACCTTGGGGAACACGAACACCTCGATCGAGGCCCGGAGGTCCTCGAGAACGAAGGTGGCCATCAACTCGCCCCGCTTGGTGTAGCGCCGGACGAGCCCGGTGACCACGCCGCCGATGGTCCGGACCTGGCCGTCTCGACCCGATCCGTCGGTGGGGCCGTCGTCGATGTCCTTCAGGTCAGCGATCGAGCAGTCCGTGAGCCGCGCCACCGCGGCCTCGAAGCCCCGCAGGGGGTGGTCGCTCACGTACAGGCCGAGCATCTCCTTCTCGAAGGCGAGCCGCTGGGTCTTGGCGAACTCGGATTCGGGCACCGGGACGCGGGGGTCGCCGTATCCCACCGGGGCGGTGCCGTCGCTGTCGCCGAAGCCCTCGAGGGTGGAGAACAAGGTCGAAATCCCCGCTTGCTCCTCGCGGCGGCGCTCGAGGGTCCGGTCGACGATCTCCTCGAACACGAGACAGAGCCCTTGGCGGGGATGGTCGAGCGAGTCGAAGGCGCCCGACTTGATGAGCGACTCCATGGTCCGTTTGTTGAGGACCACCGGATCTACCCGCTGACAGAAGTCGTAGAAGTCGGCGAACGGTCCGGCGGACTCGCGTTCGGCCACGATCCGGTCCACCAGGCTCTCCCCCACGTTGCGCACGGCCGCCAGGCCGAACACGATGCGATGGGCGCCGTCCTCTCCGACGAGTGGCGTGAACTCCCCGGCCGAGCGGTTGACGTCGGGGACGAGCACCTCGATGCCCAGCGTCCGGCACTCACCGAGGTAGATGGCGGTCTTGTCCTTGTCGTCTTTGACCGAGGTCAACAGGGCCGCGAAGTACTCCACCGGGTAATGGGCCTTGAGCCATGCGGTCTGGTACGCAACCAGGCCGTAGCCGTAGGAGTGCGACTTGTTGAAGGCGTAGTCGGCGAAGGGCTCGATGATGTCGAACAGCTTCGTGCCCAGTGACTTCTCGTATCCCTGGGTCACGCACCCTGCCACGAACTTCTCGCGCTCGGCCTGGATCATGGCGCGGATCTTCTTGCCACACGCCTTGCGGAGGTTGTCGGCCTCTTCCAGGGTGTACCCGGCGAAACGCTGGGCCACCCGCATCACCGACTCCTGGTAGATCATGAGCCCGTAGGTGTCGCTCAGGATGGGCTCGAGATCGGCGTGAAGGTAGCTCACCGCCTGACGGTTGTTCTTCCGATCCGCGTAGTCACGGTGCATGTTGGCGGCCATGGGACCGGGGCGGTAGAGCGCCACCAACGCGGCCACGTCGTCGAATCCCGTGGGTGCGAGCGACCGCATGAGCGAACGCATGGGCCCGCCCTCGAGCTGGAAGACGCCGATGGAGTCACCCCGTTGGAGCATGGCGAACGTGGCGTCGTCGTCGAGCGCGATGGAGTCGATGTCGGGTCGCTCCCCCTCGGTCTTGGCCACGAGGTCCAGGGCCCGTTCGATGACCGAGAGGTTGCGTAGCCCGAGGAAGTCCATCTTGAGCAGCCCCAGCTCCTCGACACCGTGCATCTCGTACTGGGTGACGATGGGAGCCTCGGCGGGATTCTGGCCACTCTCGGGCTTCCGTTGGATGGGCAGGTACTCGGTGAGCGGCTCCTTGGTGATGACCACCGCCGCGGCGTGGATGCCGTCCTGGCGCCGCAGGCCCTCGAGTCCCTTGGCCACGTCGATGACCCGCCGGGCCTCCTCGTCGGTGGCGTACATCTCGCGCAGGCCCTGGGCTGTGGCGTAGCCGTCGTCGAACCCCTCTATCCGGTCGAGACACGCCCGCAGGGGGGTGTCTCGACCCATGATGAGCGGCGGCATCGCCTTGGCGATGCGGTCGCCCACCAGATAGGGATAGCCCAGCACCCGCGCCGCGTCCCGCACCGCCGCCCGCGCCTTGATCGTCGAGAAGGTGACGATCTGCGCCACCCGATCGGCGCCGTAGCGCTCGGTGGCGTACCGGATCATCTCGCCGCGGTAGCGCTCGTCGAAGTCCATGTCGATGTCGGGCATCTGCTTGCGCCCGGGGTTCAAGAACCGCTCGAAGAGCAGGTCGTAGCGGATCGGGTCGAGGTCCACGATGCCCAGGCAGTAGGCAACGCAGCACCCCGCGGCCGAGCCCCGCCCCGGACCCACCCGGATCCCACTCTCCCGGGCGTGGCGGATCAGGTCCCAGACCACCAGGAAGTACGCCGAAAAACCCATGCTGGCGATGACGCCGAGCTCGTAGTCGATGCGCTGGAGCACCGGTTCGGACAGAGACGGACCGTACCGACCCTCGGCGCGCGTCAGGGTGAGGTGGCGCAGGTACGCGTCGGCCCGCTGCTCGTAGGTGTCGCCCCCGAATTCATCGGGCACCGGGAACTCCGGGAGGGCGTTCACGCCGAACTCGATCTCGACGTTGGCCCGCTCCCCGATGAGCAGGGTGTTGTCACACGCTTCGGGAAGCTCCGAGAACAGGGCCCGCATCTCCGCCGCGGACTTCAGGTAATGCTCCTCCCCCTCGAACTTGAAGCGCTTGGGGTCGTCGATGAGCGCCCCGGTCTGCACACAGAGCAGGGCGTCGTGGGCGACGGAGTCCTCGCGATGGGTGTAGTGGCTGTCGTTGGTGGCGAGCAACGGTGCGCCCAGCTGCCGGGCGATGCGGATGAGTCCGGGGTTCGTCCTTGTCTGCTGGGACAGGCCGTGGTCTTGGAGCTCCACGAAGAGGTTGTCGCGCCCGAAGACGTCCTGGAGCCGGCCGGCGAGCTTGAGGGCACGCTCCTCGTCATCGGCCAACAACGCTTGCAGCACGACCCCGCCCAGGCATCCCGTGGTGGCGATGATGCCCTCGTGGTGTCGCTCCAGAAGCTCCCAGTCCACGCGCGGCTTGTAGTAGTAGCCCTCGAGGTAGGCGGCTGACGACAATTTGAGAAGGTTGCGGTATCCCTGGGTCGTCTCGGCCAGAAGGGTCAGGTGGTAGTAGAGCTTCTCCCCTCCTTCGACGTCACCGCCGGTGTCGTCCACCTTGCCTCGGCGCACCGGGCGCTCGTGACGGGACTCGCCGGCCATGTAGGCCTCGGTGCCGATGACGGGGTTGATGCCCGCGTTCCGGCAAGACGCGTAGAAGTCGAGGACCCCGTACATGTTCCCGTGGTCGGTGATCCCGAGAGCCGGCTGTCCGTCGGCCACCGCCGCATCGACCAGGTCGTCGAGTCGGGACGCGCCGTCGAGCATCGAGTACTCGGTGTGGGTGTGCAGATGGGTGAACGATCCCCTGGTGGCCATGAGCCGTCCTCCTCGGCGGCGTCGCGTACGTGGCTGTGGGCCCCCTGGAAGCGCCAGCCCGCTGAGCTCACAAGGCTTTGTCCACAGCCCTGTGGAGAATCACAGCAATGTGATTCGACAGTAGCAGTCCCTACAGGTAGGTGCCGGGCCGGGCCGGCAGGCTGTCGGGGCTCCCCATCCCCGGCGGGAGCCCTCGCTGGCGCATCTCCTCGAGCTGGGCCCGGGCCGCCATCTGTTGGGCGAGGAGCGTCGCCTGGATGCCATGGAAGAGCCCCTCGAGCCACCCCACGAGTTGCGCCTGGGCGATACGCAGCTCGGCTTCGGACGGCACCGATTGGTCGAAGGGGAGCGTCATGCGGTCGAGCTCTGCGGCCAGGTCCGGGCTCAGGGCCCCGGCCAGTTCCCGGACGGACTGCTCGTAGATCTCGCGCATCCGGTTCCGGCTGGCCTCGTCGAGGTTGGCGGCGCGCACCTCGTCGAGCAGCTGCTTCACCATCGACCCGATCCGCATGACCTTGGCGGGCTGCTCGACCGATTCGGTGACGTCGCGCTCCTCGGCGCTCTCATCCCCACCCGTGGAAGCGCCCGGTGGCACAAGGCCCGACGGGCGTTCACCGGGATCCAAGAGGACCGCCTCGGCGGCGTCGACCCCGACGGGCTGAACAGGTTCGTTATCCATGGCCTGGATCCTCCCAAACGGGTGGTCGCCCGCCAAACGGAGGTCGTCGGGCTCAGTCCGAGGCCCAGGCCACGAACGGGACCGACATCTCCGCCGAGGTGAGCGAGCCGTGTCGACCCATCAACCGCGTCTCACCGGTATCGGCAGGGTCGAGAAAGGCGACAGGCGCGTGGGCCACGAGCGCCAGGTCCCCGAGCCGACGGGTGATCTCGGGTGTGATGGGTCCGCCGAACCATCCCTCGTCGACCATCTCCTGGCGCGTCCGGACCCACGCCTCGCCACCGTGGACTTCGGTCGCGGTGGCGACGGCGTCATCGAGTGATCCTGGTCGGACGTGTAACCAACGGAAGCGGCCCTCGCCCGAGAACAGATCGACCATGTCGAACAGCGCCGGGGCGGGAAGGCGGGTGGCGTTGCCCACCTCGACCTGTCCGTGGTCGGAGGTGACCGCCAGCACCGCGCCGGGAGGCAGGACTCCCAAGAGATCGCCGACCAACCGGTCCACCGAGGCGAGTTCTTGGACGTAGTGATCGCCGAGGCCGTACTCGTGGGCGACCTTGTCGAGCCCGTCGTAGTACGCGTAGACAAAGCTCTCTCCCGACCCGAGCAGCTGCCGTATGTTCACGACCAGCGCGGAGGGGACCGACCAACCGTGCAGACGCGCCCCGGTGAGATGCGCGGCGGTGAAGCCGGTGGAGGCGAACTCCGATCTCGTCACCGCCGGCACCCCCCGACCACCGAAGGGCGCGACACTCTGGAACCGCGGCGCAGGGAGCCGGCGCCGCATGTCGCCGCGGCTCGTGCGCCAGCGCAGGACGTTCATCACCTCACCGGGGCCTCCGGCGTCCATGCCGACAAGGTCCACCCGGACCCGGTACCCGACAATGCCGTGGACCGATGGCGGCGCGCCCGTCGTGAGCGATGTGAGGGCGGTGGCGGTGGTGGTGGGTGCGACCGAGGTAATCGGGCCTCCGCTGGCCGAGGCGAGGGTCGGCGCTGCCGCGGAGAAGCTCTGGAGCTGCTCCCACCCGAGTCCGTCGAGGACGAGGAGGACGACCTGTCTCGCCCCCTGCGCCGGCGCCGGGAGCCAATCCGGAGCGTCGGGCCTTCCCTGTGAGCCCGATCCGGCTGCCACGCTCGCCATCAGCGCCGGCACCACCGAGGTCAAGCAAGCGCCGCCGTAGTCGGGCAGCACCGGTGACGGGGCACCCCGGGTCGGGCCGGCATCGACACCGGGAGCCGCAGCATCGCTCATCTGCGGCACTGTACCCATGTCGGCGCGGCGGCCTCACCGGGCCGGCAAGCCACTGCGGACCTCCCCGGTCAGCCGGTGCGGCGCAGCCTCACAGGTAGCATCGAACCGTGAAGGTCTCGACCCGCGGCGACTACGCCAGCCGCGCCCTCTTGTCGTTGGCGCTGCACGACGACTCACAGAGCCCGACGTCGGTGCGCGACATCGCGGAGAGGACGGGCCTCCCCCAGCCCTACCTCGAGCAGATCCTTCTCGCCCTCAAGGGTGCCGGACTGGTCCGTTCCAAGCGGGGTGTGGGCGGCGGGTACATCCTGGCCCGCTCTCCCGAGGAGATCACGCTCGGTCAGATCGTGAGCGCCGTGGACGGGCCCATCGTGGCCGGGGACTTCGGGCGCCCGCACGAGAACGGGGCCTGCGAGCACGAAGGGCAATGCATCTTGCTGACGGTCTGGTCGGATGTCGGTGAGCACATGCGCGGGCACCTGGACTCGTTCACCTTGGACGACATGGTGTCGCGCGCCCGGGGAAACCCCGCCCCGGCCCGGCCCCTGCACTGAGCCGCTCAGACCTCCTCGCCCTGACGGCGAGGTCAACCAAGCGGGTCACCGGCGGCGTCGTTCCAGCGGCTGACCACCGCCGTGTCGCGTTCCCACCCCAAGACACTGATGGTGGCCGGCGCCAACGTCAACAGCGCTCCCGAGGTAGCGGGGAGCCCGACCCACCGGGCCGCCATCACCCGTAGCACGTGCGCGTGTGCGAAAGCGAGGACGTCGCTGGTCCGGTCCCGGACCCTGGCGATGACGTGGTCGGCCCGGGCCCCCACGTCTTGGGCCGTCTCACCTCCAGGTACCCCGTCTCTCCACAAGGACCATTCCGGCCGCTCGGCGCGGATGTCGTCGGTCGTCCTTCCCTCATAGTCGCCGTAGTCCCATTCACACAGGTCCGGGCACTCCTCGGCCCGGGGACCGAACCCGGCGATGGCGCAGGTCTGACGGGCCCGGCGCATCGGGCTGACCAGGACGAGACCGAACCGGTGGCCGGCCAGTCGTCGTCCGAGCTCCTCTGCCTCACGCCGACCTGCTTCGAGCAGGGGCAGGTCCGTCCGGCCCGTGTGGCGACCGGACCGGCTCCATTCGGTGGCGCCGTGGCGGATCACCACCAGGCGGGCGGGGTCGTCGGAGCGCTGGGAAGACATCGGGGGGACTCCCGTGGCCATCGGCCCAGCGGAGCACGGTGCCCGTCACCGGCGCAACCCCGGTCACGGTGGCCGCGAGCGCCCCCACCAGGAACAGGAGCCTCCGACAGCGAGATCGCCCCACCGCGCCGGCGACCATCGCACCCTGCTCTCCCGGGTCCGGAATGTCAGGCGTCACAGCGGTGTTATTCGATAAGGAAGCACCCCGACGAAGAGGAACGATGGCGAACTCCACAAGCACCCATGACGGCATCCGGCTCTTTCTCGATGATCTCGACCGTTACCCCCTGCCGGATCATGAGGAGCAGGTCGAACTGGCCAAACGCGTGGCGGCCGGTGACGACGAGGCGCGCCGCCAGATGATCGCGGCCAACTTGCGCCTGGTCGTCCACTGGGCGCGGCGGTACCAGGACCGCGGTGTCGATTTCGGCGACCTCGTCCAGGAGGGGACCTTCGGACTGATGCGCGCCGTCGACAAGTTCGACTGGCAGCGTGGCTTCCGGTTCTCCACCTACGCCACGTGGTGGATCCGCCAGGCCCTGCAACGGGCCGTGCAGCAACACGGCAACACGATTCGCGTCCCCATGGAGATCGCCGAGCAGGCGCAGCGCGCCGACCGGGTCACATGGGAGCTCGCCGCGGATCTCCAGCGTGATCCCACCCCCGAGGAAATCGCCGAAGCGAGCGGGGTCGACGGTCGCACCCTCGAGACGGTGCAGGGCGCGGCGCGTGTCGTGGCCAGCCTCGACCAGCCGGCCGGCACCGACAGCGGCACGGCGCTGGGAGACCTCGTGGGCGCGGACGAGCAAACCTTCGAGGACGACGTCGAACGCAAGATGGTCCTCGGTCGGGTCCGCGACGCGGTCGACACCCTCGGCGAGCTCGAGCGCGACGTGCTGCGCATCCGGTACGGACTCGACGACGGAACACCCACGTCGCTCCAAGCCACCGCAGCGCGACTCGGCATCGGAGTCCGGCGGGCTCGTCAGGCCGAGGCGCGCGCGCTCCAGCAGCTCGCCACGCTGGCCGAGGTCGAAGCCGCCCACCAGGCGGCCTGAGCCCCCCGGCCCCGGGCTCGCCTACCGGCCCAGGTTGGTCAGCACCCGGGCGAGGTCC
>Ga0307374_10001817_pt1 | contig 39033 bp, 37 predicted proteins | sample OX3MG_FD_202532 | JGI IMG/M metagenome (GOLD analysis project Ga0307374, IMG submission 202532) | Soil microbial communities from Risofladan, Vaasa, Finland - OX-3 | ecosystem: Environmental > Terrestrial > Soil > Coastal area > Acid sulfate soil | place: Finland: Risofladan, Vaasa | collected... | reverse complement strand
ACGGCTGGATCTGGATCGAGCTCGGCAAGCGCCTGGGCTTCGGCGACGTGCTGAAGGAGGAGCACAAGGACCCGGGCGTGTTCTGGGACCAGGTGTGCATCGACAACGAGCTGCTGCGCGGCTGCACCCAAGAACGTCTGCACTCGGTGCCCTACCGCTGGGTGCGCCAGCCGGTGACGAGCGAATCGGCGCCCGAGATCGAGACTCTGTACCTCGAGGGCACGAGCGCGCCGGGTGCGTCGCCCGGGCATCGCTTCCCGACCGGCAGCGGCAAGCTCGAATTCTGGACCGGCGAGCTGGAAGCCAAATTCGGCGCGCTCGGCCTGTCGGCGCTGCCCGAGTTCTACGCGGAGCGCGAGAGCCTCGTCGACCTGCCCTATGTCGAGCTGCTCGACTCCGACGCGGACGAGGGCGTGCTGTCGCCCTTCTGCCGCCCCGACACCGCGAGCGCCCGCGGGCGCATCGTCGCCGCTTCGAGCGATGGTCCGGGTGCCCGTCTGCGCGCGCAGGGCTTCGACACCGAGCTCGTGACCGGCCGCCCGCCGGCGGCGCACTTCCACAGCCTGACGCACTACTTCTGGCAGGCGCAGGAGATGTGGCCGGACCTGTACTGCCAGATCCATCCCGACAAGGCCGCGCGCCTGGGCATCGCCGATGGCGAGCGCGTGCGCGTCGAGACGGCGCACGGCGCGATCGAGGCGGTCGCCTGGGTGCACGCCGGCATCCGTCCGAGCGCGGTGTTCATCCCCATCGGCTGGGGCGAGCGTCAGCCCTACCGCCCGTGGCGCTCGGTCAACTTCCTCACCGACAAGACCCAGCGCGACCCGATCTCGGACCAGACCAACCTCAAGGTCCTGCTGTGCCGCGTGTCGCGCGCGGTGGCTTGAGCCGGGCCGCGCCGCCGCGCGCGCGGCGGGCGCGTCAACCTGCCGCGCTCATGTCGGTCGCCCGCCGCCCGTCCTTCGCCAGCGCGTCATCGATGACCTGCCGGAGCCGCAGGAAGGCGTCCCTGTACTCCGCGTGGCCTCGCGTCAGATAGGCGATCTTGAGCGCGTCCAGCAACAATAGTTCGAACTGGTAGCCCGATGACAGCGGCGAGTCCGTCAGCAGCATCCGATAGGGGCTGTAGGCCGTGCTGCGCCAGCGCGACTGGGTCGCCAGCAGCAGGGTTGCCACACGCTCCATGACGAAGACCTTCATCGGCACTCCGTCCCGGCCGTACGCGGTGCGGGCATTCAGGCGTCGGCCGAGGTCGCTGTCGCCGGACTCGGCCAGAGCGAACAGCTTCTCGTTGATCTCCAGCCACGCGCGCCAGAATCCCGGCCGCGCGACAAAGTAGTTGCAGAAAATCGTGCTCCGGGAATCGGTGACGAGATCGGCGAGGCGGATGTCCTCCCCAATCGCCGCGACGAAGTCCTGCGCCGCCTGCAGCAGTCCCGGGTAATGCGCGTCGCCCTGCTCGAACGGATTCAGGTAAAAGGCACTCTGGTCGTAGTACGGTGAGAAGATCACGACATCGACTTGTGGGTCGGCGAGCACGAACTCCTGCACCTGGCGTGCGCTCAAGGTCGTCTTGTGCCCGAACTTGGGCGAAAAAAAGCCGTAGAAATCGTCCTCCGCCAGCTCGCTGCCGAGCAGGTAGTTGCGGATCGGCCAGTATTCCCTCCAGTCGGGCCTCTCGTTAGCCAGGTTATCGAGCGCAATGAATCCCGGTTCGAGCGCCGCCCGGGTCGGCTCGGAATAGAAGATCTGGTAAATATGGGCTGCAGCCATGGCGTGCACCGCTTGCCGCCCGCGCTCCGGAGGGACGGCTCGCGGATCGTCCGAGCTCACCGGGGGGGGCGTCGCGGCACCATACTTGCTGCATTCGCCCGTGTAAAGCTTCGGCGGCGGACTCGCGGCCGCGAACGCCGGGCCGATCGACCGCCCTGGCTCGGGCTGTGCGTGTCGCCCGCCGCCGCGAGCCTAGCGCAGAGGAGCGCGAGGCACGACGCGGTCGCGGCCGCGGCGCTTGGCTTCGTACAGCGCCCGGTCGGCGGCCTCGATCAGGGTGTCCCAGTCCGCGCCGTCCTCGCCGAGCACCGCCACCCCGGCGCTGAGCGTCGTCTGCATCCTGCGGCCGTCCACATCGAATGGCTGCTCCGCCACCGCCTCGCGCACCCGCTCGGCCGTCCACGCCGCCGCTTCACGGTCGCCGCCGGGCACGATCAGGGCGAACTCCTCGCCGCCGAAGCGGCCGACGATGTCGTGCTCGCGTACGGTGGCGAGGATGCGCTTCACCACCTCGCGCAACATCGCATCGCCCGCCGGATGCCCGAACTCGTCGTTGATCCGCTTGAAATGGTCCAGATCCATCAGCGCCAGCGCGAGCGGCGCCGCCGCACGCTGCGCGCGCGAGAGCTCGCGCTCGAATTCCGCGAGCAGCCCGCGGCGGTTCGGAATCTCGGTCAGCATATCGACCTTGGCCACCCGCTCCAGGCCGCGCGTCAGCAACTCGATCTCCGCGAGCAGCACCGCGGTGGTTCCGGCGATGCCCGCGGCGAGGTACGCAAGCAGCAGGAAGCTGTAATACGCGCTCGGCGCGAGGTAGCCCCCCGGCATCCCGGTGAGCAGCACGCTCGAGCCGTGGATCGCCATCAAGGCCGCGACCACGAACAGCAGGCCGGCGAGGAGGGTTTGCGCCGGGCCGCCAGCGCGAGCGCTTCCTATCGTGCGTCCCGCACGCAGCACCAGCGCGGCGGTGATCAACGACAGGATCGCGGTACGCGCCGCGAGGTCGGGATGCACGACGTCGAACCAGGCGAGCGCCACGATCGCGGCGGCGAGCAGGACCAGGCCGATGCGGTCGCGCGGCTCGACGCCGCGGAACACGCGCGCGCAGCGCAGGGTGAGGTAGGCCCCGGTCGCGCCGAAGGCGTTTGCCACGGTGATCGAGACGAACGCGGGCAGGCGGCTGCCCAGGGCGAAGCCCGCGAAACCCGTCGCGAATCCCGCCGCGAACACCAGCAGCGCGCCGCCCCATGCACGGATCGCCCGCGCATGCGGATTGAGCCGCGCGAAGGCGATTGAAAGCGCGCCAAGCAGCACGTAGCTGAGGAACAGCGCGGCGAGCAGGGAGCGAGTGTCCAAGGCCATGAGCGAGGCGCCGGCGGGCGAGGGCACCCGGCCGGCAGCGCCGGATTCTAGCCGCGGCAGCGCGCCGCGGACCACCGATCGGGCACGGGCCGCATGTTAAAATTTGCTTTGGTTGTCACAGCACCGCAGGCGATGATCCAGGTGACGATAAACGGCGCGGCGCGCGCGCTGCAGGAGCCGATCGACGTGGCCGGCCTCCTGCGCCAGCTCGAGCTCGCGGGCAAGAAGCTCGCCGTGGAGCGCAACGGCGAGATCGTGCCCAGGAGCACGCACGCCGCGACGCTGCTCGCCGACGGCGACCGGCTGGAGATCGTGGTGGCGGTGGGCGGAGGCTGACATGCGCGCACAGGACAAGCTGCTGGTCGCCGGCAAGATGTACGCCTCCAGGCTGCTGGTGGGCACCGGCAAGTACAAGGACTTTGCCGACACGCGCGCGGCGATCGAGGCCTCCGGCGCCGAGATCGTCACGGTCGCGATCCGGCGCACAAACATCGGCCAGAATCCGAACGAGCCGAGCCTGCTCGAGTTCCTGCCGCCGTCGAAGTTCACCTATCTGCCGAACACCGCGGGCTGCTACAGCGCGCAGGACGCGGTGCGCACGCTGCGTCTCGCGCGCGAGCTGCTCGACGGCCACGACCTGGTCAAGCTCGAGGTGCTGGGCGACGCGCAGTCGCTCTATCCGAACATGCCGGAAACCCTCAAGGCCGCCGAGCAGCTGGTCAAGGACGGCTTCAAGGTGATGGTGTACTGCTCCGACGACCCGATCCAGGCGAAGATGCTCGAGGACATCGGCTGCGTTGCGGTGATGCCGCTCGCCTCGCTCATCGGCTCGGGCATGGGGATCCTCAACCCGTGGAACCTGCAGCTGGTGATCGAGCGCGTACGGGTGCCGGTGCTGGTCGACGCCGGGGTGGGCACCGCGTCGGATGCTGCCATCGCGATGGAGCTCGGCTGCGACGGGGTGCTGATGAACACCGCGATCGCCGCAGCGAGGGACCCGGTGCTGATGGCGCAGGCGATGAGGAAGGCGGTCGAGGCCGGCCGCGAAGCCTATCTTGCCGGCCGCATGCCCAAGAAGCTCTACTCCGCGACGCCCTCGTCTCCGGCCGCGGGCGTGATCCAGCCTTCGCAACCCAAAGCCGCCTGACCCGCTTGCCCGAGCGCAGGCACGTCCGCAGCTACGTACTGCGCCAGGGCCGCATCACGCGCGCGCAGCAGCACGCCTATGACGCGCTCTACCCGGTATACGGCGTTCCCTACGCCGTCGCGCCGCTGGACCCGCGCGCGCTGTTCGGGCGCAGCGCGCCGCTGGTGCTCGAGATCGGCTCGGGCATGGGCGAAACCTCGGCCGCGATCGCCAAGGCGCACCCCGACACCGACTACCTCGCGGTCGAGGTGCATGCACCCGGTGTGGGCAGCCTGCTGCGCCTGATCGAGGCGGAGCGGCTCGCCAACCTGCGCATCGTGCGCCACGACGCGGTCGAAGTGCTCGAGCACATGATCGCCGACGGGGCGCTCGCCGGCATCCACCTCTTCTTCCCCGACCCGTGGCCGAAGAAGCGCCACCACAAGCGCCGCATCCTGCAAGCGGAATTCGCCGCCCTCGCCGCGCGCAAGCTCGCCCCGGGCGGCATTCTGCACGCCGCCACGGACTGGCAGGACTACGCCGAGCACATGCTGGCGGTGCTGCGCGCCGAGCCGCTGCTCGAGAACACGGTCGCCGGCTTCGCGCCGCGCCCCGAGTATCGCCCGCTCACCAAGTTCGAGCGCCGCGGGCTCGGGCTGGGGCACGCGGTGTGGGACCTGGTGTTCCGCCGGCACCGAAGCGGGATCAGGGCCCGGGAAGAAACAGCGCCAGCAGCTCGTTGAGGAACAGGCGCCCGCGCTCGCTCGGGCGGATGCGAAATCCGGCACGCTCGATCAGGCCCTGGCGCTCGGCCGCGGCGAGCCCGGCCTGAGCCGCGCTGAGCGGCAATCCGGTGCGCGCACCGAACAGCTCGACCGGGAAGCCCTCGACCAGGCGCAGCGCGTTGAGCATGAACTCGAACGGCAGCTCGCGCGTAGCGACGGTCTGCTCCTCCGTCAGGGAGCCGCGCCCGGCCGTGCCGCGCAGCGCCGCCTCCATGTACTCGCGCGGCTGCCTGGCGCGCGCGTGCCGCGTGATGCGATCCGCGAAGCTGATCTTGCCGTGCGCGCCGGCGCCCAGGCCGAGGTAGTCACCGAACTGCCAGTAGTTGAGGTTGTGGCGGCTGCGCCGCCCCGCCCTGGCGAAGGCCGAGGTCTCGTAGTGCTCGTAGCCCGCGCCGCCGAGCGCCTCCTCGGCGGCGAGCTGCATGTCGGCGCACAGATCGTGCTCGGGCAGCTCCGGCCGCTTGCGATAGAAGACCGTATTCGTTTCGATGGTGAGCTGGTAGGCGGAAACGTGGCTCGGGCCCCAGCGCAAGGCCTCGTCGATGTCGCTGCGCGCCATCGACGGCGTCTGGCCGGGCAGCCCGTACATCAGGTCGACGTTGACGTTGTCGAAATGGCGCAGGCCCATCTCGATTGCGCGCTGCGCTTCATCGGCTCCGTGAATGCGGCCGAGCGCGGCGAGCATGCGGTCGTCGAAACTCTGAACCCCGAGCGACAGGCGGTTCACTCCCGCGGAGCGGTAGCCCGCGAAGCGACCCGCCTCGGCCGTGCCCGGATTGGCCTCGAGCGTCACCTCGGCCTCGGGCTCGAGCGGCAGTCGCGCGCGCAGCGCGGACAGCAGCCGGTCGATCGACCGCGGCGCGAACAGGCTCGGCGTGCCGCCGCCGAGAAACACGCTCGTCGCGCGCCGCCCCCACACCGAGGGCAGCAGTCCCTCCAGATCCGCGATCAGCGCGTCCACATAATCGTCCTCCGGCAGCTCGCCCTTGCGCTCGTGCGAGTTGAAATCGCAGTAGGGACACTTGCGCACGCACCACGGAAGATGGACGTAGACCGCCAGGGGCGGCAGCGCCGCGAGGCGCAGCGTGCCCGGCAGCGACAGGGCGACGCCCGCAACGGCGCCCGCCATCACTGCTCCTCGCGCAAGCGCGCCAGCAGCCCTTGCAGCGCCAGGCCCCGATGGCTGATGCGGTTCTTTTCCTCGGGCGCGAGCTCGGCCGAGGCGCAGCCGCGCGCCGGCACGAAAAACAGCGGGTCGTAGCCGAAGCCGCCCCCGCCGCGCGGCTCGAGCGCAATCTCGCCGCGCCAGATGCCCTCGGCGACGATCGGCTGCGGGTCGTCGTGGCGCCGCAGCAGCACCATCACGCAGTAGTAGTGCGCACGCCGGTCGCGCAGGCCGGCGAGCGCGGCGAGCAGCTTGGCGTTGTTGCGCGCGTCGCGCTCCGCGCGCGAGCCTTCGGTTCCCGCGTAATAGGCCGACTGCACGCCGGGCTCGCCGCCCAGGGCCTCGACGCAGATCCCGGAATCGTCGGCGAGCGCGGGCAGCCCGGCCGCGCGGCTCGCGTGGCGCGCCTTGGCAAGCGCGTTCTCGAGAAAGGTCTGGTGCGGCTCTTCGGCCTCGGCGATGCCGAGCGCGGCTTGCGCTACGACCTGGATCGCGACCTGCGCGAGCAGCGCGCCGATCTCGCGCAGCTTGCCAGGGTTGTTGCTCGCCAGAACGAGCCGCTCGAATCCGGTCACAGCCCCAGCGCCTGCCGCTGCAGCCGCACCAGCTCGCCGACACCGCGCTCGCCGAGCGTGAGCAGCGCATCCAGCTCCGAGCGCGCGAACGGCTCGCCCTCGGCGGTGCCTTGCAGCTCGACGTAGCGGCCGCCGCCGGTCATCACCACGTTCATGTCGGTGTCGCAGGTCGAGTCCTCGGCATAGTCGAGATCGACCACGGCAACGCCGCGGTACACGCCGACCGACACCGCGGCGACGAAGTCCCGAATCGGCAGCGTCGCGATCGTGCCGCGTGCGCGCAGCCAGGCGAGCGCGTCGTGCAGGGCGACGAACGCACCGGTGATCGACGCGGTGCGCGTGCCGCCGTCGGCCTGCAGCACGTCGCAATCCACGTGGATGGTGCGCTCCCCGAGCTGCGCCAGATCGACCACCGCGCGCAGCGCGCGCCCGATCAGGCGCTGGATCTCCTGGGTGCGGCCCGACTGCCTGCCGCGCGCGGCCTCGCGCTCGCTGCGCGTGTTGGTCGAGCGCGGCAGCATGCCGTACTCGGCGGTGACCCAGCCCTGCCCGCGGCCCTTGAGAAACGGCGGCACGCGCTCCGCGACGCTGGCGGTGCACAGCACGCGGGTCGCGCCGGACTCGATCAGTACCGAGCCTTCGGCATGCATGGTGTAGCCGCGATGCATGCGCACCGGGCGCAGCTCGTCCGGCCGCCTGCCACTGGGTCTCATGGGTTGCGGGAATGCTTTCTCAACGCGGCCTTGATCTCCGCGATCGCCCGGTCGATCTCGGCGTCGCTGGTGCGCAGGAAATCCGGCTCGGTCGCGGTAAAGTCCTGCGCCACGGTCGGGGGCTCCTGGTATGTCTGGGCGCGCGCCGCCGGGACTTCGTCCTCGCCCCACGACAGCGCCAGCACCGACACATTATCGCACTCTGGGCCGGAGCGCGTTTCGGCCAGCTCGACCAGTCCGTGAACGGCGCGCTCCAGGTCCCTGGCGAGCAGCCCCGTGAGCAGCTGGCTGGGAGTGAGAGGACCCCACAGCCCGTCGGAGCACAGCAGCACGATGTCGTTTTTCGTCAGCGACGCGCTGTTCGCCGGCTCCAGCTTCGGCGGCGGATCGCCGCCCAGGCACTGCAACAGCTTGTTGCGGTCGGGGTGCGATGGCACGGCTTCCTCGCGGATGCGCCCCGCGTCGATGAGCCGCTGCACTGGGGTGTGGTCGCGCGTGCGCGCCAGCAGTCTGCCTTCACGAACCAGGTACAGGCGTGAGTCGCCCACGTGCGACCAGTACGCCGTCCCGTCCTGCACCACGCAGGCAACCGCCGTGGTGCGCGGAGTCTCCGCCAAGCCGAGCTCGGCCGCGCGCCGCACGATCGCCGCGTGGCCCCCGGCGAGCGCGTGCAGCAGGAATGCGCCCGGGTCGGCAAGGCGCGGGCGCGCGCTGCGCCGGAAGGCGCCGGCGCAGTGCTCCACAGCGAGCTCGGCCGCCAGCTCGCCGTGCAAGTGCCCGCCCATGCCGTCGGCGACCACCATCAGCAGCGCCGCGCTCGTGCGCCAGTAGCCCAGGCGGTCCTGGTTGGTGCGGCGCGCGCCGATCCGGCTAGTATGAAAGATCGAGTATCGCATCGCTGCCCGCGTCCCTTTCAGTGCGCGCGCCTGGCCAGCCGGAGCAGCGCGCGCTTGGCCTGCGCGAGGAACGCGACGTGGCGCGGCGGCGCGGGCCGCCTTCCGGCGAGCAGCGCCTTCTGCAGCTCGAACACGCTCTGCGGGCGCTCGAGGTAGTCGAGCCGCAGGCAGCGATCGATGAGCTCGAGCAGCGTGTCGGAGTACTTACCGGCCCAGGCCTCGCGCGCGGGGATAAGCCGATCCTGTTGCAGCCGCGCGTTGGCAGGCTGCGGCGCCGCCGCCGCAAGACAGGCGTACATGCTGGCGCCCACGGAGTAGATGTCGCTCCACGGCCCGAGGTTGCTCCGCTGGGCATGCTGCTCCGGCGAGGCGAACCCGCGCGTGTACATCGGCGGCAGCCGCACCCCCTCGTGGCTCAGCGTCTGGCGCGCAGCGCCGAAGTCGAGCAGCAGCGGGGTGCCGTCGTTGCGCAGATAGATGTTCGCCGGCTTGATGTCCAGATGCAGCAGCTTGTTGGAGTGCACCTCGCGCAGCCCGTTGAGCAGCGCGACGAAGGTGCGCTGCATCCAGGGTTCGCCAAGCGCGCCGCGGTGCTCCTGGATGTGCGCCTGCAGGGTACGGCCGCGCTCGTAGCGCATCACCATGTACACGGTCTCGTTGGCGCGAAAGAAATTCAGCACCCGCACCACGTTCGGGTGCATGAGACGCGCGAGCGCGCGCCCCTCCTCGAAAAAGCACTTCATGCCGTAACGGAAGGTCGGCAGGTTCTCGTCCGAAACCAGCGGCGCGGCGCTGCCGTTCACGCGCAGCGCCAGCGAGGAAGGCAGGTATTCCTTGACGGCGACCGGCGTGTCGTTCTCGTCGTGCGCCAGGTAGACGAACGAAAAGCCGCCGGAAGCGAGCACCCGCATGAGGCGGTAGTTGAGAAGCTGATAGCCCTCCGGCAGCGGCTGGTTGGCTTGAGCGGGCATCTAACCTATGATACCTGCTTCCCCAATCCAGAAATCGCGCCGCGGTGCTTGCGCACTATGCCACACCCGGCGCACGCCCGAGCACCGATGATTCAGAGCATGACCGGCTACGCGGCGGCGGCGGCGGAATCGCCGCGCGGCACGCTCACCCTCGAGTTGCGATCGGTCAACTCGCGCTACCTCGACATCCAGTTCCGCCTCGCCGAAGAGCTGCGTCTGGTCGAGCCGGTGCTGCGCGAGCTGATCGCCGCGCGCGTCGCACGCGGCAAGATCGATTGCCGCGCGTTCTTCAGCGCGGGTGCGACGGCCGCCGCGGCACAGAGCCTGAACCCGGCTGCGCTGCACAACCTGAAGCGCCTGTCGGAGGAGGCGCGGCGCGCGTTTCCCGATGCCGGGCCGCTGCGCGTCGCCGACGTGCTGCGCTGGCCGGGCGTGCTCGCCGAGGCGTCGCTGGACGACGAGGCGCTGCGCACCGGGGTCGCCGAGCTGGCGCGCAGCGCGCTGCAGGAGCTGTGCGGCGCGCGCGCGCGCGAAGGCGCCAAGCTCGCGGCGATCGTCGCAGCCCGCGCCGCGGACATGCGCCGCCGCCTCGCCGATCTCGCTCCGCTGGTGCCCGAGGCGATGGCGGCCTACCAGCAAAAGCTCGCGCAGCGCCTGCGCGAGGCGCTCGGCACGGGCGACGACGACCGCATTCGCGCCGAGCTCGCGCTGTTCGGCGTGAAGACCGACGTGGACGAGGAGCTGACGCGCCTCGCGACGCACCTCGACGAGGTCGAGCGCGTGCTGGCGAAAGGCGGCGCGGCGGGCAAGCGGCTCGACTTTCTGGCGCAGGAGCTGAACCGCGAGGCGAACACGCTCGCCTCCAAGGCCGCGACGCAGAAGATCTCCGACGCCGCGCTCGAGCTGAAGCTGCTCATCGAGCAGATCCGCGAGCAGGTGCAGAACATCGAATAAGGACAACGCCGCGCGGCGGGCGGCGCGACCGCCCGCCCGGCATGACTTCCGGAGTAGGCATGAGAGGGCTGCTATTCGTGGTCACCGCCCCGTCGGGCGCGGGCAAGAGCTCGCTGATCAACGCCGTGCTCGCCGAGGAGGCGCGCTTGCGGCTTTCAGTGTCCTACACCACCCGGCCGCCGCGCCCCGCGGAACAGAACGGGCGCGAGTACCACTTCGTCGACGACACCGCCTTCCTGCGCATGCTCGAGCGCGGCGAGTTCCTGGAGTCCGCCGAGGTTCATGGCTATCGCTACGGCACTTCGCAGGCCGTGATCCGCGAGGTGCTGGCCGCCGGCTTCGACCTGGTGCTGGAGATCGACTGGCAGGGCGCGCAGCAGGTGCGCGCCCTTGAGCCGGGGTGCATCGGCATCTTCATCCTGCCGCCCTCGCTCGAGGAGCTGGAGCGGCGGCTGCGCGCCCGAGGCCAGGACGCCGAGGCCGTGATCCAGCGCCGCATGGCCAATGCGCGCGAGGAGCTCTCGCACGCGCCGGAGTTCGATTATGTTATTATTAACAACGAGTTTGAGAGCGCCAAGCGGAACCTCCTGGGGGTGATCCGGGCCGAGCGCGCGCGCACCGCGCGCCAGCTTGAGCTTCACCCCGAACTGTTCCGTCCACCTTCCTGACTGGACGAGCGAACCATGGCACGCATCACCGTCGACGATTGCCTGATGAAGTTCCCCAACCGCTTTCAGCTGACGCTGGCGGCGACCTTTCGCGCGCGCCAGCTCAGCGCGGGGGCCTCGCCCATGGTCGAGCCGAACCGGGACAAGGTCACGGTGATCGCGCTGCGCGAGATTGCGGCCGGCAAGGTGGGCGCCGAAGTACTGAGGCGCAACCCCGGCGCCGCCGCGCCCGGCACGAGCTGACGCCCGGCGCCCGGGTGGCGGGGGCCCGGGCCGGTTCTCAAGCAGCGTGCACTTCTGTACGCTCCCCCGTATGGTCGCCGTTCCCGCCCTCGACGCAGACCGCTTCGCATACCTGAAGCCGGCCGACGTGACGCGCCTGGCGGAGGCGTACCGCTTCTCCGAGGCGGCGCACGCCGGACAGACGCGGCAGTCGGGCGATCCCTTCATCTCGCACCCGCTCGCGGTGGCCGGGATCCTCGCCGACTGGCATCTGGACGGACAGACGCTGATGGCGGCGCTATTGCACGACGTGGTCGAGGACACCTCGGTCACCAAGACCGAGATCGCCGAGACCTTCGGCAAGCCGGTGGCCGAGCTGGTGGACGGCGTCTCCAAGCTCGACAAGATCGAGTTCCAGTCCGCCGAGGACGCCCAGGCCGAGAACTTCCGCAAGATGCTGCTGGCGATGGCGCGCGACGTGCGCGTCATCCTGATCAAGCTTGCCGACCGATTGCACAACATGCGCACGCTGGGCGCGGTTCCGCCGGCCAAGCGCGGCCGCATCGCGCGCGAAACGATGGAGATCTACGCGCCGATCGCCAACCGCCTCGGCCTGAACGCGCTCTACCACGAGCTGCAGGAGTGGGCCTTCTCGCATCTGTATCCCCTGCGCTACCGGGTGCTGGCGAAGGCGACCAAGGCGGCGCGCGGCAACCGCCGCGAGGTCATCGGCAAGACGCTGGAGGCGATCCGCGCCAGGCTCGCCGAGGCAGGGATCGCGGCGACGGTCAGCGGGCGCGAGAAGCACGTGTACTCGACCTACAAGAAAATGGTCGAAAAGCACCTTTCGTTTTCCGAGGTGCACGATATCTACGGCTGCCGCGTGATCGTGCGCGACGTTCCGGCGTGCTACCTGGCGCTCGGCACCCTGCACGCGCTGTACAAGCCGGTGCCGGGCAAGTTCAAGGACTACATCGCGATCCCCAAGGCAAACGGCTACCAGTCGCTGCACACCACGCTGATCGGCCCGTTCGGGCTGCCGGTGGAGGTTCAGATCCGCACCGAGTACATGCACCGCATCGCCGAATCCGGGGTGGCCTCGCACTGGATGTACAAGGACGACGCCGAGTCGCTCACCGAGCTGCAGAAAAAGACCCACCAGTGGCTGCAGTCGCTGCTCGAGATCCAGAACCAGTCGGGCGACTCGCACGAGTTCCTCGAGCACGTGAAGGTCGACTTGTTTCCGGACGAGGTCTACGTGTTCACACCGAAGGGCAAGATCATGCCGCTGCCGCGCGGCGCCACGGGGGTGGATTTCGCCTACGCGGTGCACACCGACATCGGCAACCGCTGCGTCGCGGCGAAGGTGAACGGCGAGCTGGTGCCGCTGCGCGGCGAGCTGCGTAACGGCGACCGCGTCGAGATCATCACCGCGAGCCATGCCAAGCCCAACCCGGCGTGGCTGCAGTACGTGCGCACCGGCAAGGCACGCGCCCACATCCGCCATTTCCTCAAGACCATGCAGTACGAGGAGTCGGCGGCACTCGGCGAGCGCCTGCTCGAGCAGGCGCTGAAGACCCTGGGTACGACGCTCGACGCGATCGACGAGGCGAGCTGGGAGCGGGTGGTGCGCGACAGCGTGGCGCGCTCCAGGCAGGAGCTGCTCGCCGACGTCGGCCTGGGCAAGCAGCTGCCGGCGGTGATCGCGCGCCGCCTGCTGCGCCACGCCGAGCTGCCCGGCGAGGACGCCCGGGCAGCGGCGAAATCGGGCAGCGTCATGATTCGCGGCACCGAGGGCGTCGCCGTGCAGCTCGCCACGTGCTGCCGTCCGATCCCCGGGGACTCGATCGTCGGATCGATGAAGAAAGGCCTGGGCCTGGTCGTGCACGCCGCCGATTGCCGCCAGATCGAGCGCTCGCGGCGCAACGAGCCCGAGCAATGGATCGACGTGGAATGGGACCCCAATCCTTCCAAGCTGTTCCAGGTGGCGATCAAGGTGACCGTGGCCAACCGCCGCGGCATGCTCGCCAAGGTGGCCTCGGAGATCGCCGAGGCCGGCTCGAACATCGACACCATCAGCATGGAGGACGATCGCTCGGTCTACGCGACCATGCTGTTCGTCCTGGAGGTCGCCAACCGTCAGCATCTGGCGCGCGTCATGCGCGCGCTGCGGCGCCTGCCGGACGTGACCAAGCTCGCCCGCGTGCGCGAGTAGGCCGGACGCAGGGGCGTGGTGACCCGGGGGTGAAGAGCGCCCGTCCCCCGCACCCCCGGCTAGCGGATCGAAATCGTCAGCAGGAAGTCGCCCCGGATCACGTTGAGGGCGACGTGGCGCGCCTTGCGCAGCACGCTCGCCAGTCCGGCCACGCTACGCACGCGCTGCCCGTTCACGCCGATGATCAGGTCGCCGGGCTGCAGGCCGTTGCGGTCGGCGGGCGAGCCCGGCTCAACGCCGGTCACCGCGATGACCCGCTCGGCTCCGTCCGCGGTGGAACGCTCCGCATTGGCGAGGCTCGCGCCCGCCAGCTCCGGAACGGCCTGACCGCCCGGCACCGCGTGCGCCTCGATCGCGCCGATGCGCGCACGCACGGTGCGCGTCTGAGCCCCGCGCAGCACCTTCAGGGTAACCTCCTCGCCCACCGGCATCACTCCCAGGCGCGCGCGCAGCTCGGAGGCGCTGCGTACCGGCCGGCCGTTGACCGCGACCACGACGTCGCCCGGCTGCAGGCCGGCGCGCGCGGCGGGAGAGTCGTTCTGCACCTCGGCGATCACCGCGCCCTCGTCGGCCGTGACGCCAAGCGTACGCGCGAGCTCCGGGGTGAGCTCCTTCATGCTGATGCCGAGCCGCCCGCGCTTGACCTTGCCGAAGCGGATCAGCTGTTCCATCACCGCGCGCGCCATGTTGGAGGGCACTGCGAAGCCGATGCCGACGTTGCCGCCGGACGGGCCGATGATGGCCGAGTTGATGCCGATCAGCTCGCCGCGCAGGTCGACCAGCGCGCCTCCGGAGTTGCCCGGATTGATCGGCGCGTCGGTCTGGATGAAGTCCTCGTAACCTTGCGGCGACAGCCCCGAGCGGCCGAGCGCCGACACGATGCCCGAAGTGACGGTCTGCCCGATGCCGAACGGGTTGCCGATCGCCACCACGAAGTCGCCGACCCGCAGCGCATCCGAGTCGCCAAACGGCAGCTCGGTCAGGTGGTCGGCCTTGATCTGCAGCACCGCGATGTCCGTCCCGGCGTCCGAGCCGATCACGCGCGCGGGAAAGCGCCGGTTGTCCTTCAGCGTCACCATTACCTGAGTGGCGTCCTTGATCACATGTCGGTTGGTGAGCACGTAGCCGTCTTTGGCGTCCACGATCACGCCCGAGCCCGCCGCCATCTGTGGCTGCGAGGTCTCGGGCAGGCCGAAAAAGCGCCGAAAGAACGGATCCTGCAGCAGCGGGTTGTCCTCTTCGGGGCTCCTTTGCAACACCGCGATGTTGACCACCGCGGGAGTCACCTTCTCGAGCAGCGGCGCGAGCGTGGGCAGGCCGCCGGGGCCCTGCAGGAGCGGGATCGCCCCGGCGAGCGCCGCGGGCGACGCGGGCAGCAGGGCCAGCAGCGCCGCGAGCGCCAGGCGAATTCCGAGCGAAATCGATAGACGTGGGGCTTGCATCGTTGGTTCCAGAAGTGCGTTCATCGGTGATCCCCGCGCTTGCGGGCGCTGCCGCGGCGCGCGGCGCCCGGCCGCGTCGGGCTCATTGTGGTCCTTTGCGGCACACCAGGTACACACTGGCGCAAAGATCGGGATAGACCATTCCGAGCTGGTAGCAACCCTCGAGGTACTCCTCTGACAGGATGTCGGTTCCCGCAAGGCGGTCGAACTGGAAGTTGGCCAGGGGCTTGAACAGCACACCGCCCCGGTGGACGACCTCGAGACCCGCGGCCCTCGCGTCGCGCTCCACGGTGTCGAGGCTGTAGGTGATCCGGTGTCCGTGGGCACGTTCGGCCGCGGTCACCGCCGCATTGTTCTCGATCAGCCCCATCTTCACAGCGATCTGACGCGACGGGGCGTTGGCGTTGGGAACGGCCAGGAACAGCTGGCCCGCCGCGGACAGCCAGCAATTCACGCGCCGCAGGACCCCCACGGGGTCGTCCAGGTGCTCGAGCGTGTGCACGAGAAAAATGCTGTCCCAGCGCTCGCCGGTCTCGAACGCCTCGAACGTACTGCACACGAAGCGGACGCGATCGCCGGTGCGCTGCCTGGCCTGCGCCACCAGCTCATCGGACGCCTCGATCACGGTGAGGTCGTCGAACCGCTGCGCCAGCAACGCGGTGAACTCGCCCTGGTAGCAGCCCATCTCGAGCGCCCGCCCGCGCGGCGCGTAGGCCTCGAAGCTGCGCATCATGTAGCGGCGCATCCGGCTGTCGAAGTCGTAGGAGTACTTGCGCTCCGACGTATCGCGGTATTCCTTGTTGTAGTCGCGCACGCTTGTCTCCTCGGGGATCTCGCTCTATCGACGTTTGGCCGCGGCGCTCGCGCCGGGCTCGCCCCGCACGTGGCGCATGACCATCATCCCGGCCCGCTTCTCGTATTCCCGAAAGCCGAGCTTTTCGTAGATGCGCAGCGCCGCGCCGCTTTGCGCTGACACTTCCAGCGAGATCGTTTCGATTCCCGCCGCCCCCGCATGCGCGAGGCAGGCTTCCACGAGGCGCGTCGCGATGCCCTGTGCGGTGCGATCGGCCAAGACGCTCACGCTGGTGATGTAACACGTGCCGCGGAAGGTATCGACGTATGCCGCGACCAGGCCAACCAGCGTGCCGCCGTCCCAGGCCTCGAAGGTCGTGGCCTGAGCGCGGATCTTTTTCGCGTATTCGCCGATGTCGACCCTCGCGCTCAGGCGCGGATCGAAGCGCGCGTCGCAGTCCAGGAGGTGGGCGCGGACGTCTTGTTCCGTACTCAGGTCCGTGCCGAACTTGAGCGAGGCGGGGCTCATTCCAGCACCGCCAGGCCGAAGCCGTAGCGGCCGAATTCGTTGCCGTTATACAGTAGGTAGACGTTGCCGTCGCAGGCGAAGGCGTGCGGATAGCACATCATGTCGGAGTCCCAGCCGCCCTCGGTCACGTCGATTCCCGGCCGGTCGTCGTCGCGCGTCCAGTTCGACAGGTCGTCCGACCAGGCGTGTCCGATCCGGTAGCCCCTGGTCCGGTTGCGGCGGAAGTCGTAGGACTGCCGGTAGCAGAAGAACATGTGATAGCGGCCGTCGATCTCGACCACTGAGGGCAGAGCCTGGCTCTCGTCGGGCCCCAGCCGGTCGGCGACGATCTGCCGCGCCTCCTCCTTGGTCCACTCGACGCCGTCGTGCGAGACCGCATGGCCGATCTTGTAAGTCCGGTCGGGGGCGGAATCGTGAGTGAATTTCCGCCAGCCGGTGCCGAAGATGTACCACATGTGAAACGCATCCCCGTAGCGCCTCACGAACGGGTCGCCGACCAGGCAGGGCTCGTGCAGCGACGCGGCGAGCACCGGTCCGTCCCCGATGCGCCGGAAGCTGATGCCGTCGTCGTCGCTGAGCGCGAGCCCGATCGCGGTTTCCACGGAGACCGAGACCCTTCTGCTCCAGCCGCAGGTGTAGCCGTAGATCACGGACCCGTGCCGCAGCACGTTCATGGGGAAGATGCCGTGCTCGTCGAAACAGCCCAGCGCACCCAGCTCGATGGCCGCGTGCGCGCAGACCCCGATGACCTCGCGCAAGTTCTTGCGCATGTCGACGAAGGCCACGTGGCTCAGGTACTTGCCGTTCGTCCGGTCCGTCGAACGGGTGGAGAAATAGATCCGCACGAAATCGTCGAACAGCAGCGCCTGCGGCGATTGCGCGAACTGTAGGCAATCGTTCGGCAGCGCGAACTGCGTCGGGTCGAAGATTTTTCCGAGCTTCTTCCACCTCATGGCGCCCTCCGGCACCGGCTAGGCCAGGCCGCCCTCCAGGCGCGCCAGGCCGAAGCCGTAGCGGCCGACCTGGTTGCCGAGATAAGCGAGGTAAGTGTCCCCGTCGAGCTCGAACACGTGCGGGTAGCTGATCATTTCGGAGTCCCATCCCTCCTCGGAGACGTCGATGCCCGCCTTCGAGTCGTCGCGCGCCCAATGCAGCATGTCCTCACTCGAGGCGTAGCCGACGCGGTAGCCGTTTTCGCGCCCGCGGTAATGGCTGCTGTAGCGGTAGCAGAAGAACATGTGATATTTGCCGTCGCGATAGAACACGTCCGGGCTCGCCTGAGCCTCGTCTTGCTCTACCCGGCTCTCGATCAGGTCCCGGTTGACTTTCCTCCAGTGAATGCCGTCCTCCGAGCTCGCCATGCGGATCTTGTACACCGGCTCGGCCCTGCCCTCCACCAGCTTCCATTTGCGGCCCGCGATGTACCACAGGTACCACGTGCCGGCGAAGCGTCGGATCTTGGGTCCACTGAGAACGAACGGCTCCTCGGGGCTGTAGGACAGCACCGGGCCCCGGCCGTGCTTGACGAACGTCCTGCCTCCGTCGCGGCTGGTCGCGTAGCCGATCGCCACGTTGAACGGGACGGACTCGCACCTTGTCCAGCCGCCGTAATAGGCGCGCACCTCGTCCCCGTCCCGCGCGACCGAGACGGGGTAGGTACCGAACTCGTCGAACTCGCCCAATCCGCCGAGCTCGAGGATCGGGCGCGCGCTCACCTCCAGTATCCTGAACGGATCGGCCCGGTCCAGGTCGACATAGGCGCAATAGCTGACGTACTGCCCGTTCTCGTCGGCCGGTGGACGGCAGGAGAAATAGACGCGCACGAAGCGCTCGAAGATCAGCGTCGCGGGCGCTTGCGCGAACTCCTTCAGCCAGCTTCGGCCCTGCACCTCCTGCGGCGTGAAGACTCTGCCCAGCTTGCGCCACTTGAACATTGCGGGTTCGCGATCGGAGCGCGCCGCTGGCTAGCGGCGCAGCCTCAGGTCAGCTCGTAGTTCGAGGCGAGACACTCGCCGATCGCCTGCACCGGGTTGAACATCATCACGTCGATGATGGAGAGCCATGGCACGAATGCGTCGCCGAGCTGACGGTACTCGAACGGTCCGGACTTGAGGAATTTTAGCTCGATGTTCCTGGCGCCGAAGGCGGGTACCGAATAAAGCTCCGTGCCGCCGATCGGATTGACGTAGACGCTCGCGCCGGCCGCCTCGCACAGCGCGAGCACCCGGTCCTGACCCCTGAGCGAATGATCGATCGGAATGCCGGACGAGATCGAAAAGGGGGTCCGGATGCCGAGGTACCGGCAGACGGTCGCGAGCGAGTGGTACAGGAACCCGAACAGGTTGCGATCGTCGTGACGGATGGCCTCTTCGACGACGGGAAACGCCTGCTCGAAATGCGGCGCGCGCCGGTAGGCCTCGGTGATCTGGCCGAGCAGCTTGTCCCGGTCCAGACCGGCAGCCAGCTCTCGGTCCCTCACGTCGAGGGAATCCGAGTCGCCCTTCAGCGGCAGCGTGAAAAACGCCTCCTTGCCGTGGCGAAGAATCCGGTTCCTGTTGATCCAGCCCTTTTTGGTGTATTTGACGTTGTCATACACGATGAACAGATCGACGGCATGGATCAGCTGAAAATACCCGATATACGGGAAGAAATACGGCTGCATGATGGCCACTTTCATGGCGCTTCGCATTCCTGTTCCCGCCCGCCGGTCGCGGCGCTGCCGGCGCGGCGCGCGCCACGTTCAGGACGAGTGACGAAGAGGGGGTTGGGAGCGGACCCGCGCGCTCCACGGAGCAGCTCCGTGGAGCGCCCCGGCGGGCAACCCGGGGGCTCTCAGCGGCGGCGCGCTTGCGCCGGACGCCGCGGTGCCACCGGAGGCGCGGCCCGTTCGTCCTTGTGCCGAAAGTTGATGCGCGCCTTGGTCAAGTCGTAAGGCGAGATCTCGAGGGTGACCTTGTCCCCCGCGAGAATCCGGATGCGGTGCTTCCTCACCTTGCCCGAAGCGTAAGCCAGCACGTGCGCGCCGTTCTCGAGCACGACGCGAAACTGGGTATTGGGAAGCACTTCGCTTACCACGCCCTGCATCTCAATAAGCTCTTCCTTTGCCATGTAATAGACCTCCCGGCATCCGGTGCGCCGGCAATACCGGCCCGCCGGGCGCTCACGATTGGAACCCCCTCGGTTTCGGGGGCGCAGACGGGCAGCCGCCTGCGCCCCGCGCGAATCAGAGAACCTTGAGATCGACGGCGGACGTCTTGCCGTCACGGCCCTGCTGGAGCTCGAACGAGACCTTCTGGTTCTCGCTGAGCCCGGTCAGGCCGGCGCGCTCCACGGCCGAGATGTGCACGAACACGTCCTTGCCGCCGCCGTCCGGTTGAATGAAGCCGAAGCCCCTGGTGGGGTTAAAGAACTTTACGGTGCCAGTAGCCATGTGATTCCTCCAAGTCTGGCGTTGCCGTGCCCGAAGCGGAGCGCGGCATCAAATCGCAGGATTGGAGACGGCCGGAAGTGGCACCCTCTGGGGCTACTGCCGACGACCCAAGAACGAATTCGACACGCGTAGTATGAGGGCTTGAACGCCAATTGCAAGTGGCCGGGTTCCGCGTCCGCGCGGACCCCCGGGACTTTCTTCAGCGTGCTCGAGCGCTATACAGAGTAAGCTGCTGGCTTGTTCAGATCCAGTCGTGGCGAGGCAAGCCTGCCGATATGGAACAGTGGCGATGAATCCGATGGGTGCGGCACGCACGCGCCGAGAGGCCAAGGTCAGGTCGAAATTCCGCTCGCGGGACGAGCAGCCAGGCGCCGGGGAAAGCGCCGTCGAGCCGGACGCCCGATGACGAACCTGAATCCCCTCAAATACTGCTACCACGGCCAGCACGCGAAGCCGCGCGCCCAGTTTCGCTCGATCCCCGGCGGCGACCCCCGGCGCATGGTGTGCGCCGAGTGCTATGAGAAGATCATGGCCGACCGCCGGCTGAAGCGCAGCCAGGCGACGCGCGCAGGACCGGCGAAGTAGGCCCGCGGCGCTCAGCCGTCTTCGGCGCTGGCGAGCTCGCGGATCGGCGCGGTGGGGGGCAAATCCTCGCGCGCGATGCCATGGCCTCTCTCTACGGCAACGGCCACGGCGGCGGCGGGCGCCACCGCGCCCTTCTTGGGACGGCCCGGCCGGTAGGCAACGTGGAAAGACTTGAGCGGCGGGACCGGTGGCGGCTTCTCGAGGTACAGGCAGTCGGACTCCGAGGGCATGCTGACCGTAGCGCCGATCCGGCGCCCCGCCAGGAACACCGTATAGCGTTGCATGTGCGTCGCGCCGGGAAGCGGCTCGGTGAGCACCTCGTACTTGCCGACCGTGAACCGCTGTCGCCGAGGGGCGCCGGAAAACTCACGCAGCTGCGCCTGTGCTTTCATCTTGCTCCTGGTCTGATTCATCGCGATGGCGTTGCAGTACCCCCCTTATACACCCTGCCGGGGCTGCGCGCGGGCTGAGAGGGTCTTTTGGGCTTCGCGCCGCCAGGCGGCCCCGGGGTCGAACGATCCGGCGTCGGGGCTTCGCAAGAGAACGTCCTTCCATCGACTTGAGCTGCTTTGCTTGCTATTGTGGTGGTTGGGGGTCAAGTCCTCATCGAGCCCTGGCGCGGAGCGCTTCCACCGCGCAGCAGGCTGAACGCTGCCGGGCCTCCAGCGAGAATCCCCCGCGGCTGCGCGGACTTGACCGAGGCGGATCATGCTCCGCTGATCCGCCCTTGAACGATCCGCTGTCGACGTCCGTTGGGAGATTACCGCCTTGGCAAAACCAAATTATCAGATGGAGAAGCGCCAGCGAGACCTCAAGAAGAAACGCAAGCAGGAGGAAAAGCGCCAGCGCAAGCTGGCGCTGAAGAAAGGCGTGGAGGGCGGCGGCCCCGAATCTCCCCCGGCGGCGCCGGATTCGACCCAGCCCGAAGGTGCCGCCGAAAGCGGGGATCTGCCCTAGCTGTGGACGTGCACCTTGAAGATCGCTCCTCGGTCGACACCAACCGCCCCGGGCCTCGCGTGCTAGTCGCGGATCGCGCGTTGGCGGCACAGCGGGTGCGCGAGCGCGTTCTCGATTTCATGAAGTCCAATCCCACGGCTTGGCGGGCGAAGACGCTGGCCGCAAGGCTCGGAATCAAGGTGGAGCACCTGCGCGCGGAGCTGGACCGCCTGCATGGCGAGGGTAAGCTGGTGTCGTGCACGGTGAGCGCCCCTAACCAGCGGCCGCAGGAGGAATACCGCATTGCGGCGAACGCCCTGCCGTTCAACTTGCGCCAGTTCGTGATCAGCAAGAAGACTGCTCCGCGGCCCGGCAAATCCGCCCGAAGCGCGGTGCGCGGGACGCACAAGCAAGCGCAGTGAAGGCGCGTAGCGCGCCCTAGCCTCGATCGATCGCCCCGCGCCGCAGGGCGATCCGCCCGGTCGGTGACGGCAACCTCTGCTACGATACTGACCGGTCACTCACAGCCTGGGCGGGTCACTTCGATGGCCAAGAAACGGGACTCGGCGCGTCCAAGCGCCCGCAAGCGCATTTTCGACACCGCATCCGAACTGTTCTACCGCAGGGGAATTCGCGCAGTAGGCGTCGATTCGATCGCCGCCCACGCCGCGACCACTAAGATGAGCCTGTATCGGAGCTTTCCTTCCAAGGATGAGCTGGTGGCCGAGTGGCTGCGCGATCACGACGCGAAGTTCTGGCGGACGTGGGACGCGATGTCGCAGAAGCATCCCGGCGAGCCCCGCAAGCAGCTCCAGGCGGCGTTCGCCCTGCTTGCCAAGCACGTCTCCGATCCCGATGCGCGCGGCTGCCCGATGGCCAACGCGGCGGTGGAAATCACCGAGAAGGACCACCCGGCCAGGAAGGTGATCGAGGCTCACAAGACCAAGTTGCGCGCGCGACTCTCCGAGTTGTGCGCAGGAACGGGCGCCCGGGAGCCGGCCTTGCTGGCCGACGAGCTCTTCCTCCTGATGGAGGGCGCGCAGGTCAGCACCGTTCTCGGAGTCCGCATCCCCGGGCGCAACGTCGCTCGCGCTGCCGATGCGTTGATCGATGCCCGCCTCGGGGGCAGGCGCAATGCGTAGCTCCCGCGCGCCTCGCGGCTAGCGCGGGTTCGGCTCGTGCCGGAGTCGGCATCCCCGCGCCACGCTTCCTCCCGCGCGCGCGCGTGGGTGACAGGGCAGCTGAAGCCGGCCATTCTCGGCGCCTTCGGGCGCGCCTCGCACGCCGCGCCATGGGATAACGAAGAGTCCATCCGCGGGGAGCTCTTCAGTATCGAGCGTCTCGAGCAGCATGCCGAGACCCTTGCGGCGGCTCAAGCCATCACCGCCAGGACACTGGCCGGGCGATCGCTCGCCGCTCGACTGAGGGACAACGAGGCGGCTCTGCTCGAAGCGTATCGCAGCACCGCCAGAGCGCTCGGCGCGGGTCGCGCCATGACGCCGGCCGCCGAGTGGCTGCTCGACAACTACCACCTCGTCGAAGAGCAGATCCGCGAGATTCGCGACGATCTACCGCCCGGCTACTATCGGCAGCTGCCGAAGCTGGCCGCCGGACCTTTCGCCGGCTACCCGCGGGTGTTCGGCGTGGCGTGGGCCTTCGTCGCGCATACCGACAGCCGCTTCGAGCCCGAGTCGCTGCGCCGGTTCGTGCGCGCCTACCAGCGCGTGCAGCCGCTGACGATCGGGGAGTTGTGGGCGGTCGCGATCACGCTGCGCATCGTGCTGGTGGAGAATCTTCGACGCGGCGCTCGACGCATCGAGACCAGCCGCGCCGCGCGCCTGGAAGCGGACACCCTGGCCGACCGGCTTCTGGGCGTCAACCCGCACGCCTTCGACCGGGTCGCCCCGACCCTGCAGGATTACGAGCGGGCACCTCTGCCGGAGGCCTTTGCCGTGCAGCTCGTACAACGGCTGCGGGACCAGGATCCTAGGGTGACGCCGGCACTGACGTGGCTCGAGGTGCGCCTGGCCGCGCAGGGAACGACCGCCGACGAGATGGTACGCGACGAGCACCAGCGAATGGGTGCCATGAACGTGACGGTCCGCAACGTCATCACCAGCATGCGGCTCATCTCCGACGTCGACTGGGCGGAGTTCGTCGAAAGCGTCGGCCTGGTCGACGACGCGCTTCGCTCCGGGAGCGATTTCGCGCAGATGGACTTTGCGACGCGCAACCTTTATCGCAGCGCGATCGAGGAGCTTGCGCGGGGCTCGAAGCTGACGGAGCTCGAGATCGCGCGCGCGGCCCTGTCGGCCGCCAGCGAGCGCCATGGCCGCGAGCGGGACCCGGGCTATCACCTGATCGCCGGGGGCCGCCGGCCGTTCGAGAGGACAGTCGGATTTCGTCCTCCGATGGCAAGTCGGCTCGGCCGGTTCAACGCCGCGATCGGGATCGGCAGCTATATCGGCGTCGTCGTCGCGGTCGCGGCGGCGGTTCTGTTCCTGCCGCTGTTCGCATTGGCGGGCGAGGGGATCGGCGGCTGGTGGCTCTGTCTGCTCGCGCTCCTCGGACTGATCCCGTCGTTCGATGCGGCGATGGCGTTCGTGGACCGCGGCGTCACGAAGGGGTTCGGTGCGTCGATCCTGCCGGGCCTCGAGCTGAGCGGCGGCGTGCCGGCGCATCTGCGCACGGTCGTGGCCGTGCCGATCCTGCTCACGACGCAAGCCGAACTCGAAGAGCAGATCGAGCGGCTGGAAGTCCACTACCTTGCCAGTCCGGAGGGCGAGTTTCACTTCGCGCTGCTGTCGGACTGGACGGACGCCGAGACCGAGAACGTCGCCGGCGACGAGGCGCTCGTCGACGCGGCCGCCGCGGGCATCGCTCGCCTGAATCGCCGCTATGGGCGCGCGCCCGGAGGGGAGCGCTTCCTGCTGTTGCATCGCCGGCGGGTGTGGAACGAAGGGCAGAAGCGGTGGATCGGGTGGGAACGCAAGCGTGGCAAGCTGCATGAGCTGAACCGGCTGCTGCGCGGCGCGACCGATACGACCTTCATCGGTCATGGCGTCCCGCCTTTTGCCCCGCCTCCCGCTCCGCCGGCCGGCGTGCGTTACGTCATCACGCTCGACGCCGACACCCGGTTGCCGCGGGAAGCCGCGCGCCGGCTGGTCGGCAAGATGGCGCACCCGCTCAACCGTCCGCGCTTCGCCGCCGGCGGCCGGCGCGTGGTCGAGGGATACGGGGTGCTGCAGCCGCGCGTCACGCCCTCGCTGCCGATCGGCCGCGAGGGATCGCTGTTCCAGCGCATCTTCTCCAGCATCGGCGGCATCGATCCTTACGCCGCAGCGGTCTCCGACGTGTATCAGGATCTGTTCGGCGAGGGCTCCTACACCGGCAAGGGCATCTACGACGTCGACGCCTTCGCAGCGGCGCTCGAAGGCCGCGTGCCCGACAACGCGCTCCTCAGCCACGACCTGTTCGAGGGCATTTTCGCGCGCGCCGGCCTGGCCTCCGATATCGAGGTCGTGGAGGAGTTCCCGTCGCGCTACGACGTGGCGGCGGCGCGCCAGCACCGCTGGGCGCGCGGCGACTGGCAACTGTTGCCATGGATTCTCGGGCGCGGCAAAGGCGTGCTTCCGCTGATCGGCCGCTGGAAGATGCTGGATAACCTGCGGCGGTCGCTTTCCGCGCCGGCGAGTGTCGCCGCGCTGATCGCGGGATGGACGTTGCCTCTGCAGGCTGCGGCGGTGTGGACGGGCTTCGTCGTGTCGACGATCGCGCTGTCGACGCTGTTCCCCGTTCTATCGGCGCTCGTGCCGCGGCGCGCCCGCATCACCGCGCGCAGCCACTTGTGCGCCCTCGCCGCGGATCTCCGGCTCGCCCTGTCCCTGACCGCCCTGCTGGTCGTATTCCTGGCGCATCAGGCCTGGCTGATGGCGGACGCGATCTCAAGAACGCTGTTTCGCCTGCTGGTGAGCCGCCGGCACCTGCTCGACTGGGTCAGCGCGGCCCAGGCGACCGTAGGCCCCCGCCTCGACCTGGCTGCGTTCTATCGGCTCATGAGCGGCGGCGTCGCGATCGGGATGCTCGGCGCCGCCCTTGTCTGGCGGACCGGCGACGGCGTCTGGCTGGTGGCGGCACCGTTCGTGATCGCCTGGATCGCATCGCCGGCCATCGCGCGATGGACCAGCCTTTCGCCGCTGGTGGCGGGGCGCGTGTCGGTGTCGGCGGCAGACGCCCGCGCTCTGCGCCTGGTCGCGCGCCGCACCTGGCGCTTCTTCGAGACCTTCGTGACGCCAGCTGACCACATGCTGCCGCCGGATAATTTCCAGGAAGAGCCGAAAGCGGTTCTCGCGCACCGGACCTCCCCGACCAATCTCGGCCTGTACCTGCTCGCTGCGGTCAGTGCCCATGATTTCGGCTGGGCGGGGACCGCCGAAACCGTCGACCGTCTGGAGGCGACGCTCGCCACGATGGACGGCCTGCAGCGCTTCAAAGGGCATTTCTACAACTGGTACGACACGCACGACCTGCGGCCGCTCGACCCGCGATACGTCTCGTCGGTGGACAGCGGCAATCTGGCCGGACACCTGATCGCTCTGGCGAACGCCTGCCGGGAGTGGATCGGCCGGCCGCCGGCAGGCGCCGAATTGGTTGCCGGCATCGAAGACGGCCTGAGCCTGACGCGCCAAGCGCTGGACGGGCTTCCCGACGACCGTCGAACGCAGACCATTGCCCGCCATCAGCTCGACGACGCGCTGGATGCCTTGAGCGCAACGCTGCGCCAGGGCCCGGTGTCGGCGCGGGAGCTCGCCGCGCGATTGCCGGAGCTTGCGTCCCAGGCTGCCACCATGGTCGACATCGCCCGCACGCTCGCCAGCGAGCGCGGCGACGAGGCCGGGGCCGAGATGCTGTTCTGGGCGCAGGCGACCCAGCGCTCGATCGACAGCCGGCGCCGCGATGTCACGCAGACCGCGGATGCCGCGCGCGAGCTGCAACCGCGTCTCGCGACGCTCGAGGCGGCGGCGCGAACGATGGCGATGGCGATGGAGTTCGGCTTTCTCGTCGATCCCGAGCGCAAGCTGCTGTCGATCGGCTACCGGGTCGCGGAGGGCACGCTCGATGCCAACTGCTACGACCTGCTCGCCTCGGAGGCCCGCCTGGCGAGCTTCGTGGCGATCGCCAAGGGCGACGTGGCCACGCGCCAATGGTTCCGGCTCGGGCGCGCCGTCACGCCGGTCGGGCGCGGCGCGGCCTTGATTTCCTGGTCGGGATCGATGTTCGAGTATCTGATGCCCTCGCTGGTCATGCGCGCGCCGGCCGGCAGCCTGATCGAGCAGACCAACCGTCTCGTCGTGCGCCGGCAGATCGATTATGGCGCCGCGCTCGGGGTGCCCTGGGGGGTCTCCGAATCCGCCTACAACGTCCGCGACCTGGAGCTGACCTATCAGTATTCGAACTTCGGCATCCCGGGCCTGGGGTTGAAGCGCGGCCTCGGCGAAAACGCCGTCGTCGCGCCGTACGCAACGGCGCTCGCGGCGATGGTCGATCCAGACGCGGCGGCGCGCAACTTCGCCCGGCTCGCCGGCGTCGGCGCGCTTGGCCGCTACGGCTTCTACGAGGCCCTCGACTACACGCGCACGCGGCTGCCCGAAGGCAAGGACTTCGCCATCATCCGCGCCTTCATGGCGCACCACCAGGGCATGACCGTGGTCGCCATCGCCAATGCGCTCCTGGACGGCGTAATGCGGGCACGCTTCCATGCCGAGCCGAGCGTACAGGCGACCGAGCTGCTGCTGCAGGAACGCACGCCGCGCGATGTCGCCGTCGCGCACCCCAGGGCTGAGGAAGTCAAGACCGCCGCGACGCTGCGCGACTTGGACTTGCCGGCGGTGCGGCGCCTGCGTTCGGCGCATCAGGCCACGCCGCAGACGCACCTGCTTTCGAACGGCCGCTACGCGGTGATGCTCACCGGTGCCGGCTCCGGGTACAGCCGCTGGGGCGACATCGGGATCACGCGCTGGCGCGAGGACGTCACGCGCGACGACTGGGGCGCCTATGTCTTCCTGCGCGACGTGCACAGCGGCGAGGTGTGGTCCGCGGGCTACCAGCCGAGCGGCGTCGAACCGGACAGCTACGAGGTCACGTTCACCGAGGATCGCGCCGAGTTCGTCCGCCGCGACGGAACCATCGTCACCACCCTCGACGTGGTGGTGTCGCCGGAAGCCCACGCCGAGGTGCGCCGCGTGTCGGTCGCCAACGTGGGCAGCCGGACCCGCGACATCGAGCTCACCTCGTACGCAGAGCTTGTGCTGACGCCGCCCGCCGCCGACACGGCCCACCCGGCGTTCTCGAAGCTCTTCGTGCAAACCGAGTACCTCGCCCGGGACGGCGCCATCCTGGCGACGCGGCGGCGCCGCTCGCCCGGCGAGCCGGAGATCTGGGCGGCGCATCTCGCAGTCGTCGAAGGCGCGTCGCTGGGCGAGCCGGAGATCGAGACCGACCGCGCTCGCTTCCTCGGCCGTGGGCGCGAGGTTCGGGCGCCGATCGCGGTCATGGACGGCCGGCCGCTTTCCAACAGCGTCGGTACGGTCCTCGATGCCGTCTTCGCGCTGCGCCGCCGCGTGCGCATCGAGCCGGGCAGGACGGTGCGCGTCGCATTCTGGACCGTCGTCGCGGCGTCCCGCGACGAGGCTCTGAACCTGATCGACAAGCATCAGGACGCGACCGCCTTCGAGCGCGCGGCCACCCTGGCGTGGACCCAGGCGCAGGTGCAATTGAGCCATCTCAGCGTCGACGCGGAGCAGGCGAGCCTGTTCCAACGCCTCGGCGGACACGTGTTGTACGCCGACCCGTCGCTGCGTCCGTCCGCCGCGGCCCTGCGCCGCGACGGCGGCGGGCCGCAGGCGCTGTGGGCGCAGAGCATCTCCGGCGACGTTCCGATCGTCGTGGTGCGGATCGACGACATCGGGGACCTCGCCATCGTCCGTCAGCTGCTGTGCGCGCACGAGTACTGGCGCATGAAGCAGCTCGCCGTCGATCTCGTGATCCTGAACGAGCGGGCGTCGTCCTATGTCCAGGACCTTCAGATCGCCCTGGAAACGCTGGTCCGGACGAGCCAGTCCCGGACGCAGATCGGAGCCGACAGCGCGCGCGGCGCCGTATTCGTGCTGCGCGCGGACCTGATTTCGGCCGAGACGCGCGCCGTGCTGCTGGCCACGGCCCGGGCGGTGCTGATCGGACGGCTCGGAACGCTGTGGGAGCAGCTCAACCGTCTCGACGATGCGGACGGCGCCGCCGCGCCGCCGCCGAGGCGCGCACCGCCCGCGGGCGTGCCGCCGGCCGTCGCGCCGGCACCGAACCTCGAGTTCTTCAATGGGCTCGGCGGATTCGCCGCGGACGGACGGGAGTACGTGACGATCCTGGGCGCCGGCCGCACGATGCCCGCCCCGTGGATCAATGTCATCGCCAATCCCTCGTTCGGCTTCCAGGTCGCGGTCGAGGGCAGCGGCTACACCTGGTCGCTCAACAGCCGCGAAAACCAGCTCACGCCCTGGTCGAACGACGCGGTCACCGATCGGCCGGGCGAGGCCTTCTACGTGCGCGACGAGGACAGCGGCGAGCTGTGGAGCCCGACCGCCCAGCCGATCCGTCACCCGGCCGCGTCCTATGTCGCCAGGCATGGCCAGGGATACAGCCGGTTCGAGCACGCCGCGCACGGCATCGCGCTCGAGCTGCTTCAGTACGTGCCGCTCGAGGACTCGATCAAGATCTCGCGGCTGACGCTGCGCAACACCTCGGGGCGAGCCCGGCGGCTCTCGGTCACGGCCTACGTCGAGTGGGTCCTCGGCCCGTCGCGCAGCGCCTGCGCGCCCTCGGTGGTGACGGAGATCGATGCGCAGACCGGCGCGATGTTCGCGCGCAACCCCTGGAACAGCGCGTTCGGCGCCCGGGTCGCCTTTGCCGATCTGCGCGGCCGGCAGAGCGCCTGGACCGGCGACCGGCGCGAGTTTCTGGGGCGCAACGGCACCCTCGACAACCCCGCCGCGCTGGCCGGGGACCGGCGTCTCGCGCGGCGGGTCGGTGCCGGCTTCGACCCCTGCGCAGCCCTGCAGGCCGGGGTCGAGCTCGAGCCCGGCGGCACGGTGGAAATCGTCTTCCTCCTGGGCGAGGCGGCTGCCGCCGCCGACGCGCAATCCCTGCTCGCCCGCTACCGGGAGGCCGACCTCGACGCGGTCCTGCGCGAAGTCCTCGCGCATTGGGACCGGGTGCTCGGCACGGTGCAGGTGAAAACCCCGGACCGGTCGATGGACTTCATGCTCAACCGCTGGCTGCTCTACCAGACGCTCGCCTGCCGCATGTGGGCGCGAGCGGCGTTCTACCAGGCGAGCGGCGCATACGGCTTTCGCGACCAGCTGCAGGACGCGATGGCGCTCGCCACCTCGCGACCGGCGCAGACGCGCGAGCATCTCCTGCGCGCCGCGTCCCGGCAGTTCAGCGCCGGCGATGTCCAGCACTGGTGGCTGCCGGTGTCCGGCCAGGGCGTGCGCACGCGCATCACGGACGATCGCGTCTGGCTTGCCTACGCGGCCGCGCACTATGTCGGGACGACCGGCGACGCCGCGGTGCTGGACGAGCCCGTCGCGTTCCTCGAAGGTCAGGCGCTCGGGCCCGGCGAGCACGACGCCTACTTCCGGCCGACGCTCGCGGACGAGAGCGCTTCGCTGTTCGAGCACTGCGCGCGCGCGCTCGACCACAGTCTCGCGCTCGGCGAGCACGGCTTGCCGCTGATCGGCACCGGCGACTGGAACGACGGCATGAACCGCGTCGGCGAGCTGGGCAAGGGCGAGAGCGTCTGGCTCGGCTGGCTCCTGGCTGCAACGCTCGCCGCGTTCGCGCCGCTCGCCAGGGCGCGCGGCGCGGACGCGCACGCCGCGCGCTGGCTCGCGCATGCCGCCGCGCTTCGAATCTCGCTCGAGCGACACGGCTGGGACGGCGATTGGTACCGGCGCGCATATTTCGACGACGGCACGCCGCTCGGCTCGTCCGCGAACGACGAATGCCGGATCGACTCGATCGTGCAATCCTGGGCCGTGATCTCCGCGGCGGCGGAGCCGGACCGCGCCGTGCGCGCCATGGCCGCCGTGGATGAGCAGCTCACGCGCCGCGACGCGGGCCTGGCGTTGCTGTTCACACCGCCCTTCGATCGCACGCCGCTCGATCCCGGATACATCAAGGGCTACCCGCCCGGGATCCGCGAAAACGGCGGCCAATACACCCATGCCGCGGCGTGGTCGGCGATCGCCTTCGCCGCCCTCGGCCAGGGAGACCGGGCCGCGGAGCTGTTCTCGCTCCTGAACCCGATCAACCGCAGCAGCACCCGGGCGGACGTGCAGCGCTACAAGGTCGAGCCCTACGTCGCCGCCGCCGACGTCTATTCGGTCGCCCCGCACGTGGGGCGCGGCGGATGGACCTGGTACACCGGCTCGGCCGGATGGCTGTACCGGGCCGGAGTCGAAGCGATCCTCGGCTTTCGCCTGGAAGGAGCGGTCCTGTGCCTTGCGCCCTGCATCCCCAAGGCGTGGCCCGGATTCGAGATCGCCTTCAACTACCGCTCGGCGCGCTACCGGATCACGGTCGAGAATCCCGACGGCGTCAATCGCGGCGTCGCGCATGCCGAGCTGGACGGCAAGACGCTGCCGCAGGGCCCGGCGCGAGTTCCGCTCGCGGACGACGGCCAGGCGCACATGGTGCGCGTGATCCTCGGCTAACGAACGGCCCCCCGATCCGGCCGATCTCAAACGATCAGGCGGGTTTCGCTCCCGCGCGCGTCTTGTCGAGCACCGTCATCGCCGAGGCGACGACGCTCGCGACATCCGACAGATTGGTGGGCACGATCATGGTGTTGTTGGTCTTGGCGAGGTTGCCCAGCGCACCGATATAGAGCTCCGCGACCTTGAGGTTCGCCGCCTGCTGCCCACCTTCCTTGCCGATCGCGGTCGCGACCGCTTCTACCGCCGCTGCGGTCGCCTCCGCTACCACGCGTAGTGCGGTCGCTTCGCCCTGCGCCTTGTTGATCGCCGATTGCTTCTGCCCCTCGGACTTGAGGATCGCCGCCTGCTTCTCGCCCTCCGCCAGGTTGATCTCCTGCTGCTTCTCGCCCTCCGACTTGGCGATCAGCGCGCGCTTCTCGCGCTCGGCCGTGATCTGCGCCTGCATCGCGCGCAGGATAGTCTCCGGCGGAGTCAGGTTCTTTACCTCGTAGCGCAGCACCTTCACACCCCAGGAACGGCCCGCCTCGTCGAGCACGTTGACGATCTGGCGGTTGATCACGTCGCGGCTCTGCAGCGACTGGTCGAGCTCCATCTTGCCGACCTCGCTGCGCAGCGTCGTCTGCGCGAGCTGCACGATGGCGCTGACGTAGTCCGAAGTGCCGTAGGAAGCCAGGCGCGGGTCGGTGACCTGGTAATAGATGAGCCCGTCCACCGCCAGCTGCGTGTTGTCCTTGGTGATGCATACCTGCTCGGGGACGTCCATCGGCACTTCCTTCAGCGAGTGCTTGTAGGCGACGCGATCGAAGAACGGGATGATGATATTGAGCCCCGGCTCGAGCACCTGGTGAAACTTGCCCAGACGCTCCACGACCCAGGCGTTCTGCTGCGGCACCACGCGCACGCCCTCCATCACGAACACCGCCGCCAGCGCGACGATGAAGAAGGGAATCGCGAACGGCCGGATGTCCGGGACCGCGGCGATGATCATGGTGGCGATAACGACCGCGACGACTTTCGCAAACATGCTGCCTCCCGTCGAACGTGAGATCTCGCTGAGGGCCTGCGCCAGGTCAGGCGGGCCGGGTCTTGGAGACTTTGAGGGTGTTGCCATCGATCGAATTGACGTACAGAACCTCGCCGCGCTCGCCGGCGACTGCGCCCGCGATCTGCGCGTCCCAGAGAGCATCGCGGTACTTCACGCGCGCCTGGCCGGCGTCCTTGCTCACCCAGGAATCGAAGGCGGCCGGCTGGCCGAAATCCAGCCCCTGCATGCGCTTTGCCGCCGTCGCCTTCTTGTAGCGCTGCACCGCGACCACCCCGGCGACGGCGACCGCCGCCGCGACCAGCGCCTGCCAGGCGAATTCAGCGCCCGCGTACGCCAGACCCGCACCGGCGAAACAGGCGACCCCGAGCACGAGCAGATAGAACGTGCCCGTCGCGAGCTCGACGATGACGAGGAGAAAGCCGGCAATCAGCCAGGCGAGGAAGCTGTCTAGGAGCACTGCGGGGATCCTTGATGCCGGAGCGCATACTACTTGATCGGTGGTACGGGTGGCGGGTTAGTCGCTTCGGGGCCAATTGATTGCGGAGACTTTCGGCTCCGATGCAGATGGGCAAGTGCGACGAGATCCGGCGCAGCGGAGGACGCGGAGAGGATCGCGCGACTAGTGGCGGCGCAAATTCGGTACGCACCGCCAAAGAAAAAGGCCCTAGCTCGGGCTAAGGCCTTGAAGACTTGGTAGGCCGTGGCGGATTCGAACCGCCGACCAACGGATTAAAAGTCCGCTGCTCTACCAGCTGAGCTAACGACCCGGAAAAGGGCGCGATTTTAAGCGCTGCGCCGGGGCTGCGTCAACGAAACAGCTCCTTTTAGCCCTCTAGGTCGCTAGCCTTGGCGCATCAGGCGCCAGTACTGGAGCTTCATCGTCGCGGCCGCGCCGGCGACGATGCACGCGAAGGTCATGATGGACCCGAGCGCCAGCGTGGAGAACCCGCTGATGCCCTGGCCGATGGTGCAGCCGAGCGCGGTGATGCCGCCGAAGCCCATGAGGATGCCTCCGAGCATATGCATCGCGGTGTCTTCGGCGTCGCGAAAGCCTTCCCAGCGAAAATTCTTGGTCGCCAGCGCGTACGCAGCGGAGCCGGCGATCACGCCCGCCGCCGAGGCGATGCCGAAGCTGATGATCTCCGATTTGTCGGTCCACAGCATCAGGTATTCGAGTGTGTAGGCCATCGGCGAGACGAACGAGAACGACTCCATGCGTCCGGTGTTGGTGCCGTAGAACGCCTCCGACAGCGTGTTCGGATCCTCGCTGAGGTGGCCGATGTGGCCGCTCAGGTACCACCCGGCCACCACCACCAGTCCGATGACGACGCCGCCCAGGGTGTAATCGAAGCTCGAGCGGAAGTCGCGGCTCGAGTACACGAAGGCGAGCAGGCCTCCGCCCACGACGATCATCCCGGCGACCATCCAGGTATTGCGCGCCACGCCCGTCCAGTGCGCGAGCAGCGAAGGCAGGTCCTGGCCGGTCGTGAGGGTCAGCGTGGCCTTCTCGAGCACGTCGACGCGGAACGCGCCGAACAGGCCGCGCAGCGTCATGTACGCCGCGATGCCCAGGAACATGAACACGATTACCGACTTGAGGTTGCCACCGCCGATGCGGATCAGGGTCTTCGAGGCGCAGCCCGATGCGAGCGTCATGCCGACGCCGAACAGGAACCCGCCGACGACGTACGACAGCCACGTGAAATTGGGCCCCGGGTAAATCGACTTCGACAGGTCGATCACGCCGGCGAGCTGCAGCGCGTTGGCGCCGATCACGGCGACCGCGATCGCGAGCAGCCACATGCGCATGCGGCTGGTGTTGCCGATGTTCACCCAGTCCGACACCGCCCCCATGGTGCAGAAGTTGGTGCGGTTGGCGACCGCGCCGAAGATGAAGGCGAGCGTGAATGCGCCCCATGCGACGTAGTGGGTGAGCTGGGCCGGGTTCGCTTGGCTCATCTGGATTTTCTCCTCCGGTTATCCATTAGCGGGCGCTAATATACCCGAGGCGCGCCGCCTGCTTAAAGGTAGCGGGTCGGGTCGGCAATCCCGGCGGCCGCGAAGCCGGCCTTGCGGATGCGACAGGCATCGCAGGCGCCGCAGGCGCGGCCGTCCGCGGCGGACTGGTAGCAGCTGACCGTCTCGGCGGGCTGCACCCCGAGGCGCAGCGCGAGCTTCACGATCTCCGCCTTCGGCAGCTCGAGCAGCGGCGCGCGCACCTCGATGCGCCGCCCCTCGACTGCGGCCTTGGTGGCGAGGTTCGCCATGGCCTCGAACGCGCGCAGGTACTCCGGTCGGCAATCCGGGTAGCCCGAGTAGTCCACTGCGTTGGCGCCGACGAAGAGGTGCTGCGCGCCGAGCACTTCGGCCCAGGCGAGCGCGAGCGAGAGCAGGATCGTGTTGCGCGCCGGGACGTAGGTCGCCGGGATGCCGGGCTGAGCCCCGCCGGTGGGCACCGCGATCGCGCGGTCGGTGAGGGCCGAACCGCCGAACTGCGACAGATCGAGCCGCAGCACGCGATGCTCGACGGCACCGAAGCGCCCGGCCACGCGCCGCGCCGCGTCGAGCTCGGCGGCATGGCGCTGGCCGTAATCGACCGACAGGCACCAGCAGTCGTAGCCCTCGCTGCGCGCCCACGCCAGCGTGGTCGCGGAATCGAGCCCGCCCGAGAGCAGGACGACGGCTCTGTTCAGCGCTTGGCCCCCACGCCGAGGCGCTGCTTGGCGCTCGCGGCAGCCGGGGTCCCGGGGTACTTGGCGAGCAGGCTCTCCAGGGTCTTGCGCGCCGCGACGCTCTCGCCGAGCGCTTCCTGCGAGCTGGCGATGTTGAGCATCGCGTCGGGAATCTTAGGGCTGTCGGGCCAGCCCGCGAGCAGCCTTTGCTGCGCGGCAATCGCGTCCTTGTAGTTGCGTTGCGCGAAGTAGGCGTTGCCGATCCAGTACTGCGCCGACGGAGCGAGCGAGCTGGCGGGATTCGCCGTGATGAATGCTGAAAATGCCTGGATCGCATGCGGATACCTGCCGAGCCGGAACTCGTTGAGCGCCGCCTCGTAGGCCTGCGTCTCGGCCGCCGTCGGCGCGGCCGGCGTCGCCGGCTTCTGTGCCGCGGCGCCCTGCTCCGCCGGCTGCTCCAGCTTGCGCAGGCGCGTGTCGATGTCGAGGTACAGGTCCTTCTGGCGCTTCTCGTCGGTGTCGAGCTGGTGTTGAATCACCTCCATCTCGCCGCGCAGATTCGCGAAGTCGCCGCGCAGCGACTGGATCTGGCCGGAGAGCTCGAGAATCGCGCCCTGCCCAGCGGCTCCGGCCTCGAGCTTCGCAAGCCGCTGCTCGTCCGCTTCGACCTGTTGCTTGAGCTGCTGGATCTGCGCGCGCGCCTCGTCGTCGCCGAACAGCGCGAACGCGCTGCCCGACCAGGCGAGCGACAGCAGGAGCGCGGCAAGGATGGCGGAGCGGCGCATGGCTCAGTACTCCCCCGGGTAAAGGATGTCGCTGCGCCGGTTCTGGGCGTAGGCCGCCTCGCTGCGGCCCGGGTCGCGCGGCTTCTCCTCGCCCAGACTGACCGCCTCGATCTGCCCTTCGCGCGCGCCGAGCAGGATCAGCATCTTCTTCACGCCCTCCGCGCGGCGCTGTCCGAGCGCCACGTTGTACTCGCGGCTGCCGCGCTCGTCGGTGTTGCCCTGGATCAGTACCTTCGTATCGGGATGCGCGCGCAGGTACTCGGCGTGCGCCTCGACGATCGGCTTGTACTCGTCCTTGATATCGTACTGGTCGAAGTCGTAGTACACCGAGCGCTTGGACAGGATGTTGTTCGGGTCCTTGAGCGGATTCCCCGCCTGCGTGTCGAGCCCCTGGCCCTGCACCCCCTTGCCTGCGACGCCCTGCGCCTGGGCGCCGGACTGCCCCGTGACCCCCGGATTGGCTTCCTCGACCCCGGCGGGCGCCCGTTGCGAGGTGCTCGCGCAGGCCCCCAGCAGTGTGCCGAGCAATGCGATCACGACAACGCGCATGGCAACTCTCCCTGGATCGTGGTCACTGGAGGAACGGACCCCACGCCGGCTCGCGCACGTCGCCGCCGACGACGGTGAGGCGATACTTGACGCGGCCATCGATCGAGACCGCCGACAGAACGCCCTGGTTGTTGATCACGGTGGCATACAGGATCATGCGCCCGTTGGGCGAGAAGCTCGGGGACTCGTCGCGATCGCCATCGGTCAGGATCTGCACCTGGCCGCTGGCCAGGTCGAGCAGCGCGACCCGGAACTGGCCGGCGTCGGTGCGCATGATGAAGGCGAGGCTCTTGCCGTCGGGGCTGATGCGCGGCGAGACGTTGTAGCTGCCCTGGAAGGTGATGCGCTGCGCGTCGCCGCCGGTGGCGGGCATGCGGTAGATCTGCGGGCTGCCGCCGCGGTCCGAGGTGAAATAGATCCACTTGCCGTCGGGCGAGAACACCGGTTCGGTGTCGATCGCGTTCGAGTTGGTGATGCGGCGCACGTTGCTGCCGTCCGGATCGATGAGATACAGCTGCGAGCCGCCGTCGCGCGACAGCGCCACCGCGAGCTGCTTGCCGTCGGGCGACCACGCCGGCGCCGAGTTGGAGCCCTTGAAGTTCGCCACCACGTGGCGCTTGCCGTCGAGCAGCGAGTGCACATACACGACCGGCTTCTTGGTCTCGAACGATACGTAGGCGAGCTTCGTGCCGTCTGGCGACCAGGCCGGCGAGATGATCGGCTCGAACGAAGCGAGCGCGGTCTCCTCGTCGGCGCCGTCCTCGTCGGCGATCTGCAGCTCGTAGCGCGAGCCGCGCTTGACCACGTACGCAATGCGCGTCGAGAACACGCCTCTCACGCCGGTGAGCTTCTGGTACACGTAATCCGAAATGCGATGCGCGGTCGCGCGCACCTGGTCGCTGGAGAGGGTGTAGGCCACCCCGCCGAGCGGCATCTGCCGCGCCACGTCGAACAGGCGAAAGCGCACCTCGAAGCGCCCATCCGGCCGCGCCGCGACCGAGCCGAGCACCAGCGCGTCGGCGAGCCGCGCGCTCCATTCGGCGTAATCCACGTTGGACGCCTCGGTCGGCGGCGGGTTGAGCGGCGGCACCTCGATTGCGCGAAACAGGCCGCTGCGCTCCAGGTCGGCCCGCACGATCGCGGTGATTCCTGGCGCCGGCAGCGCCCCCTCGCCCGGAAACGGCACGATCGCGATCGGGACGCGGTTCGCCCCGGCGCCGGTGATCTCGATCGAGAGCTGCGCCGCCGCCTGCGGAGATGCGAGCGCAGTGCACGCGGCGAAGGCGATGGCCAGAAAATTGGTCCAGCGCGCGAGCATGCCGTGCATGGCTCCTCTCATTGCGGTCAGCGAGCCGCGATTATAGCGAAGGCGGGCGATTGCCCGTGCGTCGTGCGCTGGCGACAGATTGGCGTTCATGGATCCTTGTCTTCGAATGGCCAGTAATGAAGGATAAAGCTGCGGTGGAACAACGACGGATCGTCCGGCTTGGGTAGGGGCGACGATTTCCGGATCGCCCGCACGATCGCGTCGTCCAGCGCCCCGTTGCCGCTGGATTTCTTCAGCGTCACCGTGAGCACCTCGCCCGTGGGCAGCTGCACGACCTCGAACTGCGCCTCGGGGTTGCCGTTGATGCCGGGGGGCAGCACGATGTTGCCGCGGATCTTGGCCTTGATCTTGTCGACCCACGCGGCGAGCGCCTTGGCGTCGGCCGCGGCGGTCGCCTGCGCGAGCTGCTGCTGGATGAGTTGCTGCTCGCGCGCCACGCTGAGCGCCGCCTGCTCGCGCGCCAGCTCCTGGTGCAGCTGCTTCTGCAGCTGCTGCTGCTCCTGCCTGCGCGCCTGCTCCTCGCGCAGCTTCGGATTCGGCTTGGGCTTGGGCTTGGGCTTGGGGTTCGGCTTCGGCTTCGGCTCGGGCTTCGGCTTGACCTCGGGCTTCGGCTTGGGCTTCGGCTTTTCCTTGAGCGCGATGTCCGGCTTGGCGATGCGCGGCTCGGGCTTGGGCTCCACCTTCGGCGCGGGCTTGGGTTCCACTTTCGGCTGCGGCGCGGGCGGTGGCGCGACCTTGGGCTTCGGGCTGGGCGCGAGCGGCGCGCTCCAGAGCTCGACCGCGACGACATCGGGCGGCCGGCTTTGCCAGCTCAGGCCCAGGAACAGCACCGCGATCAGCACCAGGTGCACCGCGGCCGCGAGCGCGATCGAGCGCCCGAGGCCGGGTTCCCTGCGCTCCTCGAAGCCGGGGACCGCGCGTGCTTCGCTCATCCGCCCTTCAGCGTGCAGGCTTGACCAGCAGGCCGACCCGCCTCACCTGCTCCTTCTGCAGATCGTCCATCACGTTCATCACCGCCTCGTAGCGCACGTTCTTGTCGGCCGCGATCAGCACCGGCTGATCGGGGTTCTTCGCCTGGTGCTCGCGGATCAGCTGCGCGAGCTCGCCGCGCGATACGCGCCGCTCGTCGCTCACCGCGCCCTGCGCGTCGCGACTGCGCACGATGATCGACCGATCCTCCTTGATCACCACCTCGAGCGGCGCCACGGGCGCGTTGGAAGCCTTGGACACCGAGGGCAGCTCGACAATTCCCGGCGTGACCAGCGGCGCGGTGACCATGAAAATCACCAGCAGCACCAGCATGACGTCAACGTAAGGCACGATGTTGATCTCGTGCATCGGGCCGCGCTTGCGGTGCAGGGCGGGCATGCGCTCGCTCCGCTCAGTGCGCCACGGGCTGGCGCTGGAGGATGTTGGAGAACTCCTCCATGAAGCTCTCGAAGCGGATCGCGAGCCGGTCGATGTCGTGCGAATAGCGGTTGTACGCCACCACCGCCGGAATGGCGGCGAACAGGCCGATCGCCGTCGCGACCAGCGCCTCGGCGATGCCGGGCGCGACCTGGGCCAGGGTCGCCTGCTGCACGTTGGCCAGGCTGCGGAAGGCGTGCATGATGCCCCACACGGTGCCGAACAGGCCCACGTAAGGGCTGACCGAGCCGGTCGAGGCGAGAAACGCGAGATGGCGCTCGAGCAGGTCCATCTCGCGCTGGAACGTGGCGCGCATGGCGCGCCGCGCGCCGTCCACCA